>Ga0315281_10003344_pt1 | contig 23538 bp, 13 predicted proteins | sample YL17G07_0_MG_FD_204540 | JGI IMG/M metagenome (GOLD analysis project Ga0315281, IMG submission 204540) | Sediment microbial communities from Yellowstone Lake, YNP, Wyoming, USA - YL17G07_0 | ecosystem: Environmental > Aquatic > Freshwater > Lake > Sediment | place: USA: Wyoming | collected... | reverse complement strand
CACGGGTAGGGGCGGGGCTTGCCCCGCCCGCTTGCAACGATCGGCCATGGCCTGCGCGGGTACGGCGCATGCGGCGCGGCCGGGGCGGGCGCCCCCAAGGGACGCCCCTACACGTGCATGCGCTGCCGTAGGAGCTGCACGTGTAGGGGCGGGGCTTGCCCCGCCCGCTTGCAACGATCGGCCATGGCCTGCGCGGGTACGGTACACGCGGCGCGGGCGGAGGCGGGCGCCCCAAGGGACGCCCCTACGTCGCTGCTGTCGCACCTGCGCGGGTACGGCGCACGCGGCGGGGCTGGAGGCGGGCGCCCCAAGGGTGGCCCCGACGTGGCGCTGACGCTATGGCGTCGTGCGCCGCGGGCGGTGCTATACTCGCGGGAACACGCCCCGCTTGCGCCGAGGTGCCTCATGCTAAGGAACTGCCTGGCAGCAGCCGTCCTCTGCCTGTCGATGTTCGTCGCGGGATCGCGGGTCACGTCAGCGACGCCGCCGGATGTCGGGCACTACCAGGAATTCGGCGACGCGAAGGGCTTCCTCAACATCCTACCGCCCGGGCAAGAGGCGGCGCCCCGCCCGCAGGAACCTCAGCACGTGGGCGACCAGCTGCCCATGTACGCGAGCCTCGTCTACAACGCCCCGGGCCTGACCGAGAACCGGCTCTCTGAGTTCTACAAGGATGCGTCGTTCGGGACGCCGGAGGGCGACATCGACCGCGTTTACGCGCCCACGGCGGGCGTGACCGTCGTCCGCGACCGCAGCTTCGGCGTGCCGCACATCTTCGGGACGACGCGCTACGCGACGATGTTCGCGCAGGGCTACACCACCGCCGAGGACCGGCTGTTCCTCATGGACGTGCTGCGCCATCTGGGCCGCGCGCGCCTTTCCGAGTTCCTCGGCGCGTCGGCGGCGAACCAGAGCCTCGACCGCGGCCAGCTCGGCGACGCGCCATACCAGGAGGCCGACCTGACGGCGCAGATCCAGGCGCTCGCCGCATCCGGCCCTGAGGGGCAGGCCATCGCCGACGATGGACAGGCGTACACCGACGGCGTCAACGCCTACATCACCGAGGCGCTCGCTGATCCGGTGAAGCGGCCTGCGGAATACGGGCTTCTCGGCCTGACGCTGGCGCCGTGGAAGCCGGAGGACGAGGTTGCCATCGCGTCGAAGATCGCCGCGATCTTCGGGAAGGGCGGCGGCGGTGAGGTCGATAACTTCTGCGGGCTGAAGAGCCTCACGGCGGCCGTCGGCAACGCGGCCACCGCGCGCGCCATCTTCGACGACCTGCACTTCGCCAACGACAGCGAGGCACCGACGACGTCGTCCGTCGCCGCGCCCTACATGACCAACCTCGGGCCGGTCGATCCGGCGGCGCACCCCGACATCAACTGCGGCAGTCTCGCGTCGGTGATCAACAACCCGCCGCCACTCGCCGCCGCGGCGGCATCGAGCCTGTTCGCCGCTGGCCCGCAGAGCATGAGCAACGCGCTGCTGGTGGCCGGGTCGCACACGGCCACGGGCCACCCGATCGCGGTCTTCGGGCCGCAGACGGGCTACTTCATGCCGCAGCTGCTCATCGAGAAAGACGTCCACGGCCCGGGCATCGACGCGCGCGGCGCCGCCTTCGTCGGCATCGACACGTACGTCGAGCTGGGCCGCGGCGCGAACTACGCCTGGTCGGCGACGTCGTCCGGCGCCGACAACGTCGACCAGTGGGTGCTGAAGCTGTGCGACCCGCTCGGCGGCGCGGCGACTACCAGCTCCATGGGCTACTTGCACAACAGTACGTGCGTCCCGATCACCACGTATCAGCACGTCGAAACCACCACGCCGGCGATCTCCTGGCGTGTCGAGCGCACGGCCGATTACGGACCGATCAGCCAGCGCGGGACGCTCGCCGACGGCACGCCGATCGCGATCGCGAACCGCCGCTCGACGTACGGCAACGAGCTGGGCTCGGCGCACGGCTTCTACCGCATGAACAACCCGGCCGACATGACGAACGGGTTCGCGGATTTCCGCGCGAACATGGGGAACGGCATCGATTATTCGTTCAACTGGTTCTATATCGATGCCACCGATATCGGTTACCAGCACTCGTGCAAGTGCCCTCAGCGCGCGCAGGGCGTCGACCCGTACATGCCGGCGTGGGGGACGGGGCAGTGGGACTGGCAGGGGTACATCCCGCTGGCGTCGCAGCCGTCGGCGCTCAACCCGGCGCAGGGGTACCTGGCGTCGTGGAACAACAAGCAGGCACCGGGATTCATGGCCAACGACCGCAACTTCTCGGATGGCCCCGTCTTCCGCGTCCAGATGCTGAACTCGCGCATCGAGGCCGCGATCGCCCTCGGACCGCTCGACCGCGCCGCGCTCGTCAATGCGATGGAAGACGCCGGCACCGTGGACCTGCGCGGGCAGGAGGTGCTGCCGCTGCTGCTGCAGGTGATGGGGCCGACGGCGCCCGGCGGCGCCGACGCGCGTGCGCAGGACATGCGCGATCGGCTCGCCGCGTGGGCGGCGGCGGCGGCGCATCGACGCGACTTCAACCAGGATGGTGCCTACGACGATCCGCAGGCGCCCGCGATCATGGACGCGTGGTGGTCGCCCCTGGTGCACGCCATGTTCGACGCGTCGTCGAACAACGCCATCGGCACGCTGGGCATCGGGATCCACGACGCGCCCCAGGGCCACAGCGGATCGGCGTTCGACGGCGGCATGTATAGCCACGTCCAGAAGGACCTGCGCCAGGTGCGGGGCCTGCCGGTGGCCAGCCCGTGGTCGCGTACGTACTGCGGCGGCGGGACCCTCGCCGTCTGCGCGGCTGCGCTCTGGACCTCGCTCGGGCAGGCCGCGACCTCGTTGTCGACGGAGTTCAGCTCGCCGAACGTGGCCGACTGGAAGCGCACGGTATCGGATGACGAAGTGCGGTCGTCCGCCATCGGCATCGCGTCGGCGCCGGCGTTCGCCTGGATCAATCGTCCGACGTTCCAGCAGGTCGTCCAGATGAACGCCGGCTGCGCCGGTGATGGCGACTGCGATGCCGTGCCCGATATCGCCGACAACTGTCCGGCAGCGCCGAACGGGTTGCAGCAGAACGGCGACCGCGACTTCATCGACCTGCACGTGTACGGCAAGCTCTTCGACGACATCACGGTGCTGAACTCCGACGGCGTCGGCGACGCCTGCGACCCGGACGCCGATAACGACGGGCTGACGAACATCCAGGAACAGGGCCTCGGACCGGGCGGGCCATACCACTACGTGTGTCCGAGCGCGACCGCCAACACCGATCCGGCCAAGCTCGACACCGACGGCGACGGATTCACCGACCGTGCGGAGTGCGTGCTCGGCACGGATCCCGCCGCCGCCGCATCGCATCCGCCGGCGTCGTACGCGACCGGCGACACCGACCACGACGGCCTGCCGGACGCGCTCGAGGTTACGCTCGGCACCGACCCCGCGAAGCCCGATACCGACGGCGACAAACTGCTCGACGGTGTCGAGTTCCTTCGCTACGGAAGCAACCCGCTCAATGCCAACACGGACGGCGACATCTGCAGCGATGGCCAGGAAGCCGCGTCGCTGAACGGCGACACGAAGGTGGACGTGATTGACCTGCAGATCGTCGCGAAGGCGCGGGGGCCGAAGGGCGGCCCGAAGTACGTGCTCGACTTCGACGTGAACCGCGACGCCAACATCGACGTACTGGACCTGCTCCTCGTGGCGAAGCTGCAGGGGGCGTGCTGAGGGGCGCGAGCGTGAGCCTGCGCGGCAGTGCGATCGCGGCGCCCATCGGCCCGGATCGATCATCAGCCGCGCGCCTGAGCGGTATGCCACGGATAGGCGGCCAGATATTCCGCGAGCGAGCCTCGATTTCAGCGGTGCTGATCGTTCGTGCCGTTTTCGAACGGACGCGACGCTGGAGGTTGCTCTCGATGAGGATGCGGGCGCGACGACGCGACTACACGTGTCGCACATCAAGCACTACGCCGTAACGTACGGCGTGACGAGCGGGGGTCGGCGCCTATCGTGCGCCCCTGTTGGCGTCAGGGGCGGGGACTCCTGGGCAGGGAACTGAATGAACTTGGCCACCCGAGAATCGGCATGAAGCCAGGCCCCCTTTTGTCCTTGTTCCACTGTCTGCACCGTATAAGAATGGGTGCCTCGCGGCGTGGCGGGGAGCGTCCCTTCTACCGGACGCCACGCCGCGAAGTTCACGATGACTTTGGATCTACTCGAGGTACGGCGACTAGGGCCAAAAGTCACTTACACGGAAATTGACAAGATTGGAAGAGTAGTCGGAACGCAACCGATCCACTGCTGACAACGAAACAGTTCAATGCTTACTGACCCTCAGCAAGGGATCCCGCAGCCACGCTGGGCGGTTCGAGGGGTCCGCCACGCGCGCGAACGCTGTGCCACCGATACGCGGCCAGATATAGTGTGGGTATTCTTGGCGCCGAGCGGGCGGGAGTAGCTCAGTTGGTAGAGCATTTGCTTCCCAAGCAAAGGGTCGCCGGTTCGAGTCCGGTCTCCCGCTCCAACCCCTTATAGATATAGAAGGCCCGGCATATTGCCGGGCCTTCTCGGTCCGAATTCGGCGACCATTTGCTTACTGAGCAAAGGGTCGGGAGTTTGAGCCCCGTCTTCTTCTCGTAGCATTCGAGCCGTGCCAGAGCTTCTCGCGCCTGGGCCACCGAAGGCGTATCGTGACGCTCAATCACTCGGATAGGTTCGGCACCCCGCACGTTCATCTTTGGCATTGGACGCGACAAGGATTGTCGCACGTGTGTGGTTCGCTGGTCCCGGGAGGTCTCTCGATGGCCGCAGCGGCACACAGCGCGAATCAGCTTGGCGAACGGCACGACCTCGTCGAGCACCTGCGCGGCGTGGCGGAGCGTGCTCATGTTTTCGCGCGGGCGTTTGGCGGTGGCGACCTGGCACACTCCGCCGGGCTCTACCACGACCTCGGCAAGTTTCACCCCGAGTTCCAGGACTATCTCCGCTACTGCGAGACCCACCCCGGCGAGCGTGGACCGCGGGTCGATCACAAGGCGGCCGGCGCGGAGTACGCGCAGCGGATTAGCGGACCGCTGCGACTGCTGATCATGGCACTCCTCGGAAAGCCGATCGAGCCGCCTGCCCACAACCTCCCGCACGCTTTGCGGTATCGCCACCGTCCAGGAACTGGTGTCTCCGCTTTCCTGCAGCCGCCCGTCGGCGACGAGCAGGCGCACGACCTCGCTCACGAAGAACGGGTTGCCTTCCGTCTCGCGGAACACGGCGGCCACGAGCGTTGCGGACGGCTTTCTGCCTGCGGTCATCTCTATGTAGCGCGCGACCTCCGGCTCGCCGAGGCCGCGCAGCAGCACGCGCGTGCCGACCTGGGCGCGCGCCAGCTCCGCCAGCGTCTGCGCCAGCGGATGCTGCCGACCCAGCTCCACATCCCGGTACGTGCCCAGCACCAGCAGCCGCGCGCCGCTGAGATCGCGCGCGAGGAACTGCAGCATCAGCAGCGACGCCTTGTCGGCCCAGTGGAGGTCGTCGAGCAGCAGCACGAGCGGTTGACGGCGCGAGGCGTTCTTGAGGAAGGTCGTGATGCTGTCGAAGAGCCGGAAGCGCGCCTGGTCCGGCTCGATTGCGGGAGGCGCTGTGAGCCCCGGCAGCTTCGCGTGCACTTCCGGCACCATCTGGGCGACGTCAGCCGCGCCGGGTCCCATCTCGGATTGCAGTTCTGCCGCGTCACATCCTTCTATATAAGAGCGCATCGCCTGCATCCAAGGCCAGTACGCCGGAGCACCTTCGCCCTCGTAACAGCGGCCGATTAACACCTGCGCGCCGCGCAGCCGCGCGTAGGTGCACAACTCGCTCGCCGTGCGCGTCTTGCCGATGCCGGGCTCGCCTACGAGCAGCAGCAGCTGCCCGCGGCCTGACAGCGCGTCATCGAGGCCGCGCCGCAACTCGTCGACTTCGCGCTCGCGCCCCACGAAGACGCCCGCGGCAAGCCGGTCAAGTGGGTTCGCCGCCGGCGCCTCAGTGATTTGCGGGACGCTGGTCGTGGTGACCGCATTGAGCGCGGACAACAGCGCATCGGCGCTCTGCGGCCGATCCTCTGGCGACTTGGCTAGTAGTTGCAGGATGAGGGCGTCGAGCGCGCGCGGCACCTGCGGGTTGTGCCACGAGGGCGCAACGGGGGCCGTCTCGATGTGCTGCGAGATCACCGAGACCATGTCGTTGCCCGCGAACGGCACGCGTCCGGTCACCATCTCGTACAGGACACAGCCCAGCGCGTAGAGGTCGCTCCGCGCGTCGGCGGCGGCGCCCATCGCCTGTTCCGGGGCGATGTACGCGGCGGTGCCGACGAACGTGCCGTCCTGGGTCAGCCGCACGCGATCCGCACCAAACGCGAGGCCGAAGTCGCCCAACTTGGCCGCGCCGTCCTCGGTCAGCCAGATATTCGCAGGCTTGATGTCGCGATGGACGATGCCCCGTGCGTGCGCGAGCGCAAGAGCCGGGCAACGTCGCGCGTCACCGCTAGCGCGCGATCGAGGGACAACGGGCCAGTGGCTGCGCGTACCTCCTGCTGCAGGTCGCCGCCGGCGATATACTGACAGACAAAGAACGGCCGTCCGTCCTCGTCACCGATGTCGTACACGGCGACGATGTTGGCGTGGTCGAGGCGCGCCATCGCTCGGGCCTCGCGCCGGAAGCGTTCGAGGTCGTCAGGCTCGAGCTGCTCGCTCTTGCTCAGAGCGAGCGCGCACTCGCGGTCGAGCAGGGTGTCGTGGACGAGATACACGGTCTTTTGCCCGCCTTCGGGCAAGACACGCCGTACGAGATAGCGGCCCGAGGCGAAGCTCCGCTCGGCCGGCACACCGGCAACGATCGTGGCATCGGAAGACTCAGACTCCGGTGCAGGAGCCATCGCCGCTCCCCTCACTTCCCGCCTGTAGAGGCCGCGATCTTATCACAACCGACTGGGTGGCCCTTTCCACATATGAGCGGGGAACACGATGTGAAGCGGGTAGACGCTAGTCCGAAGACCTCGTCCACCGCGCACCTCTGCAACTCAGAGGATAGAGCAGGGATTTCCTAGGCCGCAGACCGCGACGCACTCCTCGTCGCCGCGAGTTAGCCTAGTGTTCTAAGAGTCGACAAGATTCACAACTGCCGTCACTAGTAGTCCGTCATCGCATTTGAATTCAGAGGAACATTCGCAGTGGGTCAAGGACCGACAAACGCCAACAAAACGGGCTCACCGCAACCACCGAGGCTGCGCATCGTCACGTCGCGGGGGGCTGTGCTCGTGCCGCTCGACGGTGGCGAACTGACGCTCGGGCGCGCGTTGCAGAACGACATTCGAATCGACGCGACAGTCGTATCCCGTTCGCACGCACGGCTCGTGCGCGAAGGCGCAACCTACCGCTACGTCCAGCTAGGGGAGAACAATCCTACATTGTTGCGCGGTACGCCGATCACGGACATCGTGCTGGGCGACGGCGACCGGCTCGAGATTGGCCCCGATGATCCTGATGCGGTCGTGATCGTCGTGGAGCTACGCTCGATCGACATCGGCGCGCTCGATATGACGCGCGCCTTCAAACTGCAAGATACGCCCTCGGTAGTTGGCATCGAGCATCTGACGCTCCCGACAACCGGCGTGGTCAATATCGGTCGCGCGCCGGACAACGATCTGATACTGCCGAGCCTGAGCGTATCGCGACATCATGCACGTCTCGAAGTAGGCGGCGGAGTCGTGCGACTGGTCGATGCTGACAGCGCCAACGGGACGTACGTCAACGGCGTTGCAGCGGAACGCGACGTCCTGACGCCCGGCGACATCGTACGCATTGGACCCTACAAGCTCGTGCTCCGAGACGGCGCGATTGAGCACAGCGATGACAGCCGCGCGGTGCGGCTCGACGTGCATGACATCACGAAGCTCGTGTCCGGCCGCACGCTCCTCAGCGGGATCAGCTTTACCGCCCAGCCAGGCCAGGTCCTCGCGATCGCCGGCACGAGCGGCGCTGGAAAGTCGACCTTGATCGATGCTCTCAACGGGCTGCGGCCGCCGACCTCAGGTCACGTCCTAGTCAACGGCGCCGACTTGTACCGGGCGTACGAGATGCTGCGGCCACTCATTGGTTACGTGCCGCAGGAAACGATCCTGCCGATGCACCTCACGGTTCGCCGCGCCTTGCACTACGTCGCGCGGCTCCGGCTGCCACCGGATGTCAGCGCGGCCGAAGCAGACCAGCGTGTGGACGAAGTGATCCGCGAGCTCGACCTTGTCGAGCGCCAGCACGTGAAGATCGTGAACCTGAGCGGTGGACAGCAGAAGCGCGCCAGCATCGCCGCCGAGCTCATTGCTCGGCCGGGGCTGTTCTTCCTCGACGAGCCGACATCGGGCCTCGACCCCGGCTTGACCCGCCGCGTGACCGGGATCATCCGTGACCTCGCGTCGGCGGGCAGTACCGCGGTGATGGTCTCCCACGATGTCGAGAGCCTCCAGGCGGCGGACCAGATCGTCTTCCTGGCGGGAGGCGGCCGGGTCGTCTTCATCGGGGCACCCAGGGAGGCGCTCGCCTACTTCGAAGTCGACGACTTTGCGGCCGTCTACGGGAAGGTGGAGGCCGGCGACCCGGCGGAGTGGGAGCAGCGATGGCGCGACTCGAAGCACCAGGTCCACGCCAGTGACGGGGCGCCTGCCCAAGATGTTGCGGTGGAAGCCGCGCCATCTGCGCCGATTAGGTGGGATCCGTTCGCGCTCATCGGCGCTTCAGTCCGCCGCGGCTCTTCGGCATGGCAGCAGTTCCGGATCTCCACCAGCCGCTACGTCGAATCGATGGTTGGCGACCGGACGTACCTCCTGTTCCTGCTGTTGCAAGCGCCGATCATCGCGTTCCTGCTGACGCTTGTTGCGGATTCCGGGGATTTCCAGCCTCCGCCCGCCGAGGCCATCGCCAAGGCGACGACGTTCGGCATCTCGGCGGCACAGCTGGCTTCGGGCCTTCCGCTCATGCTCGCGGCGACCGCCATCTGGTTCGGAGCGTTCAACGCCGCACAGGAGATTGTGAAGGAACTGCCCGTGCTGCGGCGCGAACAGCTCGCCGGGTTGCGCGTCGCGCCCTATCTCGGGTCGAAGTTTGTCGTACTCGCGGCGCTCTGTCTTCTGCAGACGGCGGCGCTGCTGGGCATCAGCTGGCTCAAGGTGGACTTGCCGTCGTCTGGCGCACTCATGTGGGGCCCGCTGGAGCTCTGGATCACGCTCAATCTCGCGGCGCTCGCAGCTGTGGGTTTGGGCCTGGTCATCTCGGCGTGGCTGAACAACGGCGACCAGGCCACGACGCTGGTGCCGATCCTGCTCATCGCGCAGATCCTCTTCGTCGGCGAAGCCGGAACGGAGGGTGCTGCCCGTTGGCTCTCTTACCTGATGATCTCGCACTGGTCCGTCGAGGCGCTGAAGGTGACTGCGGACATCCCGTACAACAACAGCGGCACAGGCTTCAGCGCGGAAGATCTTCTCCTCCGTTGGGGCGTGCTCGCCGGCATGATCGCGATCTTCATGTCGGTGGCGGCCTGGCGCCTCGTCCGCAAGAAAACGGTCTGACTAGACCAGACCGGACTCTGCATCGGCGACCGGCGCCATCAGCGCCTCGCAGTCCTTGACGAGCTTCTTCATGCCCGTGCGCTGTCCCACGTCCAGTGCCAGCGCCAGGAGCTCGAGCGCGCGCTCACGATCGCCGGGCGATGCCGCAAGCGATCGCCCCGGAAAGCGCACCCGCGAGTGCGGCGATGGCGATGGCGCGGATCTTAGCGACGACATCGAGGAAGTCGCCGCCTGATGAAACCTGGGTGTGGCTGGTAGTAGTCAAGTACGCTCCTCGCTGCAATCGTAACGCCTGGAGCATCCGAGTTACGAGGGGCGATACGACTCGGCGGTCGCTTACGACGCGGCGCGGCAGCGCCGCACGATGACTTCGTCGTGTGGCCCTCCGGCCTTCTAGCGCAGGGCGGTCCCTATCTGCAACAGTCGGAGCGCCGTGGCGCCGAAGATCTTGTCGCGCTCGTCGGCGCTGAGTTCTTCGACGTCGTCGATTGACAATCGGCGTGCGTTCTCTGTAACGTGGTCCACCACCGCGCGGGCGTAGTTGCGCGGTCCGTACGCGTCCCCCCGCAAGCATAGGCCCCGCTACGACGGCATGTCCCGCAGATCAGGCGAGAGGCACGACGATGTTTGCTTCCTTCGATTCGAAGCGCCGGCGAGGTCGCGCGGCCGCTGTTGTGGCTGTATGCGGCATCAGCGCGATGCTCGTCGCCGTGCGGCTGTCCGACGCCACGGCCTCAGCGCAGACCCCGCCCGATGCCACGCCGGACGCCGCCGAGCCTGTCGCCGTCATGCGACACCCGCTCCTCGTCGCCTTACCCGATCTCCTGCGGCGCGGCGCCGTGCCGGGCGTCATCAATCCGACGCCACGCGGCGGCTATTCGCCGGCCCAGATGCGCTCGTACCTCGGGCTGTCCGGTGACGGAGGTGGACAAACGATCGGCATCACCGTCGCGTACGATACGCCAACCATCCGCGCCGACGTAGCAAGGTTCAGCGCGTACTTCGGCTTGCCGTTGCCGTGCGATGTACCTGTCGTCGACGAGTCGCCGAGCCATCGCCGCCAGGGACATGACGACGACGATGAGTCCACGCCGGCCGCGAGCGATTGCTTCCCGCTCGAGGTCGCCACGCCCGGTGGGCTCCCGATCGTTGACGACGGCTGGGCGATCGAGACCGCGCTCGATGTCGAGTGGGCCCACGCCATCGCCCCGCGCGCGAAGATCCTGCTGGTCGAGGCCATCGAGCCGGAGGCCGGCCCGCTGTTCGGCGCGATAGACTACGCGGCCAAGCATGGCGCGACGGTCATCAGTAACAGCTGGCTCGACGAAGAATTCGAAGGCGAACGGATCTACGATCGCCACTGCCGATTGGTGCGGGCGGTGTGTATATTCCCCACCGGCGATGACGGCCATGAGGCCACCTATCCCGCGGTGAATCCATACGTGCTGGCGGTCGGGGGGAGTACGTTGTCGCTGGACAGCACGGGCGTTGTCATGAGCGAGGTCGCCTGGAGTGGATCGGGCGGGGGCATCAGCGAGTTCGAGCGGCGCCCGCGATACCAGTCGGGCGTGAACTCTTTCGCCATGCGCGGCAGCCCTGACGTCAGCTACAACGCCGACATCAGGACGGGATTCCCTGTATTCGTGGGATCCGGCCTCTTCGGACAAATCGGCTGGCTGAGGACCGGCGGTACGAGCGCCGGGACGCCGCAGTGGGCGGCGATCCTCGCGGTGGCGAACCAACTCCGCGAAGCCCACGGGAAGCGCCCATTCGGAGCCGTTGGACGGACGACGATCCACAGTGCGCTGTACCGGCTTCAGGGCCGCCCTTCACTGTTCGACGTAACCGCCGGATCGAACGGCGCTTGCGGCGCCATCTGCGCGGCGGGCGCGGGATATGACTTCGTGACCGGCCTCGGGAGCCCCCGTCACGGGATTGACACCGACCTCGCCGCTGCGCCCTGACGCCGCGCACCTCCAAGCGTTCGGCAGCGCGCGATTAAGCGCTGGCCGCCCGCGCCGCGCGCGCCTTCCGCGCAAGGCTCGTCAGTTTCAACGCATCTCCAGAAGAGACTGCCAAATCCAGATGCTCAATCGCCCTGGCGCGCACGGCGGGGTCGCCGCGCCGAATTAGCGACCTTCCGTACTCGTGATGACCATACGCCATGGAGATGACCGCGCCGATCCGTGCGTCCATCGCGAGCCCGCGCTCGAAGTGCTTGTCGGCCTCGTCCCATCGGCTGACCGTTGTTGCCAGCATGCCCAGGTAGCGCGAGACACTGCCGCGGCAGATGGCGTCACCGAGCACGGCGCACCGATCGGCGTACGGCGCCAGCGACTGTATCAACAACAGCGCTCGCTCTCGGTCGTCGAGGAACGAGCAGACGTCGGCAAGGTTGCACAGCGTATCGACCCAGAGATTGTTCCGCGGGAGTGCGGAGAATCCGTCGGCCGCAACAAGCTCGAAGCAGCGCCGTGCCTCTGCATCGTGGCCGAGCTCCATGTGGCGAATCGCTGCTAGCCGTGCCACGCGGCCGAGATTCGTCTCGTCAGTCATCCGGCGCTCCATCAGCGCGTCCAGCTCCGCCATGCGGCCCTGCTCACGGCGAAGCGCAAAGAGCTGCATATCAGAGTAGAACTCGATGGATGCCGCGTGCAGGCGTCGGCCGATCACGCCAGTCTCCTCGATGACGCACTCGGCTTCCTCGAGCCGCGCGGCGGCGAGTGAGAGCGTGGCGGAGGTCGTCTTGGAGAGAGCCACCCAGTACGGTTGGCGGAGCTCCTCCGAAAGGCCCAGGAGGGTCGCGACTTCGCGTTCGGCGTCATGGAGCTGGCCGAGCTCGATCAGGTCGGTGAACAACCAATCGTGCGTGTACCATGCTGCGACTTTATCATCGATACCATCGGCCAGGGCGACCGCCTCGCTGGCGATCGTCAGTCGCTCGTCCAGATTGTCCGGGTCCCACAGCGCCTCATGACGGGCGTTGAGTGCCCGCACGAGCGTCGCCGCATCGCCGATGCGCCGTGCGGTGTCAACAGCCTGCTGGCTCATCGAAAGCCCTTCCGCATTCTTGCCAAAATCGAGCAAGATCGGAGCGAGCCGTGCCTGCACCCTTGCCTTGAGCGCGGACTCTTCGCCGGTCATAGCCGCCAGTGCCCGATTGAGCAGCGCAACCAATGCCTCGTCCCGCCCGATGAAGTCATCCTCACCGCTGCCCAGCCCGAGGGCGGCCCGCGCCAACTGCTGCGGCGCGTTCAGCCGGGCGGCGAGATCCCCGGCACTTTCAAACGATGCGCGCATAGCCGGGATATCTCCGGACTTGACCTGCGCAGCGCCAAGACTGAGATACACCTCGCACAGCAGCATGTCATCGTGTGTCTGCTGCGCATTGAGCGCATTCAGCGCGCGCTGGAAGTGCGCGACGGCGTCTTCGTAGGCGAGCAGCGCGATCGCCAGGTCGCCGGCGCGCCGCGAGTAGTCCACCGCCTTGTCGAAGTCGCGTGCCTCGAAGAAGTGGTACGCAAGCTCGGCGGCGTGCCGGTCGCGCTGCTCGCCGTAGAGATCGTGCAGCACATCGGCGATCTGCCGGTGCAGCCGGACCCGGCGAGTCTTCGTCAACCCGTCATACAGCGTCTCGCGGATCAGAGCGTGGGAGAAGCGGAAACGGCCGACATCTCGTCCGGGTTCCTCCCCGATGACGCGCGCTCCCAATGCCTCTTCGAGGACCTCCAGCAACGCGTCTTCCGAAAGATCGGTGAGCCGCTCCAGCGCCGCCAGCGGGAACTCCCTGCCGATGATCGAGGCCACGGTCAGGATGCGGTTGCACTCTTCGGAGAGCCGTCCGAGCCGGCGCACGACCACCTCCCGCACGCTTTGGGGGATCCTTGGCGTCCAGCTTGCGTCGGTGCCGGCGCGCTCCATCTCTCCGCTGGCGACTAGCAGCCTGACGACTTCACTCACGAAGAAGGGGTTACCCTCGGTCTCGCGGTACACCGCCTGCACCAGCGCTGGAGGCGGCACGAGCCCGGCCGTCATCTGCACGAAACGTCCGACGTCGTCGCGGACGAGACCCTCCACGTGGACGCGCTCGCAGTAGCGCTCGCGGCTCAGTTGGCCCAGCGTTTCGGTCAGCGGGTGTTGCCGGTCGATCTCCAGGTCGCGATACGTCGCGATGACGAACACGCGCATCTCCTGCAGTTCTCGCGCCAGGAACTGGAGGAGCAACAACGACGACTCGTCTGACCAATGCAGGTCGTCCAATACCAGGACGATCGCCTGGCGCTGGCACGCGTTGCGCAAGAATCGCACGATGCTGTCGAACAGGCGGAAGCGCGCCTGGTTCGGCTCCAGCGCAGGCGGCGACGGCAGATCAGGGATGCGGTCGCGCACCTCCGACACGATCTGCGCGATGTCCGCCGCGCCCGCTCCCATCTGGTCGATCAGTTCGGCGACGGAACGTTCCTGGGCGTAGGCCCGCAGGGCCTGGATCCACGGCCAGTACGAGGGCGCGCCCTCCCCTTCGTAGCACCGCCCGACAAGTACCTTCGCCCCGCGAAGACGGCCGTACGTGCTCAATTCCTCCGCGATGCGCGTCTTGCCAATGCCTGCCTCTCCGCTGAGTAACAGCAGGCCACCGGTACCCGCGAGGGCCTTCTCCAGGCTCGCGCGCAGTTCTTTGATCTCGCGTTCGCGGCCAACGAACACGCCGTCAGCCAGTTGGTCGAGAGGATTCTGTCTCCGTGCGTCGACAGCCTCGCTCGCTCCGGCGGCGGCGATGGCCTGCAGCATCTCGCGCACCGCGATGGCCGACGCAGGCCTCTGCGCCGGTGCCTTTCCAAGGAGCGCAATGATTAGCCGCTCCAGTGCCGGCGGCACCAGCGGGTTCGTCCACGACGGCGCGACGGGTGGCGTGTGGATGTGCTGCGACACCACGGCGACGAGGTCGTCGCTGAGAAATGGAGCGCGGCCGGTCACCAGCTCGTACAGGATGCACCCGAACGAGTAGAGATCGCTGCGCGCGTCTGACGGCTGGCCCAACGCCTGCTCCGGCGGCATGTAAGCCGCTGTGCCCATCATCGTGCCCTCGATCGTCAACTGCGTCTGCTCGGCGGCAGCATACGCCAGGCCGAAATCGCCCAACTTCGCGCTGCCATCCTTTGTCAGCCAGATATTGGAGGGCTTCAGGTCGCGGTGGACGATGCCCTCGGCGTGGATGACCGCCATCGCGTCGCAGACGTCGATGGCTACCGTAAGACAACGCTCAAGCGGCAGCGGGCCCCCGGCCGCCCGGAGTTCACCGCGGAGGTCGCCGCCCGGCACGTACTCCGAGACGACGTACGGGCGTCCGTCGTCGTCACCGATGTCAAACACCGTGACGACGTGCTGTTGGGCGCCCAAACGCGCGATCGTCTGCGCTTCGCGGCCCAGGCGGGACATTTCTACCAGGTCGACGATGTCAACCTTGAGGAGCGCCAGCGCACATTCGCGTTCGAGGGCGTTGTCGTGGACGAGATAGACGATCTTCTGACCGCCCTCGCCGAGCACGCGCCGGACGGTGTATCGCCCGTCACCAAACGTGACTTCGGCCGGCGGGCCGATCTCAATGGTGAGGTCCTGAGCATCAGGCTGCAACCGGTCAGCCACGTGTTCCTCCCGGGATGGTCTGGGGTGCGATGATAACACGCAGGCCGCGGCCAGCGATCCGGCCTGCGTGCCAGGAGACTGAGTGCACTCGAAACACGAGGCCGAGCGGAGTGGCGGAGCTTTGCCGGAACGAAACGCGGAACGTACTGAGCGTCGTATTATCGGGTCTCGGTCGTCAGTTGGTGCTTTCGCGCCAGCCGACTTCGAAGATGTGCTCCTTGCGCGCGATGCCCTTGAGCACGTGCCACCCACCGGACTTGATCTGGATCCCCGTGGCGGGGCCGAGCAGGGTACGACTCACGTTCGACAGGAAGATCTGTCCACCGGCGGCAAGGCCCATAACGCGTGCGGCCTTCACGACCGGCAGCCCAATCAGGTCATCGCCCAGCTTCATGACCTCGCCGGAATTGATGCCGATGCGCACGGGCGTTGCATGCACCCCCGCATGCTGGGCGAGCGTCTCCGATTCAAGCTGGATCGCGACGGCGCAATCCACGGCCGAGCGGATGCTGATGAAGGTTGCGATCAGCCCGTCGCCTTCTGTCTTCACCGTCCTGCCGGCATGTTGAGCGACCGCGCGCTTCATCGCGGAAACGTACGCCTCGAGATGTTCAAACACGGCCTCAGAGCCAACGCGCTCGAAGAGCGCTGTGTGGCCCTGGAGGTCCGTGAACATCACGGTGACGACCTCGCGCTGGATCGCCCGCTGCGACGGGATGGTGATGGTCGCCTCGGTGTCGATGCGGAACGTGAACTCTGCTTCGCCGAAGCGGATGACGTCGCCGTCCGACAAGCTAGCGTTGCCGTCGACGCGCAGGCCGTTCACCCACGTGCCGTTCTTGCTCTGCATGTCCTCGATCACATGGCCAGCGCCCTGCGTCCGAATGACGGCTTGGAGCCGCGAAACCCCTGGCACCGCAAGCACGATGTCGTTGTCGTCGGGGCGCGCCCCGATCGTGGTCGTATCGCCCGCGAGCGGATACTCCTTCCCTGCGCCATCACGCCGCAGTTCAATCAGCACTGCCGTCATCACTGCACCAGTTGCAAGAGAGTCTGAACGACCCTAGTCTATCCCGCGACTGATGCGGTCCGCTGGCTGGAATGACGCGGCGCAACTGCCCGCGGTCATCTGGCGGACGACCGCCGCCGCAGCTTCCAGCCCGCCACGAGCGCCAACCCGGCCAGGCCGAGCGCCACGCTCGCCAGCCACAATGTATGCCGCTCGCGCGGCGACGACGCGGCGGATGGCAGCGTCGCAACATCTGGGCTCTCGGCGACGCCACCAACGGCCCGGGCGGACAGCGTGATCGTTCCTCCCGCAAACGATTGGCCGTTTATGACGATAGGGGTGGCCGTGGTGAGCGTAACAGCGCCGGACGGAAGCACCTCAACGACGATCGTCGTGCCCTTAGGCAGAGTCACTGTGTTGCCGCCAAACGTCACTGTGACCGAAGATAGATTCGACGCGTCGGTGACGACCGAGAACGCATTACCACCGATGTCGGCTACCACCGACGTGGTACCCGGGACTGAGTGGAGGATGTACTCGCTCTCGTGTCCGGTTGGTCCGAACATGAAGTCCGCTGACCCGCTGATGACGCCGCTGCGGAAGCTGTCGCAGCTGTCTACGATTGCGGCGCCATCGGGGAGGGTCAGCGTCCCCACGCCGCACACAGAGATCGTCGCCGGGCCGCCGCCCGACGGGCAGACGGTGCCGATCACTACCCCATCGGCGGGATTGGGCGAGTCGACGACAGAAACGTAGCAGCCGTTTCGGCTGAGTATCGTCCCGAACGTCGTGCCTCCGAGGGGAACGTCGGAGAAGGTATTCCCGGATACTACCGGGAACGGATCGACGGACGCGGCTAACCCGTCACTGTCGTCATCCAGCTGTACCACCGCGCACGTGCTGGTCGCGGTACGCGAGTCGGGGAACTTCAGCGTCTTCGACACGAACTTGCCGACAACGGTAGCTCCCGTGGGCGAGCTGAGACCCCTGACGCCTTCTGTGCCGGACAGGTTGCCGCTGCTGTCACTCGTAAGGGCGTTCGCGGGCTGGTACAACACGGACCCCGCCAACGCGGCCGTGCCAGGTGCGCAAGTCGTATTCCATTCGCCGCTGACGGCAAAGCTGGTACTGGCGGGCACGCCCTTGGCGTAGCCGGTGATGGCAAGCAGATCGCTTGGGGGGCCGGCCGAATAGCACGTGCCGGACGTGCCGGGGCAATACAGCGCCGATGTCAACGCGAAGGCGCTCTCCTGCAGCAGGACCGACACGGTGTTGCCGGGGCTGGTGGGGAGCAAACCGTGATTGGCAACCGCGAGGTCGAGCTTCCCGTCCCCGTTGAAGTCGCCGACGGCCACGGACGCAGGATTGGCGCCGGTCGCGAAGTCGGCCCTCGAGAGGAGGCCCGCGCCCGTGCCCAGCAGGATCGATACGGTGCTGGCGATGTTATTGGCGGTTGCGCCGTCGAGCTTCCCGTCCCCGTTGAAGTCGGCTAGCGCCCCGGAGATAGGACCGGTACCGGTCGCGTAGTCGGTCTTCGCGCCGAAGAGGGTGACCGTGCCCGTGCCCAGCAGGACCGAGCCGCTGGCGGCGCCGAAGTTGGCGACCGCGAGGTCGGGCTTGCCGTCGCCATTGAAATCGCCGATGCCCACCGAGGCAGGAGTGACTCCGGTCGCGAAGTCGGTCTTGGCGCCGAAGCTGCCCGTGCCCGTGCCCACCAGGACCGATACGGTGTTGGCGGTTTGATTGGTGACTGCGAGGTCGAGCTTTCCGTCCCCGTTGAAATCGCCGATGGCGACGGAATTAGGTGAGGTGCCGGTGGCGTAGGGGACCTGCGTTGCGAAGGTGCCGTCGCCATTGCCCAGCAGGATCGACACCGTGGGGCCGTTGAAATTGGCGACCGCGAGGTCGGGCTTCCCGTCCCCGTTGAAGTCGCCAATCGCCACCGAAATAGGAGAGGTGCCGGTAGCGTAGGGGACCTGCGTTGCGAAGGTGCCGTCGCCATTGCCCAGCAGGACGGACACGGTGTCGCCGGCGCTGTTGGCGACCGCGAGGTCGAGCTTTCCGTCCCCGTCGAAGTCGCCAATCGCCACCGATTTCGGGAGGATGCCGGCCGTGAAGTCGGTCTTCGCGCCGAAGCTGCCTATGCCAGTGCCCAGTAGGATCGATACGGTGCCGGCGAAGATGTCGTTGGCGACCGCGAGGTCGGGCTTCCCGTCCCCGTTGAAGTCGCCGATGGCCACGGAGTAAGGAGCGGTGCCGGTCGTGAAGTCGGTCTTCGCGTCGAAGCGCCCCGAGCTGTTCGTGCCGGTGCCCAGCAGGACCGAGACGTTACTGGTGCCATAATTCGCCAGGGCGAGGTCGGGCTTCCCGTCCCCGTTGAAGTCGCTGCTCGCGACCGAGGTAGGATTGTTTCCGGTCGCGAAGTCGGTCTTAGCACCGAAGCTGCCCACGCCGGTGCCCAGCCGGATCGACACCGTGTGCGCGGCGTAATTGGCGACGGAAAGGTCAGACTTCCCATCTTGGTTGAAGTCGCCGATGGCCACAGAGAGAGGACTGAGACTGGTCGCCAAGTCGGTCTTTGCACCGAAGCTGCCGGCTCCGACGTTCAGCAGGATCGACACGGTGCTGTCGGTATAGTTGGCAACCGCGAGGTCGGGCTTCCCGTCCCCGTTGAAGTCGCCGATGGCCACGGATTGAGGGCCGGCGCCGGTCGGGAAGTCGGTCTTCGCGCCGAAGCTGCCTGTTCCGGTGCCCAGCAGGATCGAGACACTGGAGCCAGCCACATTGGCGACGCCAAGGTCGGGTTTCCCGTCGCCGTTCAGGTCGCCGATGGCCAGGGACTGGGGATCGCCGCCGGTCGCGAAGTCGGTCTTCGCGGCGAAGCTCCCCGTGCCGGTACCCAGCAGGATCGACACGGTGTTATCGGTACCATTGGCGACGGCGAAGTCGGGCTTCCCATCCCCGTTGAAGTCGCCGGCGACCACCCCGTAGGGACCGAGTCCGGTCGCGAAGTCGGTCTTCGCGGCGAAGCTCCCTGTGCCGTCGCCCAGCAGGACCGACACCGTGGCTGCTCCGCTATTGGCGACCGCGAGGTCCGGCTTCCCGTCCCCGTTGACGTCGCTCACGGCGACGGACTGGGGATTGGCGCCGGTCGCAAACTCGGTCTTCGCGCCGAAACTCCCCGTACCCGTGCCCAGCAGGACCGACACGTTGTTGGCGGGGAAGCCGTTGGCAGTCACAAGGTCGGGCTTCCCGTCCCCGTTGAAGTCGCCGATCGCCACGGACCGCGGAAGGCCATCGGTCGCGAAGTCGGTCTTCGCGCCGAACGGCATCGCGCCCGCGGTGCCGACCGAGCTCAGCACGCTCATCAGGACGAGCATCACGCTGGCGAGCGCGAGCGCGATTCGTGCGAATGGGAGCCGCCGCATGTTCTTAGCCTCCGTTCCGCCCCGGCCGAGCGAACTGGGCAGATCGCGGGCCAAGCCGCAACTACCGCGTGGGAATGCCGCGATCGGGTTGGATTGTGTCACCGTCTCACGCAATTGGTAATTTGTCAAGTTAAGAATCTCCTTTCGGTTGGAGAATCTTGCATCGGCCGACGAGGTCGTCGTCCGCTCGCTCGACGGAGTCACGATCGCCGGTTCGACCGCTCCGGCCCAGGACGCCTCGAACGAATTGCGCGCCTACCCCGCGAGTGGCCTCGCCAACCCGCTCAATGTGTCCCGAGCCTCCTTCTCGTTCGCGCCCGGCGCCGGTACAGCGATAGGGGCGACATCCGCGTCGATGGCTAGGTCCGGTCCCGCGGAGCGTGCCAACAACCGCTTTACCTCACTCATCACGCGTGACGAGCTCAGCGTCCCGTTCATCCCCGGCGCCATGGCGGTCGCCTTCGCGTTCGGAGCGCTGCACGCGCTTGGGCCCGGCCACGGCAAGACGATCGTCGGCGCCTACCTCGTCGGCGAGCGCGGCACCGCGCGCCACGCCGTTCTGCTCGTCACGGCAACGCACACGTCGGCCGTCTTCGCCCTCGCGTTCGTCACGCTGTACGCCTCGCAGTTCATCGCGCCGGAACGCCTCTATTCGTGGTTAAGCCTCACCTCTGGGCTGCTCGTCGTTGGGTTGGGCGCGCTACTGCTCGTCTCCCGCGCACGAGGCATCCTGCGCAGGCGGGCGCTCGAACGCGCTCGCACCGGCGCCCCGGCGCACGAGCACGATCACGGCCATCCGCACGAAGTCCCGCAGGAGGTCTCCTGGAAGGCGCTTGCCGCGCTTGGAATTTCAGGCGGCATCCTGCCCTGCCGGGCGGCGGCGATCGCCTGTGACGCCGACGTGAACACGCCCATGACGCCATCGCCCAGCACCTTGCCCTCGACCGGCGTGCCACCCGCATCCCGCATGGCCGCGCGCATCCCTTCGTCGAGCGTGCGCGATGCCGTGCGGAACACCGTATCGCCCAGCCGCTCCGTCAGCGCGGTGGAGTCAACGATGTCGGTGAAGAGAACCACGGCCATGCCGGACGGCGCGGAGGGCGCGCTCGTGGACGGCGTGGAGCGCCCGAGGGACGCCAGTATCAGGTCGGGGAAGTGCTCGCCGCGCGAGCGGGAGAATGAACGAAATTGCGCCCCCGGGATCTTCGCGGCAACACGCTGGCTGGCACGGACGGGAGCGAAGTGCGCTTCGTCTCTCAGAACAAGCGTCGGTCGGCGCAGGCGTGTCAGGAGGTCGCCGAGATCGATCCAGGACGAGAAACCTTGCCGCTACGCAGGAAGGCCAGTCTGTTTCAGCGAGCGCCATACCCACCTTGGCGTACGGCGTGTCAGCCACGTCCTTCATACTTGGATAAGGCGAATGAAGAACAAGGCGTGTGACTCGAGCAGGACCTTCGGTTGCAAGTTGAAGGGCCGTCAATAATGGCAACAAGTTTCCCCAACAGAGCATCGCAAATTGGTCGATCTGCGCGGCATTGATGACGGCTTCAGCATCCATCAGCAGCGTGGCGGCAGACACCTCCGTAACATCGCGTTCGGACATGCCGGTGCCGCGCGCATCGAACCAGATCAGGCGAGACGAGCGCGCCAGCGGGCCATACAGGGGCTCCATCATCGCACTCCACTCTTGCACATGCGTGAATGGCTCTCCGCCGCAATACAGCAACGGCGGCCCCGCGCCCATCTCGGCCCAGGCGATGCTGACGCCGTCGGAGGTCGTGCAGTAGCGGATCTGCGGTTCCATGCTCATTCCCGCCACCGCACTTCGTACACACGCACGGCGTCGTCGATGCCCTTGAGCGCCTGCTCGCCGCGATCCTCGAACTCCACGCCCGCTGACGTGCGCGCCAACTCGCGCACGGTTCCCGATACCAGCACCTCACCGGGTGCCGACAACCCGCAGACGCGTGATGCGATGTTGACGGCACCGCCGTAGACGTTGCCTTTCTCGTGGATCACGTCGCCCGCGTGGAGGCCGACGTGGAGCTGCAGTTCGCTCTCGGCGCTCAGTGCGATGCAGCGCCGGGCAGCGGCAATCGCTTGCGCCGCCGACGTGAACACGCCCATGACGCCATCGCCGAGCACCTTGCCCTCAACCGGCGTGCCGCCTGACTCCCGCATCGCCGCGCGCATCCCTTCGTCGAGCGCCCGCGATGCCGTGCGGAACACCGTGTCGCCCAGCCGCTCCGTAAGTGCGGTGGAGTCAACGATGTCGGTGAAGAGAACGACGGCCATGCCCGACGGCGCGCCCGTGATCGGTAGAGCGCCTGATTCGACGGCTGGCATGTGCTCACGAAGAAACGAGACCAGCGTGGCGTAGTCGCGGTCGGGCCAGGCGGTCCAGCCTTCTGTCGCGAGACGGAGCAGACGGGCGTTCGGAATGGCGGTCGCCAACTCGCGCGAGTGCTCGAACGAAGTTTGGTTGCCACTTGTCGCTACGATGAGCGTGGGAACCGAGATGGCGCTGAGTTCGCCGGAGACATCGAGCGTCCGCAACGCCTGCCGGTGCGGGAGAAAGTCCGCAGCGTTCCATGTCTCGCGAAGCAGCGCTCCCATATCGCGGACATAGTCCTGTCCGGTGCCGGCGGGTGCAGTACGCGCGGCGATCGCCTCGGTCACGAACTCCCATTGCTCCACGGTCACGGCTCCCAGGGCGGCGTTCCACTGTCCGCCCACGTCCTCGCTAAAGAATCGTTCTCCACTCGAAAACGAGTTGTAAAGCACGAGACTCGTCACGCGGTCAGGATGCCACGCCGTGTACGCCATCGCCGCGAGCCCGCCGAACGCAGTGCCGTACAGAGCGAACGTCTCCGCGCCAACGACACGGACCACGGCATCGAGATCCAGAAGGCGCGCGTCCATGTCGTACTCGCGGCGCTCGCGTCCGGACAGACCCATGCCGCGACCGTCGTATTGCACCAACGTGAACGCAGCCGCGATCGCGGCACAGAGCGTCCGATACCCGGTACCGACGCGCAGCAGCCCGGAGAAGGAATGCACCCCCGGTGGCACGACCACCACCGGCCCCATGCCCATCGTCGCGTAGGCGATGCTCGCGCCGTCGCTCGTGGTGCAGTAGCGGATCTGCGGTTCGTCCATGCGGGGAGTATGCGCGATCCGACTCAGATACGCCTCTGGTTTCAGCGGGCGTTGTGGTCGTCGATTGATCTCTCACCTTCGTTCGCGGATCATCTGGGAACACGCAGCTGAAGGGGAGCCATGCCGAGCGAACGCGTCCAACGCCAGATTGACGGTCTTCTCGACGAGGCCGAGGCAGCGGCACGCGCGCTCGACTGGACGACTGTCCGTCGTCGGATCGAAACAGTACTCGCGTTCGATCCGGAGAACGCGGATGCCCGTACGTTCCTTGAGGCCGCGGAGCGCGCCGGAGCGAGCGGCTCATCAACTGCCACATCGCAACCGGCGTCGTCTCTGGAAGCGCAGTCCCCAGCACCCGTACCCCTCCCAACGTCCTTCGCAGGCGGCCGCTACACCGTCCGCTCCTTCCTCGGCGAGGGCGCGAAGAAGCGCGTGTATCTCGCGCACGACACGAAGCTCGCTCGTGACGTCGCCTTCGCGCTGATTAAGACGACCGGACTCGACATCACCGGCCGCGAGCGCACGCTGCGCGAGGCGCAATCGATGGCGCGGCTCGGCGCGCACCCCAACATCATCACCATCTTCGACACCGGCGACGAGAGCGGCCCGGACGGGCAGAGCACGCCGTACTTCGTGATGGAGCTGATGCAGCGCGGCGCCGTCGACGCAGCCCTCAGCGATGGCTCCCTGCCGCT
>Ga0315281_10003343_pt1 | contig 23543 bp, 17 predicted proteins | sample YL17G07_0_MG_FD_204540 | JGI IMG/M metagenome (GOLD analysis project Ga0315281, IMG submission 204540) | Sediment microbial communities from Yellowstone Lake, YNP, Wyoming, USA - YL17G07_0 | ecosystem: Environmental > Aquatic > Freshwater > Lake > Sediment | place: USA: Wyoming | collected... | reverse complement strand
GTGCGCGCGCGCGCGCGACTTCTACCAGCGCGCCGTCGACGCGCGTCCGCCGGCGGATCGCCGTCGGCTCGTCGCCGCGGAAATCATGCGCGCGGTGTACTTCGAGACGCTGCGGCGGATCGAACGCAATCAGTACGACGTCTTCACCACGCGCGCTCGTGTGCCGCGTCCGATGCAGGCCCTCATCGCGCTGAGACAATGGCTGTTTCCATCATGAGTCCGGCTGAAGCCGGACACTACGAGGGGCCGGATCCCAGATCCGTAGTGTCCGGCTTCAGCCGGACCGACTACGACGTCATCGTCATCGGCGCCGGCTTTGCGGGCCTGAGCGCGGCCGTGCGGCTGACGCGCGACGGCGCGCGTGTGCTCGTGCTCGAGGCGCGCGGCCGGCTCGGGGGGCGCGCCACGGCGTTTCCGGACCGCGAGACCGCCGAGCTCGTCGACAACGGCCAGCACGTCCTGCTCGGCTGCTATCACGAGACATTCGCCTTCCTGCGCGAGATCGGGGCGATGGAGAACGTTCGCGTCGAGCCGCAGCTCGCCGTGACGATGATCGATCGGATGGGGCAGCGGTCGCGGCTCGCGTGTCCGTCGCTGCCGGCGCCGTTTCACCTGATTGCCGGCATCATGGAGTGGGACGCGCTGACCTGGCGCGACCGCCTGTCGGTGCTCGGGATGGCCGCGCCGCTCAGGACCGCGCAGCGCGCGTTGCGGGGCGGGACGCTGAAAGCGGCGTCGCCTGGCGAAACGGTCGAGGCCTGGCTCGTGCGCAACGGACAGACGCCGCGCCTCTGCGAAATGCTGTGGGATCCGCTGGCGATTGCCGCCCTGAACCAGCCGCCCGATCAGGCGGCCGCGCCACTGTTCGCGCGCGTGCTGGCCGAGATGTTCGGCGACGATCCGCGCGCCGCGGCGATCGCCCTGCCGACGAAGCCGCTGCACCTCATGTACGCAGAGCCGGCGCGTGAGTACATCGAGCGCCACGGAGGCGCGGTGATGACCGGCGCGGTCGCGAAAGTGCATCTGGACGGTGACCGGGTGGTATCCGTGGACACACCTGACGATTCTGCTCCGCGCGCTCCGCGATCGCTGCGTTCCTTCCCTACAGACAAGGTGATCTCGGCCGTCCCCTGGTTCGCGCTGGCCGATCTGTTTGACGAGCCGCCGCCCGCGCTGGCCGAGACGATGGATCGCGCGCGACGAATGGCCTCGTCACCGATCGTGACCGTGAATCTGTGGTTCAACCGCCGGATCATCGACGAGCCGTTCATCGGCCTGCCCGGCCGCGCGATGCAGTGGGTGTTCGACAAACGCCTCGTGTTCGGCCCTGGAAACGATGTCGCGTCGCACCTGTCTCTCGTCTCCAGCGGCGCGGCGTCCATCGTCGGCCTGGCGAACCACGAACTGATCGCGCTCGCACACGGCGAGATTCTCGAGGCGCTGCCGGAATCACGTTCCGCGGCGCTCGCGCGCGCGACCGTCGTCCGCGAGCCGCGCGCGACGTTCTCCCTCGCACCCGGTCAACCGGCCCGGCCATCGACGGTGACGAACGTGCGCGGATTTGTCCTGGCCGGCGATTGGGTGGACACGGGACTGCCCGCGACCATTGAGAGCGCCGTTCGCTCCGGACATCGAGCCGCGGGCGCCGTATTGGGTAACTGAGTAATCGGGTAATCTGGTGATTGGCCGAGTGATGTCCGGACCAATTCCAAGTCAATCACCCAGCTACCCAATTACCCAACTACCCGATTGATGAATTCCATCGTCGTCCATTACAAGGAACTCGCGCTCAAGGGCAGGAACCGCCCGTGGTTCATTCGGATGCTCGTGCGCAATCTCAAGACCGCGCTGGCAGGCCTGCACATCCGCGCATTCCGATCGATCATGGGCCGCATCGAAATCGAGATGGGGCCGGACACGGAGTGGGCGGAGGTGCACGCGCGGATCTCTCGCGTGTTCGGCATCGCGAACTTCTCGCCCGCCAATCGCGGACCGCACGATTTCGACGCGCTTGCCGAGGCGATTCTCACGGACCTCGGCGATCGCGAGACACCCTCGTTTCGCGTGTCCGCGACGCGCGCCGACAAACGACTGCCGTTCACGTCGCCGCAGGTGGAAATGGAAGTCGGCGGCCGGATCAAGGACGGTAAGGGGTGGACCGTCAACCTCGATCGTCCCGCGCTGACCGTACACATCGAGATGCTGCCGGATGGCGCGTTCTACTTCTTCGGGAAGGAACGCGGCGCCGGCGGGCTGCCGACGGGCACGTCCGGCCGCGTCGCCTGCCTGCTGTCGGGCGGCATCGACTCGCCGGTCGCGGCGTATCGCATGATGCGGCGCGGCTGCACGGTCCTGTTCATTCACTTTCACAGCTATCCGATTCTGTCGCGCGCGTCCCAGGAGAAAGTGCGCGAGATCGCGGGCCTGCTGACGAAGCACCAGCTGCGCTCGCGGCTCGCGCTCGTGCCGTTCGGCGAGTTGCAGCAGCAGGTGCTGCTCTCGGTGGCGCCCGAGCTGCGCGTCGTCATCTACCGTCGTCTCATGCTGCGCATCGCCGAGCGGCTCGCGAAGAAATGGCATGCGAAGGCGCTGGTCACGGGGGACGTGATCGGCCAGGTCGCGTCGCAGACGCTGGAGAACATGACGGTGATCGCCGAGGCGACCCGGCTCGAAATCCTGCGGCCGCTCGTCGGGATGGACAAGGACGAGATTTCCGCGGAAGCGGAGCGCATCGGGACGTATCCGATTTCGATCATCCCGGACCAGGATTGCTGCACGCTCTTCACGCCGAAGCACCCGGCGACGCGCGCGCGGCTGGCGAACGTTCTGCAGGCGGAGGAGGCGCTTCCCATAGAGGACATGGTCGCCTCCGCGCTGGCCTTGATGACGGTAGAGGACTTCAGATTTCCGATATAAAATCACTGCCATGCCAAAGATTACCGAGCTCCTCGGCGACGATGCCGCAGGACTGCTCCAGCATCAGTGCAAGACGATTCCCAAAGAGAACCTGCATCTGCCCGGGCCCGACTCGGTCGCGCGCCTCTTCGGCGGATCCGATCGGCCCACGCGCGTCATGACCGCGCTGCAGTCGCTCCTGGATCACGGACGGCTGGGCGGCACGGGCTACGTGTCGATCCTGCCAGTCGATCAGGGCATCGAACACTCGGCAGGCGCGTCGTTCGCGCCGAACCCGGCGTATTTCGATCCGGAAAACATCGTCAAGCTGGCGATCGAAGGCGGCTGCAACGGCGTCGCGTCAACGCTCGGCGTGCTCGGCTCGGTCGCGCGGAAGTACGCCCACAGGATTCCCTTCCTGCTGAAGGTCAACCACAACGAATTCATTTCCTATCCCAACCAGTTCGATCAGATCCGGTTCGCGAACATCAAGCAGGCGTTCGAGATGGGCGCGATGGGCGTCGGCGCCACGATCTACTTCGGGTCCGAGGAGTCGAAGCGGCAGCTGCAGGAAGTCACCGAGATGTTCCATCAGGCGCACTCGCTCGGCATGTTCACCGTGCTGTGGTGCTACCTGCGCAACCCGGCGTTCAAGACGAAGGACGTCGACTACCACCTCGCCGCCGATCTGACCGGGCAGGCGAATCACCTCGGCGTCACGATCGAAGCGGACATCATCAAGCAGAAGCTGCCGGAGACCAACGGCGGGTTCACCGCGCTCAACTTCGGCAAGACACACAAGAAGGTCTACTCGGATTTGACGACGACGCATCCGATCGACCTCACGCGCTATCAGGTGGCGAACTGCTACATGGGCCGCGCGGGGCTGATCAATTCTGGCGGCGCCTCGTCTGGCGAGAGCGACCTCAAGGAAGCCGTGAAGACCGCCGTGATCAACAAGCGCGCCGGCGGCATGGGCCTCATCTCGGGACGCAAGGCGTTCCAGCGCCCGCTCGCGGAGGGCGTCGGCCTGCTCAACGCGATCCAGGACGTCTACCTGAGCAAGGACGTCACGGTCGCGTAGAGATTTCAGATTTCAGACGCCGTGGACTGGATGGCGAAGCCCCGCCAGATAGTCCCGGAGCCCCTCGTGCGTGCTGCGGAACGCGAGGTCATCCCAGGGCAACGTCTCGCGGCCGAAGGTCGCGCCTTCGAGGCTTTCCTCGTCGATAGCGAGCGTGCCGCCGAGGGCCGTCGCGGCGTACACGACGATGACCGGGGCGCGGCCGGCGTAGGAATAGATGTTCACGAGCGCGTCGAGACGGATCTCGAGGCCGCACTCTTCGCGGGCCTCGCGGATGGCGGCAGTGGTCAGCGGCTCGCCGCGGTCGACGTAGCCGCCGGGGAAGACCCACTTGCCGTAGCCCGGCTCGATGGCGCGCCGCACGAGGACGAGCCCTCCCTCGTCCGTGGCAATGATGGTGCCGACCGCGATCTTGGGATCGATGTAATAGATGAAGCCGCAGCGCGCGCAGACGGGCCGCTCCGGCTCCGTGGATTTCAGGAGCCGGCGCTCGAGCGCGCCGCCGCAGCGGGGACAAAACTTGTACGCGCGCGGATCATCGTGCCCTTCTGCCATCCTGCCTTTCGCCCTTTCTGCCCTGCCAGTATAATTTGTGACCAATGTCGATTCTCAAGGTCGCGCGCATGGGGCATCCCGTGCTGCGGGCGAAGGCGCGGCCGCTCGAACGGGCCGAAATCCGGTCCGCGTCCGTGCAGCAACTGATCGACGACATGCTCGACACGATGGACGAGTACCACGGCGTCGGCCTGGCCGCGCCGCAGGTGCACGAAGGCCTCCGGATCTTCGTCGCAGTGCTCGATGCGGGTGAAGACGGCAACAATAAAGACGACGCTCCGAAGGACGAGCCCATCGCCATCATCAACCCGGAGATCACCGTCGTCGGTCCGGACATCGTCGAGGATTGGGAAGGCTGCCTGAGCATTCCCGACGTGCGCGGCCGCGTGCTGCGCGCGAAGGCGATCAAAGTCCGCGCGTTCGATCGCGACGGCGAGCGCATCGAGCTCAGCGCGCACGGCTTTCCCGCGCGCGTGATTCAGCACGAAACCGATCATCTCGACGGCGTGCTGTTCTTCGATCGGATGAAGACGCTTGAATCGCTGACGTTCCTGGACGAGTACGCGAGGTATTGGAGAAAGACCGGGGATGATTGACGGTGGCTGGTGACTGGGACCAACGACCAACGGCTAACGACTATTTCTCTTCTTTTCCGAATTCCTTTCCGACTGCAGCCGCTCTAATTCCACTTCTGAGTGATCGGTGAACTGCATCGCGTCCGCGATCGCGCGATGGCCGGCGACGTTCGCGATCGCCGTGTGCATCAACTGGCAGATGCGGCGGTACGACGGGTGGCCCTGCGGCGACGTGCGCAGCTCGATGACGTGCATCGCTTCGCGCGCGTTCATGTCCATGTAGAACCGCACGCGGTACGCCATGACGACCGCGTAGGAGCCGGCGCGTGCGAGCCCAGCAGCGCTGAGCCCCTCGTAGAGATCGGCGGATTGCTCCATCACCGCGCGCCAGTCCGCGAGCGCGCCGGCCTCTTCGATCGCCGCCGGTTCCACGTACCCGTGACGCGTGCTGAGCGGCTGCCAGTCGAGCGTCAGCAGGCGGTGGCGCTGCAGGTCGCGGAACGCGCCGTAGTCGGCGAGGACGTCGAAGCGATAGCTGGTCCGCTCGAACGCGCGGCCCGGCTTGTGCCGGCGATTGCCGCGCGTTCCGACGTAGGCCCGGAGCAGCGCGGCGCGGTCGTCCGTCGACAGCCCGCGCGCGATGGCGAGCAGTTGATCGTCGGGAAGGGCCGACGCGGAATAGAGCGCTGCGGCGACGACTTTCGTCTCGCCCTCCGGATCGAAATCGGTGAGCGTGACTTCGTGGCCTGGGTCGCGCGCGTCGCCCGCCACATGGGCAACGTGCGGACGCGCGGCCGCCTGGAAATCGTCGCGCGTCCTGGCGAAGTACTCGATCCACGCGCCGCCGCGATTGGGCTGATCGAGGCGCGTGAGAAACGCGGGGATCACGTGGCGCAACTCCGTCAGCATCTGCTGCGCGCAGCCGCGTACTTCCTCGAGCGGGTGCGCGAACATTCTGAGCAGCAGCGCTTCGAACGCCTGGCCCGTGCCGAACAGCCCGACGTTCGACGTCGTCGCCGCGGGAAGCAGTCCGCGCAGCGTGTCGAGCGCCTTGGCGCGGATCACCGAGCGGTACACGAAGTCCGTGTCCTCGGGCGCCTTGGGGTACTTCGCGCGGAAGTGATCCTCCATCGCCGGAATCCACCGCGCGTAGGCCTCGAACGCGGCATCCATCGTGCGGACGAATCGATCCTTCAGCGGCGACCCGTCCAATTCCGCGGGCACGTGGTATTTCCAGCGGCCGCCGGGCTTGTCGGTGTACGGGACGTAGCGCGTCGACTGCTCGAGGTAGGCCATCAGGCGTCCCCACTCGAGCACTTTCGTCAGGACGTTCGAGACGCCTTCGCAGGCGAGGTGCGCGCCGCCGAGTTGCGCGACCGAGTCGTCTCCGTAATCGCTGAGCACGCGCGCGTAGAGCTTGTCCGCGCGTTCGGTTCCAACGGTGGTGGCGCGCGTGGCGGCCGCCGGCCCCATCTCGCCGAGGAATTCGTCCAGGAACAGGCGTCGCACGGATTTCGCGGATCGCGAGTAGCGCGCGAACAGCGCGCCCTTCACGGTCTCCGGCAGATTCGTCAGCGCGAAGACGGGGCGGTCGGTGTTGGTGAAGAAGGGTTCGAGCGCGCGCGTTTCCTCGGGCGAGAAGGTTTCGGCGGCGACGGTCGGGAAGCCCACGGTGGTCGAGTATTCTACCGCGCATGGCCACGGATTTCGTCTACCGACATCGGCTCAGCGTCCGGTTCCGCGATTGCGACGCGATGGGCCACGCAAACCATGCCGTCTACTTCACGTATTTCGAGCAGTGCCGCCTGACGTTCTGGCGCGAGCAGACGGGCGCGGCGTCGCCGTACGGCCGCGTGATCCTCGCGCGCGCCGAGTGCGACTACCGCGCGCCGGCGCATTTCGGCGACGAACTCGAAGTCCGGATGCACGTCGGCGACATCGGGCGGTCCAGTTTCGCGCTGGCGTATGAGATCGTCGCCGTCGAGGGCGGTAAGACCGTCGCGACAGGGAAGACTGTCATGGTCAGCTACGACTATGAGGCCGGAAAGGCGGTGCCGCTGTCAGCTGAGGCGAGGGCGCTGCTGGAAGGACGGCAATAACTGCAACCCGGTACAATGGCGAAATGACGATCATTTTCGGAAAGGACACTTGACCCTATACACAAGCCGCCCGTGACGACTTCGGTCGGCGGCATGTCGCGTTCGAGTACATCAACGTCAAGAAAGACGCCGCCGAGCTGCAGCGGATGCTCGGCTTGAGCAAGGGCCGCCGCGCGGTGCCGGTGATTCTGGCCGACGATGGCACGGTCACGATCGGTTTCGGCGGCACCTGAGGCATTTAAGGGCGCTCGGTCTGGGCGCAACAAAGACCTTTCAATATCCGCATGTCCAACGCCACGGCGATCGAGCTCGATCGCGTCACGAAACAATTCGACGGCAAGCGCAACGTCACCGCGCTCGACGCCATCACGCTCGCCATTCCGCGCGGCGAGATGGTGTCGATCATCGGACCGTCCGGGTCCGGCAAATCGACGCTGCTGAACCTGATCGGCGGCCTCGACCGCCCGAGCGCCGGTCACGTGCGCGTCGACGGCGAGGAACTCGGCGGCCTGTCAGACGATGGGCTGACGAAAGTGCGGCGGGACAAGATCGGCTTCATCTTCCAGTTCTTCAACCTGCTCCCGACGCTGTCGTGCCTCGAGAACGTCGGCCTGCCGCTGCACCTGCGCGGCTGGGCGCGGAAGAAAGTCGACGAGCGGGCCCGCGAGCTGCTCGACCTCGTCCAGCTCGGCGCGCGCGTCGAGCACCTGCCCGACGAGCTCTCCGGCGGCGAACGCCAGCGCGTCGCGATCGCCCGCGCGCTGTCGATCTACCCGCCGATCCTGCTCGCCGATGAACCGACCGGCAACCTCGACACGCACACCGGCGCTGAAATTCTGACGCTGATCCGCGATCTGCACGCCCGCCTCAAATCGACCGTCGTCATCGTGACGCACGACATGAACGTGGCCCAAAGCTGCGAGCGCACGATTGCGCTGCGCGACGGCCGCGTGGTCGAGGACGTGCGCCGATCCAGCGGCGGGGTGCAGAGATGATTCTCCTGCGCCTGATCAGCTGGCCCTACTTCCGCCGCCACGTGCTGCGCACGATGTTGACTGTGGCCGGCATCGTGCTCGGCGTCGCCGTGTTCGTCGGCATGCACACGGCGAATCAAACCGTGCTCGACGGTTTCTCGCACACCGTCGATCGGATCGCGGGCAAGACCGAGATCCAGGTGTCGGCGGGTGAGACCGGCTTCGACGAGGAGATTCTCGACAGGGTCCAGTCCGCGTCCACCGTACGCGTCGCCGTGCCCGTCATCGAAGCGGTGGTCGACTCGAACATTCAGGGACAAGGCAACCTGCTCGTCCTGGGCATCGACATGACCGGCGACCGCAGTCTCCGCGACTACGACCTCGAGAGCGGCGACGACGCGGTCATCGACGATCCGCTGGTGTTCCTCGCGCAGCCGGACTCGCTGATCCTGTCGAAGGAATTCGCGGACAAGAATCACATTACCGTCGGCAGCCGTCTGCCGCTCGGCACCGCGCAGGGCGAGAAGCCGTTCACCGTGCGCGGCGTGATGAAGTCGTCCGGCCTCACGAGCGCGTTCGGCGGCAACCTCGCGGTGATGGATATCTACGCCGCGCAGAAGATGTTCGGGCGCGGCCGCACGTTCGATCGTGTCGACCTCGCGGTCAAGCCGGGCCGGACCATCGTCGAGTGCGAAAAGGAACTGCAGACACTGCTCGGACCCGGATTCCAGGTCGAGCCGCCGTCCGGCCGCGGCCAGCAGTTCGAGGCGATGCTCGCCGCGTACTCGATGATGGTGAATATCTCGAGCGCGTTCGCGCTCTTCATCGGGATGTTCATCATCTACAACTCGTTCGCGATCGCCGTGACGCAGCGGCGATCCGAGATCGGCATCCTGCGCGCGCTCGGGGCGACCCGGCGGCAGATTCGCTGGCTGTTCCTCGGCGAGAGCGCCGTGACCGGATTGATCGGATCGATGGGCGGCGTGGTGTTCGGCGTGCTGATCGCGAGGGGCATCGCCGCGTCGATCGGGACGTTGATCAGTGATGTCTATGGTCCGGCACAGAGCACGACGGAGGCGCTGGCGACCGATCCGAAACTGCTCGGGCTGGCGCTCGTCGTGGGGATCGTGACCAGCCTGATCGCGGCGGCGATCCCCGCGCGCAACGCCGCGCGCGTCGATCCGGTCCAGGCCCTGCAAAAGGGCAAGTACCAGGTGTTGTCGGCGGGCGAAAACCGGTTGCGCGCGATGCTGGCGGGCATGCTCGGTGCGATCGCGCTGGCCTGCCTGATCGCCCCGGCATTCACGCCGGGCGGCCCCGGCGGATCGCGCGCGCTCTTCTACGTCGGCTTCGCACTGGTGATCGTCGTCGCGCTGCTGTTGAGCCCGCTGCTGTCGCTCGCGCTCGCCAGGACGCTCCGGCCGGCGCTCAAATGGCTGCGGCCGGTCGAGGGCGTGCTGGCCGCGGACAGCCTCATCCAGGCGCCGCGCCGCACGTCGGCGAGCGTCGCCGCGCTGATGCTCTCGCTGACGCTGGTCATTGCGTTTGCCGGCATGGCGCGCGCGAGCTACGACTCGATCATCGACTGGATGCAGACCGCGCTGAACCCCGACCTGTTCATCATGCCGTCGCAGAGCATCGTCGTCCGGACGATTCGGTTCCCGGCGTCGATGGGACCCGAGGTCGCCGCGATGCCGGGCGTCGAGCGCGTGCAGCTCGTGCGCGACGCCCGGATCGTGTTCCGCAAGACGCCGATCATGCTGGTCGCCGTCGAAGTCGAGAGCATCGCGCAGACGGCGCAGCGCCCGCCCGTGGCGGGAAACGCCGACGAGATGTATCGTCGTGCCGGCGCAGGCGAGGGCCTGATCGTGGCTGACAACCTCGCGATGCTGCAGCACCTCTCGCTCGGCGACATGCTCGAGATCCCGGCGCCCAACGGCCTGATCCGGCTGCCCATCGTCGGCATCGTCGTGGACTACTCGGATCAGCAGGGCACGATCTTCATCGACCGCAAGTTGTTCCTGAAGTACTGGAGCGACGACTCCGTGAACGTGCTCCGCGTGTACCTGAAGCCCGGCACGTCGATGCCGGACGTGCGTCAGCGGATTCAGGAGAAATACGCGGGCCAGCGGCAGGTGTTCGTGCTGACCAATGCCGAGCTGAAGGCCTACATTCTCAGGGTCACGGATCAGTGGTTCGGGCTGACGTCGATTCAGATCGCGGTCGCGGTGCTGGTCGCCATACTCGGGATCGTGAACACGCTAACGGTCTCGATCACCGATCGGCGCCGCGAGCTGGGCGTGCTGCAGGCAGTCGGAGGACTGAAGGGCCAGATTCGGCGGACGATCTGGCTGGAGGCGCTGAGCATTGCGGTCATAGGGCTCACGCTCGGCTTCGCGCTCGGCGCGATCAATCTTTATTACATTCTGCAGATGGTGCACTACGACATCGCGGGGATGCGGCTGGACTACGAGTTTCCGTACCCGACGATGCTCGCGCTCGTGCCGGTGATGCTGGTGTCCGCGTTCGTCGCGGCGATCTGGCCGGCGGAATCCGCAGTACGCGGTTCGCTTGTAGAGGCGCTGGAATATGAGTAAGCGAGGTCTGTGGCCACGAAGACACGAAAACACGAAGAAGAAGGGAGAGAAAGGGATGTACGCTTTGCTCTTTCATTTCTTCTTCTTTTTTTTCTTCGTGCCCTTCGTGCCTTCGTGGCCCACGAGCGTTCACTTCACCCTCATCGCCGCTGATAGCGGGCGACAGATCGTCGAGGAAGCTCAGAAGCGGACCGACGCGAAGTCGCAGCGTTACGAAGGCGTGCTCCAGGTGTTCGACGGCAAGGGGAAGATCGCCGACAAGCGGTGGAGCTTCGAGCGCTTGGGGTCGCACGGGCAGAGCAAGGTCGTGCTGCGGTTCTCGGCGCCGGCGGAAGTGAAAGGCGTCGCGATGCTGATCGTGAACCATCCCGACCGCGCCTCAGACCAGTGGATGTGGACGCCGGCCATCGAGCGCGACCGCCGGATCGCGCTGCAGGATCGCTCGACGCGGTTCTTCGGCACCGACTTCAGCTTCGAGGACCTCGATGAGCGCGACGTCAACCAGTACGACTACACGCTGGCCGCGGACAACGACATCGTCGACGGCACCGCGTGCTGGAAGATTCAGTCCACGCCGAAGGAGAGCAAGTCGTCGCAGTACACGAAATCGATTCTGTGGGTGCGCAAGGACAACTACGCGTTCGCGCGGATCGAGAACTTCGTCAAGGATCAGGTCGTCCGCCGCGCGACGTACAGCGACATCCAGAACATCCAGGGCGTCTGGACCGCGCGCCAGCTCGAGATGGCCGACCTGCGCCGCGGCAGCCGCACGCGCCTGACGCTCGACAAGCTCGAATACAACGTGCCGCTCAAGGACGAGGACTTCACTCTCCAGGCCATCCGTCGTCAATGATAGAAGAGCGACGGGTCATCACGAAGACACGAAGGACACGAAGGAACACGAAGCAGGTTTTGTACAAAGCTCTCTTCGTGTGCTTCGTGTGCTTCGTGCCTTCGCGATATCGGGACGTTTCGGCCCAGACGTTCACGCAGCGCGGGTTCGTGGAGGGGAGCGTCATCCTGTTCCCGCAGGACGCCGTCAACGACACGACCCGCATCGTCGGCGATCTTCGTGTTCGCGACGAGATCTTCATCAAGCCGGCGCCGTGGATTCAGTTCGCCGGCGGGCTTGACCTGCGTCTCAACTCCCACGATCAGGCGGAGAGGGCATGGCGCGTTGATGTCAGCGATCGCGGCGCGCTGCGGCCGTCGATCGCCGTGCGCCGCCTGAGCGCGACCGTCACGCACAAAGGCATCACCGTCGACGCCGGCAAGCAGTTCATCCGCTGGGGTAAAACCGACATCGTCACGCCGACGGATCGTTTCGCGCCCCGCGACTTCATGAACGTGGTCGACACGGAGTTCCTCGCCGTCACCGGCGTGCGCGCCGCCGTGCAGGCGGGCTCCGGACGCGACACGCTGGAAGTCGTCTGGCTGCCGCGCTTCACGCCGAGCCGCCTGCCGCGCCTCGATCAACGATGGACAGCCGTGCCGGCCGGGGCTGCCGCGATTCCGATCGTCGACGCGGGCGCGGTGTTGCCGGAGGGATCGGAAGCCGGCGTGCGATGGAGCCACGTCGGCAACGGGATCGAGTTCTCGCTGTCGTATTTCGACGGCTTCAACCATCTGCCGGACATCGACGCCGCCACGACGATCAACGCACAACCCGCACGACCCGCAGAGAGAGCGATCGCGATTCGCCGCGACTATCCGGCGATTCTGGCTTACGGCGCGGACGTCGCGGTGCCGATGCGCTGGCTGACGATCAAAGCCGAGACGGCGTACGTAGCCTCAGCGTCGGCGGCGACACCTGGCAGCGATGACTACCTGATCTATGTCGTCCAGCTCGAGCGGCAGACCGGCGAGTGGGTCTTCGTCGCCGGTTACGCCGGCGAACATGTCACGGCGCAACGCGCGGCGCTGACGTTCGCGCCCGACCGCGGCCTGACGCGATCGATCGTGGCGCGCGCGTCGTACACGATCGACGCCACGCGCAGCGTGGCCCTCGAGAGCGCCGCGCGCCAATCGGGCGGCGGGGTGTACGCCAAGGGCGAGTATTCGCAGGCGCGCGGGCAGCACTGGCGCACGACCATCACCGGCGTCGTGATTGCCGGCGCCAGCGACGATTTTCTCGGTCAGTACAATCGGAATTCTCACGCCGCCGTCGCGCTTCGGTATAGTTTCTGAGACGGTCCGGCAGCCCTGAAGGGCTGCGCTACGGCACATGTTCAATCCACTCCTGCTGTCTGCGCATAACCCGAGCCCGATGACCGGCGCCGGCAACAACACGTACCTGCTGGTCGCCGAGCGCCCGTCGAAGGGCACAAAGCAGAGGGCAGAGGGCAGGGCCGCCGCGCTCATCGACGCCGGCGTCGGCGAGCCGCAGCACCTCGCCGTTTTGCAGTCAGCCCTCGAGACGAGCCACGCGCGTCTCGATTCAGTCCTGGTCACGCACGGCCATCGCGATCACGCCGGCGGCGCGCCGGCCATCGCGCGCGCGCATCCCGGCGCGACCTTCGCGAAGCGGCCCTGGCCCGAGGAGGACGCGCAGCACGGGATGGACTGGAAAGCGCTGGACGAGGGCGACATGCTCGAGGCCGGAGGCGAGGCGCTCGCCGTGCTCCACACGCCCGGCCATTCGCCGGATCACCTCGCGTTCTGGCACGAGGCGAGCGGGACCATCTTTACAGGCGATTTGGTCGTCTTCGGCAGCAGCGTGATGATCCACTGGAGCGCGGGCGGCGACCTCGGCCAGTACATGGCATCGCTCGAACGGCTGCTGGCGCTCGAGCCGCGCGTGCTCCTGCCGGCGCACGGCCCGCGCATCGACCACCCGGCGCGGGTGCTCTCGGGTTACCTCGATCACCGGCGCGCCCGCGAGCGTCAGGTCGTCGACGCGCTCCGCGCGGGCCACGCGAGCGTGCAGGCCATCACTGAATCCATCTATCATGGTCTCGCGCCGGCGCTGATCGCGGCGGCGCAGGAAAACGTGCGGGCCCATCTCGAGAAGCTCAAGGCGGAAGGCCTGACCATTCACGAGGCCGATCGATGGCGACTGTAGCCATCGTCCTGGCGATCGTGCTGGCCGTGACGCTCGTCGCGCGCGAGATCTACTGGAGCCGCGCCGTCGGCGAGCTCCGCGATCGGCTCGACACGGCGCGCGCGCGCATGAAGGAAGGCGAGGCGCTCGCCAACGTCGGCCAGCTCGTGTCGGGCCTGGCGCAGGAGCTCAAGAGTCCGCTGCAGGGCATGCTCGGCAACACCGAGCTGATGCTGGCGTCGACGAGTCCAGCGTCCACTGACGATTTAAGAGAGCTCCAGGAAAACGCCACCAGGGCCGCCGGCATCGTGCGCCATCTGCTGGCGTTTACCGAGACGACGAAGCTCAGGCGCCGCTGGCAGGACGTGAACGACATCGTCACGCATGCGGCCGAGGGCGTCCGCGGCGAGCTGGAGAAAGCCGGCGCGCGCGTGGAGCTGAACCGCGCGGACCGGCTGCCGCTCATCTACGTCGACGGGCGCATGCTCGAAAAGGTCGTCGTGACGCTGCTCGCGCGGGCCACGTCGCGCTCGCCGGAGTCGTCCGGGCCGTCGACCATCGTGCTGACGACGCGCCGGGGCGGCGACCGTGACGATCGGCTCGTGATCGAAATCGACGATCGGATGGGGATCGATGCCACGGACGAGGCGGCCTGGTCCGGCGACCTCGCCGGGTGCCGGCGCATCGTCGAAGCGCACGGCGGATCGCTCGAGGTCGAGCATGCCGCCGGCCAGGGCTTCCGGTTTCAGTTCGAGTTGCCAGTGACCGCCAGCGGAGTCGACAGTCAAGAGTCGTCGGTCGCCAGTCGCCAGTCGCCAGTCGCCAGTCGGTAGTCGGTAGTCGAGAGTCGGTGGTCATCAGTCGGCAGCAGGAGCACGCGACGCATGGACAAAGTCATCGATTTCATCAACGTCAATCGGGAACGGTATCTCGAAGAACTGAAGGCGCTGCTCGCGATTCCGAGCATCAGCGCGCTGCCCGAGCACGCGGGCGACGTCAAGCGCTGCGCGGAGTGGTGCGCCGACGAAATGCGGCGCATCGGCCTGCAGAACGTCAAGCTCATCGACACGCCGGGCAATGCGGTCGTGTACGGCGACTGGCTGGGCGCGCCCGGCGCGCCGACGATTCTCTTTTACGGCCACTACGACGTGCAGCCGGTCGATCCACTGAATCTGTGGGAGTCGCCGCCGTTCGAGGCGACGATTCGCGACGGCGAGATCTACGCGCGCGGCGCGGCCGACGACAAGGGCCAGGTCTTCATGCACTTCAAGGCCGTCGAAGCGCACTTGAAGCAGAACGGGCGGCTGCCTGTGAACATCAAGTTCATTCTCGAGGGCGAGGAGGAAGTCGGCAGCGTCAACCTCGACAACTTCGTGAAGGCGCACAAGGACGACCTGCAGGCGGACGTCGTCGTCATTTCCGATTCGGGCATGTTCGCGCGCGGCGTGCCGTCGATCTGCTACGGCCTGCGCGGCCTGGTGTACTTCCAGATCGATCTGCGCGGCAGCAACACCGATCTGCACTCGGGATCGTTCGGCGGCGCCGTGGCGAATCCGGCGATGGTGCTGTCGCAGATGCTCGCGTCGATGAAAGACCGCGGCGGCCGGATCAAGATCCCCGGCTTCTACGACGATGTGGTGGCGCTGCAGGAGGAAGAACACAAGGCATGGTTGACGTTGCCGTTCAACGAGAAGAAGTACAAGAAGGACTTCGGCATCCCGAAGCTCTTTGGCGAGACCGGCTACACCACGCTCGAGCGCACGTGGGCGCGGCCGACGTTCGAAGTCAACGGCCTGCTGTCAGGCTTCACCGGCGAAGGCGCGAAGACCGTGCTGCCGGCCGTCGCGATGGCGAAGGTGAGCATGCGGCTCGTGGCCAATCAGGATCCTGACAAGATCGCGACGCTGTTCGAGGCGCACCTGAAGGACATCGCGCCGAAGACGGTTGAGTTGAAGATCACGCGCATGCACGGCGGCAAGCCGTGGATGACGTCGTACGACAACCCGTACGTGCAGGCGGCCGGCCGCGCGATCGAGAAAGGCTTCGGCCAGAAGCCGGTCTACACGCGTGAAGGCGGATCGATTCCGGTGGTGTCGACGTTCCAGGAAGAACTGGGGCTGCCGTCGGTGCTGTTCGGGGTGGGGCTGCCCGACGAGAACGCGCACGCGCCGAACGAGAAGCTCGATCTCGGGAACTTCCACGGCGGTATCATTGCCTCAGCGATCCTGTACGACGAGATCGCCAAGACGCGCTGATCGAATTGCGGAGTGAGGATTGCGGACTGCGGATTCAGAGTCCACAATCACAGACAACCAAGGAGCCGGCCATGAGATTGCGAATCACGTTGTCCGTTCTCGGCGTTGGCGGCGTTGTCGCCCTGTCGGCGTGGAACATCGATACACGCGTCCACGCGCAGGCCGGCCGGCGCGCGCCGGTCGCCAATCCGATCACCGGCGAGGGATTGCCGAATCCGAATCCCGTCGTGACCCGCGGCTGGGGTCAGCTCCCGGCGGGCCGCAAGTGGGGCACGACGGCCGGCATCGACATCGATCCGATCGACGGCAACGTCTGGGCGTACGAGCGCTGCGGCGCCGGCACGGCCGGCGGCGGTCCGGTCGACTGCGACAACACGCCGCTCGATCCCGTCTTCAAGTTCGATCGGAAGACCGGCGCGGTGCTCGCGAACATCGGGAAGGGCGTCATGGTGACGCCGCACGGCATCGCGGTCGACAAGCAAGGCAACGTGTGGGTCGCCGATTTCGCGGGCAACAAGGACGGCACCAAGGGCCATCAGGTGCACAAGTTCAGTCCGAAAGGCGAGAAGCTGATGAGCCTGGGCACCGCCGGCAAGCCCGGCAGTGCCGACGGCCAGTTCAACCAGCCGAACGCCGTCGTCGTCGGGCCCGACGGCAGCATCTACGTCGCGGACGGTCACGACGCGCAGGGCATGACGACCGCCAACGCCGTGGCGGAGGGTCTCAAGCGCGGCGCCACTTCACGGATTAGCAAGTTCTCGGCCGACGGGAAGTTCGTCAAGTCGTGGGGCAAGATCGGCTTCCGTCACGGCGAGTTCCGCACGCCGCACGCGCTGAAGTTCGACTCGAAGGGCCGCCTCTGGGTGGCGGACCGCGGCAACCACCGCATCGAAATCTTCGATCAGAACGGCACGTACCTGGAGTCGCGCTACTCGTTCAGCCGCCCGAGCGGCCTCTTCATCAAAGGCGAGACGGTGTACGTGATCGACTCGGAGTCGAGCCCGTACTCCCACCCGAACTGGCATGACGGCGTCCGGATCGGCCCGCTCGATGAGGATCGCGTTACCGGGTTCATCCCGCCGTTCGACAGGGAAGACCGCGGCTATCAGGGCACGATGGGCGAGGGCGTCGCGGTCGACGCCGACGGCAACGTCTACGCCGCCGAAGGGCCGAACTCAATCCAGCAGGCAGGCGGGGCGTTTACGAAATACTCGAAGAAGTAGTCGAACAGCTTGCCTCTCACTCCAGGCACCCGTCTCGGCGTTTACGAAGTTGCCGCGCAGATCGGCGAAGGCGGTATGGGCGAGGTGTATCGGGGCAGCGACACGCGCCTCAACCGCACGGTCGCGATCAAGGTTCTGCCCGCGCACCTCGCGAACGCCGAGATGAAGCAGCGCTTCGAGCGCGAAGCGCAGACGATCGCCGGACTCAATCATCCGCACATCTGCACGCTGTACGACGTCGGCAATGAAGCCGGGGTGGACTTCCTCGTGATGGAGTGCCTCGAGGGCGAAACGCTCGCGTCGCGCCTCGCGCGCGGACCGCTGCCACTCGCAGAAGCGATCGTCGCCGCCTCGCAGATCGGCGACGCGCTCGACAAAGCCCACCGCCTCGGCGTGATCCATCGCGACCTGAAGCCCGCCAACGTGATGCTGACGACGGGTGGTTCCGCGCGGCCCGGAGGCGTGCACGTCAAGTTGTTGGACTTCGGTCTCGCGAAGATCCGCACCTCCGAGCCCACGCGCCCGATGTCGGTCTCCGTGATGCCGACCAACGCGAAGGATCTGACGATGGTCGGGGCGGTGCTGGGGACGTTGCAGTACATGGCGCCCGAGCAGCTCGAAGGCAAGGACGCCGACGCCCGCAGTGACATCTTCGCGTTCGGCGCCACGCTCTACGAAATGCTGACCGGGCGCAAGGCGTTTCAGGCGAAGTCGCAGGTCAGCCTGATGGCGTCGATCCTCGAGCACGATCCGCCGTCGATGTCCACGCTGCTGCCGGCGCTGCCAGCCGCGCTGGATGAAATCCTCGAGGGGTGTCTCGCCAAGGATCCTGAAGAGCGGTGGCAGTCGATCCGCGACGTCGTGCATCAGTTGAAGCGCGCGACGCAGACGGCGTCGGCGGCAGGACCGCGACCGAGCCCCGGCGTCGTGCGGTGGGAACGGTTCGTGTGGATCAGTGCGCTCGTGCTCGTCGCGGCAGCAGGCGCATGGCTCGGCGTGCGCACGCGGACGCCGACGGAGGGGCCGAGAGCGCTGGTGCGGTTCGACATGCCGCCAGCGGATGGCACGACCTGGTCGTCCGAGGCGCCCCGGATGGCCCTCTCGCCCGATGGCGAGTCGCTCGTCTACGCGGCGGTCGGCGTCGCCGATCGGAAGGAGCAGTTCTGGATTCGGCGGCTCGACGCCCCCGACCCCAAGCCGATTGCCGGGACCGAGGCGACCGCGAGTGCGTCCGCGCCCCAGTCGCCGTTCTGGTCGCCCAATGGCCGAGTGCTTGGCTTCGTGTCGCAGAAGATCGGAGGTGGAGCCGACAGCATTTTCCGGACCGTGGATCTGTCGAATGGTTTCGTCCAGACGCTCTGCGAACTGCCGTCCAACAACGCGGGCGGCAGCTTGAACGCCGAGGGCGTGGCGATTGTCGCAAGCCAGGGCAGCAAGGGCGTGCAGCGCGTTTCCGCCAGCGGAGGCGTGCCGTCCCCGGTCACGGTCCTCGACGAATCGCAGCACGAAGTCGCGCATCTCTTTCCGCAGTTCCTGCCCGACGGCCGTCATTTTCTGTATCACGCCCGGACGACGAACCGCGGCGAGTGGGCCGTCTACCTGGCCTCGCTCGATACCAAGGCGCGCACAAAGCTGGTCCGATCGGATTATGCGCAGTTCGCCGCGCCCGATCGTCTGCTCTACGTCCGCGGCGACGGCCTGATGGCGCAACGGCTCGATCTGAACACGCTGACGCTCGTCGGTGAACCGGTGCTCGTCACGCGATCGGTGGCCAGCGTCCGCCCAAACGGACGCGTGGCGTTCTCGGTGTCGAACACCGGAGTGCTCGCCTACAAGACGCTCGGCGACGCGACCGCCGGCGCTCGACGGCTTCAGTGGTTCGATCGGCAGGGCAAGCCCGGTCCAGCGCTCGCGCAGCCCGTCACCGCGGTCACGCTGCGACTGTCGCCGGACGGCACCCGCGTGGCGATCGCCGAAAACCCGCCGAACTCGGATCTGTGGACGTACGATCTGGCGCGCGGCATCAAGACGCGCCTGACCAGCGACCCGGCCGCAGATGGCGATCCGGTCTGGACCTCGGACGGATCGCGGCTGTTTTTCTCGTCCAATCGTACGAGCACCGGCGCGGCCATCTTCGAGATGCCATCGAACGGGTCCACGGCGGAGCAGGTGTTCATCAAACCCGAGGCGACCGACCTGCTCACCCCCCTGGATGTGTCGCTCGACGGAACGCTGCTGGTGTTCGCGCGATCGCGCGGCACGACCGATCTCTGGTGGACCGTGCTGGGCCGCGAGGCGAAGCCCGTGCGGTATGGTACCGGGACGTTCGACGTGGTGCAGGCGGCGTTGTCGCCCGACGGTCGCTGGCTCGCCTACGTCTCGAATGAAGCCGGCTCCGCCGCTGGATCGTATGGCTTTCAGGTGATGGTTCAGCCGTTCCCGGATCCCACCGGCGGCAAGCTGCAGATCTCCACCGACGGCGGCACCTATCCGAGGTGGAGACGCGACGGCCGCGAACTCTACTACGTGGATCCCCGAAGCCGGCTCATGGCTGTGCCGCTGTCTGTCGATCGCGGAGGCGCCCTTCAAGCCGGCAGCGGGACGCCGCTCTTTCAACTGTCGTTCTTCGTTGTGCAGCAGCCCAGGCGCTCAAGTTTTCCGTACGACGCGAGCGCGGACGGCCAGCGCTTCCTGGTGTCGCTGCCGGAGCGCGAGACCAACGAAGTCCGGCCGATTACGGTGACGCTCAACTGGACCGCGACGCTGAAATAGCGGCCGCCTTGACCTTGAACGGTTGCCGCCGTAATGTGGTCACATGAGAGACCACTTGGCTGGTTCGCGGCGTCCCGGCGCGCCGAAGAGGACCGTCGGCGTTCGAGAACTGAAAACCCATACCGCGAGCATCGTGCGTCAGGTGAGAGATGCCCGTGCCTCGTACGTGGTGACACACCGGGGGCGGGCGGTCGGCGTCATTTTGCCGCTCGACCACGGTGAGGCCACATCGCACACACCAGACGAGGCGGACGCGATATCAGCGTGGAACGCGTTCGTGCGCGCCGGCCGTCGCCTCGAGCGCCGATTCCGGCCCGGCGTGAGCGGTGTACGTCTCCTGTCGGCCATGCGACGATAGCCATGGCCGCCGCCAAGCGCGTTCCGACCCGGTCTCCACGAGCAAGGAGACCGAAGCATCAGCGATACACGATCGACGCGAGCGTCTTCGTGAACGCCTTCAATCCACACGAAGACGGTCATGCAGAGAGCCTGGCGATCCTCACAGCGGTTCAGGAACGGGGCGACCCGATCATCGTCCCCACGCTTTTGCTTCCAGAGGTGGCCTCGGCCGTCGCTCGAGCCGCCGACGATAGTGCCGGTGCGTTCCAGTATGCGAACGCCACGGCCGCACTCGCGCACGTGACGCTGGTCACGCTCACGCCCGCGATGGCACGGCAGGCGGCTGAATTGGCATCGACGCACCGGCTTCGTGGAGCCGACGCGGTCTATCTTGCCGTCGCCCGCAGATACGGCACAACGCTCGTGTCGCGCGACGATGAGCAGCGCACCCGCGGGTCCGCTGTTGCGCGGTGTCAGACGCCCGAGGAGGCGCTCGGCACCCGCTAAGCTAGATCCTCACTCCGCTATGTTCACTGTCCCAGCCTCTTCTTCACCTCGTCGAGCCAGTGCGCGACGACGACGATGCTCACCGTCTGCGAGACCGATCCGGCGGGCTCCTTGATCAGAACGAAGCGGCCGTCGGCCGCGACGTCGTACATCCGGCCGATCAGTGCCGTGCGGCCGCTCGCGAGACCGATGAAGTAGGGCTTGAGGTCGAACAGTGCGGCCGGGCGCCCGTAGGTGAACTCTTTTCCTGCGTCCGCCGAGGTCGGCACCGCCATCAACTTGTTGTCGTTCGAGACGAAGTACATCTCGCGCCCGTTGCGGGCCCAGGCGACGCGGGTTCCGCCGGCCGTAGAGATCTGCCAGCGCCCGGAGTCCACCGAAGGAAACGGCCGCACGTAGATTTCGCGGCGGCCGGACTCATCGGACTCGTACGCGAGCCATCTGCCGTTCGGAGAGACTTCGCCGCCCGTTTCGGTCTTGGGTGTGGCTGCAAGCAATTTGACCGTACGATCGCCGGACAGCGGCAGCGCTTTCACGTCGTAGGTGGGGACATTTGCCGTGTAGATGAGAAATTGCCCGTCCGGAGACACCGACGTCGGCACCAGCTGATCGGCCGCTTCCTCTCCGAGTTTCTCCGACATCCCCGTGCCATCCGCCGACCGGCGCAGCAGTGTGCTGTGCCCCGCGTCCGTCGAGCTGTAGAAAAGCGACCGGCTGTCGGCCGACCAGATGGGCGACCGCTTCTCGGTCTTGTCTCCTTCGAGCGTCAGGCGGCTGAGCAGTTCGTGCTCCACATCCCAGATCCAGAGATCGCGTGTGCCCTCGAGCGCATCGAGCGCGATCTTCTTCCCGCTCGGCGAGATGCGTGGATAGATGTACTCGCGCGGCTCCGCCGCGATGGCCTGCTCGCGTCCCTGCCGGTCGACCCAGACGAGTGTCCGGCGCAGGACGATCACATCCGCGCTTCCCGGCACGTACACGACTCGACCTTCGGCTGAGACGCTGAACTGTCCCGTTCCGGGCCCGCCTAATCCGACCGCGGACCCCACGCCGACGATCAACGGCACGGGGTCGCCGATGCGCTCCGCGCGTCGCGCGTCGAAGCGGGCGCCGAACAGCGCGCCGTCGCGCATCCAGAGGAGCTGCCCCGATGGCAGGACGTGCGGGTCGTGTCCGCCCTCGACGACCACGCGTCGCGCGCCACCGTCCGCGGGCTGCACGACAATCTCGCCTTGGCTCCAGTTCGACGCCGTCTTCTTGGCGACGGCGAACAGCAGGGTCTTGCCGCCGTCGAGGAACTGCGGAGACGACGCGTTCGCTTCATCGGCTTGAAGCGTGACGATCTGTTTCGGCGTCCCGCCGCCAGCCGGAACAGAGACGATGCCTCCCGGGCCTTGTCCGATGACGACCGTGTCGTTCTGCCAGCTCAGCCCGAACGGAAAACCCAGCGACGCGAGGACCATCGAGGCTCCGCCCGTCACCGGAATCTTCTTGAGCGTGACGGACGTCAGCGCCGGCGTCGGGGCCGCCGCGTCGCCACGCGCTTGAGGCGAAGCCGCCGCTCCACCTCGTCCGGTACCGCGCCCGGCGGCGGCTGAATTTGCAGACGTGGTGGCCTGAACGAAGTACGCAATCCACTGCCCGTCCGGCGAGATGACGGGCTCAATCGGATCCTCTTCCGTGCCCTTGATCGGCTGCGCGTCGACCTCGTTCATGCGCCGGATGAACAACTGGTTGTTCGCGACGAAGACGAAGAACGAGCCGTCCGGCGACATCGCGACCGAGTGTCGTCCCGTGCGCGTGAGCCGCTGATTCGCACCGAGCGTGTGGACGAAGCGTGTAACAACGGCGGTCTGCGCGGGCGCGGGCTTGGCGAACCAGGCCGCCCCCGCGCCGATCGCGCCAACAGCAAGCGCGACTCCGATCCACATGGCCCGGTCGCGGGATCGCCGTCGCGCGAGCACCGGCGCCGGCGCTCCTGCCGCGGATCCACCTTCCACGATCCACTGCAGATTCAGCAGCAGATCGTGCGCGCTCTGGACGCGCTGATTGGGATCCTTCGCGAGGCACGTGCGGACGATGCGATCGAGCGCGGGGTGGACCAGCGGCTGCGCGGTCGAGACGGACGGCGCGTCCTCTTTCAGAATCGCGCCGAACAGGCTCGCCTGACTCTTGCCGATGAACGCGCGCCGGCCGGTGAGCATCTCGAAGAGGATGCAGCCGAAGGCCCAGATGTCGGCGCGGGCGTCGGCTTCTTCGCCCTCCACCATCTCGGGCGCCATGTACTGAAACGTCCCGAGGATCGTCCCCTGCATCGTCAGCGGCGTCGTCATCGTCGGCGGCATGGATAACGGGGACGGGTCTCGGCCGGGCGAACTCCGAGACCCGTCCCCTTGCGTCGTGCCGCCGACGATCTTCGCGAGGCCGAAGTCGAGGAGCTTGACGCCGGCCGGCATCAGCATCACGTTGCCGGGTTTCAGGTCGCGGTGGAGAATGCCCTGACGGTGCGCGGCGTTCAGCGCGCTCGCGATCTGAATGGCCCACGGCAGTGCCTGCTCAACCGGAATCGGCCCCTTGGCGATGCGCGCCGCCAGCGTCTCGCCCTCGAGGTACTCCATGACGAGAAAC
>Ga0315281_10003342_pt1 | contig 23563 bp, 17 predicted proteins | sample YL17G07_0_MG_FD_204540 | JGI IMG/M metagenome (GOLD analysis project Ga0315281, IMG submission 204540) | Sediment microbial communities from Yellowstone Lake, YNP, Wyoming, USA - YL17G07_0 | ecosystem: Environmental > Aquatic > Freshwater > Lake > Sediment | place: USA: Wyoming | collected... | reverse complement strand
ATCATCGTGGGCAACGGGCAATGGGCCACGGGCAAGAGCATATTCGAGATCTACGACGCGCTCGGGAATTACAGAACGCAGGAGGTGGTGTACGACATCGGCTGCGGCGTGCGCCCGGCGGTAGCGAACATCCCGCGCGGAGCCCTGGTCTCCGTAACAGGGGGACCCAGAATCACGCTCTCCGCTGATGCGAGCAGCTACAAGGCGGGTTCCTCCGTCCTCCGTGTCAGCTACGCGATACAAGAGGGCCTCTTTCCCTACACCCACACCGGCAATCTTTTCTTCTGGGCCGACGTGCCGGGGGGGCTGCGCTTCTATCTGACGGGGCGCGGGACATGGAGCCGTGCCGCGGCGCCTGTCTACAGGAATGTCACGCTGCGGCAGACGCCGAAGAGCAGCCTCTTCAGCTTCCCTGTGCCGGCGAACGTCCCGCCGGGCAGCTACGCGCTCTCCGCCGCGCTCTACAGCCCGCCCCAGGCCGGCGGGGATCTCTTCAGCAATATTGCGCGGGTAGATTTCTCAGTGGCCCGATAATAGCCGCAGACGTTGTATGTAACGCCACCACCCCACGGCAGTTGCGCATTAATTTCTCCGTATTCCTCCCCCTTGATGGGGAGCTTGTCCTGAGCTGACCGAAGGAAGGCCAGGTGGGGGTGTAAACTACAGTTTCGAGTTCCTGGTTGCGCGTTACTAGAAACCCGCAACTAGAAACTGTTGTAACCCCCTCCCCCCGCCTCGGCGGGCAAGCTTAATCTTTACCTGCCTTTGGCAGGCCCTCCCACGTCGGGGAGGGGAAATATCTGTCATGGCTCTTGCCGAACCTTTTGAACGATATTAATTTCTCCGCAGTGGGAAGGATTCTTCTGTAATCTTTTCAAAGGGAACTGATTATATACAACGTCTACTGACCCACGGTGACCTGCTCTTGATCGGTGTAACCAGGTAAGGTGTCATTGATACTTCGTGGTTTAACGCCTGTGGACACAAGGCCGGCGATAACTGAGTACTGGCCTTCAGCTCCTGCGGGAATTTCAGGCAGATTACAGAGACAGCCCTCATATACATATGACAGACGAGGTACTCCCTCTATCAGAGCAGTAGGACCTCTTATGAGTTTCGAGGGGTTGTTGAGGACAAAAGAGTACAATACTCCAGGCCCCATGATCACGCCCCACGCGTCAAAGGCTTGATTGAGTGGCGGTACGGTCACATCGACCCTGAAGGCACTCCCGATTGACAGTGAATTGCTGTTCACGCGCACGTCGAACGGCGGTGGCGGAAGAGGCGTTGGAGTTGGCGGGGGCGGTTGATATTCATAGCAGCCGATATCTGTTTTCCCTTCTCTGGGCCTTGGGTTTCCGTCTAAATCATCCTCGGGCGCATCATCATTGGTCCCTTTGTTCCTTGAGGGTGAGTTGGATTGCAGGTGGTAATCATAATCGGTGGAGGCACCAGACTGGGGCAGTGGATTTATGTATTTGGGATCACTTGATATGCACCCCTCCCCGGGCTTAGCTTGGCCATCGTAATTTTGATCGCCGCTGCCGTAAACATTGTTATATTTTATAGTTATATCTGTGGCGTCAATGGTGGTATTGATATAAATTCCATCGTTTTGACTTCTGGTGATGTTGTTATTCTGAATGAGCATAGTTGGCCATGGGCTTCCTGACGTACCGACATAAATACCATAAACACCTGTCCGGTCAATTGTATTATTAATGATGCGCATATTTGAACATGCTTGAATGCCCCAACTGGACGAACCAATAATCAGGTTATTCTCTATGATGGTAGTAAGAGCTTGAATAGTTGAATAGCATTGGATACCGTACTTATTCAGCTCGATGATATTATTGCGAATGGTTGGATTACCTGTTTCAGCGGAAATACCTGTGCCACCGCAGAGTAGAATATGACAGTTAGTTATCGTTGGAGAATAACTATTGCAATCCACGCCGTCGTCAGGAGCGTGCTGAATAGTTAATCCTTCTAATGTCATGTTATTTCTACCCAAGAATATATTATCGGCGGGTTGAATTGAATCTCCTCCATCGACGATTGTTTCATACTCGTGGATGTCTCTATCCCAGGTTGCCGGGTCATATCCACCATAGGCCGAAACGTAAGGCTTCATAATAATCTGATATTCATAATACGTCCCCTGCGCGACACATATGGCGACTGGATCAGGTTCTGAGCCGCTCACATGAGAGAGGGCGTATTTAATGGTAGCCCATGGTTCTTCCTTAGTTCCGTTGCCGGTGCCGTTGTCCCCCGTGCTGGTGCTCACATATACTTCAGCTGATTGAACAGCAGTAATGATAATAGATAACAGGAGGCACAAAAGGAGGAAGATACGCACGGTGGTTTTCATAAGATACTCCTCCCTTGCATTCTGCGAATAAACTTATATTATAATATACCATATAGATGAGAAATCTGCGACATAACTGAGTTTCCCCAGTTTTATTTAAAAGGCGGTTCTCACCACGAAGAGCATGAAGAAAGACCAGGTTAATCAGCCTATTCCTCTATCTTCGTGACCTTCGTGTCCTTCGTGGTAAAAAACGATAATGCAGTTGTGAAAGATTTCAACACTGTATTAGGTCGGTTATGGAGGGGACCATGAGAGAAATCGATGTCAAGGAAATCACACATGCGGTAAAGGAACTATGTATCGAGACAAATATCATTGCCGATGAGGATGTGCTCAAGGCTTTTCGGGATGCACTGAAGAAGGAGGAATCCGCGGTCGCACGTGAAGTGCTCAAGACACTGGTTGAAAACGCCCGCATTGCGAAGGAGGAAAGGTTGCCAATCTGTCAGGACACCGGGATGGCCGTGGTATTTTTGGATATCGGGCAGGAAGTGCACTTGGTTGGGGGCGATCTGGAAGCTGCGGTGAACGAGGGAGTGCGACAGGGTTATAAAGAGGGGTACCTCAGAAAATCTGTTGTGAAGCATCCCGTCACAAGGGGCAACACGGGTGATAATACGCCGGCGATAATCCACACGCGGATTGTTCCCGGCGGTAAGGTCAAAGTGACCGTCGCCCCCAAGGGGTTCGGGAGCGAGAATATGAGCTTCGTGAAGATGTGCACCCCCACTGCAGGATTTGAAGGAATAAAGCAGTTTGTGATTGAGTGCGTGAAGAAGGCTGGCGGTAACCCGTGCCCCCCAATTGTTGTCGGCATTGGCGTCGGAGGGACGTTCGAGAAGGCCGCGCTTATGGCTAAAGAAGCACTGACGAGACCGCTGGGGGAAAGGAGCAAGAAGGAGGATCTCGCCAAACTTGAGGAGGAACTCCTTGAGGAAATCAACAAGACCGGGATAGGCCCCCAGGGGCTCGGCGGTACCACCACTGCGCTCGCGGTTCATGTGAATGACTTCCCGACGCATATTGCCGGTATGCCGGTTGCGGTTAATATATGCTGTCATGCCTATAGACATGGAGTGAGGGTGTTGTAGAACCGAGCCGGAGAGGCGGCGAAACGGGGAGCCGGCGATCAAAACATCAATTGTCGCCGATTCGCCGACTCGCCATTTCGACTCTTGGGAAGGGAGGATAAAGATGTCAGCAATAGCGATAAAGACACCCCTGACTGATGATGTAGTGAAAAAACTCAAGGCCGGCGACAGCGTACTCATCACGGGGATAATCTATACGGCGCGCGATGCGGCGCATAAAAGGCTTATCGAGGCTCTGGAGAGAGGGGAGAGATTTCCGATTGATCTGAAAGGCCAGATTATCTACTACGCGGGCCCCTCGCCGGCGCCGCCGGGGAAGCCGATCGGTTCGGTGGGGCCTACCACGAGCTACCGGATGGATTCATTCGCTCCAAAGACGATGGAGCTCGGCCTGAAGGGTATGATTGGGAAAGGGCCGCGCAGCAAAGATGTAGTCGAGTCAATGAAGAAATACGGCGCGGTTTATTTTGCCGCGGTGGGCGGCGCGGGGGCGCTTCTGGCAAAGTGCGTGAAAAAGGCGCGCGTTGTTGCCTATGAGGATCTCGGCGCGGAGGCAATTACGGAGTTAAAAGTAGAGAAGTTCCCTGCCATTGTGGCAATAGACAGTTGCGGTAATGATCTCTATAAAGAACAGGCAGGATAACGGCGATTGTTCTTGTACTAAGGAGAGCACCCAATTTCTTGCATGGTCATAGCCTGTCATTGCGAGTCCCGCTTAACGGGACGGGACTCCTCGCAATGACGTGTAAAATATTTATGCTCTCCTTAATAAGTTTCTATCCCAGGCACATGCTCCACGCTACGCATTGCACGCTGGTTATGGTAGAATAACATACAAAATTTGAAAGGAGGCTCCACATGGTCTGGATTGTTCTTGGTATTGTCGCGGTTATCATTCTCTATGTCGTAGGCGCCTATAACAGGCTCATACGCTTGAGAAATAGAATCGAAAACGCCTGGTCCCAGATCGATGTCCAATTGAAAAGACGCTATGACCTCATACCGAATCTGATAGAAACAGTGAAGGGATACGCCGCGCATGAGCGGGAGGTTTTTCAGAAGGTGACCGATGCCCGCGCCAGGGCGATCAGCGCGTCCACGGTGAAGGAGCAGGGCCAGGCCGAGAATGTGCTCACCGGGGCGCTCAAAACGCTGTTCGCCGTGGCCGAGAACTATCCCGAACTGAAGGCGAACCAGAACTTCCTGATGCTCCAGGAAGAGCTCTCGGGAACGGAGAGCAAGATTGCCTACTCGCGGCAATTCTACAACGACACGGTGATGACCTACACCATGGCGTGCCAGACATTCCCCTCCAGCGTGATTGCCGGCACGTTCAGCTTCCCCGAGAAGGAATATTTCGAGATAGAGGAGCCGGCAGCCCGCGAGCCGGTGAAGGTGAAGTTCTAGTCAGATTTCACCACGGAGGCACGGAGGACACGGAGAATATCGATTTTTTGCCGCGGATTTGCGCGGATAAACTCTGATTACTTGTTTGCAATGCCATAAAGAGGGGTTAGTTATGTAGTGAACCCTGTCTCCCCCAGCAGGAGGGGGCAGGTTTTGGAGAAATAATTACAAAAAAGGAAGTGATTATAGTTATTTTAATTCAAGCAGCTGTTTTTACATTAGGGATTACCGTGGGTCTCATAGGCGCCCGCTTGTCTCATGTTCTCAAATAATTGGGATTTGGGGTTTGGGATTTAAGAAATGATTTACGAGCAGATTTCGAAAAATAAAAGAAATTCGATCTTGCTTTGCATCCTCTTCATCATCTTCGTCGGCTTCCTCGGGTGGGTGTTCGCTCGGTTGACTGCCCTCGGGAATGCCGGAATCGTCCTCGCGGTGATTATCGCCGTTGTGTGGGCCTTTGGCAGCTACTACTGGAGCGACAAGATTGTGCTGGCCATAAGCAGGGCCAGACCACTTGAAAAAGAAGAGTTCCCCCACCTCTTCTACGCGGTAGAGGGTCTGGCCATCGCTGCGGGGCTGCCAAAACCACGGGTGTATGTCATCGAGGACTCAGCCCCCAATGCATTCGCCACAGGCCGCAATCCGGAACACGCCGTCGTCTGCGTGACCACCGGCCTCCTTCAAAAGCTCAACAGGCTTGAGCTCGAGGGTGTGATCGCTCATGAGCTCTCGCATGTAAAGAACTACGATATCCTCTTTGGTTCCCTCGTCGTGGTGATGGTTGGCGTGGTGGCGCTTCTCAGCGACTGGATCCTGCGCAGTTTCTTCTGGGGGGGCGGTCGCAGGAGGAGGGAGGAAGGCGGTGGGCAGGCTGCGGCAATCCTTTTGGTAGTCGGCATACTCCTCGCCATCCTGGCTCCTATTATCGCCCAGCTCGTCCGGCTTGCGATTTCAAGAAAGAGGGAGTTCCTTGCTGATGCGAGTGGAGCCATGCTCACCCGCTACCCCAAGGGTCTCGCTGATGCGCTTCGCAAATTGGATGCCGATACTGAGCCGCTGGAGGCGGCCAACAAGGCCACCGCTCACATGTATATCGTCAACCCACTGAAGGAGCATGGCGGGGTCATTAATAAGCTCTTTGCGACACATCCTCCTGTCGAGGAACGAATTAAGGCCCTGGAGGCGATGTGAGTGCGTGAAAGGGTCGTGGCGGCGTGGGGAGTATCGGCGTGTCGGCGTGGGGAGTATCGGCGTGTCGGCGTAAATGTTCCAATGACGCCCCACGCCCTACGCCTCACCCCGACACCCGCATATAGGTCGAAAGAGAGAGCAAGATGAGGGGAGTCAAGATAGCGCGCCTCACGATACATCAGGACAACCGCGGGATAGTATTCGAGCCGCTCACTTCCCGGATGCTCCTGGGGGGTAAGGTGCTGAACGTGCACGTGGCTACTATGAGACCGGGCGCGGTGCGCGGTAACCACCGCCACCTCGCCGCAACAGAGCATGTCTGTATTTCTGGTTATGTAAAACTTGTGGTCCAGGATCAGATGGGTCGGCAGGAACAGATTCAATTCCAAGAGGGTGAGTGCGTGCGGGTCAAGATTGCACCCGGTGTCGCCCATGCATTTGTCAATACTGGCATGAGTGACACATTCATCGTGTGCTTTGTTGACCGGGCAGGGAAAAGCGGTAGGAAGGAACGGGTCCCCCTCATTTCGGAGATCGGGCACTGTTGAGTGCGAGATGGCGAGTGGGTGAAATGGAGAGTCGGCGACAGCGATAATTCGGCGACTCGCTGTCTCTCCAACTCGCCGGCTCACTATTACTGCTTCGATTGTTGATTAAGAAGGTTTGCAGGAAGGATCATATGCGTATTGCGGATCGGATGAGGGAGATAGATTCATCGGGCATCAGAAAGGCATTTGATCTCGCCCAGAAGATTGATAACCCTGTCAACCTGAGCATCGGCCAGCCTGATTTTGAGCCGCCGCGGGAAGTCATACATTCCACACTCACGGCACTCCACAGTGGCCATAATCGTTATACCCTCACCCAGGGGCTGGAGGAACTCAGGAATGAGGTAAGGCACTATCTCAGAGAACGCAAAGATTTTGAGCCGGAAGAGGTTATGATCACTTCCGGCGTGGCCGGCGGCATCATGCTCGCCTTCCTCGTCCTCCTCAATCCGGGGGACAGGGTGGTTATACCGGATCCCTATTTCGTGATTTACAAGCACCTGTGCACGCTCGTCGGGGCAGTACCGGTCTTCCTGGACACGTACCCTGATTTCGACATTACCGCAGAGAAGCTGGAATGTATCATGCGGAAAAATACAAAGCTCGTCATCATCAACAATCCATGTAACCCGACGGGCACACTCATTGATGGAGCCCAGCTCAGGAGCATCGCCGCTCTGGCCGCGAAAGAGGGCGCAGTAGTTCTTTCTGACGAGGTCTACGATTTTTTTGCGTATGATGCTCCTCACGAATGCATGGGGAGATATTCTGAGTCCGCCCTCGTTCTCGGCGGTTACTCGAAGACCTTTGGAATGCCGGGCTGGCGTATCGGCTATGCGGCGGGCCCGCGGGAGGTAATCAGGGAGATGACCAAACTCCAGCAGTTCTCGTTCGTCTGTGCTCCCTCGGTTTTGCAGCACGGTGTCCTCGGCGCCCTCGCCGTGGATATGAGCGCTCGTCTCACGGAGTACAGGAGAAAGAGGGACATGGTGTGCGAGGGATTGAGGGGGGTTTACCGTTTCGTGCGTCCCCGGGGGGCGTTCTATCTCTTCCCCGAGGCGCCCGGCGGCAGCGGCAGCGCATTCGTCCAAAGGGCGATCGAGAAAAAACTTATCCTCGTCCCCGGTTCCGTTTTTTCGGAGAGGGATACGCACTTCAGAATTTCTTTCGCCGCTGCGGATCGTACGCTCGTGCGGGGAATCGAGGCGCTCAGGAGTCTCGTGTAGGCTCGCTGCGATTGCGCGGCGCGTGATGAGGGAAAGTGCGCGATTGTCAGGAGCGGCTCATTGTATTAGACTGGTAAACGGGTTTGAAGTCGCCATGCCAGACCTGAGAGAACGGGCTCATTTAACCATGAGAGGAGGTGTGTATGGGAACAATTCTTTTCATCCTGGCGAGATTGATCGGCAAGATCGATACCCCACAGGATCTGGTGATGCTCTGCTTCCTGATATCGCTCGACAGTATCGCATTGGCTAATTTTTTGAAGAAAGAATAGCGAGGTCTCGCGCGTGCTCAGCTCCAAGCTCGGGAACTCGCTTCGGTTCCGAGCCCGCACGTTGCATCGGAATAAGCGTAATGCGTAGACTTGACCCCTTTATGGCGCCCGTAGCTCAATCGGATAGAGCGTTGGCCTCCGGAGCCAAAGGCTGGGCGTTCGATTCGCCCCGGGCGCGCCAGAACTACAGGGATAAGGAATTAGAGATAAGGGATAAGGTTATAGATGACTAGAAAAGATGGGCGGGCGCATGATGAGTTGCGCCCGGTGAGAATCACGAGGGATTTCGTGAAATATCCGCTCGGTTCGGTGTTGGTCGAGTTCGGTGATACCAAGGTTATCTGCGCGGCGTCCATGGAGGAGGCCGCGCCGCGCTGGATGAGAGAGCAGAAACGACCGGGGGGGTGGATCACGTGCGAGTATTCCATGATGCCGTTTTCATCCCCTGAGAGGACCGCGCGGGAGGCGACGAGGGGGAAGATCGCAGGGCGGACACACGAGATTCAGCGCGTGATCGGGCGAGCGCTCCGGGCTGTTGTGGATTTGAATCAGCTCGGCGAGCGTACCATCTGGATTGACTGCGATGTATTGCAGGCTGATGGCGGGACGAGGACCGCGGCCATCACGGGCGGTTTTGTGGCGCTGGAACTCGCCCTCATGAAGCTCAGGGACGAGGGGACAATAGCGGAGCACCCTGTCCGGGAGGCGATTGCCGCCGTGAGCGTGGGGAAGGTTGACGGGGCGCTGTTGCTCGATCTGAACTACGAAGAGGATTGCCGCGCAGAGGTGGATATGAACCTGGTAATGACGGAGAGCGGAAAATTTGTCGAGATTCAGGGGACTGCGGAATCCGCGCCTTTCACCGCCGAGGAGATGGTGGCGATGGTTGCCATGGCGCGAAAGGGTATCGATGCCCTCATCAGCACACAAAAAGGTGTCCTGGGAGGCGGATCGTGACAGACCTCGTGCTCGCGACGCGGAACAAGGACAAGGTACGAGAGCTCAAGGGGATGCTGCAGAGGTCGAATCTTGAGCTCAACATTCTCTCGCTCATGGATTTTCCGGACAGTGCTGAGGCCGCCGAAGATGGCCGGAGCTTCAGCGAAAATGCGGCCAAGAAAGCGTTGTCCGCCGCTCGGGCCACAGGAAAGCTTGCGCTCGGTGATGATTCAGGATTGGAGGTGGACGCGCTCGCGGGTCGGCCGGGAATTCTTTCGGCGCGTTTCGCCGGCGAGGGCGCCACAGACAAAAAGAATAATGAGAAGCTCCTCGCGCTCCTCCGCAACATCCCCGAGAAACATCGCGGCGCGCGCTTCGTCTGTTTCATCGCGATCGCCAATCCTGAAAGACTGATCGATGTCGTGGAGGGGAGCTGTACGGGAACCATTGTGCCCAAAGAGCTGGGGAGCGGCGGATTCGGCTACGACCCCCTGTTCCAACCGCTTGAGTACAATAAGACATTTGCGGAGCTTTCCCCGAGGATTAAGAATAGAATCAGCCACAGGGCACGGGCAATGGAGAAAGCGCTCATGGCCCTCGAGAAGTATCTCTATAAGACCGAATTGAACAATCAGCAATCACCGGTATCGGATGCCAAGGGGCAGGACAGAAGGGATAACAAGCCTCGCATCCCAAAATTCTGAACAGCACGAGCAACCCTGTCCAAACAGCCACATAACGGGAATTTAAAATTCGCACATGGATACGCACGACGCAAAGCTCATCGCAGTTCAATTGCGGGTTGTGCTTGAAGGCATCATGACGATAGAAGAAGCGCTGATAAAAAGGGGTGCGCTCGTTTTCCGAGGCGACTTCGTGCCGCCGGTGGAAGAGGCATTCATCTGGATGAGAGAAAGGCTTGGGCGCATGGGTTTTGTCCCGATGATCGCCCGCCGCGGAGGCAGTTATGAGGTACGGGTCGTACCAGAGACGTATCCCGCGCCATCGAATCCTCTGATTAACCTGCTGCTCTTTGTGCTCACGGTGGGCTCCACGCTGTTCGTCGGCGCCGGCATGGCGGGGGTTGACATCATTGCGCATCCAGAGCGGTTCAGCGCGGGTCTTCCCTTTGCCGTCAGTATCCTCGCCATCCTGGCGGTGCATGAGTTTGGCCACTATCTCATGTCTTCCTTCCATGGTGTCAAGGCGACGCTTCCGTATTTTATTCCCGGTCCAACAATCATCGGCACATTCGGCGCCGTCATCAAAACCAAGTCGCCTGTTCCAGACAGGAAAGGGCTTCTCGATATAGGGGTAGCCGGCCCCATCTGCGGTTTCGTTGTCGCCCTCGTCGCTCTCGGTGTGGGGTTGTCCCTTTCCGACGTCGTTGACCTCGCGCCCGTGGTGAAGAGGGGAGCGACCGAGTTCGGGGACTCGCTGCTTACCGTGCTCGTGACGTATTTCACCAAGGGCCCTTTGCCTGAGGGTAAAACGGTGATGCTCCACCCCGTCGCCTTCGCCGGTTGGGTGGGGCTCCTCATCACCGCTTTCAATCTCATGCCCGTAGGGCAGCTTGACGGCGGGCACGTGCTCTATGCCATGATCGGTCGCTGGCACTCGTTCGTCGCCCGGATGACTATCGCCGCCCTCCTTGTTATGGGGTGGTTCCTGTGGGAGGGGTGGTTCCTGTGGGCATTTCTCGTGATGCTCCTCGGGCCGTATCACGCTCCACCCCTCAATGATGTGACGCCTCTTAATTGGGGTAGGAGAATCATTGCCCTCCTGGCGATGGTTATTCTTATTCTCTGTGTTGTCCCTGTCCCGATCACATTCCAGGGGCATATCTAATGTATTGAGGAGGATCTCTTTGAATAAGGACGTATTAGACGCGAATGATCGCACCTTTCTGAAGAAGCTCTGCCGCGGGGAATCCGCGCTGGAATTAGCGTGCTGGGAAGATATCCTCGTGCGCGTGATCGAGGCGCCGAAGGCTGAGCTCCACTGCCATTTAGCCGGCTCCATAAGGCCTGAGACGCTCAAGCGCCTCGCGCAATCCACCCCCGATCTCGACTGGAGTATCTGCGCTGAACGATTTGGCCCCTCGATCGCGGGCAAGATTACGCATGGTGTGATGAGCGAGATAAAGCGATATCTCGAATATCGGGAGCAGGAGGGCAGCCTATCCGATTACATGCGTGTGTATGCCTTGCCCAGGACGGTTATCTCAACGGAATATGGCATGCGTAAAGTCGCTTTTGAAGTATGCGAAGACAATTACCGCGAAGGCGTGCGCTATGTTGAATTGCGTTTTAACCCCTGGATGATCGGCGGGAAAATCAGCATAGAAACTCATATTAAGTCGCTCGCGAGGGGATTAGGTGAGGCGCGCGAGAAGTATCCCGATCTCGAGGCGGTGCTCATGCTCAGCCTCGTGAAGGATCACGACCCGTCTCTTGTCGGAAAGATACTTGATGATTCCCTCGAAGCGGCACGTGATCCCGCCGTGGGCGACCTCGTCAAAGGGGTTGACAGCGCCGGCAATGAGATTGGCTTCCGTCCGGAGAGATATGCGGAGATCTTCAGGCGCGCGCGCGATGCAGGGTTGCCCGTTGTCTGCCATTCAGGAGAATCATATGAGTCACTCGAGGATGGAGTATCGCTCATTGAGGAAGCTATTGACATTCTGGGGGCGAAGAGAATCGGCCATGGCCTTGCTGCCGGCATAGACGCCGCAGCGCTGTTCGGGAGAGGTGATATGAAAGGCGTTCCCTATGACCGGAAGCGCGTTGAGAAGATTTCTGAGCGGCAACGGAAGCTGCGGGAGCGCCTCCGCGTGGAGAATATCCTGGTGGAGGTATGCCCGTCGAGCAACATCCAGACGGGCACGATTCGCTCGATCAAAGAGCATCCGCTGGGTGTGTTTCTGGATGAGGGAGTGCCGGTGGCGATCTGCACGGATAATCGCTGGGTATCTCACACGAAGCTGAGCTGGGAGATCGTCCGCATGGCCAAATGCCTCAACCTGGATATGGCCGCCGTGAATAAGATTATCAGCACGCCGTTCAAGTATAAGCTCGGTTGTTTACGGTGAGGGGGACAGGTGAGCCTCCGAAGGCATTATGAATTGCCCGTCAGTCCACTGCGAGGATCATCCCGGCGGTCGCCATGCATTGCGCGTCGCCCTCGCCCTGTGTTGTGCGATGTCGCTGCTGCGGTTTTCCGTGTGGGCTCATTTCCCTCCTATCCCCTCACCTGACACGGGGAGCTATGAATGCGCATTGGAGAGGGGGGTGATTGCCCATCTTTTCTACCAGAGGAGGCCGGCTGGATATCCGTTGGTGATTACCGCGCTCGGGCACGATCGTGAGCGCGTGGTGCTCTTCCAGCGGGCCTTGGGGGCGCTCTCGTGGGTCTGTCTCGCGCTCGCATGTGCGCGGCGCCTTCATTCGCCGTCTGTGCAGTGCCTTGCCGCACTCTCGATTGTTGCCCTGGGCTGTTCGCCGATGGTGATCTGGTGGGATATCAACCTGATCTCTGAAAGCATTGCGATTTCGGTATTCGTGCTCCTCATCGCACTGCTCCTCTCCTGGGATAGCAGGAAGCGACCAGTCGGAGGGCTGACGGGACTCATCCTCACCACGTTCTTTTTTTCCATGATGCGCGCTACCAACATCTATATCCTGCCTGCGATCTCTCTCTATCTCGTGCTCGTTGAGATACGCGCTTGGTCCGTGGGTCTCGTATCAAGCGAGTGGGCACGGCATCGAGGGAGGATCATCGCACGGTTCTGCCTCATCGGAGCGCTGATTGCGAGTTTCCCCTTTTTTCATCGAGAAAATATCGTGTCGGGGCGCTGGAAATTTGAAGTCATGGACTCCCTGAACAGACACGTATTTTTTCAGGAACTGGATGATGGCAGGAGGATAGTGAGGAGGCAGTATTTTGATTTTTTTGTCGATCATTATCAGATGCCCGCCGATGAAGCGATGGCCCATGTCGGTCGCTGGCGCTGGGAAAAGCCAGCGGAGCCGACGCCCCTCTATGATGCCTGGGTATCAGAACGCGGCTACGGAGCCTATCTCGATTTCTTAAAATCTCATATGAAATGGGTCATGGGTCAATATTGTGCTATCGGGCGGCTCTATTCGATCAATGGAGGGTGGCTGGTGAGCCAGTGGGAGGGATGGAGGAAGGGGTTTGACATCAGGCAGCTTGATACGCTGTTCTGGATACAGTCATTTTATCTGAAAACGGTCGGACTGCTCACGCGCCTGGGGTGCGCATTTATTATTATGATCGGGATGGCAATCGCCTTGGCGCTCTGGTGGGTGCACTTGCTTAAACAGGGGGAAGACGCATCGGTGTGCCCCGAACTCGTGGCAACGCTTGCGGTTATGTTTTATTGCGCCCTCATCATTGCGTTCATCTCATGGTTCGCTGCCGGGGGAGAACAGTGGCGCCATTCGATCGTGGGGGTGGTGTCGTATTATGCGGGCGCCACAATGCTGGCATGGGGGCTCCTTGATCGCGTGGTGGGGTATTGCAGAACATCCACGCCACAGCGGGGCAGGCCGTCTATTTGTAAAGGTACAGGTCCTTCTCCTGATACTCCTTGATTTTAAGGCGGGGGTACACGAATACACCGTCGTCGCCGACCGTTCCTCTGAGCTCAACAGGGAATTTGCTCGCGACCTGTTTCCCCGCCTTCTCACTCAGGATCTTCCTGTAGCTGACCTCTTCCGCGAACGCCATGAGCCCCTTATACGTCGGGTAGTCGATATCGATTGTCTCTTCTCTCACCCCCTTGTGCTTTTTGAACACGAGGGTGATTTTTCCGCGCCGGGGAGAGTACAGGCCTTTTGAATCCAGCTCGCCGTTCTCAAGATTCCCGTCGAGCAGGTGTGGACCGAGATGCAGCGCGGTAAGCTTGAACACGATCGGGTTCTCGGCGAGGGTCGCCTTATCGAGCGTGAAGAGGGGAGCCTTCGCCTTTTCCAGCGCGGCGAGTGCCTCGAGCGCCTTTGGCGCCGCCGTGCTGCGGGGATAGTCGTCAAGAATGGTTTCGTAGCACCGGAGCTTTTCCTGCGGGTTCTCTGTCGCGTTCGCAAAATCAAGGTATTGCTGAGCCGCCTTCTCGCGGAGCTTCTCAAGTGTCCTGTGGGAAACCCTGCCGCTCGCCGCGAAGTGATAGCCGGCCTTCGAAAGGTTCTGGCTCTTCGCGTAGGCCCGGGCGAGGGTGAGGTGCACTTCCGGCGCGGCAGGTGAATCGGGATAGCGGCGCAGGTAGTTGAGGCCGGAGTCAATAATATCCTGGTTGGAAACGGGGTTTTTTATGAACGAGTTCACGCCGCGGAGGACCAGCGCGAGCACGTTGAATGTCCCCAGACTCTGGAATGCCTCCAGCCCCTGAGTGATGATGCGTGAGGTGCCGAGGATCAGGTTTGATTTGACGAACTCCGGTCCCAGCGCGATGTATTTTGTGGTCTGCGTGCCGTGCTGCTTTTTCGAACGCTGAAATGCGAGGCGGAGGTTGTACCCGGGATCAGCGAGATACGCGCGGGCGTGCCGCCCGATATGAGCGGCGGGGTACTTCGCGGCAACTGCCCGCATGAGCTCCATGGCCTCCTCATGTTCCCCCTCTATGTCATGGGCGACTGCGATGGAGTAAAGCGCATAGGGGACATACGGACTCTTCGGGTGACGGCTGATGAGCGCTTCCGCTTCACGGATCATTGCATCGGGATCGCCGGCCGCGGCGCCGTAGAGGACATTCAGGTAATCAGCCTCTGCCTCCCCGGGGGTGAGTTCCCTGGTCTTGTCTGCGGGTTCGAGTGTTTTTCCCTTGAGCATGTTTCTCCGCGATTCTAACCCGCGTGCGCGCGTGAGCCCCTCAGAGGCCTTGCTGCCCCCGGGGCAATACGCGAGGGCGTTTTTGAAATGTTGCTGCGCCTGCCAGAAATCATCTTTGGCGATCTGCTCCTCTGCGAGCGTGAGCTCGCGCTCGTAGCAGCTCTTGATCCGCTTCTGATCGAGCGCTGTGGCGCGCTGGCGGAGGAGCTCCGCCTTGTCGCTCTGAGGATACTGATCCAAAAACTGCCTGTAGAGGACGAGCGCCTTTTTCTCCTCAACGCTGAGCTCCGTGAGTTTGCTGAAGTTGAGCAGTGTTGCGACACCAGAATCAATCAGCGCAGGAAAATAGCCAACCGAGAGGAGACTCAAGGGCCTCACGAATGTGTTGAATATGAACGCGAAACGGTTGTAGCGATCTGTGGCGAGAAGTGAGTTGGCGCTGGTGACCTCGTCGGTGAGCCTGAAGTTCACCCGGCGGCGCAGTTCCTCGTCGGGGGCTTCGCGGAGGATCGTGCGCTGGGCCTCCATGAATTCATCCCGGTCCTTGATACCGCTCAACATGAGATCAAGGAGGTTGTCGCTCAGGCCGGTGGGCGCGTATCCCTGTTCGCTCATGAAGTCATCCATTCCCTTGAAAAAGAGGTACTCTTTCTCAAGGTCTTCCGATTTGTTGAGATAGGCGAACGAGATCGCGCGGCAGACGTGCTGCTCTATATCGGAGGACGGATAGCGCGGAGCGGCAGGGGGCGCGGGGCTTTCGGATGCGCGGCAGGAGCTCTGCGGGAGACACGCCAATGCCATGAGCACCAGTGCGGTGAAAAAAGAATGGAAGGAAATACTCCTCATTCGCTCTCACCCTGAATCTTCGCGACGAATGCGTTGAATGCCTGAAGCTTCCCCAGGGCCTCTACTTTTTCTGTGGCCCCATCTTTTTGTGCGACGAGGCTGTAGATGCGTATCGCCGCATCCGCTGTTTTGTTGAATGTCTCCATGCCGAATTCGAGGCTGCGCGGATCTGTTTCCTGCGCGTAGCGCCTCGAGAGCAGGGCGCAGAAGTCCGCCCAGTTCAGGTAGTGGAGATTGATGTTCTTGCTCTGGGCGTGTTTGACCGTCAACTGCCGGTAAAGATTGAGTGCGTTATCGATGCCATTTTGGATGACGATATAGTTCTGCGCCACGAACTCAGCGAGGTGCTGCTCGACCTTCTCTTCATCCTCGCGCGCCAGCCACTCGTACGGGGTCCCCGTCACCTCGCCAATGAGCTTTCCCTGGGCGTCAAGCTTGAATTCCAGTTCCGTGAGATAATCCCCGACATTATTTTTCTCGATACGGTAATCCGCGAGGTCATTGAATTTTTCAAGAATCGCCGTCTTGCTGCGCGCCTGTTCCCTCAGCGGGGAATCACTTCCGGCAACGTGCGTGAAGGCTCTCAGCGCGCCGGCGTAATCATGCAGCCGCTCCATGCAGATCCCCTTGCTGAAGTTCACGACGTCGGGCATGCGCCGGGGGTAAATCTTTTCGAAGTTGAGGAGTCGTATCAAGCTGGCCTTGTAGAGGTTCTGGCCGCTCGGGTCGCGGGGAGCCGGAAAGCGGTAGGCATTGTCATTGGCATGCCGCTGCAGATCGCTCACAATTTCCAGAAGGTTTTCGTAAGGCTCGTAGCGCGCATCCGCGCGAAGCGCGGCCTTGGAGGCACAGGCCGATACACATGCGCACATGACCAGTGCCAGGAAAGAGCTGATTCCCTTTTTTGTGAGTGCGAATTCGTGGACCGTGTTCTTCATATGGCAGTAACATGAGACAGTGAACCAGCACTCCAAATCATACCATGATATCATTTTTCATACTTTGTTTCCCGATATAAATTGGCCTCCGGCACGCTCATGCCCCTGCGGAAAAGGGCTCAATCCCTCTGCCGGTGGAGGTAATGCCTCAGTTACGTGGGGGCAGCGGATCCATGCATAGAGTGTTCTTTCATCCACGGATGGACACGGATTAACACGGATTCAAAAGCTCCTGAAATTCCTTTTAATAAAATCCGTGAAAATCAGTGAAATCCGTGGGTTGTTTTTATAAGCACCTCCCATAGCTGGCTTCCGCGGGAATGACAGGCGGTACACACGCCATCATAACTGAGTGATTACCAGTAGATGTAATGGGTCAGTTATGGTGGGGCAGATGTAGTATTGTCGTGATGTAGGGGCGCGATTTATCGCGCCCGGGTTCGATAAATCGAACCCCTACAAATCTATACCACCCGTAACTGAGGCATTACCAGTAGATGCGCAATTTTCTGGCCCTCGTCTGGAACATTTAATAGAATTCGGCTGCGGGGAGAGCGAATAGACGACCGGCACCGTGGTATGTTCCCCCGGCTCATTCACCCGTCACAACTGCTATCCGGGGCCGCGAAACGCTCGGGCGCTCGTTCATCATCGCCTGCACCGGGAGAGGGGGCGGCGGATGCGCAGACCGGCGTTTTATCTTGCGTTGGCTTTCGCGGGCGGCATTCTACTCTGTCGCTATCTTGGAACAGCGTGCCTCATCCCCGCGGCATTCCTCGCGCTCGCATTCGCGTTCGTTGGCGCAATCCTTCCATGGCCGCATTTTTCAACTGTCATGACATTGCTCGCCGCATTTGTCGCGGGATTCTTCGCATGTGCGCGCTATGAGCGCGCGCTCGATCACGGTGATTTGAGGATACTCTTCGGCGAACGATCAGCCCGCATTGGCGTTCGGGGGATTCTTGTGGCGACCGGTCTATGGGAGGAGCAGAGGGATGGAAGGGGCTCTGCCCGATATAAGGCGGTTGGGGTCATGAGCGTGCGGGAAGTCGAAACAGCGCGGGCGTGGGTTCCCGTGTGCGGACGGGTGCGCGTCACCCTTATCTCCGGCCGGCCGGTTGAGCTTGCCTGCGGTGACTCGGTACAGTTAGTCGGCACGCTGCGCCGCATCCGGCGGGCGACGAACCCGGGGCAGTTTGACCGGAGGGCATTCTGGCACAGGCGCGGCATAGATTATTCTCTGGTCGTGAGGGGCGAGTCGCAGATAACGTGTATCGAATCAGGAAAGGCGAGGACGCTTTTCCGCTGGACCGAAACGCTCAGGGAGCGGCTGCGCCGCGGGCTTGAACAGGGAGCGCCGGACGGCCCTGAGCGGCAGATCATCCTCGCAATGATACTGGGCTATCGGGAGAACATCGGCGATGAGATCAACAGGCCCTTTCAGCTCACCAATACAATGCATATCCTGGCGATCTCCGGATTGCACGTTGGTTTCTTTTATCTCATGGTGGGCTCGCTGCTCAAGCTCCTGTGCGTCCCTCAGCGGATGGCGGCACTGATGACCATCCCCCTCATCGCTGCGTACGCGATGCTGACCGGTCTTGCGGTTCCCGTGCTGCGGGCATCCGTGATGTTCATCGCCTTCCTGGCGGCGCCATTCCTCAGCAGGCAGCGAGACGCGACTAACTCGCTCGGAGTGTCCGCCCTCATCCTCCTGGCGCTGAATCCACTCCAATTATACGACGCCGGTTTCCAGCTCTCATTCGTGGCAGTTCTTTCGATACTCGTGCTCGCCCAGCCAATCAACAGCCTCTTTCTGCGCGTCTGGCCATGCTGCCCCTTGCCCGGACAGTTGCTCGTGAGGCGAGGCGAACGGCTGCGCTGGTATTTCGGGAAGCGGGTGATGGTGCTCTGCGCCACATCGATCGCGACGTGGGTCGGCATGGCCCCTTTTATCGCCCGTTCATTTCACATAGTGACATCCCTTGGGCTACTCGGGAATATGGTAGTCATCCCCGCGGGGCTCGCGGTGGTGTGCCTTGGCTTCTCAGGGGCATTCTGCTCGCTGATATGTTCGCCCCTCGCAGGGCTCATCAACTGGCTGAATTATTGCGCCGTGCGGCTCATGCTTGCGGCGATTGGCTTGATTGCGCGCATTCCGTACTCCTGGCGCTACGTGCCCCCGCCAGGGCCCATTCAGCTCTTTTCCTACTATGGGGCCGTTGCGGCAGGGTGCCTTTTTATCTGGGGACGGTGGAGGGGGAAGGAGCGGTATCTGGTGCTGCTGGTGGCCGCAATTCTTTTGATCCTGCCGTTTGCATGCGTCCAGCAACAGCCGCTCCTGACAATCGCTTTCCTCGACGTGGGGCAGGGTGATGCCACCTATCTCAAGTTCCCGGGGGGAGAGAACCTGCTCATAGATGGGGGGCCGGAGCTTGGCACAGCGGCGGGGAGGATGATTGTGCGGCCTTTCCTCCAGAGTCTCGGGCGCTCCGGTGTTGATACGGTCCTCCTCACGCACCCGCACGATGATCATATCGACGGTCTTTTCACGGTGCTGCAGGAGTTCTCCGTGAGCAGATTGGTCCTCTCGGGGACCGCCCCCTCATCTGACAATTGCCGGAAGCTGCTGAATCTCGCGCATACGAGGGGGATAGGGGCGTATCTCACTGAGAGGGGCGACCGACTTGCCCGGGGAGATGGGGTGATCATCACTGTCCTCAACCCGGGGCGGAATCCCCATAGCGGCGCGCAATCAGGCCTCAACAACAATTCCATAGCACTCCTCACAGAATACGGCGAGGTGAAAATCCTGCTCTGCGGCGATATGGAAAAAGAGGCTGAGGGCGAGCTGTGCCGGAGCGGCCTTCCCCTGAAGGCTGACGTGCTGAGGATAGGACACCATGGCGGAAAGAGCTCGAGCACCGAGGAATTTTTACGGCGGGTGTCGCCGAAGTGGGCAATACTCAGTGCCGGCGAGAATAATGAGTTCGGCCATCCCGCATCAGAGACGCTCGCGCGCCTGAGGGAGGCGGGGTGCGTGGTACTCCGCACTGATGTGCATGGCGCGATCACGCTCGCCACTGACGGCAGGAAAATTGATATGCGCACCTCCCGATAGAGAGCCGCTGCGAGGGGAAACCGCGGCCTGGCGCGGGGGATGCGGGGGCGATTGCATGCTCAGCGGGCGGGTAGTCGATGGCGAAGGGCTCGGGGGGATGTGAGCGGGCGTAATGCCCCTTCGATGATCACGGGGCTACTGTTTCTCTTCCATTTTCTCCGTTCGCTGGAGAAGCTCCTGCTGGAGTTTTGAAATCTTGGCACGTTGCGTGGCCTCTGCCTCTCTGTTTATCACAAATTCCACGTCGAGGATATTCCCCTCCCTTATCCCCCGGGGGAGAAACTTCACGGGCCACTCCACAATCCCCTCGCCTTCAACTTCAAGGACCGCCAGCTCTCCCTCAATGCGATCTACAACCACCCGCGCCTTCATACCCTGTCCCCTCCGATTTCGATTGCAGCAGGCAGGGATCATACCTTTCCCTCTGCTGCACATGGTCATTATACGGGAGTTACGGGCGGCAGCTCAAGAAGTATTTACGAACAATAGTAATGCCTCACTGGAGCACTGAAAGCTTTGCATAACCCCTCACCCCCGCCCCGATGAATATCGGGGCTTCCCTCTCCCCTTTGCAAGAGGAGAGGATAGGTGAGGGGTTACGATCAATAGCGGATCCCAATCGGTGCGCGCCGGATGGTGGATGCGGAACCTTGACACCGCTGCGGAAGTATGCTAAACTACCAGTAAATCAAGTACTTAGGACTTCTGGAATGCTAATTAATGCGTTTTGGCGAAGATTGAGGGCGTGTTTGCCGGTCGTTAAACTTTAGCTTTAGTACATTCGCTGAACCTTGATGAGGAATAGTAAGCCTTGTGAAAATGTTTATAGTGTACACAGCGCTGGTTTCGTGCTCCATGGCATTGGTGGCTTCCTCCGTGAGCGGGGGGGAGATATGCTGGCAGTGCACGACATACCCGCAGGTGGAAGCGTTCACTGAGTGGGTTTATAACGCCGGCGGCACGATCACAATCCGCACGACCTTCAGCAAGAACTTCGCGGATAACACCTACGGGGTAAATGCCATAGGGTGGCCGAACGGTCACAAGTTTAGTGATCTTACAGGATCGGATCAGCTGCAGCTTGCGCTGTTCGACGCATCCAATGTCAAACGCATGGAGTTCAAAATAGATTATATCAGTGCCAAGAGTTCAGCGCCGTCCGGCTACGGCAGCCTCGGGGTACTCGGGGGTGATGGCAGGATGATCCTCGGCAATAAGGCGGACGTCGTGGGCGCGGTGACGTCATTGGACGTCAACTTTAATGACTACGGTTGCGTCCTGACGGTGAACTCCCCTGCGACGGATAGCAGCTATACGCCGAACCCTGCGTGTCCGGATTGGATTTATGATGTATGGTACGAGGTAACCGTGAAGCCCGGGCCTTTTACGGCCGGAGGCGGATTTGGAGAGCCGCGCATCGCGGGCGTCCATGCGAGCCCGAGCAAGGTGGGATCTAACACGTGCCCTGTTATGGAGATACCATGCCCGCCGACTCCGACGCCAACACCAACGCCGACCGGGCCAACGCCCACCCCCACAGTTACACCGACCCCTACACCGACCCCCGGCGGCGGGGAGATATGCTGGCAGTGCACGACATACCCGCAGGTGGAAGCTGTCACTGAGTGGAATTATAACGCTGGCGGCACAATAACAATCCGCACGACCCTCAGCAAGAACTTCGCGGATAACACCTACGGGGTAAATGCCATGGGGTGGCCGAGCGGTCACACGTTTGGCAATCTTACAGGATCGGACCAGCTACAGCTTGCGCTGTTCGACGCATCCAATGTCAAGCGCATGGAGTTCAAGATAGATTATATCAGTGCCGACAGTTCGGCGCCGTCCGGTTACGGCAGCCTTGGGGTAAGCGGCGGTGATGGCGGGATGATCCTCGGGAATGCTTCGGACGTAGTGGAGGCGGTGACGTCACTGGACGTCAACTTCAACGACTTCGGTTACGTCCTGACGGTGAACTCCCCTGCGACGGATAGCAGCTACACGCCGAATCCTGGTTATCCGAATTGGATCTATGAGGTATGGTATGAGGCAACCGTGAAGGCCGGGCCTTTTGCGGCCGGAGGCGGATTCGGAGAGCCGCAGATCACGGGCATCCATGCGAGCCCGAGCAAAGTGGGATCTAACACATGCCCTGTTGAGGAGATTCCATGCCCGCCGACTCCGACACCAACGCCGACCTTGACGCCGACGCCGACGGATACCCCGATAGTAACGCCGACACCGACTCAGACGCCGACAAACACACCGACTCAGACGCCGACAAACACACCGACTCAGACACCGCCCAACACTCCGACTCAGACACCGACGCCGGTGCCGCCGACGGAGACGCCGACGATGTCTCCTACACCGACACCGCCCAACACTCCGACTCAGACGCCGACAAACACACCGACTCAGACACCGCCCAACACTCCGACTCAGACACCGACGCCGGTGCCGCCGACGCCCACGGCGACGCCGACGATGTCTCCTACACCGACACCGCCTAACACTCCGACTCAGACGCCGACAAACACACCGACTCAGACACCGACGCCGGTGCCGCCGACGCCCACGGCGACGCCGACGATGTCTCCTACACCGACACCGCCCAACACCCCGACTCAGACGCCGACACCGATACCGACGCAGACCCCGACCCAGCCTCCAACTAAGACACCAACGCAGGTGCCGCCGACGCCCACGGCGACGCCGACGATGTCTCCTACACCGACACCGCCCAACACCCCGACTCAGACGCCGACCCAGATACCGACCCAGACACCAACTCAGACACCGACGAACACACCGACCAACACGCCGACGTGGACCCCCACGCTGACCAGGACACCGACATCGACCCCGACCCGGACGCCGACGTGGACAGCCGCAGCCACGCCGACGCCCGCCATAACACCAACCCCAACCATTACGCGCACGCCCACCGTCACACCAACGCCGACGATCACGCCCATGCCAACAGAGACGCCGATGCCCACATCGACAGAGGACCCATTGATTCGGCCGGTCCACGCGGTGTATTGCATGTCAGGAGACCCGCAGGCGTTCATCGTCCAGGCCAAGTGCTACGAGGTCAGCGCTCACGCCGATGTGAGCCAGGTTTTCGCATTCTACCCCTACAGCGAATATGTCAACGGGCATGAATTCCTCGGCCACCATGCGGCGGGCGACAACGATCTGCTGGTGGTGGCGCAGGGCGAGTCTGACGCCGATTCGAATTACGCGACAAGGGGCGGTTTGAAGCTGCCGGTGAAGATCTACAACCTCGCCGCGTTTGATTCCGGCACGAGAAAATTCTATCCCTTCGGTAAAGATTATGAGCTCCCCATCCGGGTGGCTGTAGGAGATGTGAACGGCGATGGAGAACCGGAGATTGTGTGCGCCACGGGGCCATTTGCCGCATCGCAGCGGGTCATGGTGTTCGACAGGTCAGGGAACTTCATAGGTCCGGAGATCCGGCTCAGCGACCAGATCGGAACGCGCATGTGGAACGGCTCCAATGTCGCCGTCGCGGATATCAACGGGGACGGGATCAAGGAGATCATCGTCGCCCCAGGCCCGGCATTCCCTCAGGCGGTGACCCGTGGCATACCCTATTCCACGGCGGGGATCTCGAGGATACTGATCTACAGCGGCGTCACCGGCGATCTCATCAGGGAGCTCGACCTCAGCCCCTATCTCGGCGCCGGCTTCCTGAACGGTTTTTCGGTGGCGGGCGGAGAGGTGG
>Ga0315281_10003341_pt1 | contig 23564 bp, 20 predicted proteins | sample YL17G07_0_MG_FD_204540 | JGI IMG/M metagenome (GOLD analysis project Ga0315281, IMG submission 204540) | Sediment microbial communities from Yellowstone Lake, YNP, Wyoming, USA - YL17G07_0 | ecosystem: Environmental > Aquatic > Freshwater > Lake > Sediment | place: USA: Wyoming | collected... | reverse complement strand
GTGGGATTCGAACCCACGAGGGACTCGCGCCCCTAACGGTTTTCAAGACCGTCGCCTTCGTCCGCTCGGCCACCCTCCCGGTCGGACCGTAGCAGCGGTAAGGGGTCTCGGCAAAGGCGCCCGCGTAGCGCTCGCGACTACGACTTGGGACGAAGGACCCTCACCGACTCCGGCAGGTACGGGTGCCCGTTATCACAACGCACGTGGCGGGGCGCCCCGCGGCGGACGACGATCTGCTCAAGCACCCCGACGGTGTCCTTGGCGGTTATGTGTCGGGCGACGTGACCAGCCAGGGACTCGCGGGTGAACTCGTCGGTGATGTTCAGGATCTTGATCCTCCTTCCCCTCGTGATGTCGTCGAACTGGAAGTCCATCACCCAGACCTGGTTGGGCCTGGACGGTGCGACATCCCCCGGAGCCCGCCGGCCCTTGCGCCGGCGCTTCTTGCGGGCGGGAACCTGCAAGCCTTCCTGGCGCCAGATCCGCCGCACCCTCTTGCGGCTGACCTTCCAGCCTGAATCGCCCCGGGTCTCGTAGAGACCTTTGATTTCCTCCGTGGGTCTTGAAGCGTAGGACATCTCCTCGTACTCCGCCGGCGGCACGTAGCCGATCTCACCATGCAGCCGCCGGTTGTTGAACCAGTCGATGTACTCGAGCGTCGCGAACTCCACCTGGTCGGGGTTGCGCCAGGGTCCACGCCGCCGAGAACCTGAGGACGCTCGCGCAGCGGCACCGCAATGGCGAGACCGAGCTCACGCTGGCGGAGGCAGAGCTGCTGCTGTACGCGCGAGCCGCGCTGAATGTCACGGATGAGGAGCTCGACGACCTGCCCGAGCGAGCTTTCGAAGATGCCGTCCTGAACGCGGAGGACGCGCTCGCCATCGCGTTTGCACATTCGGCCGAACAGGGGGCGAACGACCGTGCGGATGCTCTCGCTCGGCTGGCTTTCGCGCTCGATGCGTTGAGGAACCTGCCACCAGGACCCTTCGGTCAGCCCGCCGAGTAGAAGTCGGTTGCCTGGGAGAACGGTTCCGTAGCGCCGCGTGAGGGGGCCGGTCGCCCTCGGAGCCGCGGAGACCTCCGAGCATGACTAGCGCCCGTCGCTTTGCCGTCCCTCATGTCTGAGGATGCGAGGCCGCTCCTGCTGCTCGCCTTATGCTTCGCTGCGTGGCGGCGCATCCAGATGACGTCGGACTCGAAGTGGTCCAGAGGGCAGCGCGAGAGCTGGCGGCTGCCTTTCAGGAGGCGGCCGGGGGAGCTGCGAACGAGACTGAGCTACGGGAGGAGCTCGACCGCAGGATCCGACGTGTCGCGAGCGCGGAGCTCAATCTGGACCTGGTGGCGACAGCCGGTCGGCGCGTGCCCAGGGCCGGCGGGACCGGGTTCTATGACCGCCTCTACGGCGGCGTGTTGGTTGAGTTCAAGAGTCCTGGTGTTCTCGACGGGGCACCGGGCCGCAGCGAGGGCGCAGCCCAGGCTCTTGAGTACCTGGAGGGCATAGCCGAGACCACTGGTGTCCGAGAGGGCCTCACCGCTGTCGTTACGGACGGTAGAACGCTCGGTTTCCTAGCCCATGCCCCAGATGCCGATGCGACTCTCTTCGCTCCAGACCTCGCGCCTGGTGACCGATTCCGGTGGTACCCGGTCCAGGACGCAAGTGCTCGGCAGCTCGTTGAGCTGCTCGTAGCGTCCGCGAGGACGCCCCTCACGGGGGCGTCGCTGCTATCCGCTGTCGGTCCACGCGCGGGCTTGGCACGGCGATTGGTGGACCTGCTGGAGACAGCGGTAGTGGGGCGCACTCGCGATGACCGCACGGACACGCTGTTCGGCGAATGGCAGCGTTCGTTCGGCATCGTGTACGGGACGCAGGAGGACGCTGTCGCGCAGCAGCTTGCAGACGACCTTGCTACGGCGTTCGACTTGCCGTCGGGACGCGCCGAGCTTCAGGAGCGGCTGTTTGCGGTTCACACGTACTTCGCGTTGTTGACCAAGCTGATGGCCGCTGAGCTGCTAGCCCTTTGGCGCGACAGGCCGACCTCTCGTCCGACCGAGTGGAAGGCGCTCGCCGATGATGAGCTAGCGGCGCGCCTAAGGACGTTAGAAGAGGGCACTCTCTTCGTTGAGCTCGGCGTGCGAAATCTGCTCGAAGGCGAGCTCTTCACTTGGTACCAGATGCATGTCGCGCCCGCCTTCGAGCTCCTGACTGCGATTCGCGACCTCTTGTATGGCCTGGATTCGTTTGCGTTCCCTACGCTTGCGTACGGCCCTCAGCCCGCGAGTGATGTACTGCGCGAGATGTATCAGGGATTGGTGCCGCGGTCGCTGAGAAGGCAGCTGGGGGAGTTCTTCACGCCGCGCTGGCTCGCCGAGCTGCTGGCTGATGATGTTGGCCTCGATGGTACGGCCGGCGTTCGCGTTCTGGACCCGACGTGCGGAACCGGAACGTTTCTGGTCGAGGTCATCCGACGGCGGCGCTCAGCCAACCGAGCTATGTCCGCGAGTCAGCTCGTTGCCGACATCACCTCATCCATTGTGGGCTTCGACCTCAACCCGGTCGCGGTACTCGCAGCCCGAGTCAACTACCTGCTCGCGCTTGGTCTCCTTCTCAAAGAGGAGCACCCGGAGTTCAGCATTCCCGTCTACATGACTGACTCAGTCTTGACGCCCAGGCTGGAGGAGGCAGTGGGCTCGATTCTCACGGACCCACGCCTCCACTCTGAACACCTGGTCCTGAACACGAGCCTTGACGAGCCGTTTCGCATCCCTCTTCCGCTCGCGACGAGAGAGGGGATGGCCTCGCTGCGTCGCGTTATCGAACAGGCCGCTGATGACCGAGGACTAGCGGCTGTTGAGGCGAGTGCGCGCATACGCGATGAGACTGGCGTTGACTTGAGCGCGGATGACGTTGGGGTGCTGGACTACATCCTGGGGCAGGTGCGAGACCTGGCGGACGCTGACCGAAACGGTGTGTGGGCTCGCATCATTGAGAACGGGTTTGCCCCCCTCTTTGCAGGAGAGTTCGACATTGTCATAGGCAACCCGCCTTGGATTTCCTGGCAGGCACTCCCTGAGAGTTGGCGACGCAAGACGGAGTCCATCTGGCGCGAGCTCGGACTCTGGCCGAGTCGTGAGGAGCGGCGGGGGCGGCTTCCCAACTCTGACGTGGCAACACTAGTTTTCGGCGTCAGCGTCGCCCGCTACCTGAAGGAGGGCGGACGAATCGGACTGCTAGTTCCGCTGGCCCTAGTTCGGGCCGACCCCGCCGGGGCACGCTTCAGGACGTTCCGTTTGAAGCCTGACCCAGAGTGGATTCCGCGCATTGTCCGGGATGACATCGACTTTGCTCCCGAGCTGTGCGAGGACCTAGCTGAGCTTCAGCCGTTCCCGGACGCTAGCAATCAATGCATCGCGCTCGTTGCACGGCGCGACCAGCAAGTCAGGTACCCGGTTCGCTATCGCAAGTGGCGGCGTCGCGTGGCAGGCGTCCACCTCTTCCCCGAGCGCTCGTGGGCAGCCACGGAGCCCTTCCTTGTTGGTGAGGAGGGCGAGGCGAAGCCTGTCGTTGATGCCGAACCTACGAGCGCCTGGGCCGTGCGTTTCGGCGCAGAAGAGGCAGTACGAGGCGGAGCAAGCGCGTACACCTTCGGCAAGGGAGTCGACACGCGGGGCGCAACGGGCATATACGTCGTCCGCATCGAAGACCGCCGTCGAACTGAAGGGAAGGTCCTGGTCGCCAATCAAGCGGAGCGAAGCCGAGTTCGCCCTGGCCAGCCGGCGCTGCGAACGAGGCGTGAGTGGGTCGAATCCGAGCTCGTGTTCCCGTTTCTCTCGGGCGCCGATGTAACGAGATGGTCTGCGGTTCCGAGCGCCTACATCGTCTATCCCTACGAGCCGAGCAACAGAAGCATTGCTCTGACGGAAGCTCGGCTGCGCCAGTTTCCCGGCGCCCATTCGTTCCTTCGATACTTCAAGTCCATTCTCCGACACCGCCCGGCGTATCAGGGGTTTGCGCCCTCTGACGACTGCTGGACGCTGCTGCACGGCGCAACAGGTCACTTGCGCGGCGCCCATCTCGTGCTGGTGAGAGAGATTGCGGACCCACCGAGCACCGCAGTGGTCGGGCCCCGCACGGTAACCGAGCTCGGTCGACGTGTGACGCCAATCCCGAGTCACAAGCTCAACATCTGCGAAACCGGCTCCAAGGAGGAGGCGCACTTCGTGGCCGCCATCATCAACTCCGGACCGGTGCAGCGGTTCCTGTCCGGGTATCTGATGGCCACTTCGGTTTCGCCCCGTACGCTTGCGCGAATACCGATACCGCCCTTCTCGGCAGAGGACAAGGGCCATGCTCGGATTGCTGCCCTTGGTGAGCAGGCTCACGAAGCAACAGCACGGGGGGAGTCTGAAGTAGTCGCGGAGCTAGAGGCTGAGCTCGACGAGCTGGCAGCCGCGGTTCTTGCCGGAGGCCAGGCGCAGGCGTAGTCGACCCAGTCGTGCTCGGTGACCCGGGCGAGTCTGCCCTAGGGACCGGGCATGTGTGCTCTACGCCGAGCTCTACAGCGAGTAGGTCGCAAGCTGCGGAGCCGCTTCGAGGGGCCGAAACCGGGCGAAGACCTGCGGAAACGCCTCACATCCGGCCGGCGCGACGCCGCTCCCGCAGGCGGCGAACAGCTTGTGGGGTGCACTTATTCGAATTCATCCCTGATCTGGGGGTTTCGCCACGATCCCAGGGTCCTGAAGGGTGCGTAGACTCTGATTTCCGCAGGTCAAGAGCCGAATCGGGGTTTTGGCACCCCTCAGGCTGGGCGAACGTCACGGATTCTCGACTTCCAATACCGGGTCCTCATTTGGCCCGTTGTCTATGACGCGAAGCCAGAATGACTCATGCACGTCGGGCTCTTCCAGGATTTCTATGAGAACGCGGAACGCCTGCGGATACGGCTTTCCGTCATGGTGAAGTCTGAACTCTCCCCATTGCCAGTCGGCTGGTGCCTGTTCCTGGGACTCGTTGTTGTGCGCGAAGAGTTCGCCGCCATCTTCGAATCGGAAGGCCACATCCAGGGCGTGGCCTATCCCATTTGGGGACATCCCCATCTCGTTCAGGTCGGCGCGATTACCTCCATGCTGCGAAACAGACTCACTTCCAGCCCATCTCCCTGCAATCGGGCCGAACAGTCCTGTGCCTTCCTGATCCATGAAGGTGAGCCATGCGGCGACGCTCGGGGCGCGAGCGGTTCCCTGGTTCTCGAAGATTACATACATGTATCGCCCCCATCGAGAAGAGCGTGTCCCAGAAGCGTTAATGACCCAGAACGGCCTCCGCTGCGTGCGGCACTTAGAGAGCACTATCTTGGGTCGGAGTGGTTCCTCTCGCCATAGAGGGAAGTCGGGGAACACTACGGTTGCTGTCATGATCAGAAACCCGAGGCACACCGCACCCAGCGCCGCCGGAACTGCCCAATACGGGACGTAGGTTCCTTCGGGGGGGTTTGTCAGCTCGAACAGAACCACCAGCGTGGCACCGAGCGCCATCAGCGACCACGCCCCCTGTCGCACCTCTGCTGCCCCGAGGATTGGACGCTTCCTCGGGCGATTCCCCCTTGGTGTGACCCCTCTCCCCATACCCCCACCCCCGACGGATATCCTGACATCGCGTCCGGGGTAAGGGTATGCCGCAGCGCCCCGGCCTCGGAAGTCCGGGTTGTCAAGCCCCGAGAGGGTTCAAACTGACCCACTACCGGGCTACCATCCCGCTGTGGGTGACCTCGAACCGCTTCCCGGTCATGTCACGAGCAGGGCGGCGCTGGCCTCGTTGGGCTTTACGCCGCTCACGCTCCAAATCCGCGGGACAATTGCCCTGTTTGCCGGAACTGGATGCGAGTGGGATACGCTCGGAACCGTTCCCAGCGGACCCGGCCACTATCTCTTCACCGTTGAGGACGACAGCGCGATACACGTGACTTATGCCGGATTGACCGAGGAACTATGGATGGTTACGAAGGGTCGATTGCCGGATGGTCCCTCCCGTCCCGCCCAACGATACGGCCGACCCAAGTATGCAGGAGTCACCCGCCAACGCATCAACCTGTTGGTGGCTGAGCAACTGGGACTGGGCCGGCGCGTGCGGCACTGGATCCGGCCGCTCACCCAACCCACACAGCAAACCCCAGCCGCGACAAAGACCCACCTCAAGGTAGGAGAGGAGGAGCTAATTCTTCGCTGGCGCCTGCGAGAGATTGGATGGAACCGAAGCTGAATCCGCCTCAAACGGATTCGGCGGCTGTCCGACCGTTGCAGTCAGTATTCAGGTTCTAATGATGTTGGTCTGCACCCGACTCCCATCCGATAGTCGCGCCGCCGGTGGGTGGGTGGCGCGCGGGCGACTGCTGGCGAATCCGGCGCGGAGAACGGGTGCCGCACCCGATGTACTGGCGGGAAGCCTGCGGATCTCCTTCAATCCGGTGGGGGGAGATGAAAGGCCAGGATGGTTAGCCAGATCTCTCGGCCCGGATCCCCCGGAAGGGCGAGTCTATACTCAAACCACGACTCGCCATGATCTGCGACATGGCGAACGAACTGAGGATGAGTCGGAACGGTCTGCCGTATTGATGCGAGAACCGCGGAGAAGTCCTGGTTTGCCACGAAGATCACAAGACAGGCCTTCGAATCCCGCCAAGTGAGGTAGCCAAGGAGTTGATCGATTCCCTCTATTAGGCCCTTGGGACCACTCCAGAACTTGCATTCGGAGATGAAGACATTCGACGTTTCGTAACGCAAGAGAATGTCGGTCTTACCGGTCTTGTTGAAGGTCTCACCAGTGGCAGATCCTTCAAACCGAGGAGTCAGATAGAGGAGGATGTGGTCTCGAAGAGTCTCCTCATCCTTACCCGTGTACGTGGAGGGGAGGCGCTCCATCGTGGTGCCGAGATCCCACATGGTCTGCAGTATCTCTAGGTAGACCGAAGCATCCAGAGCCGGTTCGAGCTTCCCCCTCGACAACGATTCCGCCTGCGGGCGTATCGGCCTCCGTTGTCCAGGTGGCGGGACAGCAAAGGTCTTGGGAAGATCGTGGCGCTTCTTCAGCGGCACACCGAGACCCTCCAACAGCGAGCTCCGTTTCAGCAACTCGGCCCTTCTGGCATCGACAGCGGCTCTCGCCTTCTCGGGTAGCGATCCGTTGAAAGCTTCCCCCTCACTACGGAGATAGCCAAGCTGCTGTGCTAGGCAATCGATTACGGAGTTGGCCTCACGCTTCAAGGACTCTGAGTCCTGAGAGAAGACAACTATGTCGAATGCGAGTGCTGAGCCGACTACGTCCATCTCTTGAGTCCACATGATTCTCGTGCTCGGCGTGTATCGAAGAAGACCCAGATCGCCCGAGAACGGGACGTGATACGTGATGACCTGTCGTGGATAGCTCTTCCCAGGGTAGGCGTTGAACGTCATGGGAAACTGCTCTGCGGGAATCATCCTCTCGCTGGTGTCCACGAAGACTTCGTCTCGGTTGAGATCAGGGATATCCAGGCTGTATTTGCCGACCAGGTAAGTGATGAACTCCTCGACGTTCACGTTGAGGATGTAGGAGTCCTCTTCGCCGCGGACTTCCTCAGCGAGTGCCCGTATGCGACCATCAAGGAATTGACCGAAGTCACTCTCGTAGAAGACCTGCATTCTGGTTGCCTCAGATTCCCACCAGTGGGAACGCAAGTCTAGGCCAACCTCGCCCACGCTGGAAGGGATGTCATCTCGGATCGAGTCTCAGTTGATGTTGCCCGGGTTTCGCGGAGTCGGTTCGTTTGACTTCATGCCACTTCGGACGGGTAGGTGTGCATCTTCTCGAACTCGATCGGGGTGTGCATGCCGAGCGCGCTGTGCCGCCTTTAGCCGAAGCACGGCGGGAAACGACCGGGTTGTCATTCGCGTCCGCGATCACGGCAGGTTGCTGAGTGACCACCAACACGAAGCCCCCGGCTCCGGTCGGGGGCTTCGCTGTGTCTCCTCTCACCGGCTGGGTGGTCGCGCTCCGCACGATGCCCGCCAGCGAGAGATCGTAGCATCGACGCATGGCAAGATGGCAGGTCCAGCTCACGGGACACGCCTTCGATCTCGAGGAGCTCCCGCGGTTGCTCACGGCGCCCGAGCTCCGCGTGATCGGGCAGGACGGGCGGTATCTGCTCGAGGCCGAGCAGTTCGAGGCGCTCACGGAGAGCGCGGCCGTCCACGCGGCGGCGCTCGCTCTGCTGCCACTCATCAACGGCGCGGGGAAACTCAAGCATCGATCGTTCCGAGACATCGACGTTGGCCCCATCCGAGAGCTCGACGAGGAGGGCAACACGCGGCAGCACGTCGTTGTTCTTGCCGCGACAGTGGAGGCGCGCGCGAAGGCTTCCGCCGTCCTTGTCAATCTGGGCGAGGAGGAGCCGGCGGCGCCCCCGCCGGGATCGCTCGACTCCGACGGGTGGATGCGTTGCGCCTCCTCGAACGCATACGCATCTCGAGCCCTCACGCTGTGGGGCGGCCCGCACGACCCAACGAACCTGTGGAAGGTCTGGGAGCTCTTGCGGGACCGCTCGGGCCTGGCGATCGACCCCGACCTCCGTCGTCGGTTCCGGCCAGCGTTAAACGACCGTGCCATCGCGGGCGAGGGCGCGCGGCACGAGGTGCCGTCCCGGTACCCGGTCGAGCCCGACACGATGTCCATGGAGGAGGCCGAAGCATCTCTCGGCGGCCTCCTGACCCAGTGGCTCGGCTCGCAGCCGTGAACGAGAGCAAGACGGACTGATTGGCGTTCGTGTACGCGGACTTCAGGACTGGCGGGTTCTGCATGCGCCAAGTGCCCCGATGTGACGCCCAGGCCAGCCACCCAGTGTAGAGACGCAGCGTACCTGGCTCGTCAACCATCTGGTCGTCGGGCTCCGTCATGACTCGGTGCTCCTCTCCGCGAACAGAAGTCCCAACGCAGATTGCGCTGGCCAACCTCCATGGCAAAGAGGTGTGCTGACGATTCGCTCTGCCGCAGGTCTCAGGGGCGCCTGAGCTGGAAAAGCAGTCGCGGCAGTCCCCGTGTGTTCTGCCCTGCGCAGCCTTAAGCCCTGGGCCCGAGGAGTCACTCGCTTCGGAGCAGCTCCGGGCGGCGAACGACGCGCACCCACGGCAGAGCCGCCGCGGTCACGAGGAGCACCGCAACGCCGGCCGCCGCGGCGGTGAGGACCAGGGGCCTGATGGGAAGGAGCACCGGCTCGCTCGCGATCTTGAAGACGAGCGTCGTCACGGCCAGGCCCACGGAGCCCCCGAGCACCAGAGCCGCGCCGAGCGGCAGGGCCACCTGGAACAGCACGGATCGGCGGATGACGGCCGCCGGCACACCGATCGCGGAGAGGATGGCGAGTGGGCGACGCCGTTCCATCATTCCGTCGATCGTCGAGAGCAGCAGGTTCGCTGCGGTGACGACGAGGACGAACAGCATCGCAAGGAGCAGCAGCTGCGCGATCCTGCTCGAGTCGTTCGAGGTCGCTTCGCCTCGAGCTTCGGCTGCAGTCTGGGCGTAGCTGAACGGGCCCAGGGCATTGCGGATCTTCTCCACGGTGTCGGGGTTCCCGTCGGTCTCGACGACGGCGACGCACGCTGGGCCACAGGTTCCGAAGCCCGGCGGGCGGTTCGATACGTGGACCGACTCCACGCCGGGCACCTGTTCGAGGCTGCTCCACGTCTCGACGCGCTGTGGGTAGTGCCCGAACGGCCGCGCGACGACGTCGTTCGGTTCGAGCGCGGCGAGCCCCGGCGGCATCGCGTACCAAGTCTCTGAAGCCGAGAGGAAGATGGCCTCGCCGACCGCGGCGAGGGCGACCAGGACGGCAACGCTCACCACGACGCGTCCGGCCGACGTCGGCTCGGCTTCGAGTCTCCTCGCTCCGAGCAGGATCGACGTCGGCGCCCGGCTCGCGCCCAGCGCTCGCGCAGCGAGCGACCCTAGCCACGGCGCGCTCCCCGCGAGTCCGATCAGGATCGTGAGCAGCGTGGCGCCGATCAGGACACCTGGGATCGGGCCCGAGAGCCGGAGCAACGGGCCGCGCTCCAGGGTGGTGATGCCCAGCGCGAGCAGTCCCGCCCCGAGGATCACCGGCCAGTACCAGCCCCGGCGCACCCGTCGTGATCGTCGCACGATCCCGAGCGGCGAGACGACGACTCGCCGTAGCGTGAGGACGGCGACGGCCACCGCGAACAGCGGCAGACCGACGAGCACGCCGAAGACGGCCGGCGCCGGCGGCGTGAGGTCGCTCACGAAGAAGCCATGGCCGACGATCCTCGCGAGCGTGGCGATGCCCGCGCCGCGCGCGAGGACGAACGAAGGGATCGCGAGGACGGCTCCGGCGATCGCGGGGACAGCGTTCTCGGCCGCTGCGAGGAGCCGAACCTGGCCCTGGGTCGCCCCCGCGAGCCGGACCGCCGCGAGGCGCGCCTCCCGCGTCGATGCCGAGAGGCGGGTCGCCGTGAGCACGAACAGCGCGATGGGAACGAGCACGGCCAGGACGGAGACGACCAGGAGGATGATCGCTGCAAGGTCGACCGGCGCGACGCCCGAGGCGGCCGGCGTGAACGAGGTGACGGTCTCCACCCACGATCTCGGGGGATCGATCTGCCGCGACATCCCGACGTAGGCGATCAGGTCCTGGGGTTCGAGCAGTCCCTCCGGCGCGATCGTGCCGTTGATGCGGCCCGGAACTCGAGGTCGCAGCAACGCTGCTCCCGGATCCGCGAGCAGCTGGGCCAGCGCCGGCGACGCGAAGACCTCCCCGGGACCGGGCAGCCGGGGAATCCCCGGCGGAATAGGTGGCTGCCCGATGCCGCGGACGGCCACGACGGAGACGTCACGGCCTTCGAACGTCGTCCAGATCCAAGAGCGAAGGGTCGCATCCTGGACGCCACCGCTCGGCTCCTGAAGAACGATCCCGGTCCTTTCTTCTTGCCGGCGGTCGTACGCGCTAAGCGCGGGCGCCACGCCCAAGGCCCCGAGGAGCAGCGTCGCGCCGATGGCGAGTCCCATCGACATCAAGACGAGCCGAACGATCGCTGCCCGGCCGCCCGCGATCGAGAGCTTGACGCCGAGACCGAAGAGGCGGAGCGACCTCATACGAGAACCGCTGCAGGCGCGAGTTTCCCGTCGCGGATCACGATCTCGCGATCGGCGTAGGCGGCGATGCGCGCCTCGTGGGTTACGAGCACGACCGTGGTTCCGTTGTCCCGTGCGGCGGAGACGAGGAGGTCCATCACCATCTCGCCGTTCAGCGAGTCGAGCGAGCCGGTGGGTTCGTCGGCGAAGAGCGCGCGCGGTCCCGTAACGAGCGCCCTCGCTACCGCGACGCGCTGCGCCTGCCCTCCCGACATGTCGCCGGCGCGCTTGTCGGCGACGTCGAGGACGTCCAAGCGCTCCAGCCATGAGCGGGCGCGCGCTTCGGCGTCGTGACCTTTGAGTCCGGCGAGCCGGAGCGGAAGCCCAACGTTGTCGATCGCCGTGAGCTCGGGGACGAGCTGCCCGAACTGGAAGACGAACCCGAACTCGTCCCGGCGAAGCCGGGTGAGCGCCGTGTCCGACAAACCGCCGAGGGTTCGACCTCGGAAGGCGACCTCTCCGGTGTCGGGGGCGATGATCCCGGCGAGGCACAGCAGAAGGGTCGACTTCCCCGAGCCGCTGGGGCCGAGCACGGCCACGACTTCTCCTCCTCGGATCTCCAGGGAGAGACCCTGGAGCGCGACCGAGGCCCCGAACCGTTTGTGGAGATCGGTCGCCGTGATGAGTGCGTCCCCGGCGGGGCGCGATCCGTTCGGGTCCACCTGCTGCAAAGCGATCACCCTCTCGAGGTCATCAGGTCGGCCCGGAGCCGCTCGACACGGTCCCCGGCGAGTTCGATCCATCTCAGGTCTGCTTCCAGATGGAACAGCTCGAAGTCGCACGCGAGCGCGTCGGTGAGATCGCCGCTTCGCTTGCGTTCGGTGAGCTCGCGCATCTGGATGAGGTGGACGGCGCGTTGTGCGTCGAGGATCTCGTGTGCGGGGCGGCCGGAGATAAGCGCCAGGACGACCTTGGTGAAGAGGACCTTCCGCGCGTACCTAGTGGGAGGCTCGGGCTCAACGAGCCAGCGCTCGAGGTCGGCGACGCCTGTCGGGGTAATCAGGTAGAGCTTCCGGTCGGGGCCGCCGCCCGACTCCACCGCGGCGATGTCGATCATCTCGTCACGGCGTAGCCGCGCGAGGGTCGTGTAGATCTGCCCGAACTTCACCGACTGCGATCCGCCGAAGCGGTCGTCGTACAGACGCTTCAGCTCGTAGCCGTGCCGCGGCCGGTCTTCGAGCAGCCCGAGGAGCGCATGGCCGAGCGACACGCGGGTGACTATACACTCAGTGTATAGTCAGGGCAAGGGCACCCTGTGAGCACCTGGCACGCAGCGGTGTAGGGCACGGATCGCGAGGACCTGACTGGACCGTCCGCTCACAAACCGAGCGACCCGAGGTGACAACGGCGGAGGGGTCCACGTCAGGCGCCCTCAGTCGGACATGACGCCGGGCGCCGCAAGGTGGATCGCGGCGGCCTTATGATCGTCAATCGGTGCGCTCAGAACCTATGCATCCGATCCGCTGATGTAGTAGATGGGTTGTCCGTCCGGGCCCCACCCTGTGGCCGAGTAGACGAAGCAGCCGGAAGCGATGTGGGCACGCACAGCTTCTTCCTGCCCCTCCGGGTAGGCCAGCGGTCCGTCGGTGCTGATGGTGAAACTGGTTTGACCGATGCCGGTGAGAACCGAGGACATGAGCTCGGTGGCCTGATCCTTCCCGAGGCATTCGTTCATCAGCGTTGCAGCCACGCCTTCCATCGCCGCGGACACCGTTGGTCCGCTGGCAGGCACCAAGACGATCCGCCTTTCGGTCGCCACGAACCCGGCCGCAACGCAGCTCTCGCCCGAGGCACCGGCTGTTGCGGCAACACTCCAGTCCGTCAACCCGAGCCCGGCCAGCTTCTCCTGGATCAAGCTAGTCGCCTCGTCGGCCCCCACGCAGTGACCCCGAGGAAACAGCGACCTTACCGCCGCTTCGAGGTCGGCCGCCTCGTCCGACGGAGTGGCATCGGATGTCTCCTGTCCTGCGCCGTTAGGCGACGCGTTCGAGTCTCCCGTGAACGGTACACACCCAACGGTGGCGGTCAGCTCGTCGATCTCCGCGAGGCTCGTTACCCCCGGCAGGTCCGAAAGCCCGATCTCCGGCGTCTCCGATCGTCCCGGCGGCGCGTCCAGCGTGAACCGCCAGCCCGCCACCGGCTCGCCCGACGCTCGCGCGAACCTCACGGTGCAAGCGTTCGTCCCCGGGTAGTCGGGCAGCTCGACGCCCTCGGGCCACACGACGGTGTACAGCACCCTTGCCCCGACCAGCTCACCCGACTGGGGGTCGAGCACGGAGGCCACGTGGGCGTCGCGAATCTCGTAGGCGACGGGGGTGTCGAGCCGCATCGGGTCGCACGTGATCTCGCCCGAGACGGCAGCCCCGGAGACAGAGATAGGCATCGAAGTGCGGCTGCGCTCGGAGAGGGCCGAAACCTCGCCCTGCTCACGGCCCACCGTGGAGCCATCGGGTCCGAAGGCCGTGAAGGTGCACTCATGCACGCCGGGATACGCGTCACTGGTCCAGCGGATCGTGCCCAGGATCGCCGCCTTGCCCGGATCGACCTCACCCGTGCGCGGGTCGACGTACCCGGTGACCGTGACGTCCTCGAACCGGTAGTTGGGCGTCGGCTCCCCGTTGCCGCTACCGACCATCGTTCTGTGACCGAGGCCGCTCAGCGCTGCGGTAGCCCAGATCAGCGTGATGAGTATGAAGACCGCCGACACGGCGACTCCGACGACCCGCACGATCGTGCGACGGCGCCGGCGCCGGGAGGCAGCTGCCGAAAGGTCCTTGTACATCTCCTCAGCTTGTTGGCGGGTGAGGTCCGGCTTCGTCTCACTACGGCTCATGGCTACCCTCCTCGGGTTGTTCCAAGGCGATCCGCATGCGCGCTAGCCCGCGGGCGATCTGGCTCCGCACGGTCGGGGGGCGGCAGCCGAGGACGAGCGCGATGGCGTCGTTGTCCAGGCCCTCTAGGTACCGGAGAACGAGACACGCTCGCTGCTTGCGCCCAAGCGTGGCCAGCGCGTCATGGGTCCGGAGTCGCTCGGCGACCAGATTGGCGGGATCGGGGTACGGCACGTCCTCCAGGCGTTGTTGGACGTCGTCAGCCGGGATCTCCATCCTGCGACGCTCGTGCCGCGCGTACGCGAGACGGAACATCGTCACCTTCGCGTACCCGAGAGGGTGCACGACGCCCTGAAAGCCTGGATACCGAGCCAAGATCTCGACAAGCGCGTCCTGAACGAGGTCCTCGGCTCCCGCGCGATCGAGCGCACGTGCTGCGGTGAGCAACCGCGGATGGAGCAGGCGCAGCACCTCGACGGGGTCGTTTGGCCAGCGTCCCGGCGGAGCGTGCACTTGGGGGGACTCGTCACCCTCGTCACCCATGATGGGGGCTCCTCTGGTTCGCACGATCCTCCCCACGGCAGTCTCGGCCTCGGACGATCCCTCCGTCTACCTCCTAGGAGGGGTTGGAGGGGCCGTGCGCTGCATGAGGGAGTCGAAACCGGGTACTGCTTCGTCTCTGCACGCACTTGAACCGGCGAGCGCCGGGGCCCGGTTGTGCGGATATGGTTGCGGACACTTAGCGACCGGGCGAGCTCGGGACACGGCACACAAACAGCGGGCGTTCCGAACTCGCAGGCGAAGGCCCGAGGAAGCCTCGTGCAGCCAAATCAGATGACGTACGCGGCACCACACACTGACGTGGACCCCTCCGCCGTTGTCACTTCAGGTCGCTCGGGTTTGTAGAAGATCGGGTCCCGGTCGACTCGCTGACACGTTGGCGCGGACTCTTCCGCAGTTATCCGCTCTATTCTCGGCGATCGTCGTGCAAGCCGCCGAGGATGCCCACCCGACAGTGGCCGATACGCTTGAGAACCACGGAGCCTTCGTGGAACGGGAGACTCCGTCGCGTCGCGGTATCGGCCGTGCACGTCTCGACGCTGTGACTCGCGCCCTTACATTCGAACCCGAAGTCATCATGGCCTCCGATCTCGATCGGGTGATCCATTGGGCTGCGACATATCCGGCAGAGCTGCGGGAGCTTGTCGGTTCTCTCCCCGCGAACGACGTCACCGTCATCGGCCGTTCTGCGCGCGCCTTCGAATCGCATCCGGCACCTCAACGGGAGACGGAAAGGATCGTGAATCTGGCGTTCGAGCGGCTGACCGGGAGGCCCTGGGATGTGATGAGCGCCGCGCGTGGGTTCTCGGCGAGGGCAGCGAGCCCTCTAATACAGCACGCTCCCGGGAGTATCTACTTGACGCACGGCCTCAGACATGCTAGGCCACTCCTTGATGGATCACTTGGGGCACTTGACCTGGGGTTTCGGGGGTTCGGAGGCTACCTTCCTGGCCCGGTCCCGGACCTTCTTTGGGAACAGCCTCTCCATGGCCTCCTCGGTGGTCCACTCCTTCGGGTCCTTCTTCTTGGGTCTGGGCACAGGGGTCTCCTAATGGCCGATACCAGCAAGGCACACAACAGCAAGGTCAACCGCGAGCGGCAGGACATGAACCTGGTCAAGCTCATCGACCGGTTCGGGTCCGAGGATCGGTGCCGGACCTACCTCGAAGTCCTCCGCTGGCCCGAAGGCGTGCGGTGCCCCGACTGCGGCTCGGACTCCATCTCCCGGATCAAGACCCGGAACCAGTACGATTGCAACGGGTGTCGGAACCGGTTCTCCGTCAAGTCCGGGACCGTGTTCCACGATTCGCACCTGCCTCTTTGGAAGTGGTTCCTCGCCACCTATCTCATCACCGAGAGCAGGAAGGGCATCTCGGCCAACCAGCTCAAGCGAACGCTCGGCGTCCCCTACAAGACGGCCTGGTACCTCTGCCACCGCATCCGCTCGGCGATGGTGGAGCAGATCGAGCCCCTCTCCGGGATCGTGGAGGCTGACGAGACCTTCGTCGGCGGGAAGCAGACAGGCTTCCGCACGATGCAGGAGGCCGCCCTTCGACGGATGGACAACAAGACCGTCGTCCTCGGAGCCATCGAGCGCGGCGGCAAACTCCGGGTCCGCGTCGCTCCCGATACCGGACAGGAGACCATCCGCAGGTTCCTGCGCCGAACCGTGGCCGACGATGCCGAGGCCATCTACACCGATTCCCACCGGTCCTACCGTGGGGTCGCCAACGGGAACACGCGGCACGAGTGGGTTGACCATTCGGCTGACGAGTGGGTTCGGGGCGACGTCCACACCAACACGATCGAGAGCGCGTGGAGCCTGTTCGACCGCGCCGTGATCGGTGCCTATCACAGACTCAGCGAGAAGCACCTCCCGGCCTACCTCCAGGAGTTCGAGTTCCGGTTCAACAACCGCGAGAACCCGTACCTGTTCCGGGACACGCTGCTCGCCTTGCTCGAAGGCGAGGCTCTTACCTATGGTCAGCTGATCGCGGACTGAGCCGATCATCCTGACGGCACCTCATTGTCGGGAGGATCGGTCTTGACAACGGGGGGAGGAATGTCTGCCTTTCCCTCAACCGTCTTGGGATACATGGTTGCATCTTGGTGACCGTTGTCGTACAGAATCTCCTCGCCCGCCATGCGGCCCGTCTCGTCGTAAATGATCCTGCGGGCCTGAATCGTGGGTTCACCTTGCTCGTTCTGGCCGGGTATCGCCGTTCCCGCCGCCATGGCAGCATTGGCGATGCCTTCGAGGAAATCGCGACCAAGCCCGGTCGCGGCCTCAAGTTCTGGAATGGTTCTTGCTTCTTTGGCCAATCCCAAGACACGCGGCGTCCAGTAGTCCACAGGCGACACGTCAGATGACGACTCGACTGGCATCGACTCGGCTGCTAGCTCTTTAGCCTGGGGTTCACGATGATCTCTTCTAGCAAGCAACAGCAGCGCGACGAGGATGAGGACGCCGATCCCCATCAAGAGCGTTCGGAATCCGCTGGACGTAAGGAACGAACTGACTTCGACCCGACGATGGAGTATGTCCCGCTGGTACCAGCCCCAGATCGACGCCACGGACCAACCTGTAATCAGGGTGAGGGTGCCTATGGCTGCCATGATCCACCCCCATATCCGCTTGGTCCGTTGCTCCATGTTCCGCACCCTACCCCTCGACTCGGGAGTCCTGCGCGGACCGGTCGGCCACCGCGCAGCATCATCGGCTCCGTCGTAGAAAGCATAGGGGCGGCCGTGCATCAACGGCATAATCCCGACAGATGTCGAGCGGCGGTCCGGCGGGAAATGTGGCGTGCCTGAGGGGGGAGGGGTGCCGGAATGGGTCCAGAACGTAGACCTACACAATGCCGTCCGTCCGCCTACACAACATCGACCTCTGAGGTCGGTTGGTCACTCCCTCGCTCCGTATGCGAGCGAACGAACGTCCGAAGCAGCAAAGGGATGGGAGCAAGCGCCACGACACCGCCCAGCACATACGAGCCTCGTGCACCAAGCAGCGACAGCACTGGAGCCGCCACCAGATACGAACAGACGAGCCCGATGCTGACGAACGAGCCCAGCCCTCCGACGACGCGGCTCCGGACCGGATCTGGTACCAACCGCTGCAGCATTCCAGCCGACGCCACCGCAGCGATCCCATCACCCAGACCCATGAGGACGAGCGCGAGCAGGACGAGCGAGAACCACGGAGAAGCGCCAACCCCTGTGGCGGCTACGCCGACGAGTGCGCACGCCGCGATGAAGCCCACCGGCTCGCTCTGGGAGTTCAACTTACGCGCCACGAGCGCACCGAGCATCGATCCCCCGCCCCAGACAGCGATCAAGGCCCCGTAGCCGAAGGAGCCGACCTGGAAGGAATCGGCGAGCGGGACGTTGGCGACCATGGTTATGCCGATCCCCAGGTTGATCCCAAAGTAGATGATCGCGATGCCGCGCAGGATGCGGTGGCGGAGGAGGAACCGGACGCCCGCGAGAACGTTCCATTCGGGGCGATGCTCGCGCACGGCGGAGAACCGTCCGGTGACCGTGCCGCACAGGGCTGCCGACGCGAGGAAGCTCGCGGCGTTCCCGAGGAAGACGAGGCGCACCCCGACCAGCGAAACGAGCGCCCCGCCGGTGAGCGGGCCGATGAGAAATCCCATCTGTCCCGCAACCTCAAGCGTTGAGTTCGCCCACGTGAGGCGCTCCTTCGGAACCAGGTTCGGAATCGCGGCGGCCGAGGAGGATCCAAACGACGTCTCGAAGATCGCGCCCGCGAATGCGAGCAGTACCAGGAGGCCGACAGCATCGACGAGCGCCATCGCGGCGAAGGTGGCGGCCGCAGCCAGATGCGACGCGATCATCACCCGCTTGCGGTCGAAGCGGTCCCCGACAGCGCCCCCGGCCGGCGCAACCAGCGCGACCGTGCCGAACGTGAGCAGGAGCGTGGCGGCAAGCCAGGTCGCCGAGTGCGTTCGCTGGTAGACGACATAGCTCAGCGCGGCGAACGCGGCGGTGCTGCCGGTAACAGAGATGAGACGCGCGAGCGCAAGACGTCTGACGGCCGTGGTCATCTGGGTACTCGGGAACATGAAGGTCCTCCTACGGCCGAGCGGAATGCCCCGGGGAGTGAGCCCGGAGGGACAAACGCGTCCGTAGGTTCAGACCTTCAAGAACAGCAACGCTAGCAGCTCCCCGGATCGGTGCGCACCCTCGTGCTGACTTGATCACGCCAGTCCGCGGGCGAGCACGCTTGAGGGGTTAGGAGATGGCGGCGCCCGGAACCGCCTTTCTGTGCAAAGCCGCGGCGCACCACCGCTGGGCTGGTTATGGGGCCGGGAGTCAGGTGTTCGTCGCGGTGCGGCCGCGGACGTAGTCGGCAAACCGCTCCACCCAGCACTCTTGAATCGGCCGACCCTGCTGATCGGGCTCGACCGCGTCCTGGTCGTAGTTCTCCCTTACCCATTTGACAGCGTTGATCTTGGGCTCACCCGCAAGGACGGCCATACACGCCAGGATGGTCCCCGTTCGCCCAATGCCTCCGGCGCATCCCACCTCCACGTGCTCTCCCCTGTGCGCGAGATCGAAGGCCCGGCAAATCTGCTCGGCAGCTTCCTCGAAGCGATCAGGGATCCCGGAGTCTGGCCACGAGATGACTTCCGCTGGCCAAGAAGGTGCCCATCGCGCGTCCGCATAGAGCCCGAATCCTCTCCAGTCGGCATTCACGTGTCGGTCGGGAAGGGACGAGGCGCGGATGATCGTGCCGTCGCGAAAACGAACCTCCTTGGTCACCTCTGAGCACTCCTGGTTCGGCTGAATGCTGCCGCTCATCTCTGACGCGGCTCCGCTCATAGCGGCAACCAGACGAGAGCGGCACAACTCCTGGGCAAGAGACAGGAACTCCACGGTCCTAGTCGGCCCGTGTTCCCGGGGGAGCCGCCCGTGCACGAAGTCGTTGCGCAGCTCAGTGAGGCGATCCAGGAGTCGGCGATCCTCCCCGCCGAACAGGTCCGAGCCGAGCCTCCGGACGAGATCAACGTGCTGGCCCATCGTCATGGCGGCTATGGGCTTCCCGCCGCCGACGACCGCCACGGCCGCCGCTCCGGCGTCGCCTGCCTCCGCCACCATGGTGGAGGCGCACGCCTTCAACAGGACCTCCACCTGCTGGTGGGCTTTGGTGAAGACTCCATGCCATAGGGTCGATCTGATGCCGGCCTGCACCTCTGGGGACCACCGGTTGATGTCATCGAGCAACCGGTGACAGACCTCTTCGATCGTCCGGCCATCCGGCCTCACAGTTTTCCCGTTCATGGCCCCGCCCAAGAGAGGCTAGCGTTCCCGGCCGCTAAGAGCATTGTCTACAACCAGCTCCGTCATCTTCGGATGCCCCAGACGCTGCAGGGCCCAGTCGAGCCAAGTGGCTTCGTTCACATACCAGCCCCGCCACGCGGCAGACTGCTCGGGCGCCGCCTCATGGACTCCCGCCACGAACACGGCCTCGCGGTGGAGATTCTGGCGCACGTGGGCGATCAACCCGACGGCCCGGCCATCGAGTAGCTCCCAAGAGCCGACGGAGCCACCGGGAACGCCGAAGCCGAGAGGACCTGACACGACTACTCCCGCAATGTGGCGAAGCGACGCGATCGCCTGACCGATGTTGGCCGCAAGAGCGGCGTGCATCTCTGGGCGCGGCCACGACGCCTGTTCGGTGAGGCCCCAAAGCGAGAGGCCCTCGTCGATCCGAATCCACAGTGGATGACCACCCGCCCCCTGCGCGGCCTTGTCCTCGATGCGTGATGCGAGCCGGACCCACTCGTCTCCCGTGACGGCGGGGCCGCTGAGGGAGACTCTCTCTCCTTCAGCGAGCGGACCGTCGATCAACTCCACCTCGCCGGCGCCTGGCGCGGCAATCCTTCGTCGGTACCCAGTTCCAGCGATCTCCGCAGCGGCCGCGTCGACGTCGGTCAGCCAGTCGTTGAACTGCGCGTCGGGAACGACTTCCGCGAGCGAGCCTTTCACAGCGATCTCGTGGCGCACACCGACCATCTGGAGCGCCCAGAGGGCACGGTCACTGAAGCGGCTGACTTCACGCATGTCCCTGGGGAGCCCCACCGATGTGGTTTCGACGTGCATCGCCGTCGAGCCTCGCAGAAGCAGGTCCCCTCTCTTGCCCGAGGGCAGGCGCGGTTCGAACTCGACACCCCACCCGTGCCGCAAGGCGAGCCCACCGACCTCGAGCTGGAGGAGCAGGGGTCCCCAGGCCGCGGTCCGGCCTCGGGCCAGCTTTCGAAGGTCTCGCCATCCTGGGGTCCCCCCCAGAAGGGCGAGACGAGCGGCGAGCTCGATGCGTCGCAGGTGGGTGTGCGGGGCGTCGTTCAACGGTGTCCACAGCCAGGACATCATGGGGGAGCCGTCGCGAAACGAACGCCGCAACCAGGGGTCGCCGAGGAAGGCCGCGATCTGGTCCATCGCCCAACGGGACGTCTGCTGGCCTGCTTCTGTTAGCCAGCCCGATCCCAAGAGCGCCGTGGTAAGCAGGTCCCACGAGGGTTCCAGCTCGCCTCGTTCGATCGCTCGCCACCGCGCCCGCCCAACATCATCCACCCGCTCATGGTGACAGACGGCGAGTCGAGCAGGCCGCGGCTCCCGCCGAGCTGGCGTGCGCAATGGCTGGGAGAGGAGTCGGCGCTATCCCGCGACCAACCGTTTCTGCTTCCCAAATGGCGTCCGAAGGCGGGGCCATCATCTTGAGAATCTCTTGCTTGCGTTCCCGAGTCAGGAGCTGCCAGTCTGGGCCGCCGGCGTCCCACACGCACCAGTGCTCGCCCGCGTGGCCCTCGCAGGCCAGCACGTCGCAGGTCTGGCACTCGAACTCGGCTTCCCTCCGGCAGGGCTCCGGTTCGATTAGCCGTCTCTTGGATCCTGGCCCACGGATGAGCTGATTCGGTCATGCCGGGCACTGCCGCCTTGGGGGTGGAGTTCGGCGAGGTGGCAGTGCCTCTTGAACCGCCCGCCCTTTCTCGATTGACTCACACCCGGTGGCAAGACGGCCGGGCTACTGGCATACGCTCCAGGCCTCGAAAGGAGAGGCTTGCCTCGCCGTGGACCTCTACAACAGGCTGCATGAGCCGAGGACCCTTGAAGCCTTCGTCATCCACATGCACCTGGCCTGGCTCTACCTCCTGCACGCGGAGCTGACACGAGACAACGTTGACTTCCGCTACTGGGATCGGAAGCGGGGCAAGCGAGCCCGCCTGGTGAAAGTGAACGGCGAGCCCAAGACGTGGGAACTGTCTCGATGCGTCGAGAACCGGTGGAAGCCAAATGACCCCGTGAGCTATCTGAAGGATCAAAGGAGCGTCTCCGAAGGCTAACCATCCGATCGGAGTCGCTCGGCCATCTCAATTGGGTCCACCACGATTGTGGCCCATTTGGCGATGTCCCTGAGGACTTCGCCGGTTTCGCTGTAAGTAAGGAGCGTGTCCGTGCTCTGGATGCCCTCGTTAGTGAGCCATACTGGGACAGTGGCGCCTTCGAGGATCTGACCATTCACGATGCGCTTCTCCACATGCTTCATGCAGTTGTACTGCCTGTTGAGTCTGTCCTCGACCGATCCGTCGCCTTTCGAGAAGATCCGGAATTCCTCTCCGGTCAGTAGTTCCAAGAGCTTCGCGAGGAGGGCGTACCCTTGCCACGCCTGGCCGAGGAAGAATTCCCAGTGCAGAACTGCAGCGGCGTAGTGCGAAGGGGATTGCTTTTGCGAAGCGAGGAATCTTAGGGTCGCTTGTCGTGCCTGCTCGTGTTCGCTGAACGCTGCCTCGGCGCGCCGAACGAAGTTGTAGACGTATGCGTTCATGGGCGGTTCGAACTTGCCGCGCAGCACGGAGTTCAGGAAGTGGTTCGCGACCCAGTGTTTCGACTCTGGGTCGTAGGTGGACATGTCGGGGATGTCCGCTGTGTTGAATGCGGAGACACCAGGCGCGATGAATCTGTCGGCAACGTGGTCTGTGAATCTCGCCATGTCCAGGACCTCATCAGGGCGGGCCCCTACGCGCCCCGGCGTGCCAGGTGTCGCAGAGGTAACCGTAGCAGGGTTGATTCTCTATCATGGAGCGTGGTCCCACTTCCGTGCGAGTTCACGAAGCGCTTCCCAGTACATCGGATGCGGCACCCGCTCGCCTCGCCGAATCCGCCAGCAGTAGCCCGACGTGAGTCCGGTCGCCCGAATCATCTACCTTAGTGGGCGACTTGGTGAGCCGCGGCCATTAGGCCAAGATACGCCACGACCCCGGCGAGGACAGCGAGCGCTAGCCCAATGCCAACTCGAAGCAGCTCCCGGCGCAGCGAGGGACGGGTTGACTTCCCACCCACCAGTCATCACCCCGATCGTGACTATAGAGCGATGGCCGGCGCTCGGAAGATCTCCAGCCAGCAGGATCCCCTGGGCCGGGGAAGCCCCGCGGGGGCCGTTGGGATCTTCACGATGGCCCGGGTCGGGTGAGTCCCCGTAGCGCCGACCAGTGCCTGGGGTGCGGCACGTATCCGCCCTGCCGGATCAACCATACGTAGCGTTTGGACAGACTGATGTTGCCCCACTTCGGTGGAGTCAGTTTGCTTGAATCCTCATGCCCATGACCCCCTGGAGGTCGGCATGCCGAGCAGCTACCCGCCGGAGTTCAGACGCAAGGTCCTGGACCTGATCGCGGCCGGGGACTGCACGAAACCCGGGGGGACTCAGTTTCGCAGAAACGATGTTGCGCCTTGCCCATGGCACGACGCAAACCACGATGGATCACGCCCCAACCGGACGGGGGCTCAACGCGTGATCGTCTAGCTGGCCCAAGTCTGCCAGACATCCGTACCCACTGCTGTCGGCAGACCAGAAGTCTCTGTCAACGCCGGTCGAAAACTGGACGGTTTGCGCCGGTCGAAAACTGGACACCTCACGAAGCCCCTTCAGGCTGCAGCACCTCCTTGCCCTTGCCTTTGAGCCGGTAGCTGTCGCCCCG
>Ga0315281_10003339_pt1 | contig 23580 bp, 26 predicted proteins | sample YL17G07_0_MG_FD_204540 | JGI IMG/M metagenome (GOLD analysis project Ga0315281, IMG submission 204540) | Sediment microbial communities from Yellowstone Lake, YNP, Wyoming, USA - YL17G07_0 | ecosystem: Environmental > Aquatic > Freshwater > Lake > Sediment | place: USA: Wyoming | collected... | reverse complement strand
CACCTCATTGCCGAGGGCGTCGCGCAGGAACTCGGCGTAGGTGAGCGCAGCGAGCCCGACGCGAAAACGCACCCCGGGGGACTCGTCCATCTGCCCGAACACCAGCACCGCGTTGGCCAGCGCGCCGTTGTCGCCCATCTCATGCCAAAGCTCGTGCCCTTCGCGGATGCGCTCGCCCACACCCGCGAATACCGACACGCCACCATGCAGCAATGCCACCGCCTGCATGAATTCCATGATGAGCACAGTCTTGCCCACGCCCGCGCCGCCGAAGAGCCCGGTCTTGCCGCCGCGGATGAAGGGACACAGGAGATCGATGACCTTGATGCCGGTCTCCAGGATGCCGCTTGAAGGCAGCGTGTCCGACAGCAGCGGCGGCGGCGACAGCAGGTTGCGAAACTCGGTGGGAGCCAGCGGCGATCCACCGTCCAGCGGCGCGCCGAAGGCATCGAGCAGGCGGCCGAGACATTCGACGGACACCGGCACCCGCAGCGGCGCGCCGCTGTCGAATACCGGCGTGCCGCGCCTCAGGCCCGCGGTGGGGTGCAGGGCGATGGCGCGCACCTGGCGCGGGTCGAGGTGATGCAGCACTTCGAGCACCGCGCTGCCGCCGTCGATCGCCACTTCGAGCGCCCGGTGCAGCGGCGGCAAGGTGTCGCAGGCGATGTCCACCACGGGGCCGTGCACTTCGGCCACCTGGCCGAGCGGTGAGCGCGGGGAGGCGGGTGCCGCGGAGCCCCGGCCTGCGTCCGTCTGAACAATCATTCAACTTTCCTTTTTTTGGCAACGCATCCAGTCCGGACTCGGCCGCGAGCGAGCGATCTATTTCGCTTGCAGTCGATACAGGTACTCCGTCAGCGCAAGCATGCGGCTGCGAGCGTTGGACTCGGTGTCGTACGGAGGGTAATTTTCGAAGAATATGGAACTTTGCATGTTGAAGCCGCGCCCCCAAACCGGCATATCGCGCGGCCCGTGCGCCTTTATCTCCTGCCGCCCGTCGATGATCTGATACACCCGGTCAAATGGAAATACGCCATTATTGCTGCGGGCCAGCACGGTCAGATCAGGCACGCGGCTCACCAGCTGCGACCTTAGCGGCCCATCGCCCTTGCCCAACGCCCATGGCAAACCGCACAAGCCGACTCGTACTGCATTTTCCCGATATCCAACTTGTCCGCGGCGACAGCAGTGGCAGACAAGCCGACCAGCATGGCCGCAACAGGCACTGCGGCGGCAGTCCGGAAATTCGTCGAAATCTTCATACGGCCTCCATAACTTGGATTCAACGATAGGTGACATCGTTCAGGCTATACCCGTGTCGAGGGAGCGCGTTGATTTTCGTCAAGCACCCTATACGATGAGCGTCGAGCGGGAATTCCGCGCCGGTCGGCGCGGTGTCGGTGCGATGCATATCACGCCGTTGTTATCGCCGATGCCTCCGGTTCCGGGCGAAGCGGGGAATCGAAATACCGGCGCAGCCAGTCCGCCATGCGCAGATAGCGGTTCAGCTGGCGCCGACATCAGCCAAACTCCGCTCAGGAAATCCGCGCATGCTTAGCAGCGCGTCCTGTTCAGTCACAATACGAGCGAAATCGGCCGCGCCAAATTCCTCAATAAGCTGATTCTCGATCTTGTACTTGAGCATAAGCAAGCCGCGCAGTTCCAGCAGTCTCGCTGCGTTAAGATTCGTCTTATGTGCGCAGACCTCGAACTTGCCTGTGATCAATCCGACTATGACCACCGAGAGCGATAAATCTGCGCCGCAGGCGAGAGCGAGTCTGCCTATGCGCGCGTCAAGTTCATAGATCTCGCGCTCATATTGCTCTAATTCGCTCATATATCATTTCCTCTTGCGATTTTGGCCAGCACATGAATTTCATCCGGAAATTGGCTTTCAAAGCGATCTTGGGGCCAATCCGAAGAATTTGGCGCGGGCAAGCGCGCTGTTGGCTCGATGCATTTCACGAGCTTGTTATCGCCGATGGTTCTGGTTCCGGGCGCTGCGGGGAATCGAAATACCGGCGCAGCCAGTCCGCCATGCGCAGATAGCCGATTAGAAAGACGACCTGGAACAAGGGCAGCGTGGCGGCAGGAATCGCAACCAGCGGGCTGAATGCCGTCACCGACACGGCGATGGCGATGGCGGTGGCATTGTTCTTGCCGCTGGAAACGAAAGCCACCGCCATGTGTTCGGCGTAGCTCAGGCCGAGGCGGCGATCGAGCCAGGTCATCACAGCGAGAATCACGAGCATAAACACGACCGTGGCGGCAACCAGCGGCAACAGGCTGCGCCAGTTGTCGGCGAGCAGGGCGCCCTTGGCGAAAAAGATCATCGCGATCAGCACCAGCATCGTGAGCAGCGTCACCAGCCCGAGCATGGGCTTGGCGCGCTCCACCGTTTTCGGCCCGTAGCGGCCGACCATCCAGCGCCGCGTGAGGTAGCCGGCGAACATCGGCAGGATCAGCACCGTCACGATGCTGGTGGCCAGCATGCCCAGCGGCACTGCGATGTCGTAGCTCTTGCCGATGTAATGCAGGAAGAAAGGCAGGGCGAAGGGCGCCACCAGAAAACCGCTGGCCTGGGCCACGGTGGCGATCTCGAGGCTGCCGCCGGCCATGCCGGTGTAGCCTACCGCCATGGACGATCCCGGAATCAGCATCACCAGATAAAAACCCAGGGCCAGCTCCGGCGAACCCGACATGCCCTGCACCAGAAAATAGGCGATGACGGGCGTGAGGACGAAGTTGTAGAACAGGCTCAGCAGCAAAGGGCGCGGCTGCTTGAATACCTTAGGCATCAGCGCCAGATTGAGGCCGATCATCATCGGGAAGATCATCAGGAACACCACGACGTTCATCACCGTGGCCAGCGCCGGCGCCCAGGCCTTTGCCTGGCTCGCGCCCGCAATACCCAGCAGCCAGCCGCCGCCCATGGCGGCCAGCGCATACCAGAACAGATAGTCGCGAAAATGGTGGGCCAGCGCCGCGCCCGGCGGGGGGACGTGATGTGCGGGCGGTGCAAACGACGCGGAGCTCACGGCGGTCTTCACAGGCTGACTATCGTCGCGCCTTCCAGCGTTAGGCGGATGAAGGCATCGCGTGCATATTCGAGCCCCAGCCCCAGCGCTTTCACGGCACCAGCTTGGCCCATATTTTCCACCGTCTGTTGGCAGACATTGACCGAGACGCCCGCTTTCGCCAGTGCCACCAGCGCATCGCGGTACTCGGTCTGCGCCGGGTCCGACAGTGCGCCGATAGCGGCGCCGAAGATGAAGATTTCCAGCGCCACGCCGCGTTCAGCCGCGACCTGCCGGATCCGCTCGGCCAGCTTGGCGCCGGTAATGGCCGCGTTTTCATGGACATGAAAAATGTGAATGACGAGTTTTTTCATAATGCCTCCGATGGATGAGTATCGACCAGCCGTGAAGACGGCATAGCCATATCGAAGAGGACGAAGCAGTTCACATAAAGATGCATGACAACGCGCATACCTGTCAGCGGATAACGCAGAACTTGCGACAGGAGGTAAGCCCGCTGACACTTGCGGACACGGCTTGCCGGTGGCATGGCAGGGCTCTTCGCTTCCGGCCGGCCAGCCCCAGCCCGGCGAGCATCGTCAGCAACACTAGTGTAGTGCGTCAAACAGATTGCAACTTATTGAGTCGAGCGCGAGCACGCATGACCTTGGCGAGAATGTCCGAGGCGGTAGCGGTCCAGATGAAAGGCTTGGGATCGCTATTGTGGCGCACGAGGTACTTCTCGATGGTGTGCTCGAGCTCCGGCACATTATGAAAGACGCCGCGCTGGAGTTGATTCTCGGACAGGTCGCGGAAGAAGCGCTCGACCATGTTGAGCCAGGAGGCGCTGGTCGGAGTGAAGTGCATATGAAAACGCGGGCGCTTGGCGAGCCAAGCTTTGACCTTGGGGTGCTTGTGAGTTGCATAATTGTCGGCAATCAAATGCAGTTCTTTATCCTTGGGCGTGGTGGTATCAATTTGTCGCAGGAAGCGCAACCACTCCTGATGCCGGTGACGCTTCATACACTGCCCGATGATCTTGCCGTCAAGGGCGTTGAGCGCTGCAAACAGCGTGGTGACTCCATTGCGCTTGTAGTCGTGAGTCCAGCTCTGGGCACGGCCCTTCTTCAGCGGCAAGCCCGGTTGCGTGCGATCCAGGGCTTGAATCTGGGATTTCTCGTCGCAGCAAAGCACCAGCGCATGCTCTGGCGGATCGAGGTACAGCCCGACAATGTCCTGCAGTTTCTCGACAAAGTGACGGTCATTGGAAACCTTGAAGGTTTTTACCAGGTGCGGCTTGAGCCCATGAGCATGCCAGATGCGTCGCACGCTCGCCTCGCTCACTTTGGCCGCCCGCGCCATCGAGCGCGTGCTCCAGTGCGTCGCGTTGGCCGGGCGGGTCTGCGTGGTCATGTGCACGATCCTTGCCACCTTCGGTTCTGTGATGGTGCGCCCGCGTCCCGAGCGCGGGGCATCGTGCTCGATGCCAGACAAGCCAAGTTCTACAAAGCGCTTGCGCCAACGCGCCGGATTGCGCCGTCCAATCCTCAATTCATTTGCAATTTCGATGTCCATCTTGCCCTCGGCGGCAAGCAACACGATCTGCGCTCGCTGCGCCAGGCGCACCGGCACTTGACGTGCGTTCGCCCAGCGATCGAGCTGCACTCTTTGCGCTTCGGTCAAAATTACTTTCACTGCAATTCGCATGATCCCTCCCTCGATACTGGAGAGACACGCGGATTGCAATTAAGTTCCTTTAATTACGACGCACTACACTAGCAGCCCCGTCAGGTTTTTGAGAAAGGCATCTGCGGCGTCCAGACTGCCACCGACCGCGTAGCCGAGGCCCATATAAGCGGATGTCCACAGCAGGCGGCCGACGACGGCGAGCGCCAGGAACAGATAAAAACGATAGCGGATCACGCCGGCCAGCAGGTTTGCCACCGAGCTAAGATGCGAGACTAGGGTGCGACTGCGCAGCACCGTCAGCACGCCCCAACGTTCGAAGAGCCACTCGGCACGCGCCTGGCTCGCCGGTGTGTAGCCGAGCCAGCCCCCACGACGCTCCAGGAAACCGCGGCCGAGCACGCGCCCAAGAGCATAGCCAGCCATATCGCCGGCAACCGAGGACGTCACGGCGATAGTGCTCGCCAATACCCAGCTCAACTGCCCCTGTGCGGCCAACGAACCGGCAACGACCGTCGCCAGTCCGGACGGCAGCGGCAAGCCGATGGCGCCCAGAAGCAGCGTCAACCCGAGAATGGGATAGCCGTAGGCGAGCAATGCCGCAAGGAACTGGTCGCCCACCGCGCCGAGCCCACCCGCGGTCTTGCTCGTAGCATCAACGACAAGCGTCGGCGCGACCTCAGCCACCGCCCGTTGCACGCGCTGAACGTACGATAGCCTTGAAAGACCTGCCGGCTCCGCGAGGTCTCTCAGGCTGGTGTCGAGCGGCGTCTCGCGTGGCAATCCGAGATGCTCGACCAGTGCCGTTTCGGGCGCGCGATAGGCACCAGCAACATAGTGCAGCGTCATCCACGGCCGAATGCCTCTGACCGCCGGCGCGCCCACCGCGTAGGCCGAGCGCAACAACTGCAAGGAGCCGTAGACACGCAACGCAAAGATCCCGGTCCCGACCGCGGCGAACAGCAAGAGCGCGAGAAGCAGCCGGTGCCGCCAACGCGATTGGGCGCCGATCACGGTTGCCATCTTGTACTTCCAACCCGTCAATCAGAATTGCACTTCGAATTTGAGCTCGCGTCTCGATAGTCAAGGAAGCTTGGGGGCCTTCTGCTCCGGGAACGTCCCGCTGAGCGCTCCGAGAAAGGCCGCCAGCGCCTTCGCTTCACCCTGAGTGAGATCGCGGTTGTTCCCGACTTTGGCGCACACACGCACCGTCTCGTCAAGGGTGGCCACCGAACCATTGTGGAAGTAGGGCGCGGTTTCCTTCACGTTGCGCAAAGTGGGCACGCGATACACGTGGCGATCACTTTCCTGCTTGGTCGCGTTGTAGCGGCCGTTGTCTTCGAGCAATTTGTATTTGGATACGAGAGCGTTGTCCGGAAAGCGGGGGAATTTCTGGTAGAAGCCGGCCCCGCGCGCCAACGGAGGCGGACCGGAAAAGTCGGGACCCATGTGGCATTCCATGCATCCCACCTGGCGGAAGATTTGAAAGCCGGCCCACTCATCGCCATTCAAGGCGTTCTTGTCCACAAAACGGAAATTGTCGAACTTGGAGTTGGTACTGATGAGCGTCCGTTCGTAGGTGGCGATCGCTTTGGCGATGTTGTCTATGTTCACCGAGTTCTTGCCGAACACCTTGTCGAACTGGGCAACATACCCGGGAATCGCCTTCACGCGCGCCACCACCGCGTCGAGACTGGGCATCGCCATTTCGACTGGATTCACCAGTGGCCCCTTGGCCTGCTCTTCCAAGCTCGGCGCGCGGCCGTCCCAGAATTGCGCGTTGTGGAACGCGGAATTCCATACCGTCGGCGAGTTGCGCGTTCCCTGCGCGCCGCCGACACCCGTCGAGACTGCCTTGTTGTCCGCGCCTGCGGCGGCAAGGTTGTGGCAGGAGTTGCAGCTGATGCTGCCGTCCTTTGACAGGCGGCCGTCGAAGTAGAGCTGTTTGCCCAGCTCCACTTTCTCCGGCGTAATCGGGTTGTCCGCGGGAGCTTGCACGCTGCCCATGCCCATGCCCCCGCCCATTCCTCCGCCCATGCCGCGCTGGGCAAGCAACGTTCCCGACGACAATGCAAGGGATCCCAATGCTGCAACAAGAATCAATCTGTTCGTCTTCATACCCACCTCCGATTAAGCAGTGATTGCAATTTCAGACGCAAGGGCGGTCCTGGCGAGTTGCCGTCGCAGGGTCTTTGGACGCGCTGACAACGCGAATGCCGCCCGGCATGTCGGTCACCTAATGTTTGATCGGTCATGCTTTGTGACCATTTCCCGCACAAGTTGCAGGTCGGCCGGCGTTGCGGCGTCGCGCTGCGTGGCCGGGCCCATGCGCCCGCTCAGGCCGGCGTACGCGCCGCGCAACGCTCCCTCGCCCGGCCCGATCTGAGCAAAGACGAGAGCGACGGTCGAAACACCGAGCAATGCCACAAATGCCGTGTGGGTGAATTTCATGATCCGTTCCTGTCAGGCTGTTTGAACATCATTTGACTAGCGGCCGAACTAAGCTATTCAACGCATTGGAATGCCATGCGCTGACCAGAGAAATGTACCCCTGCGTAGTCATGTAACCGCAGTCTTACAATCGCCCAGGCCATGGCATTTCGCTGGAGGCGTAAATCAAGTCGCAACATTTGGCGGCGCTTCCAGTCCGTCGCTCTGTCACCAACGATCAATCTATTTCGCTTGCAGTCGATACAGGTACTCCGTCAGCGCAAGCATGCGGCTGCGCGCGTTGGATTCAACATCACTTGGAGGGTAGTTTTGGAAGAATATGGAACTCTGCGTGTTAAAAGTACGCCCCCAGACCGGCATCTCCCGCGGCCCGTGAGCCTTTATCTCCTGCCGCCCGTCGATGATCTGATAGACCCGATCGAACGGGAATACGCCGCTATTGTTCCGGGCCAGCACAGTCAGATCAGGCATCCGGCTCACTAACTGCGACTTCATGGGCCCATCGCCCTTCCCCGAAAGACCATGGCAAACGGCACAAGTCGAGTCGTATTGCATCTTTCCAATATCCAAATTATCCGCGGCATGAGTAGTAGCGGACGAGCCAATCAGCATGGCCCCAATATGGGCGACTGCAATGATCCGGAATTTCGTTGAAATCTTCATACAACCTCCATGAGTCGTATTAAACGATGAGCAGCTTGCTCATCAACGCCAAATATCTCTGGCGGCCATCCGTGGACGCATTGATGTGCAGCCTTGATCACGAAGCCGCACCTATGCGTGCATCGGATGGCGGTGCCTGGCTGAAACTCACCGCTAAACGATTGCGCATATCCTTCATTCGACCTTCCCGCGCAGCAGCGCCGCAAGCCCCACCCCGGAGACCACGGCGGCGCCGATGGTCCAGGCGAGCACTGCGTCGAGTCCGGTGCGGTAATACCAGGTGGCGATGCTGGCGGCGATGAAGCCGATCTCGCTTGCGCCGAAGACGATGGTGAGCCAGAACTGCAGCAGGGTCATCTGGCGCTGGGAGCGCGTGGTGATGGCGAAACTCACCGCTTCCATGCGCTCCACCACCGCGTCGTAGATATCCTCGACCCCGAGCAGGCGCTCGCCGTCGGCGGTCACTGCATCGCTGAATCGGGTGGCGGTGGTAATGGCGCCGTAGTATTCCTCGAGCCCGTCGATCACCTCCTGCTTCAGCGCGATGAGTTCCTCGACCGATCTCGGCATGTGGCGCGAGAGGCGGTCATAGAGATGCTGCAGCACCGCGTGTTCCAGCAGCAGCAGTTCGAGCGTGACCAGGAACGGCAAGGCGCTGCGCGGAGGAAGGCCCGTGGCCTGGGTGTTCTCCGCAGCCTCCTCGCGGCCATGCAGATCAAGCCCGCTGCGTCGCGCGAGCAGCGTCATACCACCCTGCCTTGCGCAGTAGTCGCGGGCCAGTTCCTCGGTTACCAGTTCGGGCTTGAGCGACCGGTCGGAATGGTCCAGAAACAGCAGCCGCACAATATCCGGTCCGTGGCGCTCGACGATGGTGTCCAGCGCATGCTGCGGAGCGCGGAGAATCGTGAGCGGAAAATACAGTCCGGACCAGGTGGTCTTGCCGGCGATCCCGTGATTGATGGGGCCGAGCACGCGCCACAGCCGCGCCACCAGCCCGTCTTCGGTTTCCGAATCGAGCCAGCCGATCCAGCGCGCTGCGTCGAAGGGCTGGTCCGGCGCGGGCAGCCAGACTTCCCACAGCGCCACGCCCGACTTGTGGCTGAGCAGATAGACATCGGCATGGGCTGGCGCGCCACCGGGCAGATCGGTCAGCGCAATCCGCCCCAGCGGCCAGCGCGTGATGCGGCGCGCTTCCAGAAAGGTCTTACCCAGAAGCCTCCGTTCGAACTCGGCGAGCCCGGTCGTGTAAGCCTGCGCAGCCTCGGGCGAAAGTGGCGCGATGCCCGGTGGCAGCGGGCCCAGGTCTTTGACCGTGCCTTTCAGGCGGATGGAAAAGAGCAGCACGAACGCCGGCGTTACCGCAAGCCCTGCCGAGACACTGCCCGGGGCTGAATCGACGTGCTTCACTTGGCCATCAGCGCGGGATCGGGATTCGCGTGTCATATCGAACGCAATGCGTCAGCCCGCACCGAACGAATCAACATGAATTCGATCCGCAGTGAGGCCGGCATGGCGAAGTACATCGAGCACCGCACGGATCATCGCCGGCGGGCCTGCCACGTAGGCATCGCGGCCCGCGATCGGCCATTCGCTCTGTTGCATCGCCGCCGCCACGTTGCCGGTGACAACATTGATGCCCGCAGGCACGGAGAACGAGCCGGCGCCGCGCTCGGCGGCGAGCATGATGCGCAGGTTGCTGTTCTGCAGGCTCCAGGCCTCGATCCGGTCGAGCTCATAGAAGTCGCCTAGATCGGCCGCGCCCCAGAACATGAGCATGTCGCGTTGCGGCGTGAGCTTGAGCTGCTGTTCGATAAGCGCCTCGATGGGCGCGAATCCGGTGCCGCCGGCGACGAACACAAGCGGCCGGTCGACGGGCGAGCGCATGGTGAATGCACCCAGCGGACCGCGCGCATGCAGGCGGGCACCCTCCTGCATATGCGCAAATGCCCAGCCGGACAGGCGGCCGCCCTCGACGCGGCGGATCTGCAGCTCAATGCCGCCGTCTTCCCTGGGCGTATTAGCGATTGAGTAGGCCCGCGAGAGATAAGGGCTGTCGGGAATCGAGATCTCGACGTACTGCCCGGGCGAAAACTGGCAGAAGCACTCGCCTTTCACTGTCGGTGTCAGCCGTACGATGAGCGTATTCGGGGTGGGTCGAGCCATTTCATCGACGCGCATCTCGATGACGCGATCGGGGTGGGGGAGCAGGGACCGCGAGGCAAGCACGGCCCGGCGTGCAATCAGGTCATCCTCGATAACGTGGCGCACCTCGGCGCGCGCTTCCAGCGCGAACACGGTCTGGATGGACGGGAATTCGATGGCATGGGTCGGACAGGTGTTGGCGCAGGTGGTGCAGCCGACCATGCAGTTGAGCGGATCGACCACCACCGCCTTCTTGCGCTCGAAATCGAAGCGATAGACCATGCGGCTGCAGCCGGTCACGCAGGTGCCGCAGCCGATGCAGGCTTCCTCGATCACGCTCGGATTCCAGTAGATCTGTTCCCGCGGCACGCCGTGCCAGGGTTTGGTGAATTGCGGGTTGGGCATGTTTCCTCCTTTCGAATGTGGGGTCACATTGCTCGCACACCGTCGGGCTGCCCCGGTCCCGGATTTTCGTGGCCAGGCGACTCGCCTCGCGGAATGGGCCGCAGGACATGGGTAACGGGCTCCGGCTGCAGGGTGACGTGCTCGATTTCGAAACGCTCGTCGAGCAGGTTCCGCAAACCGGCGAGCACTGCATCCCATTGCCCCAACCGCTCCAGCACCACGTGCGCGGAAAGCGCAATGCGTTCGGCCGAGATCGACCAGATGTGCAGGTCGTGCACCGAAGCCACGCCGGGGACCGCCGCCATCGCCTTTCCAATCTCGACCAGCGACAGGTGAAACGGGACGCCCTCCATCAGGCCGTGGAGCGCCTCGCGCGCGAGGCGCAGGCTCGAGAACCCGATCAGTCCGGCGATCACGAAAGTGAGCGCCGGGTCGGCGCGGGTCCAGCCCGTGAACATGACCAGCACGCCCGAGGCGATCGCCGCGATGGAACCGAGCAGATCGCCCATCACGTGCAGCAGCGCCGCGCGCACGTTGAGGTCCGGCGTGCCGCGCGAAAGCACCCACGCGACCGCCATGTTGAGCAACAGCCCGGCGCCTGCGACCACCGTCACGGCTTCGCCCTTGACCTCGACGGGGTCGATCAACCGCGCAACCGCCTCGACCGAGAGCATGCCGACGACGGCCAGCATGAACGCCGCGTTGACGAGGGCGGCCACGAGCTGGGCGCGTGCCATGCCGAATGAATGCCGCGGCGAGGGCGGCAGGCGCGCGATCCGGGCGGCCAGCACCGCGATCAGCAACGCAACGGCGTCGGTGAGCATGTGGCCGGCGTCCCCCAGCAGGGCGAGCGAGCCGGACCACCACCCGACCGCGGCTTCGACCGCGGCATAGCCCAGGGTCAGGCCCATCGCCAGCAGCAACGGCAACGAGCCGGTCTCTGGACCGGGCTTGTGCCCGTGCAGGTCGTTATGTGTCGCGGTCACATCAACATTCCTCGAATGATCAGATCGATGGCGCTCTCGGGGTCGAGTCCGCGCGCCATCAGCGTCTCGAGTTGCTTCGAGTCGACGCTGCCGATGGCCGCCTCGTGAGTGACTTTTGCTTGCGGGTGGGTCACCCTGACTTCAGGGACGGCACTGACGACGGCATGGTCGCGCCCGATCTCCATGCAATCGACGTGGCCGCGCGCACCGGCGGCCCGTACGCCCACGCGTGCGCCGACATGCGATACCGGCTTTCCCTGCTCAGCCGCCAGTTGCGCCGGCGAATTCATCATAGGCCCTGATCGCATCCGCGCCATAGACCGCCGCCGGCCCGCCACCCATATAGAGCGCCAGCGCGACGGTCTCCGCCACCTCCTCGCGCGTGGCGCCGTGCTTGTGCGCGGCGCGTGTGTGATAGGCGACGCACCCGTCGCAATGAACTGCGATGCCGATCGCGAGCGCCATCAGCTCTTTGGTTTTCGAATCCAGCGCCTTGGTTGCGGTCGCCGCAAGTGAAAGGGCTCCGAAGGCCTTCATCGCCTCGGGTGCGCCCTCGCGGATCAAGCCAATGCCGGCCACCACATCGTCGGCCGTCCGGGTAAATTTTCCTGCCATTCGAACCTCCTTCGCCTGCGTGGTCGGCGCGTCGCCCCGGTACTACTTCAACAAACCGCGCGCCTTCATGCGGTCGCAAGCGTTCTGGCGCGGCCCCGACAGGGTCGTGCCCTTCTCCTTGGCGCGTGCTTCCATCAGCTTGTGCTGCTCGTCCTGCGCGGCCTTGCATTCGTCATAGGTCTTAGCGGACAGCATCTTGCTGCGGTGCGCGGTGCGATCCTCGGCGCTCATTAGTGCCCAGCCATAGGTGTTGTCCTTGTTGAACTGGAAGCGCGGGCGTTTGGTTGCCGGACCTCTTCCAGGACCGGGACCGACACCGGCGCCTGGCCCAACACCCGGGCCGCCGCCGGGACCGGGTTGAGCGTAGACGGGTAACGCGAGTGACGTGCCAAGCAAGGCGATCAAAGCGATTTGGGAAAGTTTCATGATGTTGTCCTTTCGAATGAGTGGAACGAGAACCCGACCAATGTCATCGGGATAATTTGATCAACGTGGCGATGCAGCCTGCGCCGACCAGAAAAATGCAACCATTCGTAATCATGTAACCGCCGTTTTGTAACCGCGGAGGTCATAGCATTTCGAGAGCAAGCGCAATGCCCTGCCCACCGCCGATGCACAGTGTCGCGACACCCCGCTTCAGGCCATCGCGTTTCATCGAGTGCATGAGCCGCGTGGCGAGTACCGCACCGCTGGCGCCGATCGGGTGACCGTGGGCGATGGCGCCACCTTCGACGTTCACCACGTCTTCCGCCAATCCCAGTTCGCGCGTGCACGCGAGCGCAATGGCGGCGAAAGCCTCATTGATTTCGACCCGCTCCAGGTCCGCAATCTTCCAGCCGGCGCGATCGAGCGCCTGGCGCACCGCGGGCACCGGGCCGATGCCGAAGAACCCGGGCTCCACGGCCGCCACACCGTACGAGACCAGCCGCGCCATGGGATTGAGCCTATTCTTCTCGGCCCAGCCGCGTTCGGCGACGATCATCGCGGCGGCGCCGCTGTTCAGGCCCGGCGCGTTGCCGGCGGTAATCGTGCCCTCCTTGCGGAAGGCCGGTTTAAGTTTGGCCAGCATATCGGCAGTGGTGTCGGGCCGGTTGTGCTCGTCCTTGTCGAACACCACCGGACCCTTCCTGGCGGGGAGTTCGAGCGCGGCGATCTCTTCCTTGAACTTGCCGGCCGCCTGCGCCGCCGAAAAGCGCCGCTGCGAGCGCAGCGCCCAGCGGTCCTGGTCCGCGCGCGAAACGTTGTACTTCGCAACCAGGTCTTCAGTGTGCCAGCCGGAGTGCTGGCCGCTGAAGGCGTCGTTCAGGCCGTCCTGCAGCATCGCGTCATAGATTTGCGCGTTGCCCAGGCGATAGCCCCATCGTCCCCCGTACACGAGGTACGGCGCCTGGTCCATGTTCTCCATGCCGCCCGAAATCGCGCACTGGATCAGGCCGGACCAGATCTCCAGTGCGGCGCTGGCGATACCCTGCGCGCCGGAGCCGCAGACGCGGTTCACCGTGAGCGCAGGCACCGATACCGGCAGCCCGCCGGCGATCGCAGCCTGCCGTGCGGGATTCATCTTGACGCCGGCCTGGATCACGTTGCCCATGACAACGGCATCGACCTTCTCCGGCGCCAGGCCCGAGCGCTTCAACACCTCGCGGATCACCGCGGCGCCCAGCGCCGGCGCGGGGGTGTCTTTCAGTGCACCGGCGTAGGTGCCGATGGCGGTGCGGACGGGGCTGCAGAGGACGATTTCGGGTCTGGCCATGATCAATCTCCGGTTGCGGCGCGCCGCAGGCTGCCGTTGAGTTCGGTGCCCGGCGCCACCGTGTTGAACACCGTGCCGTACCGGCGCACATTGTCGTGAAGCAGTTCGAGCCGGCGGTCGGGCTCGTCGGTGTCCACCAGGATCTCGTAGTCGATGCGCTCCATCTTCGGTGGCGAATCCTGGCGCACGCCGCTCAAGCGCACTTCAATGCCGCGGAAACCGAACTTGAGGATAGGCGCCACGCGCTCGATGCCCTTGATGATGCAGGCCGACAGCGACGCAAGCAGGAGTTCCGCAGGATTGAAGGCGTCGTTGCGACCCTGGACGCCGGTGTCCAGGGTGATCCTGGCTTCCTTGCAAGTGGACTCGCTGCCCAGCGCATCGATGCGCCGCGTGCGAACGGAATAGGTCAACTGCTTTCCTGTTTCCATCAGCCTGCTCCCCAAGATACTGTTCGTCGCGCCGCCCCTGGGACCGACCGGTTTTTCTGACGCCGATCAGGCGCAAATACCGGCGCCGGCAGATCGCCTTCCTGCGACAACCGCCGAGGCGTTCCCCTTGCCGCTTCTCTCCGGCCGGTTTGGCATCGCGCCTAGCCGCTTTCGATCCTCCACATAGGGCCGGGCCCCCTCAACGCCATCAGCCATCGAAACAAGAATGCGGTGAGCCCAAAGCGGGACCTGCGAAGCGATGCGGTAATTGACCCAGCGCCCGAGCTTGCGCTGGCTCAGCACCCCGGCCTCTCGCATAAGCGCCAGGTGGCGGGATACCTTCGGCTGGATCGCATCGAGTGCGAAAAACAACTCGCACACGCAGAGCTCATGCTCGGACATCAGCAGAACAAGAATCCGTCGCCTGAGTTCGTCGGAAAGAAGCGAGAAGAAATCCGCGGCGTCAAATGAGTGGTGCATGGTTTGGTCCGGAGAGAGAGGGGGAAGGAGAATCCAGTCACGTGCGCGAGAGCACTGCGCCTTGCGTTTCGAGTGTCCCGGCATACATATATATTGAATGGCGCATACAGGAGTTTGCGGCCGGGAATCGCAACGCAGGGCAATCGGCATGTATGACTGTCACCACCGCGCTGATCCCGCTCTGGAGCCGGCACTCGCCAAGGCCATTGCGCGCCGCATTGCGATGCGGCAATGACTCTTGATATATACGCGTAGCCATATGCGTAAGTCTCGCCCCTGGCTTCGCAGGGATGTTGACCGGGATCAAGATTGCGTCAATTTGAAGCGGAGTAACGGCGCCGCTGGTCGCTGTGCACGGAGGGAGTCGCGTGGCGGACGACAGCGCGACCGGCTATCCAACGGGCCCGGACCCAAGGCGCGGGTCCCGGCAGTGCGTCACGTCGCCTGGGCAATTTTCTCCAGCGCCGCAATATCGCCGCGGAAGTGGCGCGTGACAGGAACACGACTTCCGTCTTTGGCACCGATTCCCTGGCGGGCGATTTCGGAGATGATCCGGCTCACCGTCACCAGCGTTACGCCGACGACGGCTCCCATTTCGTCGCCGCTTAACCGAAGGATGCGGTCCCCCGAGTCAACACGCAGGCGCAACATCAGGCGGGCCATGCGCGTGCGCGCCGGTGTTGCGCGACCCGTCAACTGCGAAAACCACTCGAGAGAAACGTCGCCGCCCAGCAGTTCGCCGCAAAGCTCGCAGTCAAAGAATTTGCAGCGGCCGCGGCGTTGTAATCGGGGCGCGGTCTTGCGCATGAACCGAAAAGCCTAGGTAGCTGACACGCGCACGCTGAAGACCGCGGCCTATATCCGTAGGCTGGCCAGCGGCGCGGAGTTCCGGAAACTCTCCCCCATTTCTCCCGAATCCCGGTTGTTTTGCTCACGCACTGAGCAGCTCCAGCGTATTTCGCGTCGTCTTGGCCAACACCCTGTACAAATGAGCATCGGTGGCGGTTTCCATGTCCGCGGTGAATTGCGGCACCCATTTCATCAGATGATCGTTGAGAAACGCTTCCCCGATACGGACGCAGTCGGATGGCTTTCCAGCTTCCTCGCCCTCCCGATCATAGACAAGGGCCAGAAAGTTCAACTCGGCACCAATGTGATCGGGCATCACGGCCGGGTCATCGAAGGTCAAGCCGAAGTCTGCATAGGCTCTCTTCACTTCATCGGCGGCCTCCTGCATCATCAGTTTCTTCTTCGACCTGTAGACCGACTCCCAGGGCGGGGCCGCAAGCTTGTAGGGCCCTATGAAGAGCCGCGTAAATTCCCACAGCAGATCTTCCTGCTCCTGCGCAGAATCGACGTCGATCAGCGCCAGCGCGTCCTGGAGTGGGCGCAAGACCGGCGGCGGATTCGCCAGCGCCGCACGCCAGCCGGCGATCGCTTCGCGACTGGGCTTGCAGAGGTACAGACTGCTCAGAAGGGAAAAGATGCAGCTCCGTTCCCAAGTTGTAAGGCGTGCACTCATGGCATCGGCGCAGGATGGATCCTCACCGCGTGTCCTGTACCTACTTGATATCTGAGAACCGCACGGACGGCCGGGTCAGTTTTGGATCGGCGAATCCGGGCAGGGAATCCGTCAGCGGCCGCCGATACGCCGCCGGAGGCGTCGTCTGGGCCGCGATGTCGGACAGCTTTCCGTGCCACAGAGCGTAGCCGGGGCAGGTGCGGACGCAGGCTGGCGCCAATCCTTCCTTCAATCGATGTATGCACAGGGTGCATTTGTCCATCTTCTGTTTCGTTTCATCGAACTGCGGAGCGCCGTAGGGGCAGGCTGCAGCGCAGCGCTTGCAGCCGTTGCATTTTTCCTGGTCGATCAGTACGGCGCCAAACTGCGGCTCCTTGGTGATCGCGCCGACCGGACAGGCGGCCCGGCACGCCGGTTCCTCGCAGTGGTTGCAGGCCGTGGACAGGTAGCGCACCTTGGGGTTGGGGTACTTCCCCTCCTCCCGGATGATGACCCGGCGACGCCGCACGCCCACCGGGAGATCGAACTCCTGCTTGCATCCGGCTTCGCATGCACGGCAGGCAATACAGTTGTTCTCGTTGAAGTACCAGCCGACTTGGTTCGGATTCGCAGCCATGTCTTGTCTCCCTACGCCTTGATGAGCTTGACGCCGACTTCTTTGGTCACTATCTGGCCGGAGAACTTCTCCGCCTTACCCGGAAAGAACTGCCCGTCGGCGGTGCCGGCCGGCGACCACTTGTTGGACTTGTTCAGGCTGCCGCGGGCGACCTTGCCAAATCCCGAGTGGCCGTATCCATGCTGCAGCCCTACGACTTCAGGATGAATGCGCTCGCTCACCTGCACGGTGGCCTTGGCCTTGGCGAAGGGCGACTGGATCCAGATGGCGTCGCCGTCCTTGAGGCTGAGCTTGGCGGCGGTCGCAGCGTTGATGAGTAGCGGATTGTCCGGCTTGGCTTCCATCAGATAGTCGTTGTTGAATGTCCGCGAGTGGGTGTGCTCGATCTGTTTGTAGCCGACCAGGTACAGCGGAAAGTCGGCCGTCGGCTTGTCTTCCGGCTCCACATATTCGGGCAGGCCGCTGTAGCCGTTCTTCTTGAGCAACGTGGATGTCAGTTCCAGCTTGCGGGTCGGAGTATCGAATCCCTTCATCATCTTTTCACCTATTTTTACGCCGATTGCCCTGCCGCTCCTGTCCTTGACGATGCCGGTCCCCGCGTCGATATTTCCTCCATCGGGCAGCGTCACTTCCTTGCGGAACTTCTCGTACTCGGTCTTGCCGGTCATGGCAAGCGTGCTTTTCTTGTACGCCGCCCAGTCCTGCTCCTTCGTGTAGGCGGGCGCCTTGTATTCGTCGGCATAGTAGGCGTCGTAGCTCAAGTTGGCGGGCGAGTAGCCTTTGGCGTCCTTCATCCCCATTTTCTTTGCAACCGCCATCCAGAATTCCACTTCGGTCAGGCCATTGATAACCGACTTCACCACCGGCTTGCGCAAGCCCAGCACCGGCCAGGTCACCCAGTAGCCGGTGTAGTCGAAGCGTTCCAGATAGACCGAACCGGGAATCACAATATCGGCCAGGTCTGCCGTCTCACTCATGTGGGTGTCGTTGGCCACGACGTAATCGAGCTTCTTGATAAACTCGATGTTCTTCCTGGTGTTTGGCACCGACATGACAAAGTTCTGGAACACGAATACCGCGGCCTTGGGGACGCCGGACCCTTTGGTCGTCTCCTGGCCGGTGAGCACCACATCGCGCGTTTCCACGTAAATCCCGGACCCGTGGCCCAGCACATACTTGCTGCCGCGACCGTCCACGCGAGGCTTCTTGAGAGAGGGCAAGTCGACGTCGATGCCGTGGTGACTGTTTCCGATCTTGACCGGTTCGATCAAGGTGCCCGGCTTGTCGATCATGCCGAGCAGGGCGGGCAGCACGGTGATGGCGTAACCGCCCAGCGTCGCGTTGGTATGGTGCCCCGGGCCGCTCCAGACATCGATGCAGACGGGCTTGCCTGCTTTCGCGGTCTGTCCCATTTCGGTGGCGATCTGCTCGATGGTGCCGGCCGGGATGGAGGTCACCTTCTCGGCCCACTCCGGCGTCTTGTCCGCGACGTATCTGGCGTACTCGTCGTAACCGACGCACCAATCGTCGATGAACCCCTTGTTGATGAGATCCTTCTTGATCAGCACATGGCCCAGCGCCAGCGCAAACGCCCCGTCGGTCCCGGGTCGCAGCGGCACCCATTGATCCGCCTTCGCGGCGGTCTGGCTATAGATGGGATCGACCATGACCATCCTGGCGCCCTTGGCGCGACCGCGGTTCCAGATACCGGGCAGATGAATCCACTTGGTGGCGCCCAGAAGGTTCCAGCCGAACACCAAGGCATAGGCCGTGTCTTCGAAGTCAGCCAGCGGCCGTTCGTTCCCCATAACCAGCTTGAACGAGGCCTTGCGCGCGACGTCGCAAAGATTGGAGTGATTGTGATAATTCGGCGTCCCGTACATCTTGCAGAAATCCTGCTGGATGTGCGTAAAGGAGTGATCCTCGCTGAACCAGGCCAGGCTCTCGGCGCCATATTTGTCGCGGATTTTGCCGAGGTTATCCGCCACCTGGGAAATAGCCTCCTCCCAGGAGATCGATTTCCACTTGCCGCCGCCCCGCGGCCCCACACGCACCATGGGCGTTTTCAGACGATCGGGATCGTAGAGGCTGCGCAGGCCAGAGTTCCCCTTGATGCAAAGGCGCCCGGCGCAATCCTTGTCGTTGTACAGGGCCCCCAGTTCGGCGACCGCCTTTTCGTAATTCGTGGAGATATTCGCGATGTTGATCGGGTTCGCCATGCCCTCGATCTTGACGGCACGGCCGTTGACGACTTTGACCTTGATGCCCGACTGACCGCCGCACATGTTGCAGTTGCTGTATATCCACTCCCCGTCCTTCAGGCTCTTTTCCTGGGCGCTGGCCTCGCGGAACAGGCCCAGCCTGGGATCCCACAACAGCCCGTTGGCGACGGCGACGCCGGCGAGCGCCGATGACCACTTCAGAAATGACCGGCGGGAAAATGCCTTTCCGGTCACCTGCTCAAACAGACCCTGTTCTTCCGCCTGGATATTCTTGTCGTTGCTCATGTATAGCCTCCACTATTTCGCGAATAAGGTCTTGGCGCCCTGGATCGCCCCGCGGTGGCAGGCGGCGCACATGTCCGGAGACACCTGCTTGCGCAGCGCGGCAGCGGAACCGTTGCGAAGGTCAACCGACTGATGGCAGGCCTTGCAGTCCTTGGGCGTACCGAGCTTCGACTCCAGATGCAGGCGATGCATGGTCTTGATCTTCGGGTCGGCCGTGGTCTGTTTGGTGATCGCGGCATGGCAGCCCAGGCAATCCTTCTTGGAAATCGCGCCGGCCTGCTTGTGCAGATCGACCAGATTCTTCTCCGCCCCGTACACTGCCGCGGCGACGAAAAACAGGAGACTACAGAGCAACCACACCACCTTATTCATCGTGCGCTCCTTTTCGAATACCCTTCATGCTCGATCCATTGAAATCGCTCGTCCATGTCGCTGCGACTCGATCCATGCAGCCCGACCATTCAGTGCGGTGCGCTCTGCCGCTGATTCATGCCGAGGCGGCGCCATGCAGGCGGGAATTGAGCAGGAATCGTGCCCAGCGGAAACATATGCAAAGCCCCACGCGCCGCCGTTTGACCGGCGGCTCCTGTGCATGGAGCCCGCGGAGAGTGCCAAAGACGTAGAATGTCGGGCGCGCGATTGAGCAAATCTCCGGCCATGCGTGTTCCGATGGGAGCGCCGGCAGCAATCCGTCAATGAGTTATGTTGCATTTCGGTAACGCGAGCCGATCGGACGTTACGATTTGGATACAACATCGTTCCGACCGAATGGGCCAGATGCATCGGCGTGAGGGTCTCGATTGAGTCATCGGCGCAGAACCCGGCAGGGTCTTGCATCATCGGCGCCGTGGGAAACATCGCCACTTTCTGGGATCAGGAACGCAAGCCAGCAATATGCGGAAATTGACAACCTTCCTTGTGTTGATCGCCTTGTCTGTCTGCGTCGCCGCGGCAGACGAAGCGAGGCGACCGTTGCGCGTCGGCCTGACTCCGGCGTTCTTGCACGACCAGCATCGCCTGCTGACCTATTGGCGCTCCCATATGGAGCTGACCCTTGGCCGCAACGTCGAATTCGTGGTGCGCGACAGCTACAGCGAAACCATGGATCTGCTGCGCCTTGAAAAACTCGATTTCGCCTGGATCTGCGATTACCCCTATCTGCGCCTCAAGCGTGAGGTCCGGCTTCTGGCAGTGCCCGTATATCGCGGCAAACCGTTGTATCGCTCGTATATCATCGTGCCCGCGACGGACAATCGCTCGAAATCCCTGGACGATCTGCGAGGCACGGTTTTTGCGTTCGCCGATCCTTACTCGAACACCGGCTATCTCTACCCGAGATATGCATTGACAAAGCGCAGCGCGGACCCGAACGCTTTTTTCGGGCGTACATTCTTCACCTGGTCGCACCGAGGTGTCGTAGAGGCGGTGGCTACGGGGTTGGCGCAGGGAGGTGCGGTGGACAGCTACGTTTGGGACGCGCTGGCAGAACTCAGGCCGGAACTGACCGGCCGCACGCGCATCGTTGAGCGTTCGCCGGAGTTCGGCTTTCCTCCCCTGGTCGCACACCGGTCGGTTTCCGATGCCGACTTCCGGGCGATGCAGCGAATGCTGCTTGACATGCCTTCCAGCCCGCATGGCGCCGAAATCCTGCGCCAGTTCCGGCTCGACGGGTTCGTGGAAGGCAGTCCGAAGCTCTACGATGGCGTCGCCGCGATGATGAGGGCGTTCGGCGAGCAATGATCGCCCGAGCATGAAGTTCTTTTTCGATCTGAGCTACCGCTACAAGATCCCGATCTGGGGAAGCGTGCTCATCATTGTGCCGGCGTTCATGGTATCAGCCCTGCTGATTACCAGTGCCTACGACGACCTCAAGCACGAGGTCATCGCAGGTTCGGAAAATCTTGCTCGAACCTTGTCCAGATCCCTCTTCGGGGCGATGCTGCATGACGATGTCTGGCGAGCGTTTCAGCTTGTACGCTCGCCGCTGCCGCGGGCCGGTCAGGGCGATGCAATTACCATGGAAAACCTGATCGTCCTGGACACCAACAGGCGGGTCTACGTTTCCACCGCACCGGCAGACTTTCCGATGCTGGCGGAATTTGCCGCATTGGGCGACGAATTCCGCGCCGTCGCGACACGGCTCGACGAGGCAAAGCAAGACGAACCGCTGATCGTCGAATTGCCGTCCTCGGACCGGATCTACATCATGACGCCCATTGCTGAGGATGAAGCGCGGATGGGCACCCTGGTGCTGGTCCACACCAAGGAATCGTTCAGGTCGCGATTTCACGCCATTGCCCAGCGCGCGCTGTTTACCACCGCGCTTATACTCGCGGTGCTGCTGCCGATAAACTGGTACTGGGCGCGGCGCACCGTGGTGCCATTGACGCAACTCGCGGACCGGGCCGGCCAGGTCGCCTACCGGGTACCGGAGGACCTGGCGCCTGAAATTTACAATTACCAGGACGAACTGGGGCGGCTATACCAGGCGTTCGGTCTGATGATCAAGGCGCTGCGCGACAAGGAGAGGCTTGAGAAAGAGATGATCCAGTCCGAGCGGCTCGCGGCCGTCGGCCGGCTTTCAGCGGGAATCGCGCATGAGATCAACAACCCGCTGGCCGGCATGCTGGTCGCACTCGACAATTTCAAGCGCCGTGGCGGCGCCGACGAAAGGACGCTGAAGACCGCGTCGATGATCGAGCGCGGTCTCACCCAGATCAAGGAGACGGTCGCTGCGATGATGGTCGAAGCCAGGTCCGCGAGCCGCAACGTTTCCGCGCAGGACATGGGTGATGTGCAAACGCTGGTTGCGGCGGATGCGCGCAAGAAATCCGTGCGGCTGGTTTTTGAGGGAAGCCCGGTCGACCCGATTGCCCTGCCGGCAACACCGGTTCGACAGATCCTGATCAACCTGCTGCTCAATGCCATCCAGGCGTCGGATCCCGGCGGGGAAGTCGCTTGCGCTATTGCGCTGGACGCGGGCAGCCTTCGGATCGAAATTGTCAACGGCGGCAAACCCCTGCCGCCGGAGCGAGTCGAGCACCTGTTCGAGCCGTTTGCAGGCAGGAGCGAGTCCGGTCATGGCCTGGGGCTCTGGGTGACTTACCAGATCGCGGCGCAACTCGGTGGCCGCATACAGGTCGAAAGCGCCCATGGCCTGACCCACTTTGTCGTGACCCTTCCCACCGGAGCGTTGGCGTGAGCGAGACGGCCTATCGGATCTGCCTGATCGAGGACGATCCGATCATGGGGGAAGCACTCAGCGAACGCCTGGAAATGGACGGTTTTGCCCACGACTGGTATCACACCGGCGGCGCGGCATTGCTCGGCCTTCAGCGCCAGCGCTACGACGCGGTGGTCAGCGACATCCGGCTGCCGGAACTGAGCGGCGAAGAGGTATTTCTGCAACTGCGCCAGATGCAGACGAAAGTGCCGCCCTTTGTCTTCATTACCGCGTATGGCGCAATCGATCACGCGGTGCGGCTGCTCAGGCTCGGCGCGGCCGACTATGTCACCAAACCCCTGGATGTGGATGCTCTGATCAGCAAGGTCACGGAACTCTGCCATGCCGGACAGCCGGTTGCGCAGCATGAGTCGGAGCTTGGCGTCTCCGGGGCGATGCGACAGATCGAAGGGACTCTTCACCGGCTGGCGCAGTCGAACAGTTCCGTGCTCATCTCCGGCGAATCGGGTGTCGGCAAGGAGCAGGTCGCGCTCAGGCTGCACCACCTGTCCGATCCCAAGCGCAAACGCCCGTTTGTGCCCGTCAACTGCGGGGCCATCCCCGAGACGCTGCTGGAGGCCGAACTGTTCGGTTTCGACAAGGGCGCGTTTACCGGGGCGACCCGCGACAGGCGGGGCTATTTCGAGCGCGCGCACGGCGGAACGCTGTTTCTCGACGAGATCAGCGACATGCCGGCGGCCATGCAGGTGAAGCTGCTGCGCGCGATCCAGGAGCGCAGCATCGTCCGGGTGGGCGGCGAAACCGCGGTGCCGATCGAAATCCGGCTTGTCTGCGCCACTCACGAGGAGCTTCGCGTACTGGTGGAGCGGGGTGAGTTTCGCGACGACCTGTATTACCGGATCAACGTCGTCAATCTGCGCGTGCCACCGCTGCGCCAACGGCGCGAGGACATCCTCTGGCTGGCGAAGCGATTCCTGCTGGAACAGTCGGCCCAGAGGGGAGGCGCCACGTTCAGCCTGGATGCCACCGCGGAACATGCGCTGCTCGGCTATGCGTGGCCCGGCAATATCCGCGAGCTTCGGCATTGCATCGAGCGCGCGTGCGTCATGGCCACGCAGCCCG
>Ga0315281_10003337_pt1 | contig 23588 bp, 22 predicted proteins | sample YL17G07_0_MG_FD_204540 | JGI IMG/M metagenome (GOLD analysis project Ga0315281, IMG submission 204540) | Sediment microbial communities from Yellowstone Lake, YNP, Wyoming, USA - YL17G07_0 | ecosystem: Environmental > Aquatic > Freshwater > Lake > Sediment | place: USA: Wyoming | collected... | reverse complement strand
GCGAAAATCCCATGCAGAGCGCTCGTTGCCGGACCTCATTTCGCAGCACTCCGCACCACGCCATCCAACAGCTTGATGAAATTCCGTTTCGGCTTGAACTGCACGCGCAACTCAGCCAGGTAGTCGCCGAATTGGCGCGACTGACTCTGCACTTTCATCAACCCGCCCACCTTGCGGATCAGCCTGGCCGCTTCCTCGTAAGCCGTGTTGTTGGCCTGCTCGACGATGGGCGGCACTACCCGCCGATAGAGGTGGATCGCATCGTCCGGGCGAGAGGGTTCCAGCTTCCCGGCCAGCGCGATCAACAGATTGCGGTCGCAGATGCCCTGATTGGCTGCCGCCCAGGCTGCATCGAGGTCTTTCTCCCACAGGGCTATTTCGACACGCAGCGAATAGTTGGGCGCCGGCTGTTTCGGCTTCCATTGACTTGTCGTTGCAGCCTCGCGGGCTATGGCGCCGGCAAGTTGTGTCAATGCCCGCTCGCGTTGCGCCGGCCAGATGCCGAGCTTGCCGGCGACGTCGTGCAGCTTCTTGAATGTTTCCAGGCTCGGGTGCTCCTCGAACTGAACCCAGGTGAGTTGCAGCGCCTCGTCGTTGCGCTTGCGCTTGAGATAGGCCGCTACCAGAAAATCGCGCAGGCGGTTGTCGGGGTGCCCGGAAAAAGCCTTCAGGCCACGCTCCGCCCACTCCAGCGCCTGGTCCGGCTGCTTTGCCTTCGCCCATATTTCCGCGATGTCGAGATAGCCGTAGCAGGACGAAAGATCCTGCGACTTGATCGCCACGAGTTCATCCACATTGCCGCTGGCCTCGGCCAATCGTTCCATGATGCGGGTAATGCGTGACCGGTGTGCATCATAGCTGTCCTTTGCATCCCGTGGCTTGAGTTTGCGCCACGCGGCTTCTGCCAGTTCCCGGTAGCGGCGCAGGCCTTCCTTGCCGAGCGCGGCGCGATAGGTGGCGGCATCGAAGCTGCACAGGCCAAACGGCAGCGTCGTTTCGAGCCGGAACAGGCGCTCGGCCAGCCCTGCCGGATCGGGTCGCGCCATCGTGCAAGCCTTGAGATGCAACTCGCCCAGACGATAAGCGATGTCGCCAATCTCGCCGTTCGAATCGTCAACCTGCTCCAGTGAATTTTCAACTCGCTCGATGGCGTACTCGGCCAGTTCGACCAGCATGGCGGCTGTGCCAGGCTTGAGCAATTCCGCCAGTGAGTCCACCACCTGGTCGATATTGCCGGCGAAGGTGCCAGCCTCGCGCCAGTCGATAAAGCCGTGGATGTGCGCCGCATCGTCGATGGCTCTCCGGAATGCCTTGACCGCATTGCCGCCGCCACCGATACGTTCGGCCTTGAGCAACAACGACTGGTAGAGCCGGTCGTCGCGCTGGGCCACATCGAGCAGAAGGTCGATCATGGTTTCCGGCGCTTGCGTGGTCAGATACTCTTTGATGTCGCGCCACGGATCGCGCCGCTTCTTCTTGCCGGATGCCGCGCCAGATTTCGGCGTGGAAGAATTTTCGGCCAACCAAGCCAGCCCGACAGCCACACAGTGCTTGCAAAAGTTGCCATCCGCCGCATGTGGGCAGGTGCAATCGCAACCCAGCTCGCCGTCATCATCCCGCAACTCGACCTGGTAGATTTCCGTGCCTTCGACCCGAGCGGTGATCTTGTCATTGGCCGCACGCAACCGACTGACGGCGCCGGCGGAGAAATATTCCTCGCCGCGCCGAAAGACGGCGGCGCCTGCAAGGTCTTCGAGCACGGCGCGGGTAATCAGACTATCTTCCATAACAAAGCTCAATTCATCCTCTGGTTAGTGCAGTGGCCTGCGTGGTCATTTCTTGTTCAGCGGCTTCCTGCCTGACGGCGGCAAATAATTTTCTCCGCTGACAACGGCCTTCCCCGTCTTGCTTTCCAGCTCCAGTCGCGCACGCTTCGCGATGCGGCCCCCGGTCTTTGCCGCCGACTCATTTTTTTCCATGCCGGTGGCGTCTGTACTCTCAGCAATCTGGCGAGTCGAAAGCTCGGCCAGTGCGGTAAAAATCAATTCCGCCTCGCTCATATGGTCGCGGAGGTTGTGGGTCTTGAGTCCCTTCAAATCCTTGTGCGCTTTCACGCTCACGCCCGACCATTCCCGATGAATGATGTTGGTGAGGATGGCGAATTCCTCGCCCTTCTTGATGTCATGGTCGCTCCAGTAATCGGTCAGCTTGTTGCGCGTCTCCTGCCCGGTCATGCGCTGCTGTATCCATTTTTCGCTACGCCCGTGCTGCTGCCAGGTTTCGCGGGCGCGAGCGAGCGAAAGACCAGGGTCGGCCATCTCCTGCATGCGTTCATAACCCACCCTGGCCAGCCACAGCTTGATCGGCTCGGCCTTTGGGCTGGGGACGGACTGCACCAGCCGCAGCAGGGTTTCGGCGGTAGCCACATCGGTGAGATAATTTTTACCGTCGGCGGCGGGCAATTTCAGTCGGTGACAATTTGTCACCGACTCGCTGCCTTCCTTGCCCAGGCGTTCCTTCAGCTTGTTCCAGTACTTGCGCGCCGTCTGATAATCCGCCTGCTGGGTCAGCACCTGGATGATGTCGACGACCGAGAACCACCAGGTTTCGGTCGTCTCGTCATAGACGCGACGAATTTCGTACTCTTCAAAAATCGCGAGCTGGTTTTGCATGATGGGCATCCTCTTGTAGCGTGACGGATTTGCTCACGCAACTGTGCATCTGGAAAGATGGTCATCGCATCATCCTGTTCGTGGATGTCGCGGCATACTCAAACCGCCGCTATAGTACGAGTGCGGGCCTGTCATCGGCCGCGTTTCGTGTCGTTCAAGCGGCACGTGCGTGCGCCCCGCGCTTCCGGACTTTTGGATGCTCGGCAAGCTTCGGGAGACGCCGTATCGTTGCGCCCGCTTTTTGTTCGGCGATTCGAAGTTCGTACAGCTTTTGCAGGTTCAGCCAGAATTCGGCGCTGGTCCCAAAGAAATGCGCCAGACGAAGCGCGCTGTCGCCAGTAACCGCGCGCTGGCCGTTCAGGATTCCGGTGATCCGGTTGGTCGGCACCTTGAGCTGCCGGCCAAGCTCAGCCGCGCTCATGCCGAGTTCCTTGAGTTGTTCGGCGAGATGCTCGCCGGGATGGATAGCGGTGCGCGCCATGCTTTGTTCCTTCAGTGATAGTCCACGATCTCAACGTTTACCGGCCCGGGCGACCTGCTCGGCCACTCGAAGCAGATTCGCCACTGGTTGTTGATGCGGATGCTGTACTGCCCCTTCCGGCCGCCCTTCAATGCTTCAAGCCGGTTTCCGGGCAGACAGCAAGGTCCCGCACTGTGGTCGCCGCTTCGAGTTGATCCAATTTCATCTCCGCCTGGCGCGAGAACCCCGAGAACGCCTTTACATGCCCGCCTTCGGCAAACTCGCGTGTGCGCTTGTCTCCGAAGCTCACGATCATGTACGTACGGTAACAATGGGTGGCCGTTACGTCAAGAGTAACGCAATGAATTGGAACAATTTGTATGATCGGATTCTATAGCGTGGGCCCCAGCCTGCCCTCGAATGCCTTAATCGGGGGCTGGGACGACGGTTTTTTGGGCTTAACCGAGTGCCATGAGGGGCTGGGACGACGTACTTTGTGATTTCGAGTAGTCCCCAGTAAGAAAATTAATGGTTCAGAAATGGAATTACCGATCACCCATCACCCATCACCTTCTCGATCGGAGGTCCACCAGAAAATCGCCGGCTATTCGAGATGATGGCGCTTGATCTTGCGCCACAGCGTGGATTTGTCGATGCCGAGAATCTCGGCGGTGGCGACACGGTTGCCCTTGGTCTCGCGCAGGGTCTTGGCGATGAAGTAGGCCTCGACCTCGTCGAGGCTTTGCGGGGAAATATAGTCCACGGCCTTGCCGCGCCCTTCCTTGGTGTCTTGCAGATCAGTCGGCACGACGTCGATATCGAGTACTTCGCTGTTGGTGAAAATGATCATGCGCAAAATCACGTTTTCGAGCTCGCGGCCGTTGCCCGGCCAGTCGTGGCGCGCCAGTGCGCCGAGCGCCTTGGTGGTGAGCCCCTTGACCGGCTTCTTGAGCTGCGCCGACTGTTTCGCCACGAAGTAATTGGCCAGCAGCGGAATGTCGCTCTTGTGCTCGCGCAGGGGAGGCGTGTTGATTTCCACGATCTTGAGGCGGTAGTAGAGATCGTTGCGGAAAGCGCCGTTGGCAACCAGATCCGCGAGTGGCCGGTTCGTGGCCACGAGCAAGCGCACGTCGACATGGCTCGGTTCGGTGGCGCCCATGCGGAAAAACTTGCCGTCCTGCAATACGCGCAGCAGCTTGGCCTGCAGCGAAGGCGAGGCGCTGTTGATTTCGTCAAGGAACAGCGTGCCGCCGTTGGCCACCTCGAACAGGCCGAGCTTGGTGCGATCCGCGCCGGTAAAGGCGCCGCGCTGGAAGCCGAACAGTTCGCTTTCGATGAGGTTCTCGGGTATTGCTGCACAGTTGATGGCGATAAAAGCGTTGTCCCTGCGGCGGCTCTTGGCATGGATGCGCTTTGCCACGACTTCCTTGCCGGTCCCGGATTCCCCGGTGATCAGCACGCTGCAATCGTATCCCGCGGAGACCTCGATCAGCTTGCGCACCGCATCGACAACCGGACTTTTGCCGACCAGATCGTCGCAGTCGCCCGCGCTATTCCCCGGCTCGCGCAACAGAAGATTTTCGCGGTTAAGAAGGAAAAACTGCAGGCAGCGCTCTATGGTGCGCAGCAGGTCGGCAGGCTCGAATGGTTTGCGCAAATAGTCGTAGGCGCCGCTCTTGAGCGCCTCGACGGCGGTTTCGACCGTGGCAAAGCCTGTGAGCACCACTACTTGTGTCAGCGGATTGCGCTGCTTGGCGAAATTGAGAACTTTGATGCCGTCGGCAAGCGGCATGCGCAAATCCGTGACTACCACCGCGATGTCGCGGCTCTCGATGCTCTCCAGGGCATCCTGGGCATTTCTCGATACCACGATTTGCGCATCGAGCGGGGCGAGTACCTCGGCGATGAGAGTACGCATCGCCACATCGTCCTCAACCACGAGAATGACCGGTTGCGTAAGGGCGCCCCGCGCCGGCTCAGACTGTTTCGCAAGCGCGCTCATAGATCCGTTCTCTGGTTGCCAGGGGTAAGGTCATCACAAAACGCGCGCCACCCTGAAAATCGGGATCGCAACGCAAGGTCCCGCCGATGCGGGTGACAATCGACTGGCTGATGGCGAGCCCCAACCCGACGCCCGAACCTTCCTGTTTGGTGGTAAAGAAAGGATCGAAGATGCGGCTGCGCAGTTCGGGCGCAACTCCCGGCCCGTTGTCGGTGATCGTCACCACGGCACTGCCGCCGGTGACTTCGCTTTCCACGGTGACGAGCGCGTCATCGGTCTCGCCCACCGTGGCCTGCACGGCATTCATGATGATGTTGACCAGCACGATATCGAGCTGCCCGGACGCGCCCTGCACCAGCGGGTTGCCGGTGAGTTTGCTTTCGACGCGCACCTTGTAGCGCCTGCCCTGACAGTTGCAAATGGTTTCGACGACATCGCGTATCGCGCCGTTGATTTCGCAATTCTCGGGATCGCAGCGGTCGCGCCGCGCGTAAGCGAGCAGGTGATCGATGATCCCGGCGCAACGCTTGGCTTCGTTATAAATTTCCTGGCCGTACTGGCGGCGCTTCTCCTCGCTCGCCCCGCCCATGTTGAGCAACTGCGCATAGCCAATAATGGTGCCGAGCGGAGTATTCAGTTCGTGTGCCACGCCGCCGGCGAACTGCCCCATGGCGATGAACTTCTCGGACTGATGGGTGATTTCCTGCAGCTTCTTGAAACTGGTAATGTCCTGCAGCATTACCGCCGCGCAAGACTCTTCCGCATTCCGGGACTGCTTGAAAAACGTGACATTGAGGGTAAAGTGCCGCAGCGTGGCGCCGTCGGAAAGCGCGATCTCCTTGTTGCTCACCTGCTGATCGTAGAGGAACGCATCTCTGAGCAAATCTCGCCCTTCGTCGTTCACGCGCAGCAAGTCGAACAGGCTCTTGCCGAGCAGATCCTCGGAAGTGAAGCCGAACAGTTCCTCCGCAAGCCTGTTGGAGAGGGTGACGCGGAAATCGGCATCGACCGTCAACAGCACGCCGGGCAAGCTGCGCAGAATGGCGTCGTTGCGGTTGCGCTCGCCGATGATCCACAACTGGCACTGCTCCATTTCGTGAAACAGCGAACCGAAGTTGTGTACCAGAACGTTGTAATCCTTGATCACTGGCGCAACCAGCCAGGGGGCGACTTTTGGGGCTTCGGCGGGCAGCAGCGCTCCCTCGCTTGCCTGGTGAATGGCTTTGTGGAGCGAGGCCACGCTCTTGCGGCTGACCAGAAAGCCCGCCACGAATGCCGCACCTAAAGCGCCCACGATCAGCAGTGCGCCCAGATAGCGATCAGAGGCAAGGAACTGCTCCATGCGCAGCGACAGGATAAACGCGAGCAGCGACCCAACCAGCACCGCAACCAGCGTCCGGTACATCCACGCCCGCGAAATCAAACCCTGTCTGGTAGTGCCGCCTGTCATGTCGATCCCGTGCTGTTGCCTTGCCAACCCGGCCTTGTAAACATACTACGCCCGAAAAAGAGAAATACTCAATTGCCGCGCCGTCTGTTCAGTCAAGCACATACTCCCTTTCCCACTTGAATACCAGTTCATGCAGTTTCTCTCGCACGAAATCATAGCCAACGGTACCGATGCTGTAGGTAGAACAAATGCCCTCATCTCCGCCGCAATCGAAGTCCAGCGCATACAGCGCCACCGGCTGGTGATCTTTCTCGTATCTGGCTATCCAGTAGCGATACAACACCCTGCCGGCACTTTGCCGAATCTCCTCATCGGCCTGGCCGTACTTGCCCGTCACATCCGCAACCCTGATCCCGCTGCCAGGAATCGCGGTCACGCCGATGATCTGGTGATCGCGGTAGGCATCGCCCGACAGGCGGTACGTTGTGACGTATCCTTCGCCGCGGGGTTTTCGCTTTACGCTCAGAAAGCCCACTCCTCCCTTGGCGTGCAGCACCAGTTGCGCCAGATCGCCCCGGCAAGCAGGACCGGCAGCGGCTGGATTCACCCAGCCGATGGCGGGTGAGGGAGCAAGTTTCCCGCGCGCATACACGCTGTCCCAGTCGCCCTGCGTCAGACGCATGCGCGCACCCTTCCAGGCGACGTCCTTCGCGGCCGAGACGCTCCTGCCATGATCGACGATAACCGCAGGCAGCCCGCAAGCGCGAAACACTTCGTTTAGCCTTGCATCGAGGAAACGCGCGCCCTGCAGCGACTGCATCTGTTCAGGCGTCGCCCCTTGCGCGTGCGCGCAGAGCAGTCCCCACCCCAAGCCGAGCAGAGTCGCCAGGAAACGCATCATCGCGAAATATTTATACATCTTCTCCGGTTGCGCCGAAATGCCGCGCATCAAGCCGCCACGCTGCGCTGCACAAACCACAGCGCGCCCACCGCGCCGGTGCACAGGGAAAATCCGCGCAGAAACAGCGGCTGCCAGGCAAACCTGCGCAGCCAGAGCAGGAGCGGCAGGGCGATGGCGATAATCACCAGTTGCCCCGCTTCGATCCCCAGATTGAACGAAACCAGCGACAGAATCAGTTCGTTGCGCGAGACGGTGATTTCCCTGAGCGCGCCGACAAATCCCAGGCCGTGCACCAGCCCGAAAATAAAGGTCGCCACCCAGCGCATCCTGACGGATCGGGCGAGCAGATTTTCCAGCGACACATAGACGATCGTCAGCGCGATGAGCGGTTCGACCACCGCCGGCGGCAGGGAGAACACACCGAGAAAAGCCAGCGCCATGGTCAGGCTGTGCGCAACCGTGAACGACGTGACCGCTTTGACCGTGCCGATCAGCGTCATGGCGACGATCACTGTCAGCAGAAAGAGGATGTGATCGTACCCCGTGAGCAGGTGCTCGACGCCAAGCTTGAAAAACGCCAGGGCGCGATCGGCGAACGCCGAGTCGCCGCCGCGCGCATCGGGAACATGAAAGGTCTTGTGTTTTTCGTTAAACACGCCTTCGCGCAGGAATTCGCCGGGCTTGTCCGCGCGCGCGAGGCGGATGAACTGGGTGTGCGATTCGTCGAGGTCCAGGAACAGCACCGAGGTGATAGCGAGGTCCTTGATCTCCTTCGGGCAGCGAAAGACCATGTGAACGATACGGTTGCCGGAAGGCTGCGGGGGCGTTTGTTCGATGCGCGCCAGCTCGCATACGCTGTCCCAGGTCTGAATGCGCAGCCCGCTGGAAAAGTAGTCGCGAAAATCGCTGCTATTCTCATCGGCCTCCTGGCGCAACAGAGTGGAAATCTTGGGAGGAATGCTGAGATAGTAGGCGAGGGTATCGCCCTCGGCGGTGACGATGGCATGGCTGGCGCTGCCGATGCGCTCGTGCGCGAAAGCCGGCGCGGGAGACAGCAGGCTCAATAGCAAGGGCAGCCCCAGGACTCGGATCAGGCAAGTCCGGAAGCGAATGGGAAAGGGGACCATGCGGCAGATGATAAACGCGCCGCACTACTTCTCAAACACGCAAGCCCGCGGGTGCGGGCTTGCGGTTGCTGCGTGCTGCGGGAAATTATCCGCGCGGGGAAACACGTCTCCCCACGCAAACTGGCAGGACGTCAATCGACGCGAACGGCACGGTCGTCGATCTTCGACGATATGGTGCCCTTGGTCTTGATGTACTTGACGATCTCGTCAACCGCCGTGGTGTTCGGCACCTGCGCCGTGGCGGCGCCGCTGGTCGCGGCGAAGGTGAACACGCGCGCCATGGCCACCGCATCGTCCACCCCGTTCTTCGTCAACTGCACGGTCTCGCCGGCCGCGGTGATGACCTTGAGATCGACAATGTGCTGGTTATCCGCCGCGTTGACCTTGTAGGTGTATTTGACGCGCGTATTGAAGCGGCTCACATCGCCGCCGCCCCAGTTGTAGATATCGGCGCCGTATTCCACGTTCAGGCCGCTATTCAGCGTAGCCTTGATCTGCGTTCCGGTCTGGGTCAGCACATACATGCCGTTGTTGCCGATGTTGGGCGAGACCATGTTCCACACGTCGCCCACGGTAACCGGACCGGGGATAATGGTCGAGCCATAGCGGATTCCGAAATGGTTGGAAACGTCCACACCGAAAATGCTCGATGTCGCATCGGCGAGGAAATTCGACATGGTGCTTTGCACGTCGCCGCGCCGTTCCAGAACGGAGGTGCTGGCGCCGATCACTTCATCGAGCATCGCCTGGAAAGGTGCATAAGCGGCCTGTGCCAGTCCGAGCACCGTCGCATCGGGAGTGATATTTCTTTTTGTCAACTCGGAGGCTACGACACGGATCAGCTCGTTCTTGTAGCTCGCCACCTTCTTTTCCTTCACCACCAGGTCGAGCTTGCCGAGAAATTTGCCGTGCGATCCGGCCTGCACCACCACAACCTGGCGGCTGCCATCCTTGTTGGCGACGACCGGCGCATCATAAATATTGTGGTGGGTGTGGGCGCCGACGATCACGTCGATGCCAGTCGAGCGCGAAGCGAATTTCTGGTCCTGGACATAGCCGAAATGCGATATCGCCACCACCAGATCGGGATTGTCCGTGGCGCGGATTTGTGCCGCGAGCGCCGAGATTTCATCCTCGATCTGGAAACCGCCTGGTGTCGTCGGACTGCCACCCTGCACCTTGAATCCTGTTGTGCCCCCGGCCAACGGAGAGGTGAGACCGATGAGGGCGATTTTCAGTTGCGGCGTCTGCTTGATGACATAGCGCGGGAAGACATGCACGCCTGTCGTGGCATCCTGAAGGTTGGCGGCGACGATAGGAAATGTGAGCTTGCTCGTGACGCTCAGGAAATCCGCCTTGGAAAAGGCAAAGTCGCGATTTCCGGGCACCATCGCGTCAAAACCCATGGCGTTGAGCACCGGCACCACCGCCGCGCCGCGCGTCAACTGTGCGACCGGCGAACCGTCGAACGTGTCGCCGCCATCGAGGAATAGCACATTGGTGTTACCGGGCTGGGCTTTCTGGTATTTCACCAGTGACACGATCTGCGCATATCCGCCGACCTTGCCCTCGGTGGCGGCCGTCTGCGCGTAAGTCGAGATCTCCTCGAATTCGGCGTGATAGACCGGCAGAAAGTAACCGTGCGTGTCGTTGGTCCAGAGTATTTCCAGCGGAATTCCCGCATTATTGTTGTTGCTGATACTGCTCCCGCAACCCGGCAGCAGTGCGGTGGCGGACACCAGCGCAGCGGCCAGCAGCAGCGTCGCCGCACGACCGCCAAAAAACCGATTCAGCCTCCCAGGCAAGATGCAATGTGTGGTTTTCATCATTTTGTCCTCAGTACCGATTTATGGTTTATCACTTCCCGCATCACGGGAATGCTTCGGTCACATCGCGTTCGGCAGACCAGGTCACACGGCTTGCCGCCCGCGCTCCTCCCGCCGCGGAATCTGTCTTGCTTTCGCCCAGGGTTTCGCGATCAGAAAATAAACTGCAATCCGACCGTAGCCTGGCTGTAATCGCGCAGCGAAGCATCGTTGGGATTCTGCTTGTTGAACGCGACCCTGGCGTACTCCAGCGTCAGCTTCAGCTTTTGGCCGTCGATGTAATAATTCGCCCCGCCGCCGGTCCATTTCTGGTCGCGATATCCCGAATCGAGGTGGTAATAGCTGTTTTCGCTGCGCCCGAAAAATTGCAGACGCCCTTTGCCGACCTTGTTCGGCAGCATGTAACCCGCCTTGAGGTAATGGCCGCTCAGTTCGGTGTTTTGCGGCAGGGTGGGATCGGCCGTCACACTGTTGATGGCCTTGTCGGTCGAGTAACGCATGGCCGCGACCGAGAGCGTATAGGTGCCGCTCGAGAAAGGCTGTTCGTAGAAAATATCCACCGTGGAGGCCTTGTAGTCCTTGATGCCGCTCTTGGTGGCGAAATCCGAGTAGGCAACATCTTTCTGCGTGTCGAAAGCGGCGCCTATGGTCAACACCTTTTTGGTTCCAAGGTAGGTGCCGCGATAACCATAATCGGGCTCGGTGTCGAGAAAACTCCAGTGCACGCGTCCCGTGTAGCGCGGCGCCTTCTTGGGAAGATTGGTTCCGTCGCGCCCGTTGGCGATCATGAAACGGTACTGAAAGCGCGCATCGAACAGATTGCCCCAGACCGCGGCGCCGGTGTCGCGGCTGCCCCCAAATGGCGTGTAGGAAATCACCTCTGCGCGATCCGCGGTCAGCGGCTCGAGACAAGCTTCGAGATTTTCACGGCTGAAGGTGTTCTTGAAGCGTCCCACCATGAAGCGCACCGGATCGGAGTAATCGATGGTTACGTAGGCATCGCGATAATAGGTGCTTTTGTCGACATCGCCGCCCTTGCCATCGTTGCCCGCCTCAAGCTGGGCATAGAAGCCGACCGTATCGTTGGCCTGTCCGAAAAACGTCAGGCGGTTGCGGCGCAGGAAGAAATCCGTCGCCCTGCCCGAATCGGTGGAGGACGTGTAGCTGCGGTCCTGCGCCCAAGCCTGCAGACTATAGTCGATAGTGAGCGAACCCTGCTCGCCGAAGGTAATAGTGGGCCCCGCAAAGGCAAGTCCACCTAAGCCGCCCAGCAGCAAGACTCCCATGTGTGCAACATTGCGCCCCGCACGAATCTGCTTTTGCCTGATTTTGGTCGAGTTCATCGTCATACCCCCTATGATTTCCGATATTGCTTGAGAAGTTCGGACGTATTGCCTGTTTTGTGGCAAGAGTCGCAGGTATCGCCGGGACCCTGGCGCGGGTCCTTGATCAAACCTTCATGCGCCAGTTCCTTCTTGATCAGTCTCTGGTTTCCCTTGTGGCATCCCGCGCAGGAACCGTTCACGGACTTGTGGTCGATGTGCCAGGCGCCGGACTTTCTGTCCATTTTCGGCGCTGCTGCGCGAGTACCGTTGTGGCATTTGAAGCACGACGATGCGCCCATGCCGCAGGCGTTGGCATCGGCGATGGGAGAAAGCGCGGCGGCAAACTCCAGCATGCCGCCAGCCGCCTCCTGTCCCCAGCCTGCCTTGCCATTGATCAACTCAATCTGCCGCTGTGGCGATATCAGTACCGACCAGGCCAGGCCCGACACCACGAAAACGAAAACAATCGCGGCCATGATCGCAGCGCGAGCATGTTTTCGCATTCTGCCGAGGATGGTTCTTAGACTCATTGTGTCCTCCTGGTTGTCTGTTCCGGTGTTGTTGAAGCGTTCATGCCTGGCGGTGCATCCGTTGTTTCCGGTCCCCTGGCTAATCTGGCCATCGCTTCCTCGATATCGCGTTCGCTGAGGCCGCCGGAACACAGGCAGATCGGTCCGGATGATTTATATTTGAGGCGCTGCTGTGAGACGGCGGGTTTGGCGGTTTGCGTTACCGCTTGGGATTGTAATGCCGCGCCCGCAACCGAATCCGGCGTTGCGGCGCAGGCAGTGGTGACAGGAAGGCATGTCGCCATGATCAGCAGCATGTAAAACCGCGTAGCGCGCATCGTGATTTACCCTGCAACTCCAGACATTGCCAATGGCATTTCTACAGCATTTTGCGTGCCACTCATGTTATCCGTTTGAAAACAGTAAGATAAGTTAAAATCGCGGCGTCAGTGGGCATTGCATAAATTCCATTCCATGCAGCATTCTTTCAATTTGCAACAGCCCGGCGCGATTCGCCGGCGGACGCAGGCGCCATCAGTTCCAGATCGTCGAGGCGGTAACGCGCTGCGCTCGCGTTTTGCAATGCCTCCTCCAGAAGCGTGCGCGCTGCGGTGTCGAGCTTGCGTTGCAGCATCGACTGAAACATGCGCTCGTAATGTTCCGCGGGCGCCACATCGACGCGAAGAATGAGCGGCTGCTCTCCAGGCGGCGCCGCAACTTCGGTTGTCAGGAGCGACTCTCCGCCCGGAGGGATGCGCGTATCGGAGATTTCCTGGTCCATGTCCACATTCACGGTACGCCCGATCACCTGCCGCGCGACTTCTCGCGCCGCGGCGCCCTGGCCCAGAATCACGCTCATGGTCACTTTCGGGACCACGTAAGTCGGAAAATAATGACCGGCGCCCGCGTTGATCAGTCTCGCCTGTATGGCGAGGCGTCCGCCGGGGAGTCTGGTCGCGGCCAGCTCGCTCTTGACGCCGTCGCTTACCATTTCGCGGTCGTGTATGCCCCGCCACAGATGGCGCCGGTCCGGCATATGGCAACCCTGACAGGCGACGCCCTCGCGCGCCGCGCGGCTGGTTCGCCATTCTTCGTAAGTGTTTTCCAGCAGCTTCCCTGCCAAGCTTCTTCCTTCCGGAGCGAATTGATGGCAGACCGAGCAAAAGCGGCTGTCGCCGAATGCCGCTTGCACGCTGAAACCGCCATGCGGCGTGTCACCCGCCTGTGCCGCCGTCTTTGGTGCGGGGCCGAAGCGCAGGTGCCGACGCACATGGCACGCCGAACAAACCAGCCCTTGCCGATGCAGCTCGGCGCCGACATAGGACGGCGGCGCAACCTTGGGCGCATCAGGCCATCCCCGCTCGATGGCAAACAGCGCTTTTTGTTCCGCCAAAGGCGCATGGCAATCGAGGCAGCGATTCGCTTCCTGCGGACTGAACAGTCCCAATTGCCAGAGCAGACCGGGGCCGATGGCGCGCGCATGCAGGCTGCCGCGCCAATCGCGGTATTGGCCGGGATGGCAACTGGCGCAGGATTCCGGCGCAAGCGAAGCTTCGAGCGGCGAAAATCCCGCCGGAGGTTCTCCTTGCGCAGCGAGCGGACGCATCCAGTGTTTTTCAAGAAAGCGCTCGATCGAACCGCCGTGTATTGCCGGCCATGCACGGTAACCCAGCCAGGCGCCCGCCAGAATCATGACGAGAGCAAGGCCCAAAACGATTACGCGTTTTCCAGGTCGCCACATGACAGTTTCAAGAATTTTTCCTGCGATTGCGAATGGTGACCATTCCACGAAGACGAAGCGTCATACACCCTCATGATACTGAACACATGCCGGTTTGGCACTTCGACTTCCGCATAAAAAAAGGGTGCGGTTACAAGCCGCACCCGTATGAGGGCAAACAGGGGGCGCATCGTCTTCATGCGCCCCGTCGATTCAAGGGCGATCAGCCGCCGCAGGGATTGGCAGGGGGTGCGCCGCCGCCGTCTCTGCTGGTGTTACTGCCGCTGGGTGTCTTGTAAAGTTTGTCTTCCTTGATGATATCGCTGGCGTTGATGGCATACGCATTGACAATGAAGCGTTGCGTCGTCAGCGTGGGGCTCGCGGCAGGGCGGGAGAACGAGCGAATGTCGGTGCGCCATGGCGAATCCGCGGGAAGGATGTATTTGCCCGTCGTGTCCTGCAGGTTGGAAAGCGAGTTCCACTCGATCATGGCGCCGTCGTAGAAGCGCGTCGGCTTGCCCAGAACCATCATGCTGGCCATACCGGTGATCATGGCGCGGAAAGTCGTCTCGCAGTACACATAGACCGTATCGCCATTCTGGTAGGCATTACCCGCTCCGGCCTTGGCGTAAGTTCCGTCGGTCATACCCATGCCGGCCGTGTCCACCTCGCCATTCAGATAACTGGTGAGCTGCGCCTTGCTCTTGTAGCTGAACCCCTTGGTCGAATCGAGCAGATTGGTGAACTGAAGTTGCTGGGCGCCCCACGGATGCCCCTGGCGCGAGCCGCTGTTCTGGAACGACGTCATGTAGTCTACCGTGGCATCGGGAACGCAATAGGAACTGGTAGCCGGGCAGCCGGCGTCATTGCGCTCTTTCATCTGGCCCGCGCTGTACTGGAAAATGGTGCGCGCATCCCAGAGGAAATTTCCCGTGCCCTTGAGGCTGGCGCTGGGACTTGTTCCAACGATGTTGAGCATGTCCTGTACCGACGCGATCAACACGGTATTGTCGACCGGAAGATTCTTTACAGAATTCACCTTGGCCGCGGTGACCGCATCGTTGGGCGTCGGCAGCGCAGGAGCGGTGCTCTGGAAATCGGCGGCCACCATCGCGGCGCTGTCTGATTGATACTTGTTGCCGCCGCTGAGAACGGCAAGATGCTTGGCATCCACCCCCCAGTAACGGAACGCCATCCAGGCGCGCCCCTGGCTCATCACGTTGCCCGTGCTCGCCGTTCCCATGAGGATGACGATCATGTCGTTCTGCGGATCGATGTTGTACTTCCTGAGCTGGTTATCCATGCTCGGCCCATCGAGCACCAGGCTGGGTGTGCTGATCACACCGTTGGAGCGCGTCATCACCCATTCCGCCGATGCCGCAAGGTACGAGAAAGCGCCGATGGCATTGGTCTTGATATATTCGAACCCGGTCTCGCCGGCGGTGACCTGCAATATCACCAGCTTGCCGGTTATGTATCCGGGCCTCTCCTTGGACCAGTTGTCTTTCCATCTTTTCAGGGTGGCGCCGGTAATCAGACCGTAATCGTTATTGTTGTAATCGGCCGCCGAAGCGCCTTGTTCCTGCGCCATCGTCGCCGCCGTGTTGACCGTGATGGGGGCGGCAAGCGTGCTGCCGTTGCTTCTGTCCTCGCCACCGCTGCCACAACCTGCCAGCAGCGCCGCAAACAACATCGGCAATGCGATCCGATGCACAATCCCCGCGAATGGCTGGCTATCATCCCGTAACTGAGTCATTTCCGCCTCCTCATCGTTTTAACTGTTGTGCCCGGTACATCGCATGCGAATTCTCTGACCCCAAGTCATTAGCACGATATATGCCAGAACATGTTTCGCGGCAAAACAACGGGTTACCAACGACAAACGCAATGCCTTACGATTGCACAATCCATCCAATGCCCCTGGTGCCTTTCAATTTGCAAGCCGTGATGCATTTTCACTTACGAAAAGCCAACGTTGCAAAATCCAACCGGCAACTCCGTTTCACATTCCCCAATTGCGTAATGGCAATGGCGATACTTGCATGGAACGGACTTTTCCTCTGCAAAATCGCATGCATACACCGTGGCATGTTAGTTGCTAGTGTTGGCTGCCAGGGCTCTCTGAATGGCAGGACAAGGTTTGTGAACACGGAAATGCTTATTTATCGGCTCATCGGTCCTTTCAATGCATTCTGGTTCGGCTTGCGCAACCGCCTGACACGCGTGAAAAGCGTGCGCATGAAACAGGTTGATCTGCCGCGCCACGGGCCCGTCACGGTGGATGTGGTTCTCGACTTTACGGGAGACAGTTGCCTGCGCACCAACCTGCTCGTGAAAAAGGCGCTCGAACGCGCGCACAAGGACACCGTGCTGGAAATCGCCTCGGACAATCTGAGTTCAGTGGAAACCATTCCCTTCATGCTTGCCAACTACAATTGCGCGCACCTCGTAACGCTGCACCAGAAGACCTGCTGGAGGATATATGTGCGCAAAATCGAAGCGGGCATGCCCGAGGGGAAAGCGCCGCCGCGCCGCCGCGGCATGACGGCCAAACAAAACGTGCATCACAATGACAAGGACACCGGCAAATGATTCAACAAGGTTGCGATACGCCTGAAAGCAACACCGGCAACGGCGTGGTATCGCGCAACGTACTGTATGCCTACCTGGTGCTGGGATTTTTTTCACTGATTTCGCTCTCGACTTTTGCCGTCGATCAGCGCTTCGTCTATTTTTCCGCCTACCTGTGGTTCGGATTCATTTACGGCATGTCGCTGCAATACGGGCGTTTTTGCATGGCTTCGGCGATACGCGATCTGTTCGCCGTGGGCGTGCCGCGCATGGCGGTCGGCATCATGATCGCGGTGGTGCTGTTCAGTATTGTCTCCGCCATGGTCACAGTGGCCGGAAAAAGCACCTTTCATGCTTCGCCCATTGGCCTCTACTCGGTGATCGGCGGGCTGATATTCGGTACCGGCATGGTATTCACCGGCGGGTGCGCATCGGGATCGCTTTACAAGACCGGCGAGGGCAGCATGGCGGCGCTGCTGGTGGTGCTGTCGCTGAGTTTCTCGCAGGTATTCCTGGTGGATGCCGGCGGCTGGCTGAATCATCTCGTTCCCGCGACCTGGACCGCTTCGGCAGCCGCCAAGGGTCTTCCCGCCGCCGTGACCGCCACCGATGGCTGGTACGATCAATTTCTTGCCGGCTATATCTGGAACCTGACTCCGGTCACGACCGGCGAGCTGCTGGGTTTCACCAATACGCTGGCCAGCGCCTTCATCGGCAACTCGCTCGTCAACGCAATCCTGCCCGCGGTGCTGCTGCTCGGTGCGATCTACTTTCGCTGGTACCGCAAAGGATACCTGCGTGGCAAGGAAGCGCAATACCGCGGCTTTGCCACCGAGCTTTCCGGCTACTGGAGCATGCTCACCGCATCCAGGCGCACCGCCATTGCCGGCCTGATTCTGGGCGTTTCGGCCGGACTGCACATGTGGGTGATGCAGGGCCTGCAGAACCGTCTGGGGATTTCCAACGCCGGCGAGCTGCTTCTCGGCATGGGTCACACCAGCGGGCTCAGCATCCAGGACACGCTCTTCGACCCGGGCTATTTCTATATCACCACCCAGGAAGCGCAAGGCGCCGCGTGGATCATGCAGAAGCTCGGGTTCAATATGATGGACAGCATTTTCTTCGGACTCGAGAACGGCGTGCCCAATCCGCTCCTGAACCCGGTGCTGTGGATGTCCGCCGCGCTGGTGGGTGGCTCGGCGGTGATGGCGCTGCTCAACAACGAGTTCAAGTTCAAGGTGCCGTCGCTTGAGATCGCCACCTGGGCCATCGGCGGCGGCATCCTCATGGGTATCGGCGCGCGCGTGGGACTCGGTTGCAACATCGGCGCCTTTTTCGCGACCGTCACCAATGGCGACCCTTCGGGCTGGCTGTTTGGACTGGGAATGACCGCCGGCGGTTACATCGGCGTGAAATTCTTCAACTGGTGGATCGAACGCAGAATGGCCAGGGAAGTGGCCGGACTCGATCTTTAGCTATTGTCGGCATTCAATAGGGAACCACGCATGGCTATCAAATTCGAAAAAGTAAACGACGGAAACTATCTGCTGGATGTGCAGGGCTATGTCTGTCCGCATCCCCAGCTCTACACCAAAAAAGCGCTCGAGAAAATGAAACCGGGGGACATTCTCGATCTGCTGTTCGATAATCCCTCTTCCGGCGAATCGATCGCCGCCATGTGCGAAGCCGAAGGCAACAGCATCGTCGAGCATGGCGCCGAATCGGGCAAGGCGACCATGCACTGGCGTATTCGCAAGGCTTAGCCCATGAACAAGAATCTGCGCGCGGTTATCGCCGTAGTCGCGATATTTCTCGGCTTTCTGATCATTTACTCGCTTGGCGAGCCCGATCAGCCTGGCGCCGGCGCGACGCCCGCAAGCGCCGCCAAAACACACTGATACTCCATACGAACGAAAGGCGCGACAAACATGCTGTTGGGACTCGTAGCAACCAGCGACATCATGGAAGAATATTTTTTCGGCCTCGCTTCCGCGGCGCACAAGCGCGGCTGGCAATGCCAGGGTTTTCTCACTGACCTGGGCGTCAAACTTCTAGATTCGGCGCGCGTGCTGGAGCTGGCGCAAAGCGGCGCGCTGCAATTGGGGGTGTGCATACACAGTTGGGAAATTCACGGCGGCACTGCGGCGCCGGCCGGCGTGGTGATGGGAAGCCAATATCTGAACGCAAAGCTCGCGCATGTGTGCGACCGCGTCATTGTTCTTTGAGAGTGTCACCATGACAGATCGCAATAAAAACATCCTCATCATCGCCAAAAACAACCAGGCGGAAGCACTGCGCATGGCAGGAGGACTCTCCCTGTTGAGCGACATCGTCAAAGTCATGGTGCTGGGAAAGCTCGAACAATCGCCAGCCGTCGCGCAACAGATCGAGGTGTTGGAGTTCGCCGAAGTCCCCTTTGAGGCGCTCGAGGACCCGGCTTCCTGGAACGCGAAACTGGCCGAGGGTATGGTCCACTCCGATGTGGTTTACATGCTATGAATGCGCAGAAGAAAATCCTCATCCTCGACACCGGGAGTGCAACCTCGCCGGTCCTGACGGAATTGGCCGGCGCCATGACCGCGCTGGGCGCAAGTGTGGCGGTGCGCGCCCTCGACAAACGTTACGACGAAATTCTCGACGCCGTTGCGGCTGCCGATACCGTGGTTTGCTGGCGCTGAGTGTTTTTTTAAAAAAGCGGTGCGCGCCCGGCAGGCGCTGCCCATTTGCCGTCTGCACGCGCAACACACCGTCCCCCGCCTCCTCTGTTGCACGAGCGGAATAATCGCAACCGCCATGGGTTTGCGTTACCATTGCGTGTCATTTCCCGGAAAAAAGAACCCGTACGTGAAAACCTCTTTCTACAGATCGCTTCACTTGCTGCGCACTCTCCTGGCAACCTGCCTCATGGGAGGGCTGGCCCTGCTTTCCGCACCACTGGCGCATGCCGAAGAAAGCGTCACCCTCAACTTCGTCAATGCCGACATTCCCTCGGTGGTGAAAGCCATCGGTGGCGCGAGCGGCAGGAACTTCATTTTCGACCCGCGTGTAACGGGAACCATGAATATCGTTTCCGACCAGCCGGTGTCGAAGGACCTCGCTTACCAGATCCTGCTCGCCGCGCTGCGCGTGCAGGGCTACGCGGCCGTGGAAGGCAACGGATTCGTCAAGATCATCCCCGAGGCCGACGCCAAGACTACCGGCAGCCCGATCGACGACAAGGCCGCCAGGATCGGCGGCGACCGCATCATCACCCAGGTATTCCATCTGCAGCATGAATCCTCGGGGCAACTGGTCGCGGTGCTGCGTCCGCTGGTGAGTCCCAATAATTACCTGGGCGCGTATCCCGGCAACAACACGCTGGTCATCACCGACTATGCGGAAAACGTGCGCCGCATTGCGCGCATCATCGCCTCGATCGACGTCCCGGGCAGCGCGGATATCCAGATGCTGAAACTGCAGCATGCGTCGGCGGTCGATGTCGCCAACCTGCTCACGCGCCTGATGCCCGAAGCGTCCCCCAACCAGATGTCGCCCGGGACGCCGCCCAAGCTCGCGATCGGTGTCGATGCGCGCACCAACAGCCTGCTGCTGCGCGCCGATACACCCGCGCTGATCACACGCGTGAAAACCCTGCTCACCGGGATCGACATCCCGACAGCCACCGGGGGCAACATCCAGGTCGTGTACCTGCGCAATGCCGAAGCGGCCAAACTCGCCGAGACGCTGCGCGCGCTGCTCGCCGCCGATTCCGCCAAGACCGCGGCGCAGCCCGCACCAAGCGCCACGCCCGGCGCCGCGACCACGCCGGGCACCGCGCCGGTGAGCGCGCCGGTCAGCACCATCCAGGCGTATGCCGCGACCAACTCGCTGGTCATCATCGCGCCCGATCACGTTTACCAGTCGCTGCGCTCGGTCATCGACAAGCTCGATGCGCGCCGCGCGCAGGTGTTTGTCGAAGCGCTGATCGTCGAAGTCAGCACCTCCGTCACCGCGGAATTCGGCATTCAGTGGCAGGACCTTTCCGGCCTCAACCGCGGCGGCGCACAGACCATAGGCGGCACCAACTTCGGCGGCATCGGCACCAACATCATCGGCGCGGCGCAGAACGTTGCAAGTTTGAACGCGGGCCTGAACATCGGCATCGTGCGCGGCCGCCTCAACATCCCCGGTGTCGGCGAAGTGGTCAACCTCGGCATGCTGGCGCGCGCGCTGCAGGACGACCAGAAAGCCAATGTGCTGTCCACGCCCAACATCCTCACGCTCGACAACGAGGAAGCCAAGATCGTCGTCGGCCAGAACGTGCCTTTCGTGACCGGCAGCTTCACCCAGGCGGCGAACACTTCGACCAATCCGTTCCAGACCATCGAGCGCAAGGATATCGGGCTGACACTCAAGGTGACGCCGCAGGTGGCCGAGGGCGGCGCGGTCAAGCTCAAGGTCTATCAGGAAGTGTCGAGCGTGGTGCCGACCACCAGCAGCATTAAATCCGCCGACCTCATCACCAATAAGCGCTCGATCGAAAACACCGTGCTCGTCGATGACGGCCAGATCGTAGTCATCGGCGGTCTCATCCAGGACGACACCAAGAATGGCGAAAGCAAAGTGCCGCTGCTCGGCGACCTCCCCGTGATCGGCAATCTGTTCAAGTATCAGAACAAGAGCCGCGACAAAACCAACCTGATGGTGTTCCTGCGCCCTTATGTGCTGCGCGACGCAAACGCGGCAAAACGACTCACCGGCGAACGCTACGACTATATCCGCAACGAACAGGGCGCTTTCCTGCAGGAGAACAGCACGTTGCTGCCGCCGGCCGGGGGCCCGCAATTGCCGCAGGGCGAACAGCCGGCGCAACAACCCGCCGCCTCGGCAAAATAAGCATGGACCTGAGCGGAGTACACGAACCCGTGAATCTCGACCCGCGCATCGTGCGCCTGCTGCCGTATCATTTCGCGCGCGCCAAGGGCGTCATAACGGCGCGCGAACTGCATGGCGAGATCGAAGTGTGGCTGCGCCCCGACCCCGAATCCTCGACGCTTGCCGAAGTGCGGCGCATGGCCGGCAAACCGCTGCGTCACGTGGTGCTCAGCGCGCAGGAATTTGCCGCGCGCCTCGCAGCAGCCTATACCAGCGACGACGCCGCCACCGAGCAGCTCATCGAAGACATCGGTCAGGACGTCAATCTCCAGCAGCTTACGGAAACACTCACTGAAGTCACCGATCTGCTCGATGCGGAAAACGACGCGCCCATCATCAAGCTCATCAACGCGCTCCTCACCCAGGCGGTGCGCGAAGGCGCTTCCGACATCCACCTCGAAGCCTTCGAACGCCGTTCGCTGGTGCGCCTGCGCGTCGATGGCGTACTGCGCGACGTGGTCGAACCCAGGCGCAGCCTGCACGCCGCGCTGGTGTCGCGCGTGAAAGTCATGGCGCATCTCGACATCGCCGAAAAACGTTTGCCGCAGGACGGACGCATCACGCTGCGCATCGCCGGGCATCCTGTGGACGTGCGCGTCTCGACGCTGCCCACCGGACACGGCGAGCGTGTCGTACTGCGCCTGCTCGACAAGCAGGCCGGCAGGCTGTCGCTCGGCGGCCTCGGTATGAACGCCGCCACACTCGGCAGGCTCGACCAGCTCATCCATGCACCGCACGGCATATTGCTCGTCACCGGCCCGACCGGATCGGGCAAGACCACCACGCTCTATGCCGCGCTGTCGCGGCTCGACCACCGCACGCGCAACATGATGACCGTCGAAGACCCGATCGAGTACGATCTCGACGGCATCGGCCAGACGCAGGTCAATACGCGCATCGACATGACCTTCGCGCGCGCGCTGCGCGCCATCCTGCGCCAGGACCCGGACGTCATTATGATCGGCGAAATCCGCGACCTCGAAACGGCGCAGATCGCCGTGCAGGCGAGCCTCACCGGTCACCTGGTGCTGGCCACGCTGCACACCAATTCCGCCGCGGGCGCGGTGACGCGCCTCATCGACATGGGCATCGAACCGTATCTGCTTTCCTCGACGCTGATCGGCGTGCTCGCGCAGCGTCTGGTGCGCAAGCTCTGCCCGGCGTGCCGCGCACCGCACGTTCCCGATGCCGCCGAGAGCGAAACTTTCGGCCTTGCCACCGTACCCGGCCACATCCACGCACCGGCCGGTTGCGCGGCATGCGGCTTCAGCGGCTTCAAAGGGCGCACCGGCATTTACGAACTGCTCGCCATCGACGAGAACCAGCGCAAACTCATCCACGATGTCGCCTCCGAGCGCGACATCGCTGCGGCGGCGCGTGCCAAGGGCATGGCCACCCTGCGCGAGGACGGCCTGCGCTGGGTGAGCGAAGGCGTGACGTCGCTGGAGGAAGTGCTGCGTGTCACGCGCGACTGACAATATGCCGAGGGCGTCTCAAAAACTCTCTTTATCGTCATTCCCGCGAAAGCGGGAATGACGAAATATTTGAGGCGCCCTTGAAACTCTTGCGCGCATCGATGATGCGGCGCTGGAAAGCGATTCAAAAAACTTCATGTACACGTCAATGCTTTCCGGTTTTTCGTCGCTTTCCGCCTTGCCTGATCTTCGCTCGCGACGAATTTCAACAAACTGTTATCCAGCAACATCTGCTGTGCAAATTTTAGCTGCCATCATTCTCCATGCCAGGCTTCCGCTACAAAGCCGTTGACGCCGCAGGCCGCGAAACGCGCGGTGTGCTCGAAGTCGACAGCCCGCGCCAGGCGCGCGCGCAGTTGCGCGAGCAGGGGTTTTTCCCGCTTGAGGTATCGCTTCTCGAAGCGGCCAACGACGCCGCAAGCCCGCATCGCGCGGCGCGCATGTCCACCGCCGACCTGGCCAACATCACGCGCCAGCTCGCCACGCTGCTTGGCGCCGGCCTCACGGTCGAGCAGACACTGAATGCCCTGATCGAGCAGGCCGACAGCGAACAGCACAAGCAGGTTCTCGCCGGATTGCGCGGCGAGGTACTCGCCGGTCAATCCCTTGCCACGGCAATGGGACGCTACCCGCGCGTGTTCTCCGAGCTGTATCGCACCCTGGTCAACGCGGGCGAATCATCCGGCAAGCTGGCCG
>Ga0315281_10003336_pt1 | contig 23590 bp, 24 predicted proteins | sample YL17G07_0_MG_FD_204540 | JGI IMG/M metagenome (GOLD analysis project Ga0315281, IMG submission 204540) | Sediment microbial communities from Yellowstone Lake, YNP, Wyoming, USA - YL17G07_0 | ecosystem: Environmental > Aquatic > Freshwater > Lake > Sediment | place: USA: Wyoming | collected... | reverse complement strand
ATCGGATATCTGAAAATCCAATTGCTTGATGGCGTATTCATTGGCCTTCATTTCCAGAGTGAGCGCCGTTATTTTGGCGTTCAGCTTGCCGACCTCTCCCTTGAGGGAGTTGCCTTGTTTTTGATACGCGGCCGCTTGGGCTTGGGCATCGGCGATCTGCGATTCCAGGTCTTTTAATTTAGCTTCCAACTGGGTGCGTTCTGCCTCGGAAGCCGAATCAACAGCGAAAGCCGGAGTGGTTGGAGCTGTCGTGCGTCCGAGGACCAGCACGGCGAGAATTGCCAAAACTACGGTGGCTTTAAAAAATTCCAGATAGGGGAAGTTTCTTCTCCCCTCAAAGCTAAGGTTTACCCTGTGGGGCAGCCGGCTATAAACACTTTTGCTGGGAGGCAAAATGTCTCCTAAAACCCTGGGGTTTTGGAGTTTGCGCCTTGGCAAGTCAAAATTGCCGCCCTTAATAGACATACTCAATAAATATAACGCTTTTCCGGGCCTTTTACTAAGCGTTTTATGCCTTGGCCTCGGGCTTTTCCTCGGCAGGCTTTCCGGCCTCGCGTTCTGCCTTTTTCTCTTCCGTCTCTACTTTAACTTCAGTAAGGTCAACCGGCGCGGCTGGCGCGATTATTTCTTCCTCTTTGCGCGGAGCGGAGATGCTCACGATAACTTGGTCCCCTTCGGATAATATCTTCACGCCTTTCGGCAAAACAATATCTTTTACATAAATGCTCGCGCCGATATCGGCAAGCGTTGAAATGTCCACCATAAACGAGTGTGGCAGGTCCGCGGGCAGCGCTTCAACTTCTATCTCTTGCATTGTCTTGTTCACTATGCCGCCCTTCTCCTTAACCGCCGGGGCTTCACCGGAAAATTCTAAAGGAATGCCGGCTTTGATTTCTTCATCCATGCGCACCCCGTAAAAATCCACATGCACGACATTTCCACGCAGGGGGTCTTCTTTAACCTCGTATATAAGCGAAGGCAGTTTTTTCCCGTTCAAAACCAGATTAACGATGGTGGTTTCTCCGGCTTCTTTGTATACCTTCCGGAATTCGTCAGCCTTGACGCTCAGGTGTTCGTTCTTCATCCCGTGGCCATAAAATTCGGCCGGGATAAAGCCGCCCTTTCTGAGGGTGTTAAGATTTTTGCCTAAATTTTCCCGGACTTGAACGCTTAATTCCATGGGCCTAATGATAACAGGGCTCTAAAATTTTGTAAACCTTCGGATTATTTTCTACCGGAAAAAAGCTCCAGGAGATTTTGAACCACACTTTTTATGGCTGAAACCGCATCCGGCAATAACTTATAGGGCGCAACCTCGTCCGGCTTGGCCTTGAGAGCCGCCTCTATGCCACGCCTCCAAGCAAGGCGGATTTCGGTGTTGATGTGAACTATGTTTATACCCATACCTATCGCCGAAATAAAATCCTCATCCGCGGTGCCTGATCCGCCGTGCAAGACCAGAAACGTTCCGCAGGCCTGCTTTATCTCCGCGATGCGTCCGATGTCCAGTCGTTTTTTAACTTCGCCCCGAACCATTGACTCCAATAACCCGTGCATGTTGCCGACCGCCGGCGCAAGCGCGTCTACGCCTGTTTCTTTAACAAAACGCGCGGCCTCTTCCGGCTTCGTGAAGCTTTCCGGAGAAAGTGCCGCTCCCTCCGGGGTTTCTTTTAGTATCGCCGAGGCGCTTCCGATGTAGCCGAGTTCTCCTTCCACAAAAATTTCCGGATTTATGGAGCGGGCCAATTCCGCCGCTTTTTTTGTTTCCGCCAAATTTTCTTCAAAAGGAAGTTTGGAGCCGTCAAAAAGTACCGCGTCAAAACCAGCCCTCGCCGCTTCTTCTGTCTTTTCCAAAGAATGCGTGTGGTCGGCGTTTAAAAATATCGGGAGCCCCTCGGCGCGGAGCGCGAGTATTAGCGCAACCGCTTCTTTGACCCCCACAAACTCCCGCTCCCCTTCGGATAAGCCGATTATGACCGGCAAGTTCATTTCTTTGGCCACTTCGGCGATGGCCTTAAATCCCGCGAGGTCGGAAATATTAAAATGCCCAATCGCCGTTTTTTTGGCTTCGGCTTCGCGCAGATATTCTTTGAGCGTTTTCATGGTTTATATTTTAGCATCATGGGTTTGTTATTAGTCTCGCGAAGATTTCTCGTTTTACGAACCATTGTGAGTAGATGTTCATGGTTCGGAAACGAGAAATCGGAGCCCCTATACTTCAAAATACCCTTGGAGCAGATATTTTCGCGAGTACTCCTCAAGCATGGTTCTATCAAAAAATTCCATAAAAATTTTGTTCCACAGCGCCTCTTCCTGGTGGTAAAGATATTTAACCATTTCTTTCTCTTTGACCAAAGACATCACCGTATCCACGATATTGAAACTTACGAGTACATCCACCCCGCTTTCATCTTTGAAATAATCTCCGACCCAGCTCAAATCCTTCCAGAACAAGAGCTCTTTGGAAAAGCCGTCCATGATGTCGCCAATCCGAGAAAGATTCTCTTCCGCCTTCATCCAGTGGATGGCTTCCGGATTGATGTGCGGGACGAACAGCCGCCAGTCGTTTAGGTCTTCTTTGGCTAGATAGCGTTGGATAACGAGCCAGCGGGATTTGGCCAGTTCCCCGAATTTTTCTTGGGTCACGTCGCCCCTTAAAAGCGAGGTAAGCGCCCGGTGAAATTCCGTGCCGTAACCAGAAACCTCCTTAAAAATAGAGGAGTAGAAGGGTATCTCGTAGAGATAGTGCATTATGAGAACGAACATCCGCAAGATTTCGCCGGAGATGCCGAGAAGCGCCGGAATTATGAAGACAACTCCAAGCTCCTTCAAGTGGCTGATATTGTGCTTTTTCTTTTTGACGAACTCCTGGGCGGCCACGTCCCATTTGGGGCTGATAACGAAAACGGAAACATCCCGTTCCTCAAAATCTTCCGGTTTCAGCTTTTCATATTGTTTGAAAAAAACCGTGTTCAGCCATTCTCCGCCTTCCACGAACCTTAGCGCCGCGTAAATTTCAAAAATGTTTTCTTTGGCGACCATCTCCTCCGCCGAGGCATAGCCCATAATTTTCATGACTTCCCTGGGTGGTTCGGCAACGATAAATTCTTTTGCTTTGTCTAACTTCAGGAAAAACCCTTTCGGGGGGTTCACTACTTTCCTCGCAATCTCGCCGATATTCTGGCAATCCTCGATCTTTTTACAGCTCGGGCTTCCCAGGGCCTTAAATATCCTCGCGTCGTCCGATTCTATTTTAGAGATAAGACCGTCGTAAACTTCTTTTGCGGGAGCATCTCTTTGAACGCCTATGACAAGCATTCTGTCCCGCATTAATTTTTCGTTCTCTTCCAATATTTTCTCCAGAATGTTTTTCTTGCCGGTAATTCCTTCCAGATAAGCTATGGTTTTATAGAAGGTGTGCTTGTCGGCCCGGAGAATTTTAGCGACTTTGTCGGCTGATGGCCCGTCCATGGCTTAGATGTTTTTTACTTTAAGCGATAATTTTTTAAAACGTTTGTTGCCTTCAAAATCCGCGCGCCGGAGTATCCCGCTTTGAGCTCCGATAAACTCCACAACAGAGGTGGCGTTCGCCGAACCTAGGCGTATAGCATATTCTATTGCCGCCTCGGAGAACCTCGTTCCCGGTCTCCCCTTCCTCATAAGTCCCGCAACAAACCCGCTGCCGAAGGCGTCCCCCGCGCCAGTCCTGTCCACGAGTTTCTGTTCCTTGTAAATTCCGGCGGAGAAAAGGCAGTCGCCGTCGGAGACCCAAACACCATTCGGTCCGTCGGTCATGACCGCTATCCCATCCACGAGCTCATCTAGTTTTCTGAAAATTTTCTTTTCTTCTTCGTACTTGATGCCGGTAAGATACGACGCTTCCTCGCGATTCATTATCACCACGTCCAGGCGGCTAAGTATCGGTTTCAGTTGTTTCGCCCCAAGCTCTATGTAGTGCCGGGAGGGATTCATTGCGATCTTCGCTCCCTGGCTCTTGAGATGGGCGACGATAAGTGAAATTACGGAAAAGGGAATTCTTCCCGGAACGATATATGCCCATTTGGCTTTAAGTTTTTTAAACGGCACCTCATTTTTCTGCATCTCCTCCGAAGCGCCCCGGTAATTCAATATGGTCCGCTCACCGATTGAGGAAAGTAAAATCGCAGAATAGGACGTTCCTTTATCCGAAGAAAAAACCGGTAGAGCTGTTGCCTTTTCCTTTTTTAATGTTTTTATGGCCGCCTCGCCGGCCTCGTCGCGGCCGATCTTCATAAGCGCGGCCGTCCGAAACCCCTGCCGGGCGAAAGTTATGGCGGCGTTAGCCGCGCCTCCGCCCACAGTCACTTCCGGCTTAACTATTTCTATTTTCCCGCCCAAGGCGAAGCATTCCGCGTCTCCAGTCTTAAACCCAAGTTTCTCCAAATGTTCCGGGTCGTGCACAACCTTGAAAGCATCGCTTTTTATGAAAACGTCCCGCGTCGCCGTGCCGATAGTTAGAACGTCAAACATTGCTTCAATTATACAAGAGAAGGCGTCCGGAGAGAACCTTAATGCAAAATTTTTAATCCTGGCGCATTTCCGGCCTCATAAACAGCCGTGTTGTCTCCGCCATCATTACTGACGACGTCGGAAGCTCCTCCCTTACCGTATTTCTGGCTCTCCATTTTGGCATTAAGTTCAAGTATATATTGAACCGGATCGCAGGCGTAAGAATAGAAGTAATTTAAATTGTTCGTCGGATCCTTTGGCAGCTTTAGAAGCGGCGAACCGCTGGAAATGGAATTGAAGTTGATCGGAAGCCAGCCAGTCCCATCTACCGCGTCGGTCCCGCTGTTGGATTTATAAGTTTTCCCTTTTTGGCATAGAAGCGGGTTGCTAACATTGGCCAGATAAAGATAAATCGCACTTTTCAGAGTGCTTAAATCGCTGATTCTCCTGCTGTCATTGTTTTGCATGGCAAGTTCGGAGCCAGATTTTGCTTTAGGAAAAGACGCTGAAGGAGTTGACGTAGGCGCCACTTGAACCGTTCCGCCGAATATTTTCACCATTACTTCCCCAAAAACCTCCTCAATCGGCCTGCTCGCCTCCGGCGCGGCAATGCTGACTTTTTCATTAATATTCGTGAAAGTCGCAATAAAATCTACTTTCCAGCTGGTACTGTTCGCGTCTTGCGATTCATCGTGCAAAGCCAGTTTCACGGGCAATCTTGCGGCTTTGCTTACCCATATCTCTATTTGGGTTTGCTTGGCTTGGTCTAACCCTTTTTGGAAGTCTTCCGATTTCAATGATCCATCTTTAAGCTTTTGCTGTATAAGCGGGTCGTTTTTTAATTTTTCCTCATCTAATCCCAGCTGATAGTGAAATGAGTCCTGCCCGTTGATGGTTTCCCGCGGAAATTCTTTTAAGATCGTGATTGCCGGGTTTGAAAGAAGCGTGGAAGAAGCGGCTGCGTCAACAACCTTTGAGGCATCAAGGTTTAAATTCGGAATAGGAGATAGGCCGGTCTCCGAGGAAGAGGCGGTTGTAGTCGCCGATTTAACGGCAATCCAGACATCGTTCAGGTCGGTAAAATCAATTGGCAAGCCCTTGCCCAAATTCCCCAGCTTGAAATAAAAGGCTTTCTCGGCACTCAAAAATATCATAGAAAGATCGACTGATCCAAAGCCCGGTATTATATCGGTAGCAAGCGTACTACCCAAAGAGAAATTCGGCTGCCGCGGATCGGCAAATTCTATATCGCCAGTCGTGGTTAATTCTATATTTCCGGATTCCTTCCCGTCCACTGCTTTCAGTTTAGTGGAGGATGCAAAAACTTTTAAGTCCGATGACATGCTGAACGAGGTAATTTTTTTTAAGTTTGCCAAGGTCGCCGCAAGGACTTGCGGCGGAGAGTTGATATATGAGTAATAGGCGTATGCCCCTCCGCCTCCGCCCAAAATCAATACCGCGGCTATTATAATAGCCAGGAGCTTTTTGTTTTTCGGCGAGGGTTCACTGGGCACAGTTGCAACTGCCGGCCGGTTTCCGAAAACAACGTTCGTAGCGGACATCCCGCCAGAAGGAGCGGCGGGCTCCGCGCCCAACGTCCCAACAGTTTTCGCCACCGCCTCTTTGATGCCCGGGGGCTCAACTGCCTGCGGCTTGGGTGAAAAAGAAGTTGCCCCCATTTTCGCCTGAGCCTCCTTAATAATTCGGGAGAGTTCTATTTCTGTCTGGGGCGGATGGGCTGGTTGGACCGGTTCTGCAGGGACAATTTTGGGTTCTGCCTTTATTAGCGGAGAAGCCGCTTGGGGCTGTATTCCTTGCGCTGCAGTTATATGCGGTTGGATTTGTTGCGCCGGAGTTACGTTCGGCTGGACTCCTTGCGGAGCGGTCACCTGCGGCTGGACTTCTTGTTGAACAACTGCCTGTGGCTGTGGTTGCGGCTGAACAAAAGCTGGAAGGGCGGCGTTAACTTCCGCCGGGGCCGCGCCCATATTTAAAAGCGCGGATTTAATCGCATTGTCGGACATCCCCTTCAGTCGCGAGTCTCTGATAAAACTTCCTATGTCCATTGATGTCTTTATTTATTTTGTTATTTCCTTTTTAAAACTTTTTTAACCGCCGCCTTGATATCCTTCGCTTTCATTCCATATTTCGTAAGAAGCGCGTCCGGCGGGCCTGATTCCGCAAATGTGTTCTGGAGCCCGACAAATTCTATCGGGCACGGGCATTTCTTGGCCAAAAACTCCGCGACCGCGCTACCGAGTCCCCCGGTTATCTGGTGCTCTTCTACCGTGACGATTGCCCCGTACTTTTTAGCAAGGTCCAGAATCTTCGCTTCATCCAGCGGTTTTATGGTGTGAGAGTTCAAAACCACCGTGCCGATTTTTTCCTTCTCCAGGTCTCTCGCGACAACCAGCGCCTCAAAAAGCAGTGCGCCGCAACCTATTATCGCGACCTGCGGCCGCTTGGACTGCCAAAGGATAATACCTTTCCCCGGCACAAATGGAGTCTCTTCGGTTGTCATAACAGGGGTCTTCTCCCGCTGGAAGCGGAGATACACGGGTCCCCAGATCTTCGCGACGGCCATAGTCGCTTTTCTTCCCTCAATAGAATCGCAGGGCACAATAACTTTCATGTTGGCCATGACCCGCATGGTCGCGATGTCCTCTACCGCCTGATGGGTCGCGCCGTCGGGACCTACGGAAATGCCAGCGTGATGACCGGCTATTTTTACGTTTGAGTCGTTATACGAAATGGTCGTTCTTATCTGCTCCCAATTTCTTCCGGGCGAAAAAGTGGCGTAAGAAGAAATGAACGGGATTTTGCCGGCGACGCCAAGCCCCGCGGCGATTGTCGCCATATTCTGCTCCGCGACGCCCACTTGGAAAAATCTTTCGGGGAACCTCTTCGCGAAAGCCTCGGCCCTCGTGGATTCCGTAAGGTCGGCGCAAAGCGCAACCACGTTTTTATCCTCTTCCCCCGCCAATAAAAGCCCGTCGCCGTAGCCGTCCCGCGTCGGCTTCAAAAGAACATCTTTGTCGAATATTTTTCCGCTAAGTTTTGCTTCCGGGTTTAGCATTTTATTGGTGTTCGCTTCTTATTTTTCCGCCGAGCGTGCGGAGTTCCTTTAGCGCGGCCTTGGCTTCCTCTGGTTTCGGCGGCTTGCCGTGCCAGACATAATCATTCTCCATAAAACTCACTCCCTTGCCCGGAATCGTATGCGCGATTATCATCGTCGGCTTCTCATATATTGCTTTTGCCTCCGCGCAGGCGGAAATTATCTGGTGGAAGTCATGGCCGTTTATTTCCAAGACGTGCCAATTGAAGGCCTCATATTTTTTTCGGATGGGCTCCAAGGGCATCACGTTCTCGGTAAACCCGTCTATTTGAATATTATTCCTGTCCATTATCGCCGTAATGTTGTTCAATTTGTTTTTCCCCGCGAACATCACCGCCTCCCAAAGGTTTCCCTCTTCGTGTTCGCCATCGGAGGTTAGACAGTAAGTTCTGTATTTTTTACCATCCAATTTCGCGGCCAGCGCGAACCCGATTGCCTGGGAAAGCCCGGAGCCAAGGGGGCCTGAAGTCGTCTCCACTCCCGGAAGCGAGCCGCGGTGCGGATGACCCTGAAGGCGGGTGTTCAGTTGGCGAAGTGTCTTCAATTCCGCGACAGGGAAATACCCGGCGTGGGCCAGGGCCGCGTAAAGAACGGGGCAAATGTGTCCGTTTGAAAGCACCAGCCGGTCCCGGTCCGCCCCAAGAGGCTTTTTCGGGTTATGGTTTAAAACGTGGAAATAGAGCGTAGTGAAAATATCCGCCATCCCCAATGGACCGGCGGAATGCCCGGAACCGGCGGCAACCAGCATTTTAATAATGTCTTCGCGAATTCGGTTGGCTTTCTCTTCCAAGAATTTCAATTTCTTATCGTGGAGAGGTTCCATTTAACTTATTATATCATTTAGGATGCGCTCCTCCCGAAAACAAAACTCGGATAGTCCATGGACTATCCGGGTAAATTTGTTGTGCTCCGAACAAACAATTACCGCGATTGCAGCGCATCAAGCATTCCCTGAAGCGTGGCTGCCATAGAATTCAAGAGGTTTGCTGTTTGAACTTGATCTGCGCTCTGGCCGTTCAGGGACGTAGGCGTAGATGTCGGTGTGTGTGGAGTTGGGGTTATAGGCGGAACCGGCATTGAAGTTGAGCTGGAGTAAGAAACGGAATTAACCACCAGCGGAGTTTGGCTGAATAGTGAGCCTACCGAGCTTGAGTTATCCACACGCGTCGCGACTATATCGTTTGCGCTGTTGATCGTGACTGCAAAATTCAGGAAGTTGGCTTGCGTGGCGTGAGTAAGAGAATCCACCCTCACCTTTAAGCTCGCGGAGTAGCCCGGGGAGATAACAAAACCGCTGGTTCCGGAACCGAAGCTAAAGATAAAATTGCACGTTCCGCCGCTCGAACACGCCGTATTGGTCACGCTGCCGGGGACGAGCATGCCGGTCATCGGGTCGATCAGCTTTATATCGCTGCCCGCCGAACCCTGTGAGCTGAAGCTAGGGCTGGGCAACGTGCCGAAGATGGTCAGCTTAATTTGATTCACCGATACGGCAAAAGTAGGATTGCTGTTGTTGGTAAACGTTATTAATCCGAGGTCGTCGGTAACCGATTGTGTTCTGGCCGAATAACCAAGCTGGGATGTGGTGACGGAAATAGGAGCGGCGATGCTGGCGGCGGTGATTGTAAACGGCGTGGCGCTTGTATCGGAAGCTATCGCCGGACTTCCGTTGGTCAAGGAAGCGGTCGCGCGCATTAAATATTGACCGGGCTGGACCGTAACTGCGCTTCCGCCACTAGTCACCGTCTGCGCTCCCCAACCAAAATTATAGACGCTCGAAGTATTCAGGGACTGGACTGTCCCGACGAGCGACCCGTCGGCCCTTAATAAATCCAAAGTTATGAACAAGGGGGTGCTGCAAACCGCCGATTCCGTGCAAATAATTCCGTTTTGGCTGAAGGTCCACTTCGGATAATTTGCGGTTCCGATTTGCCACACCTCTCCTCCGTTCGGAGAGACAACGGTAACGGAGGGGTTGCTCGTGCTTGACCCTGCGGTCACCGTGAAATTCATAGTATTGGATGTTCCGTTCGCGTTCGTGACCGAAACCGGATAGACACCCGGCTGGGTAAGGGTTGTTGGCATGAGACAACGAGGCGTCGCGTTGGCGCAGGCGGGATTCAGCGATTCAGGCACTTTAAAAATTATCGTCTGACCGGAAGCTGCGGAATAGTCCGCTATCCAAGTCGCCGCTTCCAGTCCGATAATTTGGCCGGAACCGAAATTAACGGTGTTATTTGTCGGAGTAAATCCTTTGCCGTTTATGGAAACTGTTGTGCTGACCGGACCGGAGGCCGGCGTAAGGGAGGAAATGGAGGGTTGAGTTATTGTCGCACTGCATTCGTTAGAAACACTAAAACTATTTACTCCACACTTTGTCGTTCCGCTATTAGTACTGCAACGGTTGGCGCAAAAATCCTGGGCATATTTTTGCCACGTTTCCGATGTTTTGCAAGATGTAGAATCGCCGCTACGGGATTCCGTTCCGTCGTAACATTGCCAGTAAGCGTTACGATAAGAAGCAGAGGACGTTGGATTTCCAACTGCGACGCTCAGGCTTGTCTGCGCGCTCCCGCTTGAATTCGATACCGTAAATTTCGGGTAGTACGTGCCAGCGGCGCTATAAACATGCGTGAAAGTCGCCGCTTGTTGGACGGTTGCCGCGGTTGGCGCGCTCGTCCCATATACTTGGTTCGTCTCGTCGCCCCAAAACACGGAGTAGCTAAGCGTACCGTTCGAAGGGTCGGATGCCTTAACTGTCCATGTTCCATGCTCTCCGATTTTAAGGGTCGTCGGTCCGGAAACGCCGGAAATGGTCGGGTTAATGTTGGTCGTTTCTCCGGTTACCGTAAATTTCATGCTATTGGATGTGCCGTTAGAGTTCGTGACTGAAACAGGATATGTGCCAGGAGTGGTTAGCTGCGTGGGTGAGACACAGCCCGGAGTAGAAACGGAGGCGGAGGTCGGGGTGGCAGAAAAACAGGCCGGAGAAAGCGAGGCGGGCACGGTAAAGGCAATCAATGAATATGTGACCCTGATATTATTGTCGTTCTGCGCGTTCATCGTGGAGTCAGCGCAGAGGCCGCTTGTGCAATTCGTATCTGCATAAGTTGCGGGAAGTCCGGTTATCGCTCCGTAGCCGAAGTTGACCGTGTTGTCGGTCGCGGCAAATCCACGTCCCTTTATGGTCACCTGCGTGCCTATCGGACCGGAGCCCGGAGTAATTCCGTAAATAGTTACGTCTGATACCGGCACCGGAGGCAGCACCGGCGGGGTTGTCCCTCCGCAGCCGTAGACCCTGTTTAATCTGGAGCGGGTGCTTGTTCCAGCAAATCCGGTGCCATATTTTAGTCCGTTCGGGTCCAGAACGTCTCCTCTGTTTTTTTCCTGAAATCCCGAAACCGCGGCCGCGGTACCTTCGCCGTACTGGCCGCTGCTTAATTCATCTGAGGGGATATTTAATCCTTCCTTCTGCAGAACGGATTGGAGAGAACGAACTTCGTCTCCCTGGTCGCCGACGCGCAAGTTCTTTTGAAAATCGTGGCAATAGCCCCGCCCGGCTTGCGCGGCTTTTAGCTGCGCCTGGAGCGCGGCGACTTGCGCCAGAAGGACCTTAAGCTGGGCCTGTAAATCCGCTATACTTCCCCCTTGGCTATTTATGACAGTCGCCGTAGCCGAGACGCTGCCCGCTTGGGTATCTGTATCAACTTGCGCAAACGTGAATACCGGCGCGAAAAGTGAAATGGCGAGAGCTATGCCGACTAATGTTTTTGTTGTGTTCATGGTTTTGTTTTATTAACTTCAGCATGTTCGGCGGACTGACTCGCGCCGTCTTAACAGGCCCCTTGGCTGTGACTGGCAGCCATTTTTATTATTTATATTTTACCCCTCCCGAATCGCTCCTAGCAAACCAAAAGTGATTTATAGGCCTTAGATGGATTGGTGTCGCCGAAAATATAAGAGGCGGAAATGAGGATGTCCGCTCCGGCGCTTTTTGCCGTTTTTCCGGTTTCGGCGTTGATTCCGCCGTCCACTTCGATTCTCGCCCGCGGATATTTTCCTCTCAAAAATTTAATTTTATCCAAAACAAGGGGTAAAAAACTCTGCGCCGGAAGGCCGGGGTGAACGGCAAGTATCTGAAATTCGGAGAACTTGTCCGAATAGGCGGCTGATTCCGGGTTTGTTTCCGGAGAAAACGCGAGCATTGCTTCGGCGCCATATTGCTTGGCTAGGGCTAAGATTTTTTCCGCGGTTTCTCCGCTCAGTGTCTCCGCGTGGACTATTAAGCGTTTTGCCCCGGCCTCGAGCCATGCCTCGGCGTGTTTTTCCGGTTCCTCGACCATAAGGTGGACTTCCAACTTTAGTTTTGTCCCGAGCGTTTTCCAACCCTTGGAATCTCCCCATGTTTTATTGAAAGTAAATCGCCCGTCGGCCACATCCAAATGGATCCAGTCGCTAAGGCGTTCGGCAACGCGCACTTTTTGTTTTATACAGTCAAAATCCAGAATCGCGCAATTCAACGCCGGGATAATCTCCATTGGGTTTATTTTAACACGCCAAAATAAAACCCGCCGACATATTTGTTCGGCGGATGTATTTACTCTATCCTGTATTGTTCTTGGCCATCCCAGAAAACACGGACCCTTTCTCCGGCCCTGCTTTGGACGTGAAGGTAACGCACAACGCAGCCCGGATCTTGGCGCGGCCTGCCCGTTTTTTCATCCAGAAAATAAATAGCGGTGAGGCAAATTTTGTTCGCCTCGATTTCCCCGCTCGAAAGCCGGCAGGACAGATGTATGTGAATGCATTTGGCAAAAATGCCTTCGCCGGTGCAGCGCCACCTTTTAATCCGGGGAAGATTTTTTAAGCCGAACCATGCGCCGTATAATCCCCCGGAAAAAAGCATTACCCAAACCGAATCTATCCAAATGCTGCGCATCCGGACCTCCGAGGCAGCGTTAAATACTTCACCAATATTAGCATATCGCCCGCCGGCTAACCAAAAACGGTCCGCGGACCGTTATGAGGTTTATGCTTCTCCGAAAATTTCCCTAAGACGTTCGCGATGGAATCCTACAAGTATCTCTCCCCCCACATCTATGACCGGCACGACCCGTGCGCCGGACTTATTTATCATTTCCGCCTTCGCCGCCAAATCGTTTAAAACATTTTTCTCTTCGAATGAAACCCCGCGAACGTTAAAGAACGATTTTGCCATCCGGCAGTAAACACAGGTGGGGGTGGTATAGATGGTTATTTTCTTGGCCATTTTCTTTATTCTACCTCCACTATCTTTTCTTTGGAATGGGCGCCGGAGACAAGCCGGACATGGGCCATACCCACCCCGAAATGTCCGGCAATGGCCTCCAGAACCGCGAAATTGGCCTTATTTTCTTTGGCCGGCTCCCTGACCCAAACCGTAAAGGCATTATCGCCTGTTTTTTCCAGTTTTTCCTGTTTCGCTCCTGGCTTAACTTTTAAGAAAAGCTTCATGTTGCGGAGGGGGAGGCATGGCCGCTCGCCTAGCTCGCTATGCACTTCCTATTTTTTCGTTGCCTTCCGGCAACTTTTTAATATTGTGGTCGGGATATCGAACCAAGGTTCGAATCCTTTCCTGCATCATAAAACAAAAATGGAGTGGCGCAAGGCCGCTCATTTTTGTTTTGCGGAGGGGGAGGGATTCGAACCCTCGGTACCTTTCGGTACACACGCTTTCCAAGCGTGCGCACTAGACCGCTATGCGACCCCTCCGTGTTTTTAAGCTATATTTTTCCCTAAAATCCTTTTGGGACTGGGCCGCGTGGTGCGCCTGCCCGCCTGCGGCGAAACCCCTTCAATTTAAGCTTCTAATAAAATAGAACTTTTGAAGCAAAGAATCAACACGGGTTCTAGGCGAGATGTCGGTTCTTTTTCCACTCCACAATCTTGCCGACTTTTATCTCTATGCCATCAGCCCTGCGCAATCGCCGGATGCTGTTTTCGGAGATTAGCTCGAGGTGTGGCGAATCATCCAGGTCTTCCGCGACATAGTGAACGTCTTTCCCGTCGGTAAGCCAAGACGCATCATAGCGAAGCAAATTGAATGGGGTGGAGTGGGTGCGCAAAGTTTTCACGCCATCGTCCATAAAGTATTCGTGAAAATAGGACATCGCCAACTCCCGGACATTTTTATAAACCGGCTCGCGGTAGCGTAAAACCGCGTGATTGGTTTTGCTTATCGCTCCCCACCGCCCGGCATGCCGGAAAAGAGTTACCACGTGATCGTCATCCCGATAAACAGACCTCAGGTCCAAAAGCAGCGGACGCTCGCCGTGGAACCAGAGCGCCGCCGCGGCAAGCATTGCTCCTTCAAGACAGTGGGCTTCCCCTTTTTTTAAAACACTAAGCGGTGACCGGCAGGTTCGTCCGCCTTCTTCAAAATTTATCGGCAAGGTATCCAAAAAATTTTGGATTCTTGCAGGTGAACTCAGTTTTTTAAAAATTCTGAGTTTTTTCGCCGCTGTACTCGGGAATTTCCGCATAAAAATTTAAAATCCTCCGCTTGCGCCTCCGCCGCCGGAGCGTCCTCCGCCAAAACCGCCGAATCCCCCTCCCCCAAACCCGCCCCCATGCGAACCTCCGCCAAAGCCGCCTCCTCCGCCAAGCCACGGCCCTCTGCCGCCGCCCGATTTCCATTTGTCGTAACTCTTGGAAGCGCCGTAATCAATAAGCAACCCGAAAAGTCCGAAGAAAATAAAAAGGATTGCTCCTATAAGAAGCGAGGCGTTTAAAATACCGATTATGCCGCCGAAAACCGCACCCAAAACTCCCCCCAGCCACCAAGATTTGGTTTTACCCAAGAAAACAGCGAGAGCCCGGACTATAAATATGAATGCGAGCGGGAAAAGCCAGCCGAAAGAAAACATGAAATCCGCGATGGTGTTCACCGGCCCCTCCGGAGGCGCGCCGGCCTCGCCCCTGACCGCGGAGATGATACCGTCCACTCCGGCGTTAAATCCGTCATAATATCTCCCCGCTTTAAAAGCCGGCACCATATCGTTGTCTATTATCTGCTTGCTTTGAATATCCGTAAGCGCACCCTCAAGGCCATAGCCGGGCTCAATTCTGATTGGCCTAACTCCTCCCACGGCCTCGGTGGACACGAGAACTAGAACTCCGTTGTCCTGTTTGGCTTTGCCGATTTTCCAAGAGTCAAAAATTTGCCGCGCCGCGGTTTCTATGGTATCTCCGCCGAGATTTTTTACGATCACAATCGCTATCTCTATTGTTGTTGTGGCGTTGAAAGCTTCCAGTTTGGATTCCAGCGCCGTTTTTTGGTCCAGGGAGAGAATGCCGGCAAAATCATTTACGAAGCCGGTGGGCTGCCCGGGTATGACAAAATAGGCCCGGGATAAAAAGGGCGAAAACAACGCTCCGCCGAGAAGAATCGCCGCGGCGATTTTATATAATCTCGGCATTTAGGTTCAAAGATTTACTTTCGGGGCAACTTCCGCGCCGGCCGTAGCCTGGAAAAATTCTCTGGTATTAAATCCGAAAAGATTCGCGACGACATTGGACGGGAATCTCTGGACCTTGATATTCATGGCGCTGACCGCGTCGTTATAGCGCTGGCGCTCCGTGGAAATTCTGTTTTCCGCCCCTTCAAGCTGCGTCATAAGGTCGCGCACGTTTCCGCTCGAGGCAAGTGTCGGATAATTCTCTACTACCGCCAAAAGCCTTCCCAGGGCTCCCTCCACTTGGCTCGCCGCCGCGGCCTTCTGGTCCACCGTCACCGCGCCAGAATATTTCGTTCGCGCTTCCGCCAAATTATTAAAAATCGTCTGCTCTTGCTTCATTATTCCCTTGACCGAAGCCACGAGGTTCGGGATAAGGTCAAAGCGCCGCTGGTAAACGGTTTCCACCTGCGCCCACTGCCCGTCTACGCCGGTATTCAGGGACACGAAACTGTTATACGTTGTCCATGCGTATCCGCCCAGGATCACGACCACTGCCAAAACTATCCACCAAGTTTTATTCATATTATTTTTATTTTTTACCTTTACCGAATTATAGCAAAATTTTCATAAAGAAAAAGCCCCCGTTTCCGGGGGCGAATGAATTATGAAATAACGAGGCCGAGTTTCTCAAGTTTGGCAACAGCGTCTTCCGCTTCCGCCACTCGCTTGTCTTTGCGGAACTCTTCCCCGCCGAGGATTTCGCACAAGAGCGTCAGGGCGTATCCCTTCGGAAGGGGCAAGGCGCCTTGATGCTCACGGATGAACTCTATCTCCATCCTGGAGAGAGTCATGGCCTTCAGCCGGTAGTCCTCGAAAGCCTCGAAGGCAATCGGCACCGAATCTTTGACGATTTGCGCCATGGCTTCCGCGAAAATTCGGATTTCGTATTGCGCCTCGGGAGCCAGTCGTAAGCGCAAGAAGTGCATCAAGTTGTGCAGATCAATCTTCCAATACCACTCCGTGTAGTTCGCGACCGAAAGGCCAATCCGCGCGAGCTCTTTGGCAATATCCATCTCCAGGAATTTCCTGTAATTCCTGCGGGCCAGATCGTACTGCGCGAGCAAAATGTCGTGCACCAACTCTTTCTGCTCCGGGGTCAGGTCTTCATCCCTGCCCTGCTTATTGGTCTTGGACTGCTTCCGGAGCACGTCGGGTTCGGGCAGATAAAACTCGTCACTCATTTCGGAATAACGACCGGAATATTCATTCACGTTCGCCGTACGGTGACGAATCCATTGTCGGGCCACGAAAATAGGCATCTTGGCGTGGAACTTGAATTCCACCATCTCGAAAGGACTTGTATGGACATCGCGGCAAAGACGGCGGATCAGTCCGCGGTCGCTACTTGCCTTCTTAGTTCCCCTTCCCAAAGAAACCCGGGCAGCCTCCGCTATCGCGTGGTCATTACCGAGATAATCAACGAGGTAAACGAAACCGTGGTCCAGCCGCGGTATCGGACGATAAAGCCACTTCTCCGCTCCTTCGCTTACGGCGCGGCGGGTGGTTGGCAATTCTGTCTCTTCAACGATTCGAGGAGGAAGATTTTCTTCCATCGGTTCTCCTTTTGCGTTTAAACAACTGGCTCAAGTCTATAAAAAATCGCCTCGAGCGTAAACCCCCACACCTATGCATGGGTGTGGGGGTAAACGAAGCGATTTTTATGCTTTCTTGCTTTTAGTATCCTCCCATTTCCGGCATCCCCCCGCCGGGCATTCCGCCGGATTCTTTCTTCGGAATTTCGGTTATAGCCGCGCCGATTGTGAGATAATTCGCGGCCACGGAAACGGCGTTTAAAAGCGCTGTTTTTGTAACCTTAAGCGGGTCAATTATTCCGGCCTCCTTGAGGTTGCCGATGGAATTGGTTGAGGCATTAAAGCCCAGCCAATTGTCTTTGCTTTTCTTTTTCTTGGAGTCCAAGTCACCCAAGATTTTGCTATAACTTTCTCCGCTGTTCTCGACTATCGCGATAAGCGGGGCCTTAAGAGCTCTGTCTAATATTCTGTGCGCCGCGGCAGTGGCACTCGCCTCACTCGCCTGCATTTCGGAAGCGACATTAAAAAGAGCGATGCCTCCGCCCGGAACAATACCTTCTTCCATGGCCGCCCGTGTCGCCGAGACCGCGTCTTCAACTCTCTGTTTTAATTCTTTCTGAGCGGATTCCGTCGGGGCGCCGACCTTCAAGACCGCCACACCACCGGAAAGCTTTCCGAGGCGCTCCTGGAGTTTCTCCTTGTCAAAATCCGACTCTGTTTTCTTTATCTGGGCTTTTATCTGGGCAACTCTGTCTTCAATCGCTTTTTTATCTCCCTTCCCACCGACAATGGTCGTCGCGTCTTTTGTGGCGACTACCCGGTGCGCGTGGCCCAAATCGTCCAAAGTCGCGCCATCTAGTTTCTTGCCAAGCTCTTCGGAAATAAATTGGCCCCCGGTAACTACCGCGACATCCTCAAGCATTTCTTTTCTCCTGTCGCCGAAACCCGGGGCCTTAACTGCCAGAACGTTGAAAATGCCCCTGAGCTTATTCACGACAAGGGTTGTAAGCGCCTCGCCATCCACTTCTTCGGCGACTATCAAAAGTTCTTTCTTCCCGCTCTGCACCATCTTCTCAAGGAGCGGCAATATTTCCTGAATGGAAGAAATTTTCTTGTCGGTCACAAGAACGTACGGATCTTCAAGCGCGGATTCCATCTTCTCCTGATTCGTAACCATATACTGGCTGATATATCCGCGGTCGAATTGCATTCCCTCCACCATCTCATAGGAATTGCCGATTGTGTTCGAGTCCTCTATGGTCACAACACCTTCTTTGCCGATTTTCTCCATCACTTCGGAAATGAGTTTGCCGATTTCCGCGTCTTTCGCGGAGAGAGTGGCCACTTCCTGTATTTTTTTCGTGTCATTGATGAGTTCTTTCTGGTTCTCCAGTTTTTTTATCACCGCATGGCTGGCTTTTTTGAGCTCTTCCGCGAGCTGAATAACGTTGAACCCTTTTTCATTTATGACTTTTTCGCCCTCATCAATCATCGCGTGCGCCAGGACAACGGAGGTGGTCGTGCCGTCGCCTACGTTGTCGTTGGTTTTATCCGCCGCCTGTTTTATAAATTCCGCGCCGAGGTTTTCGTATTTGTCCTCAAGCTCGATTTCTTTCGCTACGGTCACTCCGTCAAAAGTCACCTGAGGGGCGCCGTATCCTTTTTCGATAACAACAGCCCGTCCGCGGGGACCCAGGGTCATCCGGACCGCTTCAGCCAGTTTGTCTATTCCTTTTTTAAGCGCCGCTCGCGCGTTCTCGTTAAATTTAAGTTCTTTCGCCATATTGGTTATTCTATTACCGCGAGGATGTCATCCTCGTCTCCGACCAGATATTTTTTTCCGTCCAGCTCGACTTCATCCGGTCCGTATTTTTTAAAAAGCACCGTGTCGCCGACTTTCAGGGTCATTGGCATTATATCGCCTTTTTCATTCCGTTTGCCCGGGCCAACGGCCACAACTTTGCCCATTATGGGCTTCTCTTTTTCCGCCGTTTCCGGCAGAACTATTCCCGACTTTGTAGTTTTCTCTTCAGAGAGCGGCTCCAAAAAGAAGTGATTGGACAATGGTTTAAAATTCATTTTTTTGTTTGGCAGATGCAACCTTTGTTTGCTAATGATATCACGGAAAATCTGGCGGTCAAGAATTGACTCCCTGCGCCACAAAGACATAAGATTCAGGAAGTTTATTTGTGAGGGAGAAAAAATGCGAAGGTTGCGGCTCGTAGCGGTGCTCTTGGGACTATTATCGATGTCCGCGGGAATATCCGCGTCCGACCAAATCGGCACACCCTGCAATGCCGATATGTGGAAACACATCCACTCACCCGGCCGGTTCCGCGTCATTGCCGGCTGCGTGGCCGTGCGCGGAACAGTGGTCGGAAACATACATCGAAATTTCTACGACGGTGACGCTGTTTTTGATCTCCGACCCGACTTCGAATCGGCTGTCACGTTGCGGAAGATAGACCGAGAAATGGACGGTTTGCGCACCAAAAGGCAAAACGGACTCATCCGCGTAGAAATCATTTGCGCCTACACCACGAAGACCAAATGGTGGATCTGCTCCGGTTATAAAAACCGGGTCTTGATACCCAAGCCCGGAGACATCGTGGTCGTTTCTGGACCTTATGTTCTGGATGGACACAGACGAGTAGAACTCCACGGCCCGACTGATGTCGAAATTCTCCGGACTGCGGGGCAACCATGATGGCCGGCCTTGCCTTGGTCCCGCTTTTCTTAGCGCTTTTTCTATGCTTTGTCGCGGGGGCCAACCGCTCTGCGGGCAGAAAGTGGCGAAGATTTGTAGCCGGTGCGCTTGTCTTCGTTTGCATCGGCTGGTTAATGGCCGCTCTCGCCGGCTTCGCCTGGGGATGTCGGGAAGTCCAGAAATATTACGACGAGATATTCCGGGAACTCGTATTCCCGCGCCCGCCTGCCCATCCCGCGCCCCACAAGCCGGATAAAAAGATCCTCAAGGTTCAAGCAGAAAGCCCCGCTCACGCGGGGCTCTTTTTTTCTTTCATCAGTCGGTCATAGATGTTCAGGACCGCTTTTATCGCGTCTCCTGCCGAAATGTTGTTTTGCTTATATAGGGCATCCGAAACGTCGCCCACCGCCCAGATTCCGGGGTCGGAGCTTTGCTCCGTTTTATGATCCACGATTATCTCGCCGCGCTCATTCATATTTACCAACCCCTTAACCAGATCCGAATTCGGGATAGCGCCTATCTCCACAAAAACGCCCTCCACCCTAAGCTCCTTCACTTGCCCGTCTTTTTTGTCCGAATATTTCATTCCGGTCACGAATTTGTCTCCTAAAATTTCCTGGGTGTCGGCCTGCGTTATTATTTCCACATTCGGGTGCGTTGTGACCTTCTCTAGCGTCACCGGATCGCCCTTCGGGCCCTCGGAGCGGACAATCAAATATATTTTTTTGGCGTAGGGGAAAAGGTCGACAACCGATTCGAGTCCGGCATTACCGCCGCCCACAACCGCAACGTCCTTGCCCTTAAATATCGGGGCGTCGCAGGTGGAACAAAATACCACGCCCTTGCCGTCATATTTATCCTCGCCGGGCACGCCCAGCCGGCGCCTTCTGCTTCCGGCCGCGAGAAGTATAAATCTGGTTTCAAAAGTTTTCCCGCCACCGGTTGTTACCTTAAATCCTCCTTCCGCGCGCTCCACGTTGCTCACGCGCTCCCCTTCCAAAAGCTCTATTCCTTCCGTGGACTTAAGATGCGACTCCAGCGCTTTCGCTAGGTCGTATCCGGAGATGGACGGGGTGCCTATCCAGTTTTGGATGTCCGCGGAAACCACGGACTGCCCGCCGAAACTTTCGGCTATAAGAATCGCTTTGATTTTTTTTCTTGCCGCGTAAATACCGGCTGATGTTCCGGCCGGACCGCCGCCCACAATAATTAAATCATACATAGTAATAGTAGCGGGCGAGCCTCGTCTGTCTGGACGGGCCGCCTATAATTACAAGGTCATACATTTTTTTCTTCGTTGTTATTGGTTTCTTTTTCCCCGAAAATTTCCCAGCCAAAAACCAAAGCGAGAATCAGTCCAATGAGAACCGAGTCCCATTTGGCAAGGGAAATGCCGCTGAAGCCCAAAATCCAGGGTGAAATTATGAGCCAAAGACCGGCGATAAAGCCAACCCAAAAAGATTTCATAAGCTAATTTTAGGAGACGCTGACCGAAGCGTCAAAGTTTACCCCGACCCGCGTTTCGCGTCGGGATTATTTCGTGCCAGCGGCCTGGTCAATTGCCGCCTGGAAAACAGAGAAGGGTTGAGCTCCGAGTATCTTTTGTCCGCCGACAAAGATGGTCGGGGTCGAGTTCACTCCGAAATTTTGGGCATCGGCGACGGATTTCGCAACCACATCCGCGTATTTATTGCTGTCTATGCAGGAGGTAAACGTATTTATGTCCAAATTCAAATTCTTGGCCAAGGTCAGGAACAGGGCGCGGTTCAGATTGCCATTGTTTTCTTTCGCATCAAGACCTTCGGCGGCGTAGAGAGCGTCATGATATGCCCAGAACTTACCCTGGTCTTTCGCGCATTCCGCGGCATTAGCCGAAGCCGTTGATTCCGTTCCCAGGAAAGCAAAATCTCTATAGATAAGTTTGGCTTTGCTTGTTTTTACATATTGGTCCCGGATCTGCGCCTCGGCTCCGGTAAAAAATCTCTCGCAGAAAGGACACTGGAAATCGGCGTATTCTACGACAGTCACGGGCGCATTCGGGTCACCTAAAATCGCGTCCCGGTCGCCGATCTTTGAGACATCCGCCGAATTGCCCGAGGGGGCCGCGACAGGATTATTTCCGGACGGGACTTGCGGCTGGATGCCTCCGCGCAAAACCAAAAAGATTATTGACCCGGAAATCAGAACAGCGGCTGTAAGTATGCTCGCGGGCAAAAACCAGTCGCGGTGCGTCCGATGTTCTTCTTTTAATATCCGTTCTTCTTCTTTTAGAATCTCAACTTCGTTGTTGTTAGTCATAGAACTAATTTTAAAGGGGCATCGCAAAAAGTAAACCCCCGCACTTTATGGTGCGGGAGTGATGAGATTGACTATACGATTTCGGTTAGGGTTGCCCCTCTTCTGGCAGCAATTTCTTGAAATCCACGCCGTTGCCAAAGGTAAGGAATGTTTTGGCGTGCTCTTGGATCGGCCGGTTGGTCGGCCAAAGGAGGTCGCTGCCCTTTCTCTGGGTAAACCATTCGCAGGTCCCGCCCGGGGGCGTAACGATGAGGATTGTTACATATTCACCGTCGTCCGCAGTAATCACGCCACATTTGAATACCTCGGCTCTTTCCCGCGGCCCGAATCTCCCCCGCACGGCATAAAGCATTTCCCTGCCGCGCCAGCTTCCTCCGCCGGCTCCCTCTTCCAGCGCGGAGAAACGCTTCAAAACGAAATAGCGCCAAAGATTGGCGAACCCTTTTTTAAACCATCTGACCGGCGCAGTGCCGAGTACCCAGCCCAAGATGAAAAAGGTGGCAAAAAAAACCACAGCCGAGCTGAGATACGGCACGACTCCTGCCCCGGGAAATTTGCCTGCAAACGCCGACCACCCCTCCCAGACGCTCTTAAGAATTGGGTAGAGAAGGGCCAGAATTGCAGCCCTGACCAATATGCTCGTAAAGCCATTGTGGCTTTTGCCGTCGCCCATGAGGCCTCCTTTGTTTCGGATTAATTTACGAAAAACTGTTTGCTTTATAGCACGCTTGGCTTTTTCTCTCAAGGAGCTGACCCCGTTAGAAATTACGGGTGCTTTTGATAAAGAAAAGTGATTTGTCTCAAATTTAATTATTTTCCTGTGCGCGATAAACACAAATCTCAATATTTCTAAGCGGGGCTGACAAAAACATAAATTCCGCATAAGATAATGGGGATGTCCGGACTCAAAAAAGCAGCGCTATTCCTTGGAGATGTCGCTATTCTCTATGCGTCGCTGGCTATAACTTTATTCATAAGATATCGGGGCGAAACGCTCGGCTCCTACTTCGACACGCACTTAAAACCGTTTTCCATAATTTTTATACTCTGGCTTCTCGTTTTTTATATAAGCGACCTCTACAGACACTCTATTTTCCGCACCCGCGGCTCGCTCTTCAGCTCAATCTTCCGGGCTGTTTTTATTTCCGGCGTGCTTTCTATCATCATCTTTTATATTTTCAGCTCGCTCTTCGAATTGACGCCCAAAACGAATCTTTTGCTCTTTAGTATTATATTTCTTCTTTTCGATTATTTTTTCCGAAGCGCGCTTTTCGGAATTTTCCGTTCCGGCGCGACAAACATCGTTATTTTGGGCGACTCTCCCCTCATCAAAGAAACGGTTTATACGTTGGCCGAAAATCCGCAGACCGGTTATAGGGTCGTGGATCGATTCGTGAACTTCAGCGAAACGGATATGGATAAGCTTGTGGAAAAAATAAAAAATGGAGGCGTTGAGCTCGTGGTTATTCAACCCAAGTTAGCAGCAGATTCAAAAACCACGAACTCCCTTTACGATTTACTGCCCCTGGGCGTAAACCTCTTGAGCTTCTCCGATTTCTACGAAACAATTTTTGAGAAGGTCCCGCTGGAAGAGCTCGAGGAAGGATGGTTTGTAGCGCACATCGCTCCGCGCCGACCCATCTATGACCGCGTGAAGCGCCTGGCGGACCTCCTTTTTTCAACGATTCTAGGGGCTGTCCTTTTGCCTTTCGCCGTAATCGTCGCCCTCTCCATCAAGCTAACTTCCCGGGGGCCGATTATTTATAAACAAACCAGGATGGGCCGCGGCGGTAAAGTTTTTACCGTGTACAAATTCAGAAGCATGGCCGACGGCCATGGCGGACCCCTTTGGACCGAAGCCAGCGATAAACGAATTACCGGCGTCGGGAGGGTCATCCGCTTCACCCACCTGGATGAAATCCCTCAGCTCTGGAATATCTTCCGAGGCGATATT
>Ga0315281_10003335_pt1 | contig 23592 bp, 19 predicted proteins | sample YL17G07_0_MG_FD_204540 | JGI IMG/M metagenome (GOLD analysis project Ga0315281, IMG submission 204540) | Sediment microbial communities from Yellowstone Lake, YNP, Wyoming, USA - YL17G07_0 | ecosystem: Environmental > Aquatic > Freshwater > Lake > Sediment | place: USA: Wyoming | collected... | reverse complement strand
GGGCCGCACCGGGGCGCCTTTAGCCTGCAACAGCGGAGCGATATCCTGCGCGTGCCTTGCGCGGGCCGCCGCGATGCGCTGCTCGAGCGCCGGCATGGGCGCCCGCCGCCCCGCGAGCTTCGCGGCGAGCGCCGCTAGGGTGAGCTTGGCGTCGCCGGCCAGGCGCAGCGCCTCGTAGTTGCGGCCGATCTCGCTGCTGTCGACGTCGATGTGGATATAGCGGGCACCTTCCGGATAGAGCGCCCAGGAATCCGTACCGTTCTGGTTGGTGCGTGTTCCGACCAGCAGCACAACGTCGGCCTCCTCGACGATCGCGCGCATATGCTGCGTGGGCGACAGCCGGCCCATGGCGTAGCCCGTGACGCCGAGCGACAGCGGATGGTGCTCATCCACCGTGCCTTTGCCCATGACGGTGGTCGTCACCGGCAGATTCGCTCTGGCCTGCAGTGCGGCCAGTTCCGCGCAGGCGCCGGAAAGATGCACGCCTCCGCCCGCGATCACCAGCGGGCGCTTCGCCGCGGCGAGCAGATCGGCCGCCTCATCGATGCGGCTTGGATCGGCAAGCACCCGGTCAAGCGGAAACGCGCCCAGGCTGACTTTGCGCCGCACCGGCGATGGCATCTCTTCGAGAAGCAGATCGGCAGGCAGCAACAATACGACCGGACCCGGCCTGCCGCTGGTTGCCACCACGAAGGCCATGTCGACATAATCGACGACGCGCTCGGCTTCGGTCACCCTGCGTACCCATTTGGTGCATGGCGTGAACAGCCCGATGTGGTCGTATTCCTGGAAGGCATTGCGATCCGTTTGCATGCGATGCACGTCCTGGACCAGGGCAACCATGGGAATCGAGGATTTCAGCGCCTCGGCGAGCCCGGGGACGAGAAGCGTGGCGGCGGGGCCGTTCTGAGCCGTGACCACCGCTGCCCGGCCCGAAACACGCGCGTAGCCGTCGGCCATCGCAGCCCCGGCGTTCTCGGTCCGGTAAACAAACTGTACGATCTTGCGTTCCTCGACCGCCAGCAGGACGGCCGAGGGAAGGCTTTGCGAGAACATCTGCCGCACGCCATGGCGGATCAGGCAATCGGCGATGACCTGCGCGACCGTTGTCTTCTTGCTCATGCTGTACCCCTCGCCTCAGTTGCCCTTCACGCCCGCCGCGCGCATCACCCCGCCCACGGAAACCAGTTGCTCGCGCATATAGGCATCGAACTGCTCCGGGCTCATCGGCATCGGCTCGGCGCCGAGATTGGCAAGCCGCCCGCGCACCTCGGACACCAGCAGCGTGCGCGCGACTTCGTCGTGCAGCCTGGTGACGATGGCCCGCGGCGTCTGCGACGGCGCAAGCATGCCGATCCAGAAATTGAATTCGGCGCTGGGCACGCCGACTTCGGCCATGGTCGGCACGTCGGGCAGGCTCGCCGAGCGCTTCGCGCTGCTCACCGCGAGCCCGAGCAGCCGGCCATCCTTGATCGCCGGCGCCGCCGAAGTAATCCCGAGGAGCGCGAACTGGGTCCGGCCCGCGACCGTCTCGGTGACCATCTCGGGCGCGCCTTTCAACGGCACGTGCACGGCGTTGATGCCGGTGGCGGCGCGGAACTTTTCGGCGCTGACGTGCGAGGCGCTGCCGACGCCCGCCGAGGTGAAATTGAGCGCGCCCGGCTTCGATTTCGCGAGCGCGACCAGTTCCTGCATCGATTTCACGCCCAGCGCAGCCGTCACGATCAACACGCTCGGAAGGCTTGCGAGCGGAATCACGCCGCTCAGGTCCTTCGCCGAGTCGTAAGGCAGGTTGTCGTAGATGGCCGGGTTGATCGCGTGCCCGGCGGAGACCACTGCCAGCGTATAGCCGTCGGGAGCGGCCTTGGCGACCAGCGCCGTGCCGATGGTGCCGCCGGCACCCGGGCGGTTCTCCACGATCACCGTCTGCCCGAGGGCAGCGCCCAGCCTGTCGCTCACGCTGCGCGCGATGACGTCGGTGGAACTTCCGGGCGTGAACGGAACAATTATCCTGATCGGGCGGCTCGGGTAAGCCGATGCCGCGCCGGGAGGCGCGCCCTGTCCCTGTGCGAACGCCTGTGCCGCCAACGCAAGCAGCGATGCCGCTGCCGCCCACAACCCCACGCGCCGAATGACCATGCCACCGCCTCCTCTTGTTCTGCGTACGATTGGATTGCCACGGGAACCGCTGCGCCCTTTTTCAGATTCTTCGACATGGGCTGCTGCGGTATCTTACCCCGCCTCGTACCCGCCCGGGCCGGCACAGGCCACCGCCGCATGATTCCAAAACTCTGCTACCGTATCGGCCCCAAGGTTGAAGGAACGCCATTGAGCCCCACCCCCGACCGCCTGCGCTCGCTCGCCCCGCAGCTCCTGCGCGGCATCCGGCGCGGCATAGAAAAAGAGTCTCTGCGCGTGCAGAGCGACGGCAAACTCGCCATGACGCCGCATCCCGCGGCGCTGGGCTCGGCGCTCACCCACCCGCGCATCACCACCGACTTCAGCGAGTCGCAGCTCGAGCTCATCACCGGCGTGCACGCGAGCGTGGAGGCCTGCATCGAGGAACTCACGCACATCCACCAGGCCGTGTACCGCGCGATCGGCGAGGAAGTGCTGTGGTCCGCGAGCATGCCCTGCGGCCTGCCCGAGGAGAACGCGATCCCCCTCGGCCGCTACGGCAGCTCCAACATCGGGCGGGCGAAGACGGTGTATCGGACGGGCCTGTCGCACCGCTACGGCCGGCGCATGCAGATGATCTCGGGCATCCACTACAACTTCTCCCTGTCCGAAGAGGCGTGGGGCGCGCTGCCCTGGTCAGGCGGCGCCAACGCCGGCTACTTCGCGCTGATGCGCAACTTCCGGCGCCACGCGTGGCTGCTTTTTTACCTCTTCGGGGCATCGCCCGCGGTGTGCCCGAGCTTCGTCAAGGGCCGGCAGCACGGGCTCACGCGGCTTGGCCCCGGCACGCTCTACCTCCCGCACGCCACCTCGCTGCGCATGGGGCGGCTCGGATACCAGAGCGATGCGCAGTCCTCGCTCGCGGTGAGCTACAACAGCATGGAGAGCTACGCCGACTCGCTGCACGACGCGCTCCTCGATCCCTATCCGCCGTACCAGGAGATCGGGATCCGCGAGGGCGACGACTACCGTCAGCTCTCGGCGAGCCTGCTGCAGATCGAGAACGAGTTCTACAGCAAGATCCGCCCCAAGCGCATCATCCGGCGCGGCGAGCGGCCGCTGCACGCGCTGCGCGAGCGCGGCGTCGAATACGTGGAAGTGCGCCTGATGGATCTGGACCCGTTTTCACCGGTGGGCATCACAGCGTCCACCATGCGGCTGCTCGACATTTTTCTGCTGCACTGCCTGCTCAGCGCGAGCCCGCCTGACACGCCGGGTGAGATCGCCGCCATCGCGCACAACCAGGAGTGCGTGGCCGCGAGGGGGCGCGAGCCGGGCCTCAAGCTGCGGCGCAACGGCGAGGACGTGAAGCTCGCCGCGTGGGGCGCTCAGGTGCTCGCCGGGTGCGCGCCCATCGCCGAATCTATGGACCGGGCCATGGACCGGGCCGCTGCCACGCACGAAGCGGCCGGCACGTCCCGCGGCCAGGACCGCGCAAGCCTGTACCGCGACGCGCTCGCGTGGGGCGTGGCCGCGCTCGAGGACCCCGCGGCAGTGCCCTCGGCGCGCATGCTCGCCGAGATGGCGCGGGACCACGACAATTCGTATACCCAATTCGTGCGGGAACAGTCGCTCGCGCACCGCGCCACGCTGCGCCGCCTGCCTTACCCGGCGCAGGTCGAGGCGCGCTTTGCGCAGCTCGCCGGCGAATCGATCGAGGAACAGCGCAGGATCGAGGCCGCGGACACCCTGCCCTTCGAGGAATTCCGCCGCGCCTACCTTGCGCCGGAGACGCTCAACCCCGCCGCATCCCGCGGTTAGGGAAGCTTTGAATAAGTCATTCCCGCGTAAGCGGGGATGACGTCTTCAGAGAATCGCGCCGCGCTCGGTGAGCGCGTGCTCGACAAGGTGGCCCTTGACGATCTCGCAGGCCTCGTCCACCGAATCGGTGCGATGGAACAACGCGAGGTCCTCGCGGTCGATGGTGCCGTGGCGCACCAGCGCGTCGAAATCGATCACCTCGTTCCAGTACTGCGCGCCGAACAGCACGATCGCCAGGTGCTTTTTCATCTTGCTCGTCTGGCGCAGCGTCATGATCTCGAACAGCTCATCGAGCGTGCCGAAGCCGCCCGGGAAAACGATCAACGCTTTCGCCAGATAGGCGAACCAGAACTTGCGCATGAAGAAGTAGTGGAAGTGAAACGACAGCTCGCGCGTGACGTAGCGGTTGTCGAACTCCTCCCGCGGCAGCGAAATCGTGAGTCCCACGTTCAGGCCCTTGGCATCCGAGGCGCCGCGATTGGCCGCCTCCATGATGCCGGGGCCGCCGCCGGTGCACACCACGAAGCGCCGCCCGTCGTCGGCAAGCTGCTTGGACCATTCGGTGAGGCGGCGCGCCAGCTCGCGCGCGTCCTCGTAATAGCGCGAGCTCGCCAGCTGTGTGTGCGCGCGCCCCGGGTCCCCTTCGCCGCGCTCGGCCGCGCGCACCCCGGCCTCGGCCTCCTCGCGCGAAACGAAGCGCGCCGAGCCCATGAACACGATGGTGTCGTCGATCTTGTGGTGCTCGAAGCGGCTCTTGGGCTCGAGGTACTCGGCGAGAATCCGCAGCGGCCGCGCGTCGCCGCCCTTCAGGAACGACTCCTTGAGATACGCCTTGACCGAATGGCGGCGCCTTTCCTTGCGTTTTTCATCCATGGGGCAACTCCTGGGTCAGGTGATCCGAGGGTGACGCGACCGTCCGGCGTGCGATCGTTGCCGGGTAACGCTTGCCGATGATAGCAGCCGATTGGGTAATGCCCGCGCGCGGGGACGTATCTCTTCGTGAGGCTCCTTATGAAGCTCTCGGCGCCCACGCCAGACGCCGAAGCGCGGCACTCCTGACCAGGGACAACCACACATAGCTCAACACAACGGCCCCTCCACCCGCGAGGGCCACGCGGGGCCCGGCCAACGACCCGGTGAAGTTCAGGAGGAAGCCACTCAGGTACACCAGGCTCCACACCTGGGTGAACACTCCCATCACCCTGCCGCGGTACCGGTCGTCCACGAGCGTCTGCAGAATCACCTGGCAGCTCGTCATGAAATACGCCTGGCTGAACCCGACCGCAAGCAGCAGCACGAACGAAACCCAGAACCAGCCGCTCAGCGCCACGCCGATGAGCGCACAGCAAAAGGCGCTCAGCGAATACACGATCACATTCCTGGGCGTCGTCCGCGCCTGCAGCCACGGATAGGAAAACAGCCCGCACAGCGCTCCCATCCCGGCCGCCGACGCGAGCAATCCGAGCCCGCGCGAATCGACCCCCAGCACGTCCTTGGCGAACACCGGCAGCACGTGGATGTAACCCATGGCGAAGGCCGCGTTCAACAGCGCGGCGACAATGACCCTGGAGAAGACTTCGTTTTTGCGGATGTAGCGCACGCTGTCGGCCAGGTTATCGAGCAGGCTGCCGTGCGACGGCGCGGTGCCGGCGCCGGGCCGCACGAGGAACAGGATCGCGATCATCGCGCTGATCCCGATCGCCGAGAGCAGGAAGGCCGCGGGCGCGCCGGCCGCCGCGATCACGAAGCCGGCGATCGAGGGCGCGACAATGCGCGAGCCGCCGAAGGCCATGGAGATGAGCGGGACGCCCGAGCGCAGGTGCGACCTGGGGAGCAGCCGCGGAAAGAACGCCGAGCGGCTCGGCTCGTCGATGGAGTTGGCAAGGCCGAACAGGAACGACCCGGCGGCGAGGTGCCACAGTTCCGCCCGGCCGAGGAGCGCCATGATTCCCACCCCGATGACCCCGGCCGCCGAGATCGACTGGGCGGTCTGGATGAGCCTGCGCGGGTCGATGCGATCGGCGAGCACCCCTCCGAGGAGGGTGAGCGCGAATTGCGGCACGAACGCGCACAAGTGGATCACGGCGAGCTGCGCCTGCGAGCCCGTGATCTCGAACGCCAGCCACCCCAGCGTGAACTGGTACATGTGCTGGCCGCCGACCTGCGCGACCAGGCCGCTCCAGTACAGCCTGAAGTCCCGCACCCGGAGCGCCATCAGCATGCTGCCCGTGGACTGGGTCATGCCCGCAGCTTACATGCGCCGGGCAAAGGTGGCAGGAAGCTTAGGGAGACTCTGAACAAATGGGATTTTGTCATTCCCGCGTAAGCGGGAATCCAGGAAGTTCAATCAGTTGCTAGATCCCCGCTCCCCGCTTTCGCGGGGACAAGTTTCGCGGGGATGACTTATTCAGAGGTTCCTTAGCCTTTGGAGACGACGATGCCGAGCTTCGCGTGGAGGCGGCTACTCTATTCCGAGAACCGTCTTGATCGCGGCAGCCAGGGCGTCGAACTGGAAAGGCTTGGACACATAGCCATCGGCGCCGCTGGTCATGCCGTGCAGCACGTCTTCCGGGGTGACGTGACCCGTGAGCATGATGACGGGAAGGGAGCCAAGCCTGGGATGCTGCCGCACTTTTTGCAGGAGATCGAAGCCGCTGATCCCCGGCAGCCCCACATCGAGGAGTATCAGATGGGGAGGCGGCAGTTTCTGCAGCTCGGCCACGATGGTCTCACGATCGGATGCCGTGCGTACGTCATACCCGTCCAGGGAGAGTTTCCTTGCCAGGATCCGCACCAGCGCCACGTCGTCGTCAACGCACAGAATGGAATGCTTGGCCCCGGGCGCGAGTGGCGCAACCTTTGGCGCCGGGTGCACGATGTTGATGTAGTAGCCGGTCTCCTGCAGCTTGACGGCTCCCGCCGTGACTTCCTTTTTCTGTGCTTCCGAACTCGCTGCCAGTGACGGAGCGGGTTTTGCCGGGCCATCGAATGCCTTGGTGAAGTCGAGGTCGTCAAGATTCGGCGTTGCGGTCATGTCGTTTCAGCAGAATTCAATCCTGCCCATTTTCGCACGTCCGGGCCAGGGCGACGGTGTCGCGCCGATTCAGCGCTGCCCGGCGTGAGCTGTGCCTAGCGCGCCGTGGGCTTCGGCTGCCCCTTGCCGGTGTAGCGCAGGATGAACACCCCCCACTTGTCATCGCAGATGTAGATGTTGCCGCGCGTGTCGACCAGCACTTCCTCGGTCCAGTTGATGGGCGAGCCGTGTGCGCCGCCGTGCTCCGGCAGCCCGGCGCGCTCGGGCGGCATGAAGTAGCCGACCTCCGTCGGGGTGCGCGGATTGCCGATGTCGAAGATGCGCAGTCCTGCATTGAAGTAGGCGGCATAGATCAGGTTGCCCGGCTTCTCCACCTCGGGCAGGTGGAATTCCTGGTTGACGTTGTGCACGCCGAACCGCCCGCCCTTGGCGCAGAAGTCCTTGTACGGCGCGCCCTTCGGCGGGCGCGGCTCGGGAAAGAACGAGATCAGCTTCGGCTTCTTCGGGTCCTTGTTATCGACCAGCACCGCGAAATGCATGCCGTCGTCCTTGCAGTCCGAATCGCGCGCCTCGGAAGCGGCAAACAGCAGCTGGCGGTCCCACAGCGGCAGCACCGTGTGCACCGATTGCACGCCGACCTTGGCGAAGGGCGGGGTCATCTGCAGCGCGCCGATCGGCTTCGGGCTGGCGATGTCGCTGATGTCCAGGTTTAGGATGTACGGCGTGTACGGCAAGGTCGCCCACTTGCCGTCCGGGCTCACGAAAAGGGGACCATGGAAGCCGGGCGGATATTCGGTGCTCGCCGCTTCGCCTTCCTTCTGCCCGGGGACCCACCAGCGGCCGGCCTCCTTCGGGTTGGCCGGATCGCTGACGTCGAGCGCGACCATGATATTGCCGCGGTAGCCGGGCATGCTGGTGGCGAGGTAGGCGAGCTTGCCGCCGGGATAGACGTTGCGGTGCGAGCCGCTGGCGCCGCCCTTCCACTCGCCGACTTTCTTCGGGTTCTCCGGGTCGCTGATGTCCCACAGGTAGACCGCGGCCCCCGCGTCCTTGCGCGGCGTGAAGCTGTTGAGCGAGGTGAGCATCAGGTTGTCGTGCAGCGTCAGCTGGCTGGTGATCCAGCCCTCGGGCCCGGGAATGAAGCGCACGAAACGAGGCCTGCGCGGATCGGTGACGTCGAGGATGCTCCAGCCGTGGTCGAAGGTGTGCCCCATGTAGAGGTACCAGCGACCGTTGTCCGCCTTCTTGATGGCGAGCTTGAACGCGCCGTAGCGGCCCTCCAGGCCTGAAAAGCCGATCGGGCGTATGGCCTGCGCCTGCCAGCCCCCGGGGATGGGATCGGCGAGCGCGGGCTGCCCGCCCGCCACGGCCAGGGTGAGCACGAGCGCCCATACCGATTTGCGTAACAGCTGCGCCATCGCATCCTCCTTGCTCTGCGTGAATGATCTGCAAGGCTGTGCGCCTCGCGAATCGCCTCAATTCAACTGGACTCCGGCCTTTCTGAAAATGGCGCCCCACTTCTCGATCTCGGACTTCAGGCGTTCGGTGAGCGCGGCCGGTGTGGCCTGCTCCTGCGCGGCGACCTTGAGATCGAGCCGGTTGAGCACGGCGAGCAAATCGGGATCGCGCAACGACGCCTGCAGCGCCGACACCAGGCGATCCCTCACCTCCCTGGGCGTATTCTTCGGCGCATAGAGCCCCATCCAGTTGGCGAGCTCAAAGCCGGTGAGGCCCTGTTCCTCGAGGGTGGGAACATCGGGCAAGGCGCGCGAGCGGTACTTGCTGGTAGCGCCGATCACTTTGACCCTGCCTGCCTTGATGTACGGCGTGGCCGTCAAGACGGAATCGCACATCATGTCGACGCGCCCGGCAATCAACTCGGTCATGGCAAGTGCGCTGCTCTTGTAGGCCACTTCCAGGATCTCGGTCTGGATTGCGTTCATGAACAGCAGCGCGCAAGGAGGGCCGCCGCTCGGGCCGGTGCTGGCGAAGGTCAGTTTGTCCTTGTTTGCCTTCACATAGGCGATGAACCCCTGCAACTCGTTCGCCGGAAAATCGCGCCGCGCCACCAGCATCGAAGTCGAGTCGCCGATCAGCCCGATGGTTTCAAAATCTGCGAGCGGATCGTAATCGAGCTTGCGGAACAGCGCGGGGCTCGTTGCCATCCCGATGTGGTGGATCAGGACGGTGTAACCGTCGGGCGCTGCCTTCGCTGCGCGCGCCACGCCGATATTGCCGCTCGCGCCGCCGATGTTGTCGATGACTAGGGTCTGCTTGAGCGACTTTCCCATGCTGATGGCCACCGGGCGCGCCAGCGTATCGACCGGACCGCCCGGCGCGAACGGAACGATCAGGGTGATCGGCTTGGATGGATATTGCTGCGGCACCGCACTGCCGACCCACGCCAGCTGGAACGCAATCAGCGCTACCAAAGCCAGGATCCGTGTCCCCTGCTTCATGACATTTGCCTCTTCGGATTGGTGGAGCATGCCGTTGCTTCTTTCGGGTTCGTCAGCGAAGATCCTCCGCCATCCACAGCGCGAGCGCGGTGTTGACCGGCTCGGACAGGCCGAGCTTGAATGCGACGGGGTCGGCGGTGAAACCCGGCGACGACAAGGACATGGCAAGCACGGCTGCAAGAATATGAAATTGCGACAAGGTCCTGCGGAATCGGCGGCGGTGCAACATCGCTTGTCCTCCCATGAATTATTCAATTCGACGCGGCAACCCGCCTGGCAACCGGCGCCCACTTGTTCACTTCGCTCTGCATGAACTCGGTGGCTTCGGCCGGCGTCATCGCCCTGGTCTGAACCATCTCGTTCTCCAGGTGCTTGCGCACCTCGGGCACATCCATGGCCTTGTTCACCGCCGCATTGAGCCGGTCGACGATGTCGCGCGGCAGGCCCGCGGGGCCGGCGAGCGAGTACCAGGTGGTGACGACGAGGTCGCGATAGCCCAGCTCGACCAGCGTCGGCAGATCGGGGAACTCCGCCAGCCGTTGCGCCGAGGACACCGCGAGCGGCTTGATCTTGCCGGCGAGGATGTGCTGGCGCGTGGTCGAGAGCGTCATGCTGCCGACCTTGAGGTGGCCGGCGACCAGATCCACGATCGCGGAGCCGCCGCCGCGGTAGGTCACGTGCTCGAGCCTGACCTTCTCCTTTTCGGCCACGTACTCGGCGACCATGTTGCCCACCGAGCCGATGCTGGGCGAACCATATTGCACGCCGGCGGGCTGGCTCTTCATCAGCGCCAGCAGCTCCTTGAAGCTGTTGACGCCCGAAGACGGATGCACGACGAACACGTTCGGCGGCCCGCCGAGGTAGGCGATGTGGGTGAAATCGCGGATCGGGTCGATGTTCGCGTTCTTGTTCATCGCCGGCGCCAGCACGTGCGACGGCATGCCGGCAACCTGCAGCGTGTAGCCGTCCGGCGCCGCGCGTGCCACCGATTCGGTGCCGATCAGCCCGCCGCCGCCGGTGCGGTTCTCGACGATGAATTGCTGACCGAAGGTCTTCCTCAACTGCTCGGCGAACACCCGGCCGAGCAGATCGTTGGCGCCGCCGGCCGAATACGCGACCACTACGCGGACCGGCTTGGCCGGCCAATCGGCTGCATGGGCCGCACGGGCCGCCACGGACGACAGCAGTGACAGGGCGCTCATGACCCCGGCGAAAACGACATGCACTCGCTTCACTTTCTTGCTCCCGCGCCGTCGGATCGGCTCCTATTTTCGTGCATCATAGAGAATTCGACCTCATCTGTCTTTCCACTGATCCCATGGCAGCGTCCGTAGACATCACGAAAGTCATCGACGAGCAGAGAATCGGCTCCTTTCATGGGGTCGTGGTGGGCGTGTCGTTCCTGCTGATGCTCGCCGACGGCTACGACAACATCTCCATCGCCTACATAGCGCCCCTGCTGCTCCGGGAATGGGACATCGACAAGTCGGCGCTCGGGCCGCTGTTCAGCGCCGGCCTTCTGGGCGGGCTGTTCGGCCCGCCGATCTTCGGCTATCTCGCCGACCGCTACGGCCGCAAGACCACGCTCGTCTGGGGGGCGTTCTTCTTCGGCGTGTTCACGCTCGCGCAGGTGTGGGCGAATTCGCTCGGCTCCATGATGGCATTGCGTTTCATCGCCGGAATCGGCATCGGCGGCGTGCTTCCCATCACCATCGCGCTCAATACCGAATTCGCCCCGCGCCGGATACGGGCGAGCATGATCATGCTCAGTTTCGTCGGCGTGGCGCTGGGCGGCGCGGCGGGCGGCCTGGTCGCCTCCCGGTTCATGGGAACCTACGGCTGGCAGGTCATTTTCTGGACCGGGGGCTTTGCGCCGATGCTGGTGGGAATCCTGGCGATATTCGCCCTGCCGGAATCGATCAAGTTCCTGTCGCTGCGGCCCGGGCGGCGCGCCGAGCTCATCAGGGTGCTCGGCAGGCTCGCTCCCGGACTGCGTGTTCCTGCGCAGGCCGGGTTCGTGCTGAGCGACGAGTCCAATCGCGCCGCGTTCGCGTTCAGGGACTTGTTTGCCGGCCGCCTGGCCTGGATCACGCCCTTGTTCTGGACCGCCAACGTCATCAGCCTGATGGTGTTTTTCTTCGTCAACCAGTGGACGCCCGTGCTGCTCGCGAGCACCGGGATTCCGGTGGAGCGGGCGGCGATGGGCACCACCCTGTTCATGATCGGCGGATTCGTCGGCGTGCTCGCGATCATGCGCCCGGTGGACAGGTTCGGGTTCATTGCCGTGCCGATTCTGTTTGCCATCGGGATCCCGGCGGTGGGCCTGATCGGCGCGCCGGGCCTGCCGGAGTCGACCATCATGGCGCTGGTGTTCATGGCCGGTTTCTGCCTGATCGCTCTGCAGTTCGGCATCATCGCGACCGAGAGCCAAGTGTACCCGACCTACATCCGCTCCTGGGGCGTGGGTTCGTGCTTCGCGTTCGGGCGCGTCGGGTCGGTGTTCGGGCCCCTGGTCGGCGGCGTCATGCTCGCGCGGAGCATGCCGGTGCAGGACCTCTTCACCGTGGCGAGCGCCCTGCTCCTCATCGGGCTCGCCGCCGCAGTCGCGCTCACGCCCCTGTACCGGGCCCGCATTCTGGAAATGGTCCGGGGGGAAATGGTCCAGGGCGCCTCCCGGGCGGGCTGAGCGGCGCGCGGTCTCCCGGCAAGCATGCCTGTCTCACTGCGGCTGAATGCCGGTGAGGCGCACGATCTCGGCGTAATGCCGGATCTCCGACTCCACGTACTGCCTGAATTCTTCCGGCGTGCTGCCGATCGGTCTCAGTCCCAGAGCGGCGAGCCGTTCCTTCACCTGCGGGTTGGTGAGCGCCGCACGGATCTCCGCAGCCAGTCTGGAGACGATCGCCGCCTGCGCTCCGGCAGGCGCGAACATGCCGAACCAGCCGCCCTGGAATTCCGCGCCCGACACCCCCGCTTCCTTCATCGTGGGCACGTCAGGCAACAGCGCAGCCCGGGTGGGATGCGTGTAGGCAAGTGCACGCAGCTTCCCGGCCTGGATGTAGTTGATCGACTGGGTCGTGGGCACCACCATCATCTGCACTTCCCCGCTCATCACCGCCGCGACCGCCGCTCCCCCGCCCTTGTACGGAATATGCGTCGCCTGGAATCCGGCGCGCTTCAGGAAGAGTTCGCCCGCGAGATGCGTGGTGTTTCCGATTCCGATGGAGGCGAAGGCCATCCGGCTGCCGGGCCGTTTGGCGTATGCGATCAGTTCCTGAACGGACTGCGCGGGAAGCGACGGATTCACCACCAGGATCATCGCTTCCTGATCCGCTATGTTCGACACGGGCACGAAATCGCGCAAGGAATCGTGCGGCAGGTTCTTCTGGATACTTGGGTTCACTGCGAAGGACACCGACGTGATCAGCAGCGTGTACCCGTCCGGGGACGCCTTGGCCACCATGTCGTTCCCGATAATGCCGTTGGCGCCCGGACGGTTGTCGATGACGAATGACTGCCCCATCTGGGCCGCGACCTGCTGGCCGACGATGCGGGCAACCGAGTCCGGCGCGCCGGGCCCGAACGGAACGATCACGCGCACCGGACGGCTGGGATAAGCCTGGCTCCATGCCGCGAGGGGCGCTGCGAATGGCGCGGCGAGCGCCGCGAGAAAAAGCAGAACAAAGCGTGATTTTCTCGGCACGGAAACTCCTCCTTTTCGCTGGGCAACTATACTACGGCACGCGCCGGTACGGCGCCGGACGCCGCGTTCAGGATGGGGGGGGACCGCATGGCCAGAGTCAATTCCGGGGGAGTCGAAATCGTCTATGACGTCCTGAACGCGAAGGCACCCGGCGTCCCGGTCTTTTTCATCGCGGGCCTTAACGGCATGTGCGCCTCCTGCATGAAACAGGCGTTGCCTTTCTCGCGCGAGCGGCCGGTGGTCGTGCACGACCATAGGGGAACGGGGGAGAGCGGTAAACCGCGCGGCGTCTACAGCGTGCAGAACATGGCCGGGGACGTCGTCGCGATCATGGACCATGCCGGCATCGGGCGCGCGCACATGGTCGGCACCTCGACCGGCGGCGCCATTGCGCAGGTCTTGTGCATCGACTATCCCGACCGCGTGCAGAGCGCGGCCATCTGCTGTTCCTGGGTGAAGTGCGACCATTTCTTCAAACGCCAGTTCGATATGCGCAAGCGCATCCTCCTCAGCCTGGGCACCGAGGCGCTGATGCTCCTGACCTCGACGACGCTGAACGATCCCAGGTGGTTCACGGAGCACTACGACGAAATCCTGGCGCGCGAAAAGTTCCTGCTCGCAAATGCGGCGCCGCCGGAGATCGATGCCGAACGGATCGACGCGATCATGGCTTTCGACGAAAGCAGACGCCTTGGGCAGATCAGGACCCCGGTGACGATCATCGGCTCGAAAAACGATGTCGTCTGCCCGCCGTACTATTCGGAGCAGCTCGCCGCGGCCATTCCCGGCGCGACGCTGAGCCTGTACGAGGACGGAGGGCACTTCTTCTACATCGTGTACGCGGACCGGTTCAACGCGGAAATACGCGATTTCATCGCGAGGCACGAGTAGCCGCGGAATTGCCGGCGCGCGATGCGCGCGCTACTCCACGCGCGTGCCCGAGGCCTTCAACAGCTGCGCCCACTTGGTGTACTCGGACTCGATGTAGCGCGCGAATTCCTCCGGCGTGTTGGCGATGATGTCGATGCTCGCTGCGCCGAGCGCCTTTCTCACGTCGGGCTGCTGCATCACGCGCACGATGTCGTCGTGCAGCTTTTTCACCACCTCGGGCGGCGTGCCGTGCGGCGCGAGCACGCCGTACATGTTGTCCACCTGGAACCCCGGATAGCCGGATTCGGCCACGGTGGGCACATCGGGCAGCACCGCCAGCCGCTGCGGGCTGGTCACCGCGATCGCCACCAGCCTGCCCGCCTTGACCTGCGGCACGGTGGGCGGTATCGCCATGAAGCCGAGCTTCACCTGCCCTGAGAGCACCGAAGCCATCGCGGGCGCCGCGCCGGCGAAGGGAATCGGCTGCATGTCGATCTTCGCGAGCGTCTTGAACAGCTCGCCGGAAAGATGTCCCGCGAGCCCGATGCCGGGCGTGGCGAAATCGACCTTGGACGTGCGCGCCAGCTGCTCGATGTCGCGCATCGTGTTCACGCCTGCGAGGCTGGGATGGCGCACGACGATGGTCGCCGAGTTGCCCACCACGGTCACCGGCGTGAAATCCTTGAAGGGGTCGTAGCCGGTGTCCTTGTACAGGCTGGGGTTGCACATGAAACCGGAAGTCGTGAGCAGGAGGGTGTAGCCGTCCGGCGCCGCGCGGGCGACGGCCGCGGTGCCGATGTTGCCGCCGGCCCCGCCGCGGTTCTCGATCACCAGCGGCTGGCCCCACGCCTCGGGGAGCTTAGCGCCCAGCAGCCGGGCGACCAGATCCGCCGGCCCGCCCGCGGCGAACGGCACGATCATCCGCACCGGCTTCACCGGGTACTGCTGCGCGAGCGCGGACGCCAACAAGCAACATAGCAAGGCCGCCGCGAGTGCGAGCGCTGCGCGTGTCCTGGACGTCATGTGATCGCCTCCTCCTCGTTCCAGGGATTATTGCATGCGCGGCGCGCGGCGCCTCAGACCCCGAAGCTGAAACGGCTGCCGACGTTGGAATAGACCAGCTTCTCCGGCATGCGATCGCGCATCATCTCGATGAACGGCGCGCCGGTGCAGTGCATCGGGATGATCACGTCGGGGTTCAGCGCTTCGAGCTCGCGCAGGCTGTGCTGCAGGTACTCCGGCTTGGCCAGACCGAGGTGGAAGCCGCCGAGCACGGCGTGGACCCGGTCGACATTGGCGGCCGCCATCGCGCTCCTGACAGTGTTGACGATGCCGGCGTGGCCGCAGGAGGAGATGACCACCAGGCCGCGGCCCTTGACGATATAGCAGGTGGCATGCTCGTCCGGATGCTGGTCGCGCACCAGCTCGCCCCTGCGCTCGGCCTCGCTGTAGTGGTCGTCGTCCTCCACCATCGTGCCGCCGGTGACTTCCTCGAACGACTGCCGCTCGATGTAGCCGGAGGTGAAGGCACCGTCGAGCGCGCGCGGCGCCGGGCAGCAGACCGTGGCGACGCCCTGCGCCCGCAGCGAAACCCGGTTGACCGCGCCCCAGGGCAGCGGCTCGCTGTCCTTTTCCTTGATCCATTTCTCGCGAAATGCAGTCTCGCCGCCGGTATAGAGCGCCAGCTCGCCGCGCATCCGGCTGCGGTAGTACATGACGAAGCCGTCCAGGCCGCCGAAGTGATCGCGATGGCCGTGGCTCAGGATCAGGCCTGAGATCGCGGCCGGATCGATGTCGAGCAGGTCGAAGTTCCGGTTGAGGATCTCCGGCGTGTAGCCGAAGTCGAGCAGGTACTGCGCCCCGGCGCCCGCCTGAACCGAGACCAGGTGCAGCGACAGCCCCCACTCGGCGGCAAAGGTCGTCATCTGGCGCCCCGGAATCCGCCCCACATGCTCGATGCGAACCTGCGGATGGGACGCCTTGGGCAGGAAGCGCTCGTAGTGCGAATCGACCACGACGCGCACCGACAGTTCGTCGACCACCGGGGCTTTGAAGGGAGTCATGGCTTGCATGGCAAGACCTCCTGCAGTGAATGCGGCTGTGAACCGAACAAGGATGATAGATGGTACAACCTGTGACACGCGTTCGAAAACAGATCAAACTAACGGGCAACCCGACAGCTGATGGAGCGGAGGCACTATGAGTCACTCACAGACGGTGCAGACCAGGCGCAGGAAGCACAGAGCCAAGAAGGTCCTCGAGGGCGCAACCAAGCGCGCAAAGAAGCTGAAGAAACAGACCGCGAAGAAAGCCGGCGCGAGCTGACTCCCCTCCTTCTGTCCGCACCCGCGGGCAAATGGGGACAGACCCCGTTTTCCCCTTAAGAAGATACAAGAAAATGGGGTCTGTCCCCGGTTTTCCCCGGTTTTCCACCCGGGGGCGAGGCGCGTGCCGTCGAGAGCGCGCGCTCAGGCGAGATGCTTGCGGAAAAACGCGATCGTCCGCTCCCAGGCGAGCCTGGCCGCCGCCTCGCTGTAGCGCGGCGTGGAGTTGTTGTGAAAGCCGTGCTGGGTTCCGGGATACTTGTGCATCTCGTGGCGCACGCCCGCCGACTTCAGCGCCGCCTCGAAGGCGGGCCACATCGAATTGATCCGCTGGTCGCTTTCCGCATAATGGATCAACAGGGGCGCCCTGATCTTCGGCACGCTCGCGGTCTCGGCCGCGGCGCCGTAGAACGGCACGCCCGCCTGCAGGTCCGCACCGAGCGCGGTGGCGAGCCAGTTGGCCGTGCCGCCGCCCCAGCAAAAGCCCGTCACGCCGAGCTTTCCGTTGGAGAGCCTGTGCGACTTGAGAAAGCGCGCGCCGTTCAGCATGTCGGTGCGCAGCTTCGCCTGGTCCAGGCGCGCCTGCATCTCCCGGCCGCCGTCGTCGTTGCCCGGGTAACCGCCCAGGGGCGCAAGGCCATCGGGCGCAAAGGCGAGGAATCCTTCGACGGCGCAGCGGCGTGCGACATCCTCGATATAGGGGTTCAAGCCCCGGTTCTCGTGGACGACGAGCACCGCCGGCCAGGGCCCCGGGCCGGCGGGCTGCACGAGGTAGCCGCGCATCGTCCCCGGGTTGCCCCCCGGCGAGGGATAGCTCACGGTCTGCGCCTCGATGCGCGTGTCCGTAGACGAGATCGTCTGCGCCCGCGCATAGCGCGGCAGGAGCGCCTCCGCCATCGCCAGGCCCGATACGCCTGCAACCGTGATTGCGCTCGAACGCGCGAAAAATTCGCGCCGGTTGATGCGCCCGTGGCAATACTCGTCGTAGAGATCGAAAACGCGCTGGTCGATCTCGACCTGCGTCAGGCCCTGCTGCTGGATTTCCTGTGTCGGGGTCATGGCCGGTCCTTCGTGAAGGGCAAAATTCTAGCCTGAAACTTAGGAAGTGCCGCAACCGGCTCGGCCGGAATCGCGGACCCGAGTTCCTGCAGGTTGTCCTCAAGCCGCGCCGGCTCAAACGGCGCCACCGGTGCACCGCCGAACCCGAAGAAGAAACCGCGCGCCTACACGCTCCCGGGCATCGCCATGTCGGATTTGCCGTACGGTATGGACGAGCTGGCGTCCTCCGGAATCCGCGGCATCGTCGCCTCCCACGCCGCGTAGCGGGCGCGCATCGCCTCCAGGCGCGCGGGGTCGCGCTTGCCCCGGTTCGCGCGCTCGCGCGAATCGGCGGCCAGGTCGTACAGGAATTCGTCGCCCTCGATGCTGAGGTACTTCCAGTTCCCCGAGCGCATCGCCTTCTGCGCGCGGTACTTCATGCGCCAGAACAGTTCGCGCTCGAAGGGCCGGTCCGGATGCTCCAGCACCGCGAGCAGGCTCAGGCCGTCCAGCGGGAACTGCGGGTGCGCGCTCACGCCTGCCGCCTCGAAAAAGGTAGGCACCCAGTCCATGGTGATCGCGAACTGCGCGGTCACGCTTCCCGCCTTCACGCGTCCGGGCCAGCGCACCACGTAGGGCACGCGGATTCCGCCTTCCAGCAGGTCCATCTTCTTGCCGACCAGGGGCCAGGTGTCGGAGAAGCGCTCGCCGCCGTTGTCGCTCGTGAACACCACGATGGTGTTCTCATCCGCGCCGGCGGCCTTCAGCGCATCGAGGATCCGCGCGATGCCCTCGTCCATGTGGCGGAGCATCGTGAGATAGGTCGCGACCGATCCGCCATCGGTGTGGATGATGCTCCCGATGCGCTGCGACTCGGCTTCGTCGGCGCGCGTCTCCCAGGGCCAGTGCGGCGCGGTGTAGTGCGCCGAAAGCAGGAACGGCGTTTTCGCATCCTTCTGGCGGCCGATGAATTCCACCGCGCCGTCGGAGATCAGGTCGGTGAGGTAGCCGATGCGCTCGCGCTCCTCTTCGCCGGAATACAGATCGTGGACGCCCGAGCCGTCGCGGTGCGTGAAGTAATCCACCCCGCCGCTCATCGGGCCGAAAAACTCCGCGTACCCGCTCTTGAGCGGGCCGAAGTGCGGCAGGAAACCCAGGTGCCACTTGCCCACGAGCGCGGTGAGATAGCCCGCGTCGCGCAGGATCGAGGGCAGCGTCGGATGCGCGGGCGGCAGCCCGAGCCTCGCACTGCCGCGGTGGCGGCTCGCGATGGGCTCGTCGTTGCCCGCGCGGATCCGGTACTGGAACCGGCCGGTCATCAGCGCAAAGCGGGTCGGCGAGCACACCGGCGAATTCGAATAGCCGTTGATGAAGCGCAGCCCTTCGGCGGCCATGCGGTCGATGGCCGGCGAGCACGACGGGCTCGCGCGGCCGCCGTAGCAGCCGAGGTCCGCATACCCCAGGTCGTCGGCCATGATGAAAACGAAATTCGGTCTTGCCTGCGTCATTCGCCTCTCACCCCTCAGTTCTGCTTGATGCCGGCATCACGGACCAGCTTGTTCCATCTCTGAAGCTCCGAGCGCATGAGCGCGGCAAACTCCTCCGGCCGTCCGGGCGACGCTTCGACGCCGAGCCCTTCGAGGCGCTGCCTGATCTCCGGCATGGCCAGGACTTTCTGTATTTCCAGGTGCAGGCGTTCGACGATCTCCTTCGGTGTTCCGGCCGGCGCGACGATGCCGGACCAATTGGAAACCACAACATTGGGGTAACCGAGTTCCACCAGCGTGGGCAGATCCGGGTACGCGGGAAGCCGTTGCGGCGTCGACGTGGCGAGGACGCGCAATTTCCCGGACTTGATGTGGGGCGCCACGGCCACCGTCGCCCCGAACATCATTTCGACTTCGCCGGTCAGCACCGCGGCAGCGCCGGCCGCAGGGGTCTTGTAGGGAATGTGGGTGATGTCCACGCCCGCCTCCCGCTTGAACAGTTCGCCCGCGAGATGCGCCGGGGTGCTGTTGCCGCCGGAAGCGAACTTCACAAAACCGGGCTTGGCCTTTGCCATCGCGATCAGGTCGGCGACCGATCTTGCCGGCGAGCCGCTCGGAACGACGAGAATATTGGAATCGCGGGCGAGCATGGTCACCGTGGCGAGATCCCGCTCGGTGTCGTAGGGCATCTGGGCGAGCATGCTGGGCGCGGTAGTGTAGCCCATGGAAAAAATGCCCAGCGTGTAGCCGTCGGGAGGCGCCTTGGCGACCGCGTTCATGCCGATGGTGCCGGAGGCTCCGGGGCGGTTCTCCACGAGCACCGGCTGCCCGAAGCTGCCCGCGAGCTTCTCGCCCAGCAGCCGCGCCATGACGTCGGGCGGCGCGCCGGGCCCCGTGGACACGAACACCCTGATGGGCTTTGCCGGATAAGCCTGCGGCAATGCCGCGCTGTTCCACAGGCCCAACGACAAAGACATCGCAACGGCCAATGCCGGTTTGAAAAATGCGTTCATGGAATACCTCATTGCGCCGGCGGCCTGATAGGGTTGACGACCCCGTAGTGGTCAGCCATGACGCCCGCCGGCTTGACCAGGCTTGCAGATGCGTCGCGATGATACGTGAGAAAACGGTAACAAATCCAGTCACGCCGCCTTTCGCGCGCTGCGTCAGATGCGCCGCGCCCGCGACTTGCGCGCGGCGGAGAGTTCCACCGCCTCGAACGTCTTCGGGTCGAAACGCACGCCGTAGTCGTTCCACGCGGCCGCGAGCGAAACGTAGCCCCCGCGCACGTCGCGGCGCAGCGCCTCCAGGTCGCGCTCCTGCGGATCACCGAACCCCCCGCCTCCGCCCGAACTCATGATGTACACCTCGCCCGCGGCGAGGCGCGTGTCGACCTTGCCGGTCGAGTATTCGGTCAGCTCGCCGTTCCTGCGCCGGATCGCGATGCGGTTGCCCTTCGCGGGCCCGCCGCCATTGAGGCCCCAGGGCGGGTTCACCACGCGGTCGCTGCGCGACATGTAGTTGATCGGCGCGAGCGCCTCGACCTCCACCTCGGTGCCCAGGCCGCCGCGAAAGCGTCCCGCGCCCCCCGAGTCCTGCCGCAGCGCGTAGCGGCGCACCAGCAGCGGAAACTTGTTCTCGACCTGTTCCGAGGGGCCGTTGTGCGTGTCCCCGTCGTTCATGCAGATCGTGGCGTTCACGCCGTCCTCGTCGGACTTCGCGCCCCAGCCGCCGCCGATGAGCCCGCCCAGGTACAGCCACAGGCGCCCGTCGCGCGGGTGGATGCCGTTGATGTTGGCGGTGAGCAGGTCGGCGTGGTGGCCGGCGATGACGCGCTCCGGAATCGCCGGCGCGAGCGCCTTGAAGATGGTGTCCACCACCGTCATGGGATAGGTCATCCACACCCGGTAAGGCGCCGGGTGCACCGCGCTCACCACCGTGCCCGGCGGCAGGATGACTTTCAGCGGGCGAAAGCCGCCGTCGTTCATCGGGTAGTCGTGCGGCAGCGCGAGGCACTTGAACGCCACCTGCGCGCAGGCCACGCCGGCGTTGGAGTTGTAGAAGCCCTTCACCTGCGGGCTGACCCCTGAGAGGTCGACGGTCATCCCGCTGCCTTTTACCGTCACTTTCACGCGGATCGGCACCGCTCGGCCGATGTCCACGCCGTCGTCATCCATCTGCGACTCGGCCTCGTACACGCCGTCGGGGATCGCGCCCACCTGCAGGCGCGCCTCGGCCTCGCTGTGGTTCATGATCTCGGCGATGCACGCGAGCACCTCGTCGCAGCCGTGGCGCGCGATCAGCTCCTCCATGTGCTTCACGCCCACGCGGCAGGCCGACAGCTGCGCCTCCAGGTCGCCCATGGCGCGGTCCGGGCGGCGCACGTTCATCTTGATGAACTCGCGCGCGTCGACATTGAGCTTGCCGCGCGCGTGGTATTTCACGTGCGGGATCTGCAGGCCCTCGGAGTAGATGTCGTAGGTCATGCCGTTCAGGATGCCGCCGATGTCCTGCCAGTGGGCCATGCAGGTGGAAAACGCCACGATCCCGCCCTGGTGGAAAATCGGGATCGAGAACGTGAGGTGGTTCAGGTGCGCGCCGGTGGTGTAGGCGTCGTTGGTGAGCAGGATGTCCTTCGGGTGGATGTTCCTGTAGCCCCAGTGCGCGATCTTCGCCTTCACGGTGTCGGCCATCCCGCGGATGAACATCGGCAGGCCCAGGCCGATGGAGAGCGTATCGCCTCTGCGGTCGAACAGGCCCACGGTGAAATCGAGCGCTTCGTAGATGATCATGTTGTACGAAGTGCGCATCAGCACCGACTTCATCTCCTCGGTGGCCGCGAGCAGGCTGTTGCGCACCAGCTCCACGGTGACCGGGTCGGCCTTGCCCTTTGCAATGGGCTTGCCCTTCTGCCGCCGCAGCGGAACGCGCAGCCTGTCCATGCTCAGTCCCTTCCGATCCTGATGACGAGATTGCCAAAGGCGTCCACGCGCAGCGCATCGCCCGGCTGCACCACCGTGGTCGAGGCGTGCTCCTCGACCAGCGCGGGCCCCGCGATGCGGTTGCCCGCCGCGAGCGCGTCGCGCGCGAAGGTGCGGCATTTCACCCAGCCGCTGCGTGGGAAAAACACCTTGCGCTCGCCGGTGGAGGCGGCCGCGGCCGGCCGCGCGCCGCCGCGCGGGATTTTCGCGAGGCGCGGCTTTTTCATCACGCCGGTCACCGCGCTGCGGATGCTGACGATCTCGGCGGCCTCCTCGGGCGAGCTGCGCCCGTAGCGCTCCCCGTGCAGCGCATCGAAGTGCGCCTTGATCGCCGCCTTGCCCCCGCGGCCAAAGGCCGAAAGCGGCACATCGACCGTGACCGCGTGCTCCTGGCCGACGTAGCGCATGTCCAGCGAGCGCCTGATCACCAGGCGCTTTTCCTCGAGCTTCGCGCCCTCGACGGCGGCGATGCCCTCGGCTTCCAGCCCGGCGAACCACTGCCTGATCTCCTGCGAGGACACCTGGTCCAGGCGCACGAAGTGCGAGCGCACCAGGTCGCGGCGAAAATCCGCGAGCAGCATCCCGAAAGCGGAGAAATGGCCCGGCGCCACCGGGATCACCACCTGCGGAATGCGCAACTCGCGCGCAACCATGGAGGCGTGCAGCGGGCCCGCGCCGCCGTAGGCAAAAAGAGTGGGGAAGCCCTCCGGGTCCAGGCCGCGGTCGGTGGTCACGCCCTTCACCGCGTGCGACATGGAAGCCGCCGCAATCCGCAGGATGCCGCAGGCCGCCTCGATGAGCGAGAGCCCGAGCGGGTCGGCCACTTTGCTGCGGATGGCATCCACGGCCGCCTGCGCATCGAGCTGCATCTCGCCGCCGAGAAAACGGTCGCCGGCGAGCCGCCCGAGGACGAGATTCGCATCAGTCACCGTCGGCTCCGCCCCGCCGCGCCCGTAGCAGGCCGGGCCGGGTGAGGCGCCGGCGCTCTGCGGGCCCACCCTCAGACCGCCGCTTGCCGCGACGCGCGCGATGCTGCCGCCGCCCGTGCCCACCTCGCGGATGTCCATCATCGCCGCGAGCAGCGGCAGGCCGGTGAAGGTGCCGCCGATCATCGCCGTGCCGGTGGTGAGCGCGTGGCCGTAGCGCACCACGCCGGCCTTCGCCGTGGTGCCGCCCATGTCGAAGGCGATTGCGTTCGGGATGCCGAGGATCTCGCACAGCGCCTGGGTGCCGATGACCCCGGCCGCGGGCCCGGACTCCATCATGCGCACGCACTGCTGCTGAGCCTCGGCCACCGAGTAGAGCCCGCCCGTGGACTGCACCACCATGAACTTGCCGCGGAAGCCCGAGCGGCGGATCTGGCCGTCGATTTCCCGCAGGTAGCTCTGCACGCGCGGGCCCACGTAGGCGTTGGCCACCACCGTGGAGACGCGCTCGAACTCGCGGTACTCCTGCGACAGCTCCGAAGAAATGGTGACGAAGGCCTTGGGAAAGCGCTTCTCCAGCCACGCCTTCGCCTGCCGCTCGTGCGCGGGGTTGCGGTACGAGTGCAGGAACAGGATCGCCACTGCCTGTATGGCCTCCACGCCCTCCTTCTCGATGAGCTGCGCGGCGGCTTCCACGCTCGCCATGTCGATGGGGTGCAGCACGGTGCCGTCGTAGAGCAGGCGTTCCTTCACCTCCAGGCGCAGCGCGCGCTCCACCAGCGGCTCGTGCTTGCGGTGCCTCCAGTTGAAGGAATCGGGCCGGTTCACGCG
>Ga0315281_10003334_pt1 | contig 23593 bp, 20 predicted proteins | sample YL17G07_0_MG_FD_204540 | JGI IMG/M metagenome (GOLD analysis project Ga0315281, IMG submission 204540) | Sediment microbial communities from Yellowstone Lake, YNP, Wyoming, USA - YL17G07_0 | ecosystem: Environmental > Aquatic > Freshwater > Lake > Sediment | place: USA: Wyoming | collected... | reverse complement strand
GAGAGTGGGGATTAAACATCTGCATTGTTAGTATCTTTATGACCGCCGGTATTTTAGCCGGGATTGTAGTAAGTCGCGTGTGTCCTGTCTCGATTGTTAATACCACCACTATCCTAAACGAACAACCTGATGTAATTGTAGAGGTTGTTGATCCGTCACTGGAACGCTACGCGGAAATGTGGAGACGGGAAATTAGCCGACGCACTCATAACGCCGTGGCTATCTTGTGTCATGGCGGCACTATTGAAAATGGTAGATGGATTGTGGGTGCAGCTGATGCTGGGTATCCCGCGATGCCTGCACAAGAGTTGGTGAAGAAAATTCAGGTTCGATATCCGGGACGGCAGGTTGTCCTATTGTCTTGTAATACGGCTCACTTGAAACTCGGTATCAAAGGTGTTCTCTATTCACCCTCTCCTGTTTGGTGTATACCTGATCGTGAATTGACGTTAGAGATGTTGACGAATGGAGAATCTCGTCGTCTGCTGGATAATAAAAATCGCTGGGCTGAATATCCCGATGCCGTGGGTTCTATTTTTGAGTTCGTGCAAGAATGATATTCCGAATACGACGATTTTCGACGGAATTCATCGCGACATGGCCTACGGGATTTTCCTCTCCACGCAAAACATTGGATGAGACTATTGAAGCGGTAAAACCCTTCAGAGAAGGGGCCAACGATGAATTTCGGATTTGCAATAAGACCGATTATTCTACTTGTACTTACATGTGTTGGCCTCGCTTGTTCCCCCATGGGCAAAGTCCGGGTAACTGGCTTCCAAATGCCGAATAAAGACAATACTACTTGGCGAGATTGTGGACCGTGGGTTGAATGTGAGTGGGATTTTTGATGGTGTTCGTGTGGATTGTATTGGTTGTGACCGGCCTTCTGATTCTATTTGTTGTAGGATTATGTGAGGATGAAGCCAATGGCGAAAAGGAATAGAATTGGTCTGTATGAATTAGGATCACGTAATGTCCGGTTACTTACGCGTTCTGGTACGGGTGGAGAATTTACGACGGCGGGAGAAGCTGGATTAGGTGAGATTTGCGTAGGTTTGGATTATGAAACTTGGCGCGAAGTATTTATCACTCTACTCCATGAAGTTATAGAATATGCGTATATGGATATGGGTGTTAGGTTTCGTCCCGATCAAGATTATTCTAATGCGGCGGATGGTTATTGGTTTTTTTGCAATCACCCTCAGTTTGATGAAGTTGTCGCACGTGCAGGAATGTTTTTAAGTCAGGCTGTTCCCGATTTAGTACACACCTATAAGAAGAGGGGAAAGAAATAATGAGTTTGCTTATTGGATTGGTTCTCGGTGTGATTCTGTTGGTTGCGTGGCAAAACCGAGATTGGATTAAGGGTTTGTTTGTTAAGAAGGGTGAATAATGGCTTCAATTTTACAGGGCGAAACAGTACGTATAGCATTGGTTGCATCCAGTACGTCTACTAATCCTCAATTAGTATTCTTTGATGCAGATGCCAACGTGCGGGTTTTGGAACCCTATGAACGATTGCTGATTGACGATATAATTTGTAATGTGGATGCTGGGATAGTTGATATCATAACGGCTGGTAGTACGGTCGCTTCCAGTACAAGTCTGTTGAGTTTCGATATGGATGTTAGTGAATATCACACGGATGGTGAAGGATTGGCTGTACCACCTGGTATCACTCCTCTGGCGGTAATTGATACGTCTACCGCTAATGTGCGGATTGATGGCACGGGTCGCATTATCACTGCTGGTACACAAGGTGTACGTCCCAACTGGAAAGAAAGTTTAATTGGCTTCCAGCCATAAAAAATCTGTAATCCATCTACCTGATTCCAAGTCGCTGACAAAGCACTTGAAAGAATTGGCATTGGAAGCGATAGATGTTGACGATAACGGCAAACCTATTACTCGTGCTCAAGTTCTGGCGAAAATGATTTGGGAGGCGGCACTGGGTGCGGAAAACAGACCTCCAGCATCGTGGGCACAACAATTCATATGGGAGCGAGTAGAGGGAAAAGCTATACAAGTAGCACCAGAGACGGAGAAAAAGGTCAAGATCATAGAGAAGATTGAGGAATTGGCGAAAGAACGGTTAAATCGAATCGCACAAGGGATGGGAGAAATTGAATCTGTGGGCACAGGAACCACAACTGGAAAAGGAATTCCCGAAACAGCGAAGTCTGTGGACGGACCCGATAATAGGGTTGACGGTTCCGAAGAATCCGAGTAAAAACCTGCAATGGCGGGCTAAACTTCTGCGGGAAGCAGAAGTTGATCTCCCTTTGAGGGATGTTCTCTATACCGCTTGCGCCAAATCTTTACTCTTTTTTGTAAATTTCGCAGCGTGGACACTTCGCGTATTTCAAGTCAAAAATGGGCAGACAATTCAGGCTGAAGATACGCATATTCCCTACGTAACATGGCCAATTCAAGACGATCATCTACTCGCCATTGAAAGAGCAATCAATGTCGGCGAATCCTTACTCACAGATAAGAGTCGTGATATGGGGGCAACTTGGGACCACCTGGTGGTGTTAGCCCATCGTCTTTTATTTAAAAGTAGTGAAGCACATCTGATTATCAGCCGTAAAGAAGATGCTGTTGATTTACTGGATGGTCCGGCGAAGGACTATCCCTTTGGTTCACAATCTGATCCTGGTACACTTTTTGGTAAGGTCGATTATATTCTGGCTCATCTACCAGAATGGATGATTCCTAATTTCTCGCGTAAAAAGATGCACTTACGGAACGGGGATAATGGAAGCCGTATAGATGGTGAATCCAGCAATGCGACGGCGGGATCATCTGATCGTCGTAAATCTGTATTCCTCGATGAATTTGCCAAGGTTGACGAAGCCGAGTCGATTAAACGAAGTATTAAGGATGTATCAGCTTGCATATTACCGTGTTCCACGCCTAATGGACCCGGTACAGTATTCAGCAAGTGGCGCATGTCTGGCAGTATTAAGGTGTTTGTTTTACCGTGGTGGGAACACCCGGAAAAAGGTGCGGATCGAACAACGTGGCAAGATGCTTTGGGACGCTGGAAGATTATATCCCCGTGGTATACGCAACAAATTCTTGAACGATCTCCTAAAGAGTTGGCCATCGAAGTGGATATGGACCATGTGGGATCAGGTGAAACATTCTTTGAGAATATTATAATCGAACAACATAAAAAACTATTTGCTCGTGTACCCAAATATCGGGCATCAATCAAATTCAAGAAGGGGATGACGGACGAGGATGTAGTGCGGGCAGGAATTCAACGACAAACGGATAAAGTAATTTGCCGCACAATTGATGGGCCGTGGCGGATATGGACTGAGTTGATCGACAAACGACCAGATCAAACTAAAACCTATACCTTGGCGATAGATATCAGTAAGGGGCAGGGAGCGTCGAATAGCGTTATCTCAATTCTATGTAATGAAACGAGAGAGAAGATTGCGGAATATGCTGATGCTAATACGCCTCCATACGAACTCGCTAAGTCAGTTGTTGCCGCAACCATATGGTGCGGAGGTACGCGGCGTCCATTCGTCATATGGGAAAATAATGGCGATCCAGGGTTTGACTTCGGTCGCCAATTGGTCAATGTTTACAAGTATCCCGATATCTACTTTGATAAACAGGTAGGAACAACTAGAGAAAAAGTGGGAAAGCGATACGGATGGCGATCTAGTTCAGAGAAAAAAGCAATCGCTCTTGGTATTTTGCGTCGAGCCTACGCGAATGGTACTTTTATCAATCATAGTGAGGCGGCCCTTAATGAATGCCTAATGTATGTATACTATCCCGGTGGGGGAGTTGGTCCTGCAGACCTTATAAAAGAATCTGATTCCGCACGCAAGACGCATGGGGATAGAGTAATTGCTGATGCCCTTTTACTGGTGGGAGCACCTAAATGTAGGGCAAAAGTAATAGAACAAAAGGGGGATTCGATGCGAACCTTTGGGGGAAGATTCAACAAATGGCAACAGGTCAAACGATTCAGAGAACGGCGAGACGGTAAGTATCCTACACACTTCGATTTTAGAATGGTGGATTAGACAATGGGCGACGAGTTAAATCGAGTTTCTCCGAAAAAGATGATGGAGGTTGTCAATCGCGGACAGAAGCGATTGGCTAGTTTCCGGGCAGCTCGTGTCCACTTTATTCAGGAATACTGCGGACCTTATTATGATAAGTCGCAAGGTGAGATTGGTACGAGTCCGTTGAATCTACTATTTAATGCAATCCGTGTATTAATCCCGAATATGGTGTTTAATTTCCCGAAACATACGGTAATGACACCATATCTTCAAGCGAGGCAATATGCTAACTTACTAGGTTTAGCACTTGACCAACATGACTTGAAGATTAATATTCGCAATACGTATCGGGCTGTTATCGTCGATGCGTTGTTCACATTAGGCATCCTGAAAACTGGATTGGCTACATCGGATACGATCTACGCGATCAATGATGAGGACTCCATTGATCCTGGTACAGTATTCACAGAGAAGGTAGATTTCGATAATTTTGTGGTTGATCCTGATTCTCGCGAGCACATGTTTTCGGATGCTCGATTCCTTGGGGATCGAATTATCCTGCCTCGACAATTACTCATGGATAGCGGTCAATATAGGAATGATTTCATTGAACGATTACCTCGTTGTTCGGATGATCCCAACCGAGAACGGCACGCCCACTCCATCTCGATGAAGAATATCCGGATGGATGATAATTATGATTTGGAAGATGATGTTGCAATACGTGAACTTTGGTTCCCCTCTGCAAACGCCATTGTCACTGTACCTGGGGACGATGATGTATCTTTTGATGATTATCTTCGCGTTGATGACTATTACGGTGTTAAGGAAGGTCCATACACTCTCTTGGCCCTTACGCCCCCTGTGCCTGGCAACCCTTTACCTGTACCTAATGTTGGAATCTGGTACGACCTTCATGTTTTGGCTAATCGAATGGCCAAAAAGATTGTAGAGCAGGCGGAACGGCAGAAAGATATTGTTGCCTACAAACGAGCGTCCAGCGAAGATGTGGAAGAACTAAAGAATGCTGGTGATGGTGAAGCAATTGCCGTGGATGATCCAGATGGCGTTAGGACAATGAGTTTGGGGGGTCAACAGAATTCTAATGAAGAGCATCTAGCTCAATTACAACAGTGGTTCAATATGATGGCTGCCAATCCCGAACAGATTGGCGGTCAACGGGTGGACGCTAAATCAGCGACAGCGGCTCAAATTCTCCAGCAGAATGCGGCTATTGGTTTGGAGGATATGAAAGATTTAGTCTACCAGATGGTTGCGAGTGAAGCGCGTAAACGGGCGTGGTATTTCCATACTGATCCCATGATGAAAATACCGTTGACGCAGCGGGTCATGGCCCCCGGCGGTCAGATGCTCGGTCCTAACGGTATGCCTTGGTTGATACCTCCGACTATTCAAGAAGTGCAGGTTGTTCTTACGCCAGAGGTTCGAAGCGGAGATTTTCTCGATTACGTGTTCAATATCGAACCAGAGTCGATGGGTCGTCGCGATAGTAAAACTCGCCTTCAACAGGAATTGGTATTTGCTCAACAAGTGTTACCGGCTGTTATGACAGCAGCGCAGGTATCAATGGCTCTGGGTATTCCGTTCAATGCGAAAGCATTTATGCTTCGTATTGCGAAGGATATGGGAATAGAATGGATGGATGAAGTTCTCTACGATCCACAGTTTCAGATGGAAATGCAACAGCAGATGATGATGGGGCCACAGGCGATGCAATCTAAAGGACAACTTGGTCAAACTCAACCAAATCCAAATCTGGCCCCACAGATGATGCAGAATGGGCAACCCGCTAGTGTGCAAAGTGCTCCGCCTACTGAACAACAGCAGGGTAATCAATTCGCACAGGCTGGGGCGCAAGACGCTCAACGAATGATTGGGATGGCTATCCATCACGCCTTTCCGGCACAGGTGAAGCCATTGTAGAGGTTAGGATGGATTCGCAGATAATAGGTATCGTGGGTTTGATTGTGAGTGGATTGGTCCTAACTTTATGGATTATTTACGAATTTTACGATAAGGATTAATCATGCCTTTAATTCGAGGGTCAAGTAAAAAAGCAATTAGTGAGAATATACGCACTGAAATGCACGCGGGAAAACCGCGGAAACAGGCTATTGCTATCGCCATGTCAACTGCTCGCAAAAGTAAAGGCAGGTCAAATTATGGGTATGAACACACGTGTCATACGGACGGCAGTGCTTTACCAGATGCGAAACATCGCAATGGAACGGAGTAAAGGAGGGTAGCACCATTCCTCTTTACGATTATTTTTGTGATTATTGTAAAAAACCAGCAATTGAATTTTTGCGGATGAGTGATCCTCCGCTTCAATTTTGTTCTGTATGTGGTAAATCAGGATATCGGAAAATTCCTTCTTTATTTACTACAGACCTCAAGAATTTTAATAAACCTATTGAGATGTATTCAGTAGCGTGTAGTACGCTACAGGAAGTGAGGGAGATACAGGTTAAGTGTCCAGATGTTCAGATTAACGATGATCCAAACAGTGAGATGTTTGGGATTCCGATTGCTGCGAACCGTAAACAAAAGAAACAAGTTTTACGTGCGGTTGGGTTCGAGGAACGGAATTAACGGTTAGAATGTCCCTTTTCCCCGCCTATAATGGGCGGGCTACGGACGGGAGTTTTGTATGAGTGAAGTTGCGCAGGGTGCGGCGAATCGCGGTGTTACTGTTCCTCTGTTGAATGATGCAGAGAAGTCGGCATTAGCTGAAAAAATCTCTGATAAATTTCAGGCGGCGTTTGCGGATAGTGAACATGCGGAACTGGATGAAGCGAAACATGTTCAGGATCAAGGCGAACCAAAGATCGTGAAGGATAAACCTGAGTCAACTGAAACTGAGGAAAAAGTTGACGAACCGGAGGACAGTAAAGCGGAGCAAAAAGAGGAAGCTACTGAGTCAACCGATGAGAATGGCTCGCTTATCCTTCCCGATGCTCACAGGCGGTCGTTGAAGCATTATGAGTGGACAGATGAGGAGATTGATCGAGCGGTAAAGTCCGGCGGTTCTGATTTTCTCACATCAGCAGCCAAAATGCACATGATTCGCACGCGCGAATTACAACATTGGGCGGCTGCGGGTCGTGAGGCTCGTAGAACTGGAACTACTCAACAACCTGTTACTACTACTCAAACAGTAGTGACAGACGGCGATCTCAAACCAGTCGATATTGCAACACTCAAACAAACATATGGAGACGAACCGTTAATTGATGCCCTAGTTGGACCGATCAATAGAGCAATCCAAGAAATGAATGCTATGTTGCCGGTCACACGAGAGGCGAAGAAGCGAGCCGAGATGATTCAGTTGGAAACACTCGGTAAACAAGTCGATTCCTTTTTCGGTGGGAAAGAGATGAAAGTCTATACCGATTCTTATGGTGTAGACTCCGCCAGTCTTACCGATTCACAGATTCAATCGCGTCAAAAAATCCTCGAATATGCCGACGCATTGATCGGGGGAAGTCGAATGCAAGGGCGTAATTTGGGTTTAGAAGAAGCACTGCAACTTGCATTTGATTCTGTTACCAGCAGTGCGAAAGAACAGGTCGCACGAGAGAGTATTGAGAAGTCTTTGAAGAAGCGGGAACAAGGGATGATCCAGAAGCCGGGCAATAGAGCGCAGGCCAAGCCTGTGCGTAAACCTGGCGAGTCCAGATCGAGGACAGAACTGGAAGCCTCAGTCAAAGCTAAACTCAGAGAAGTCTTTAATAAATGATCGTGCATAATTTGAGAGGGTATACCTCCTAAGTGAAAGAAGGGTATCTATATTGGCGTTAATAGTAGTCAACTCGCTGATCTAATTGCAACTACGTTGCGCGATTTGCCGAAAGGTCAATTCGAGGTCATGTGGGATAGTCAGAATTATAAAATCTGCCAACTCTACCAAGAACATCGTCGGCAGATTGATGGTGGTACTTCGATCCAGCGTAACGTGATTCTGGATCGGCATGGACGGGCCAAATATCGTCGGTTGTATGATACAGATCAACCTACCGTCGATCAATCTCAGTTCCTTATTAATGTGCCCTGGACACAACTTGGCACTAACTATTCTTGGGATGTACTGGAACTCCTGCGTCAAAAGAATAGTGAGAAGGGATTTATCGACCTACTGGAATCTCGGCGGGTTGAACGCATGTGGGATATTGCGGAGTTGATTGAAGAGCGCGGCTGGTTGACGCCGGTGTCTGCGACTGATACGTTGTTTCCTTATGGAATTCCGTACTACATCAACTTCTTGGGTAATGGGGTTAGTACTGGCGGATTCGCTGGCCAGACAATTCGATACACAGATGCCACTACGGGTACGATTTGTGCTGGTATTGATGCGGCCGCCGAACCGAAATGGCGCAACTATGCTGACACGTATACGCGAGTAGACAACACTCTACTCCGTAAATTGCGTTCCATGGTTCGTCGCACTCGTTTCCGTCCTGCTCCGATAGTCCAGAAGCCTGGTGACGACAAAGTTGGCAGCCCGCTCGAGATTTATGCTGCCGATGATGTTGTGACTGAACTTGAGGACTTGTCCGATAAGCGGGATGATGCTAACACGCCGCAGGATTTGGCCGGAAAGATGTTGCACAATTTCGACGGGACAGCTTACTTTAATAAGATGCCTGTCGTCTGGATTCCGCAGCTCGATGGCATGACGGTGACAGATTCTAATGGTAATGCGTTCCACCCGAATCCGATTTATTGCGTGGATTGGACGAAATTGCAGCCTATCGTTCACGAGGGTTACTGGATGGAAGAGTCCAAACCTATGGTGGACCGTGGCCAGCATACGACGTTTACTGTATTCCTTGATGGATCACACAATAATTTGTGTATCAATCGGCGAACAGTCGGCGGCGTTATTCATTACCTGATCCCGTAAAGAATGGTACTAATCGGGTTATAAATTAGTACAACAATTAATTGAGGTAAAGACAATGGCTTATGGAATGATTGGTTATAGCCGTCCTAGCGAAGCTGCTCAGCCGAGTGGTTCGATCTGGGGCGACAGTCAATGGGTGCAATTGCTCGATGAGGGGTCGGGCTTTGCAGAAGGACAGGATTTTCGGGCGGTAGTTGCAGGCACAGAACCAGGTTTGCCCGCTGCTGCGGATGCAAGTGGTGGTTTTGGTTATGATCCGAATTACAACGCAGTTATGGATATCAGTACCGGATCGACCGGCACGGCTGCGATGTGGATTCGACCGATAGGTCCGATTACGCCTGGCTCCGGCAAGGAATATTGGTTTGAAACTATTGTGGCATTGAAAACCGTGTCTACTGCTCCGGCTTTGTTTGTCGGTATTGCGGAATTGGCTGGTTTGGGTACCACAATTATCACCGATATTAGCACGGTTGGTTCTACTGCCAGTCTTATTGGATTCTGGTTGGAAAGTAGCACCATCAACAGCACGGGTCAAATGGATGCTATATATCAGAGGGCTGGTGATGCGGCTCCCACAGTCGTGTTGGCCGATGTATTGAATTCTCCGTCGAATAATCCCAATCCAGCAAATCCGTTTTTTATTCCGCCTACGCCTCCCGGCGATTTGACGGATGAAGGGTTTGTGAAATTGGGTCTACGATTTGATGGCAAGAAGTATTTATACTTTTATGTCAATGGCGATCAGGTTGCCAAATCGCAGGTTGATCCGACTTACGATATTGTCAGTAACTACGGCGGAATTATCGCTGTTCAAGCTGCCGATAGTACGGGCACAGTTGCTTTAGTTGGTTGGGTTAAGAATGCGGCGAAGGTGTACTAAGTCTCTATGCTGGTTTAGTGGGGTATATATACTCCACTAAACCGGCTTTTGAGGAAGCACTATGGCTTCGCAAGTTGATGGGGCCGTTGGTCAGATTCTTGAGCCGTCGGTGCTCACATTTCGGGATTTGATTATTGACGTGGCCTACAAGTTGGGTATCGCGTCGTATGGAAGTACTGGCACGGACGCACCATCCATACCGACTGATAACCATGATTTAACGCTTTGTAAACGAATAGTCAACAAGGCGATCCGCATGTTCATCCATGATGGTCCGAAACCGAGTGGATGGAAGTGGTTGCGACCGATAGCGCAGGTGGACTTATGGCCGCAGATCAGTGTGGATGCGACGGGATCAACCGTCTATGTCACTTCGACTGGTTATAGTTCTACAACGAGTACAACCACGTTGACTTTGACCGCCCCGTCATTTTCGACGCAATTTTATCCTTCGATGGAGTTGCGACAGATTTGGTTGGGTGGTAATCCGCCGCCTGGCACACAAGGGTGGAATGGAATATCTACATCTACATCGGGTTTGCCTTATGTTATCACGGCGTGGTTAGCACCGGATCAAATTCAGGTATTTGGTCAACTATCCTCTACGTTGGCGTCTACTTCAACGCAACCGATTACGTATTCATTTGTGCAGTTGGGTGATTACACCTTGCCTCTCAATTTCGGGGGACAGTATCTTGGTGAAATCACTTACATCCAGAATACGAATCGTGGTATGATTTTGCGGTGGACAAGTGAAGCGGCGATTCGGTCGCGTAGGCAAAACTACAATATCGAATCAGGTACGCCTTATGAAGCGGCAGTGCGGTTGATTCCAACTCCGCACTATCAATCGCTACGCAATTCGGCATCGGCGTTGGCATTTCCTCGATGGCGATGGGAGATGATGACTTGGAGAATTCCATCAGAGTTTCTTCATATTCTCTTCCCCTATTCGTTGCACTTTCAGGATTTATCTACATACAATGATTTAACTCCCGCGCCTTTTGGGCACGATGAGTCAATTCGATCTGCATGCCTTGCCGTGGCTGAGATGGAGGTAGAGGATACGTTACAAGGGCCGTATATGCAATACTATCGGCAGATTTGTCTGCCAAATAGTTATCGTGTGGATGCGGCGTCGGCTCCACCGGCGATAGGTTACTTCGGTAATCCAACCGCCAGAGGCGGCAAGTGGCCGTCAATTAGAACTTTCAGGGATCATTGGTATCAACGACCGACTGTTCCGGTGTTTACCAATCCCTAATTTTTGCTTGGTGTCCAAAGGTCGCCAAGCCTTTTGGAGTTTTTATGAAACTAAGTCTCAACAATTTTCTCTATGGTCTTAAACAGATAATCACCGGCGGCGGTCGTACTTCGGGTACTGGTCCCAAACCCGCTGATGGTGGATTTCTCCACGATAGGCAACTCGACTATATCGACGAGTTGAACTCCGGTGGTATCACTCCCTCCGGTACATCTTTTGACTATTTCATCCTGCCTCGTGATTATGATGAGGCGGTCGATACTTTGCAATTGCATTTGTTGGGATCAACTGCGTACACGGGCGATCTCACGATTGTCAGTTATTTGATTGATGTGTTAGTGCCGGGTAATAGCACCGCTGTTTCGACGGCGGCACAATCTACTACTTTCACTTTGCCGAATACGGCGGGTGAATTCTATACGTTTACTCTCGATCTTTCCGATAATGGAATGAAACGAGATACGGCGTTTCGCGTTTCGACGATTGCAGTTTCCACCGCTACTCAGGTTGCTAATTCTACAGGTGTTATTCATGGGCATCTGACATATGCCTCCGATCTTGTGTCTTATGATATGTATGGTTATGAACCGGTGAATAAACAACAGCAACTTATTCGTGGATAGAGTACATCAGTCGGGTCAAATTGACTCACTTCGACTGATCTTTTACATGGTGTGTGGGCCTAACCGTCCGCACAACATTTTATGGCGCAAAAAGTATTGCCGATTCCGATGCCTCTCGGTGGTGTGAATAAGGTTGTCGCTCGTGAAAGGCAACCAGAAGACACATGTTGGGACGCTCTCAATGTACTCCCATTTGATTCTTATGGACGCGCTCGTGTAGGCCAAAGATTTGGCATTACGAAAGCTTGGAATCTGGCATTAGGTTCCACATTTGTGCAGGGTTTGCTTCCGGTTCTGGTGATTACTTATCCTACTAACAATAGTACTGATGGATATGGTCAACTCCCCCCTATCGCGGTTATTCCTATCCCATCAACGAAACTTGCGGGGATTGTGAGTACGTGGACTAGTGGAGGCATACCATGGAGTACCGGCACAGGAACGGGTGGGCGATTAAGTGATGGTACGGCGGCAAATGCCACGCGACCGAATTCGGGTCCCGGCGGTCCAATTGTACCGGGGACGGGCGGCGGGACTGGTGGTGGAGGAGCTAACAATACGTGGACCGTTACGGCGGGACCATCTACAGCGGGCACTGTCAATGAAGCATACGCAATGCTGACATATGGCGGAAGTACCGATTCCATTAAAGTTAAGTGGGATGGTACGGGTACAGGATTTATCTCGCCAGGTTCATCGACACTACTCATCATTACCACTAGCAGCGGTACGGGAACTACCCTATTAGCAGAACATGGGCAGCCGGGATTTTATGGCAGTTCTACTCAGTGTCAAGTTCAGTATACTGTATCGCTGAGTCCATCATCTACTGGGACCACAGTAACCGTGACAATGCACCAAACATCAGGAAACAATAGCACTCTCTTGGGCACTTCAACTTCCACCATTGGCACGGCGGCAATATTTCCTAGCCCTTATACAGTTGCAGCGACGGTATTTCTTAATAGTACCGGCTCTGCCGCTCCTTACGTGGTGACACTCTTATGAGTCTGCCAATTTATCCATCTACGAGTACGTTTAATATCCCAGCGATCAACTCCAATTATCGTAGTTATCTTACTGCGGTAGTTGGGGGTTCTACTTGGTTTTGCACCACAGGGGCTAATCCAATTCTCGCCACAAATCAACCCGCACCTTCTACATCGCTAATTAGTTCAACTCGACTGGTTAGTATGGCGACGATTTTTCAAAAAGTTTATATTGTAGACGGCAGTTCCACAATTTTTCAAGCTAATCCGTCCACGCTGGCGATGGAAACTTACTCCACGACAGCGGGTACACATCCTACATTCTGTAATCTCGCATGTAATTGGCGTAGTCGATTAATACTGGCAGGAGACATCAATTCGCCGCATCTTTTCTATTGTGCTCGGTTGGGTACGCCTACTGATTGGGATTATTCTCAGACCGATCCCGCGTCTGCTTTCGCGGGTAATCTATCTATAGCGGGTCAAATCGGTGAACCGATCATCGCTTTGATTCCTTATTCAGATGATTATCTTGTAGTTGGTTGCGCCCACTCCATGTGGATGTTATCGGGTGATCCAGCGGATGGAGGTTCGATTGTTCGTATTTCGGACTCCATTGGAATTATCGGTCCACGCGCATGGGCGATTGATCCTGTCGGTACGTTGTATTTTGTAGGTTCTGGTGGACTGTATCGTCTTCGGCCAGCATGGGAGAAATTAGAACCAGCCAAAAACTTATCCGCTTCTACCATGAATCGCTTCTTTGATGCTCTGAGTTGGAACTACCAGAGTATTCAATTGGTGTACGATAGTGATCTACATTACCTATATGTCTTTGTAACACCTACGTCCAGTACCTCCACGGGTACGCATATGGTTTATGACGCACGTTATGGGGGATTCTGGCCGCAGGGATATCCTAGATTAGTTGGTCCCACATCTGCCGTTGCTTTCGAGGGGCAAAATGATCCTAATAGTCGCGCTATTATCGTAGGGGGTTGGGATGGTTATTTGCGGGTTATGGATCAAGGTGCTTTTGATGACGATAGTAGCACTGTATCGTCTTATTTGGTTTTTGGCCCACTTCATCCGATCCCGATGCAGTCGATACTTACGGCCGCGACTGTCAATTTTGGCGATCTGTTTCTTGGAGATGCATCTAGTACTTGGAACGCAAATCTAAGTTTATACGGTGGACCGAATGCCTTTACTGTTACAGAAGGCACGCCACGCAATTCCACGTTCATCAACTATTCAATGGATCAGCGGCAAAAAACTGCCCGACAACGGCTCCGGGGGGAATGGTTTACGGTGAAAATTCACAACAGCACTAATAATGCCTACTTTTCTTTCGAGTCTGCTTTGCTGGAATTTGAACCAGCAGGCCGCAATAGGGAACGCAGATGAAAATTCCATACCATGAACTTAGTAATTATCGTAATGCTGAAAGAAAATATAGAACAGAATGGGATAAGAAAAAAGATAAAGGTATAAAACTTTGGCAGAAGGTATTGAATAATGCACTCCGATTAGCAGAAGCAATTGATCTCTCTGAGAAGAAAAGTAATCAATGAGCAGTACTCGCATAGATAGAAACGCATGGTCGGCAGATAGAGTTCGCCGCAATTGGCAGCGATTAGCTCAAGCGACAGCTAATCCACTTATCAAACTCAACCCCTCATCTACCAATGCTCTTTACAATACTTCGACGGGATATGGCGTCTTTGTCGATAACAGTACGATCTTTATTACACCTTCGAGCACGATCAGTACAATACTGCCAGTCGTGTATTCTGCCGACAATGCCATTTCGACGAGTACCAATTTCAACAGCACGCGGATTAACCTGCGACTTGATCCCGGTTCCACCAATGTTTTGTCTATAACATCTAGTGGTTTGTTGGGCACTACCCCACCAGCATCTACCTTCTACGTCTTTTCTGGGGATGCATCAATCAGCACATCCACGGGCGGTACGAGCACTAAAATCTTTACGGTAGAGAATCCATCGGGTGGACTCGATATTGCCACGAGTGGCCTTGAAGTTAAGTTGTCTACTCAGACTGTCGCTGCTGCAAACGTGGTCGCACACGTCGCAATTACCAGCACCAATCGGCATCAATTTACTCAGTATGCGGTGGGTTTGCAGTTAGGTTCCACAACTTCCACTAATAGTACGAATGTCGTATATGCGATATGGGTTGGCAATCTGAGTTTCCGTTTGTATCAGGGTAGCACTCAACTTCAATCTACTTCTGTATCGCCACCAGCATCTACGACCCATATTTTATCATTATCTACTGCTGGTGGTAGTACACTCGTACAAATCAATGGCTCTACAATCTTGGGTCCAAAAGCGTATACCGTAACATCTGATCCTTACGCTGGATTCTTTACTGGCGATACTAGTGGCAATGCGACGAGTACTTGTCCACTGGTACAATTCGCCGTTATGGTAAATGGCATCAATGCCTTTACTGATAACTTTCCTGGCACGTATACTCCAGATGGAACTAAACTCCATATACAAAATCCACTTTATATCAGTACCGGAATTTCAACGGATATATCCGCCAACTTTGCTTCGGCGTGGTCTGTTACGCAGGCCGTTGCTGCTATGGGAATATCCACCCAAGGATTGTTGAATACCAATACAACCACCACTAATCTCAATCAAGGATACCGATATACTGGTCTGAGTATTGGCAGCACTACTATTCTTCCCCTCAGTGGTTTGGCTATCAGCAGTACGGGATTGGGTGTAGTGCCGGATAATGCCACAATCCAGATTAACTCTGCTGGTGAACTTGAGGTTAAATCTGGCTCTGGAGGCGTGGGTACGGTGACGAGTGTGGGGTTGGATTTACCGTCCACTATTCTGTCAACTACTGGTTCGCCTGTCACATCCAACGGCACTTTGACGGGCACACTTATTACTCAGATTTCCACCACTTTCTTTGGGGGTCCCTCCACGGGAACAGCGGCAACACCGACATTCCGGGCAATCCAATTCGCCGATATGACGGCGGCATCTACCACTATCTCCGCCATGAACAATGGCATCAGTACTTCAACGAGCGGCCGAAGTACAACTCTGGGCACGCGAGTCAGTGCTAGTACAAACAACTTAATTTCCACCTTGGCAGATGGTTTATATGCTTCCACATCTACCGGGACAGTCTTTGGACCCTCATCTGCCACAGATAGAGCAATAGCTATGTGGAACGGTTCAACGGGTACGCTTCTTCAAGACTCTAATATTGTCATAGATAGTACTGGCATGATAGTGGTGGGAGGATTTATTGGTAGTGAACTTATAACTAACGGCACATTCAATACCGATCTTTCTACATGGTCAACCACGGCGAGTGCGTGGTATTGGACTAGTACAAGCGGCGGAGTAGCACACGCCTCAACTGCTGGTATACTTAATCAGAATCCCCCTATTGTTATTGGTGGTCAATATAGAGTTTCATGGACCGTTAAAAATTGGGTGAGCGGTGGATTGCAGGTGGGACTGGGCGGACAGAATTTCAGCAACGAAGCGCCGACTTCTTCCGGGACAAGAACGTATTATGTGTCTGTCAATGCCACGACTGGTCTGAATATATCCGCCAGTGGATCAGCAAATTTTGATGTGGATGATGTTAGTGTTGAGCGTGTAACACTGCCAAATAAATCTACTTATGTGGTAGGCGGAATAACAACCCCTCAGTTTGGACTAATACTAGGCGATCCGTATCAAGCGATTATGCGGACAATTCCAGATGGCACATTGACTGGGGGAAACTTACGGGGTGTTGGGGCTTCTGATTTTCAAACTATAAGAACGGCGGCTAATCAAGTTGCGAGTGGAATATATTCATTCGCTGCGGGTGAAAGTAATGTAGTTGCAGGATCGGATGGATTTGCAACAGGGGCTAACAATACTCAGAATACTGGCACAAGTTATTGTGCGACGATGGGATCATTTAATGTAATTAATGCCAATTTGCAAGGGGCGACGGCGATTGGCGTACAAAATAACTGTGCCACAAACTATTCTTTAGCTGTCGGGCGATATGCACAGACAGACCATTTGGGTGAATTTGCTCATGCCATGGGTTCAATCTCCCCAACAACCAAAGGATTGAATCAGGCAGTTCGCAACCTATTCTATGGATTTACTTCAACTTCAACTGAAACAGAAATTTTTATTGATGGCAGTTCTACGAATAGATTCTCTATCGGCAACAGCACTGCATATTCAGCTCTTGTTCACATCATGGCTCGCAAGGCTGGTGGTACTGGGGCGGGATTTAAACGGCACATATATGTGGAGCGCAATGGCGGAGCAAGTACAACGAATCAAATAGGTTCAACCGATACTTGGGGAACAGATATCAATTCATCTACAGGAATATGGGGTGTCAGATTGGCAGTTAATTCTACCACCGGAACACTAGATCTGTTTGTTACAGGATCGGCGGGAGATAATATTCGGTGGGCTGCAATGATGGATGCAATTAAACTAGTTTATTGAGAGGTTAATATGCCAAAAGCGGGACAGATTTCTTCCACGGCGTTCTTACAACCTTCGGGACCGGGGGCAGAGTCTATGCAGCCTCTCTCGCAGGGTTATAATGCCGCAATGACCAATTTAAATCAAGCCCTACAGTTATCGGGTAATACTGTATCCGGCCAGATGAAACAATTGCGGCAACAGTATCAAAATCAACTGGGGTTGCTTAATCAGAATCTCATCAATAAGGGGTTGGGTAATACTACACTTTCGCAGACGATGGCGCAAGCTCCACTCCGCAGCTATAATCTAGCCGCCAATGAAGTGCAGAATACGTCGGCTATGCGACAGATGCAAATGTTACAGGCGTTGGCTGGCATGCAATCGCAGGGTGGAACAGCACTTTCTGGCATGATGGCTCCCTATGCCCAGTCCCAGTGGATGCAGAACCAACAACAGAGTACACAAAACCAACAGAATTATCTGGCCTCTCTCCAAGCGGCATGGAACGCAATGAATATGCCCACGGGATTTGGGTTCAGTGATCGTGGTCCGTCACCACAACAGCCACAATCGCCTTATGGTTATATCCCACCCCAGCAGATGCAACAACAACCCGTGGCACAGTCTCCCGGCGGGATGTATAGTAAACCGGGGGCCGGACAAATGACACAAGTATCTTCACCAGACACGGTTAATACTCCGTTGGGTATGATGACTATGGACGAGGCTTACGCGTTGTTTGGCGATTCTCTTATGAGTTTGTAAGGTGAAATATGCCGTTTGCTCCGTTAGTTACGCCGTTACAACCAAATCCTTTTTTGCAAGTCTTGGCTCAAGGCCAGCAACAACAGCAGGGTTTGGCTGATATCAATGTGTCCCAACAATTACAAAATGCGCAAGCAATGCGTATAGCTCGTGGTCAATCCTCTATGCCCTCTGCTGGACCCCGCGGTACTGCTCCTGTTACTGCCGCTGTACAGACGGCTAAACAATTGATGCTCAAATCTTTACTTGGTGGTGAGGATGAACAAGATAGTGAACTGGCTCAAATGCCGGAAGATCAGAGGGGACAAATCAGACAATTGACCAATGATCCTAATGTACCGCTCAATGAATATGAAGGTATTTTACAAAAGGTGAAAGTTGGGCAACAGACAAAACGTCAGGCTATGTTAGCCGCAGAGAAGGAAAAATCTTTTCAACCAGCTGTCTCACCGTCCGATAAAAAGTTACCGGGTATGAGTGTTATCGGACCTACAGGACAGTTTCAATATATCGCTTCCGCTCCTGCCCCTAGTCCACGACAACAGGCAATAGAGGAATTGAAAGATAAGCTGGATGACAATTCTTATAAGATGCTTCAAAATATGGCGACTAATCGGTCAATTACTGATGCATCGTTTTATGAGAAAGTTAGTCAGTTTACGGGAGTCGCTAGTAAGGCGCAAGAACAACAGGCGAAAGAAAAACAGAAACGCATCCAATTTACTCCGCAGGATGCTGATGGACTAACTCCTCGTGAACAATATGTGGAACGATGGAAAGATAAACTTACACCAGAAACATACGAGAATTTCAAAGCTGAGGCTCAAGATGAGAGTATAACATTCCCACAACTACAACAACACGTTACAAGAGGAGTGGCCGATCTTTCATCTGAAACTCGCAGATATGAACATGAAGCGAAGATGGAACAAGAAAAGGGACAAAAAGAAGTTCGGCAACACATAATGGACTCCATTAAGAATGCTGAAAAGGAAGTTAAAGAACTTGATGATAAATATAAGATATCGGGTGGATTAGTCAATCCTCTCATCGTAGATACAAATACGGATAAGGAATTCGTTGCGGATCATTCGCGGCGAAAAGAACTCACTCAGCAGATAGGTCAATTACGACAGCAACTCGTATCAACGACTTCCCAAGGCACTACACCTGCTACTAAAGGACAAACCAAATATGAAGAAGGTAGGACCTATACTAGTGCGTCTACCGGTAGGAAATTTCGTTATCAAAATGGACAGTTAGTGGAGATTGGAAATGCCGAGTGATATTCCAACTGATTTGATTCCTGATGATCTGGTGCTGACAGAGGAAACTCCCGCCCAACCACGGGCAACTAACGCCTTCTTCGGTATTCTACAGAGTGCTGCTAATGCTGGTCACGATCCCGCTACATTAGAGCGGCTGGTCAACACAGGTATTACTCCCGGTACTGTTGGTGATTGGACCAGATTGAGAATGGAACACGAGGAGCGAAAAACAGGACAACCGCTTCAACCGCAACAAGCCACAGCCATCTACAATGCGTTCCAAAAGTATGCCAACGCTCCAGTACAGGAGGCACAGTCTACTGCTCCATTTCAACCTGGGGAAATGGGTGTGGCAAAAGCCACACTGGGTTTACCACTAAAAGCTCTAGCTTCGCCGATTACCTGGTTACAATCACGATTGGCTCCCACTGTTAGCACATATTCTCCCGAGTGGGGGGCTAAAATGACGGGTCAAGCCAGACAGACAACACAGTTACACGGTACAAAGTGGGGGAGTATTCCAGGAGAAATGATTTCCGGTGTTATTACCTGGGCAAATCCAATTAGTGCCGCCGCATACGGAGCGATGGACTCTGATTTAGATTCGCAGTTGGCTAATGAACAAGGGGCAGATATTCCCGGTTATAAACATGCCGCTAGGGCCGTTTTATCTGGATTGCTCAATTATGGAGCCGCCAAGGTTTTCCAACAAATTCCCGGCAGTCAATTATCAGGCAATATCACAAAGGACTTAGTTAGACAAGGAGTCCCTGAGGTAGTCGCCTTAAAAATCGCTCCCGCTATTCTAGGTGGATTGACTATAGGGGCGCAGACAGGCGCACAGCAAGCAATCAATGAACAGCCTTTAGACCCAACAGAAATACTTAAACAGGCAGCAATTGGTACGGCTATTCCATTGGGTCTGGAGACGTTAGGAGCAGGGGGAAGTAAACTGCGTCAACTGGTTGGAGCGGGAGAAAATAAACTCCAACAAATGATTGCCACTAGACAAGAGGCACAAACGCCAATTGCACCAACTCCCGTAGAACAACTTCGACAAGTACCGCAGGGTCCTCCTGGTGAACCGGGCACATATGTACCGACAAAAGAGGGCCTAATTTATCGCCCCAAACCAGGAGAGCGAATTGAGCGAATTAGCGATTTGTCGCAGGAACATCCCGTCAGACAAGCGACCGAACAGGCGCAAACTCGATTGCAGGCAAAGTTTCAAGAACGTAATCTGATTGCCGCAGAACAGGAATTACGCCCCCTATACGATGCACTAAATGAGAATAAGTCTCAATTGCAGACCCAAAAAGATATGCCGCCAGAACAACGGCAAGTACTAGAATCCCGGGTGGATCATGGTGCCGCTGTCATTCAAGAGAAACTGGGGGCTGTGGAAGCCAAGTATGGAGAGAACGTCGCGGAGGATTTGCGTGCGAGATTAGAACAACCAACAGCTAATATTCAGGGTACACGACAGGAAATGCAGTTGCGTTTAGCTGGGGGGGTTCAAACGCCGGAAGGACCACCAACCCCCAGGGGCGATATCCTGCGGCGAATGTTGGGCCAAGAAGAAGTGCCCGTGGAGCCGATAGGTGTGGGGGCAGAACTAGTGCAACGTATGGCAGGCGCTGAAAAAATAGCTTCTCTACCAGAATATCCTGAGCGGCCTATTACTCCTGAAACGGATATCGCCACTCGATTGCGGGGCATTCAGGCTACAGAGTATGCTGAGGGATATCCTACCCCAAGAGAAGAGTTAGCGAAAGCACTGGGACCAGGAGAGATGAAGCCGCCTAAAATTCCATTACAGGCGAGAATGGAAGCGAAACGTGCAGCAATAACTCCACCGCCAGAAGTAGAACCTCTGGTTGAGTCAAAGGTAACACCACCTCCAGAAAAAGTAAATATTTTTACGCGGGGACGTGAAATGTTGAGGGAGGTTGGTTCTGCAATCGGTTCACGAATTGGTCTGACTAAAGGAGGTCAAAATGTCGCCGATAAGATTGTTGAGGTTGGAGGCAAACAGGAATTAGAACAGGTTAAGACGGAAGCCCGCTTGCAGCCCTATCAGGAGTTGGGCAGGTCGCTGTCCAAAGAAGAAGGCATAAAACTAGTTGATGAGATCAATACTGGCGATGCTATCTCAGATGGGCGGTTTACTGGATTCCGGGATGAGATTGTCAAACTCAATGCGGAGAATATTCAACGAGCCAATAAACTCGGCTGGAATACAACCGAATGGACTGGTGATTGGATCGGTAAAATTTTTGAATTTCCTGATGAGAGTGGACGATGGCCGGGTGAACGAGGCTATACCAATAGGCTTGCAGGCGCGGAGAACTTCCTGAAAACCGCCAAATACAAAACTTATGGTGAAGCTCTTGCGGCGGTGGAAAGAATGGGTGGGCGAGTCAAATATTCTAATCCTGTTGATATGGCTGCGGCCAAACAGATTGAAGTACACAATAGTCTGATTGCCCACGAGATGTTTCAGGATGCCATTAACAAGGGACAAGTACATCTAGTCACAAAAGAGAATCCCGTGCGTCCTGGCGAGGAAATGATTGATGATCCAATTCGCTGGACTCACGATCCCCAAGGTAAAACTTATGCTTCCCCAAAAGAATATGCCGATCTATTCAACTGGAAGCATGAAGAGACTCCCAAGAGTAGAATTCTCAATGCCCTAGTAGGGGCAAACCATGCCATGACGGCAATGAGAATGGGTTTGGATTTTCTTCATGCCACTTTTACTACAATGGCATCTTCAGGGCTTTTATTTGAACAAGTTTTACGTGATCTCGCGGGAGGTCAATTTGCTCGTGCGGGCAGAGTCGCTTTACAGGCAATAGATATTACCACTCCAATTAGAATGGGATCAAAAGTCCAAGAACTTGCTGCTAAGGGAGTACCTGTTGCTGAGGCTATTGCCACTGGCGGCGGCAGGACAATGCGGAGTTCGATGTTCGATAAGAACGACTACCAGACGATGAAAGAGGATTGGGCAGAGGGTAACCATTTGAAAGCGGCACAGGACTTATCCAGACTTACACTTGGCCAGTTCAACAAGACACTATTTAAGCGTCTTATTGAACGGCAGACTATGGGAGTTAATGCTATCCGGGCACAATCCGAGATCATGCGAGCACAACGGGAAGGATTAAGTCTCAGTTCTGATGAATTCAAGTCGCGAATGTCAAGTATCGTTCGTGAAACAAGTAATATGATTCACGGGGACAATCGGATCAACTTCCAAAACAAAGTTATGGCAAAAGTGGGACACACTTTTTTTGGTACACCTGGTTTTATACTAGGGAAACTTCGTTTTACAGAGGAATCTATTCGCGCTTTAGCTCCACTTTTTCAAGGTAAGGGGGCTGGTCCTGCGGCATTTGGTTTGATGGGTGCATTATTGGCTCAGGCGTGGTATGGTACGTCGGCCAATCTTTTACTCAATGGTAAATTGCCACAGTCATATGAGGATATGACCCACATTCCAACACCGTGGAAAGATGTAGACGGTAACCCTATTCGTCTTACTTTGCGACACCCGCTTGAGGCTGTTGCAGCTATTGCTACAGGAGATAAATCTTTCCGAGACATGATGATAAATCGTCTCTCTCCTATAGTGGACTTTCTCTATGAGATGGGAAAGGGATCAGATTATCGGGGCGCACCTACTCGTGAAACATGGGGTGATATATTAACTACCGCCCGTAAAACTATGCAACCATTTTTTGTGGGTACGATGGAGCGAAAAGACATACCATTGGGGATTCGTATTGGCGGGGCTGTGACGGGTTTCCTCCCCTCCGCCAAGAAGTTTAGCCGATCTGAGGCAGAAAATTACGCCATCGACCTGATGCGACAAGCTCAAGCTCCCAGGACCAAAGTTCAGATTACCCACTCTGATGTCCTACGCGGATTGATATCCGATGTTAGACAGAAACGACCGGAGGCAGCGGTCAACATTCGTCAAGCACTTGAAAAAGGTGATATCCTACCCGCCGATCTCAAGACGATTACGGAGCGAGTTAGTCAACCGCAAGGGTTGCAGTCAGTCCTCAAAAACCCAGAATTATCCCCCCGCCAACTTATGGAAATATGGGATAGGATGACACCAGGGGAACGAAAATCAAATCGCTTTATTGTAGTAGGGAGAATTGGGCGGGCGAGGGAAACAGCAGACTTCCGTAATAAGGACAAGGTGGCGGCACTTAAAAGTATTCAAAAGGGAGTGCAGTAATCATGGCTAATAACATGTTCGATGCGATGATTGAATATCACAAAGCACTTGCCGAACCAATGATAAAAAACCTGCGAGATG
>Ga0315281_10003333_pt1 | contig 23594 bp, 26 predicted proteins | sample YL17G07_0_MG_FD_204540 | JGI IMG/M metagenome (GOLD analysis project Ga0315281, IMG submission 204540) | Sediment microbial communities from Yellowstone Lake, YNP, Wyoming, USA - YL17G07_0 | ecosystem: Environmental > Aquatic > Freshwater > Lake > Sediment | place: USA: Wyoming | collected... | reverse complement strand
GGCCTGGCCTATGGGCTTGCCGAAGGACTGACGCATGCCCTCAGAGAATCGGTCAGCGCCAGCACCGGTCGCCATGGCGTTCTCGCGCAGGATGTGGTGCGGGTAAGGAAGAATTTTGATGAAGAAGCCGGTTGTTCCCAGGTGCTTCTCGAGCCATTTGCTTGCCGCCAATCGCGCAGCCTCGAGGCAGTTTGAACGCATCTGCACGTCCCTGCAACTGATAAGATGATAGACAAGAGGAAAACCGTCCTTTCCAGCGACGTTCCCGCCTTCGAACTGGTGTATCTTGCTGGCCGGCACTCCTTTAACATAGCTCTTGGGCGGCCTGCGTATGGATATGCGCGTCCAAGGCCGCTTGGTTATCGCGTGGTAGCATCTGCCGGGTCGAATTGCCATAACAATCAAGTTCCAATTGGCTTCTGAACGTTTATAAACTTTACCAAAAGAACGATTTTTTCTCTTTCGGCTTCGGCTTTCGTAGCGCCTTCCGTATCCTATCTTCAGCGACCTTTGTCGCCTTTACGCCGTTGCCTATGCCGCACGTGTTTCCCACGCCCATTATGAGTATGCGTTCCCTAGCTCCAGCGCGCTTGACAGACTCTTTCAGCGTTTCCATGGCGTCCGGCACAGCTGCCAAGACTTCCTTGGCCATTGGGGACAGCGCCTCTTCCTCGTTGACCTTTACGACTATGGCGTCAACCGGTATTCCGCGCTTAACCGCGAACTCTTCGATCTCGTAACGGTCCACGCCAGTGCCCCCCATCGCAATGCCGATGCCCTCGGCAATGATACCAGTCTTCTCGCCTTCCAACCTCAGGCCGGCATCGATTGTTATTATCCTGTCGATGCGCTGTTTCCTCGTGAGTTTTAGCAGGAACTTGCCCGGATAGCCTGTGCTCGCGCCAGGCCCGCTTGCCTTTGACACAAGAACGGTCCTGCCAGCTATCTTCGCTTTCGATACGACGAACTCATCGTCCGCGTATACTTTCGGTTTGCCTGTCATCAGGTGAGATATGACGAGCGGCCCTATGCCATCGCCTATGGGCACGCCGTCTATGAACGCGTCGGTAGCTGCCTCGGCCGCTTTCGCTATGCGGCGTATCAACGGCATCTGCATCTGCAGAATCAGTCCCAGCTGGAATATTTTGTATTTCTTTATTATCTCGAGATTGTGCCGGACTATCTTTGCTATCTGGTGCACGGTCATGGCGCCGGCCAGAGCGTTCTTTATGTTCGCCGACCTTTCGGCATCCATTTCCGGTCCTATCTGTTTGACAAACCATTTGAATCGGTTGTCCGATTGGCGTACGACCATGTCTATCTTGCGGATTATGCCGTACGGGTCGGCGTCAACTGGCGATATGGAAAAGAAGTCCATGAAGCTTCGGATCCTCGAACGCATTTTCGCATCGGGACGTTTGGACACTGCCTTGATGACGCGATCCCGACTTCCGGTGGCCATCGCTTCTAGCTCAGCCGTTTCCTTCTCGAGCTTCAAAATCGTCTGGGTCGTCATGAGCCGAGGCCCGAACAGTATCATGACCAGGAAAATCAAGAACCATAGAACGGTCGATATAATGTCAGTTTGACCGCCAATTTGCGCAAGCATGTCGAACATTTGTAACTGCCCCTATTTAAATGTTGAAATAGGCCAGCACGGTGAGCAATGCGCCGATGGTTATCGGGATGCTTATGTTGTCGTCTATGCGAGGCAAAGCCTCTATGGTCATCGCTATCCACGCTGTCAGGAATGCCCTGAACGGATTGACAAAAACCAGCAGGACGGCAAATGCAGCCAACCAGAACGTTGCCGAGCCCTCCCAGCTCTTTTTCGGGTTGACGGGAAGCTTGTGCTTTCCGAAATAGAAACCTACTATTGTGGAAAAGGCGTCCGCGAGCGCCAACACGGCAATGGCAGCGGCGGCAATGCCGACGTCGAAAAGCAGCACGGCAACGGTTGCGCCCGCATAGAACGTTATCGCGCCCATCAGCGGTCGCTCGGCCGAACGTTCGTAGCCTGTGGCGAAGCTTTCGGCCAGCTTGTTGATGCCTGTTGCAGGCCCGTGCCTGTTGTGCCTCCACATCGCCCATATAAGGAAAACCGCGAATACAGCACCTGTCGCGGCAGCGCCAATCCATTTGCCAAACAGAAGCAGAGGCAAAATGCTAAGTATGCCTGCCGCATGGACCGCCTGGCGTCTCAGTTCGAACATGTCCATGTGCTCACTTCTTCTTGAACGCTGCCCTGAACGGCCATGTGATCAGCTTTAGGAAGTATACGATGAAGTGCAGGAACTCGTACAGTACCACGAGACCGATGGCGGCCAGCGCGAACTTTATGCCCATGTCGATCGTGGCCTCTATGACGAAGGGCAGCGTTATGCCGAAATAGATGGCAACGCCGTTGATTATCCAGGGGAAAGCGAATCCTATCATGCCGGCTATGCTCGCCCTCACCAGCAGCTTGAACAACTTATATAGGACGAATAGCGATACGATGAAGACTATGGCTATCATCGCAATCTCGGGCGTCAGCCAGGTCGGCAATGCCATACAGAGTTATTCGGTTGCTCTGTTTAAAAAGTTTATTAGGACTGACGCAGATATAGAAAAGATGCCAAAGACGAAGATAATCATAATCGGCACGTCACATGTTTCTCCAGAGTCCGTTGCAGCTGCACGCGACCGCATACTGAAGGAACAGCCCGATTGCGTGGCCGTAGAGCTGGACCCGATACGTTATTATGCGCTGTTGCACCCGCAGCCGCCCACACTGAGGGCCGGGGCGACCGCATGGTTCCTGCAAACGCTCCAGACACGGATTGGCAAGGCTACCGGCGTCATGCCAGGGACCGAGATGCTGACCGCCATAGACGCCGGCAGGGCAGTTGGCGCCCAGGTGGTCCTCATAGACATGTCCATAGAGCATATCGTAGCAAAGATGCGGGCAGTGCCGGCCTTGCACAAGCTCGGAATGCTCACGTATCTGATAGCCGGAGCGGCCTTCGGAAAACGTGCAATCGACCTTTCAAAGGTGCCAGATGAACGGCTGGTCCGAGAGGTGCTGAGATACATGTCAAAGCACATGCCGGACTTCTACCGCATCCTTGTTTCTGAGCGAAATGCATACATGGCCAACTGGATTCGCGAACTGGCAAAGAAACACAAGAAGGTCATCGTCGTTGTCGGCATGGGCCACACAGCAGGCCTAAGCAAGCTATTAAAGGTCAGGGCAAAATAATTCTAGCATGGCCTTCAGCTTCAGCGGGACAGAAGTGCGCGACCTGATAATATCTTCAGCCGTGCTTGCGTTTGCATTAGGCGGCATAGACGGCTTTTTGCCGGCGCTTCTGATAGTGGTCGTCGTCTTCCTCAGCCACGAGATACTTGGCCACAAGCTGGTTGCACAATACTATGGATGCTTCGCAGAATATCGCATGTGGCCCATGGGTCTGCTATTGGCATTGGTAACTTCATTTTTCGGTGTCATATTCGCGGCTCCGGGCGCCGTTTACATCTCGCCCATGACAAAGAAACAGTTCGCGTTCAGCGTCGTCCACCTAACAAGAAGAGAGTATGGCCTGATATCGATCGCTGGCCCGGCAGTCAACATCGCACTCGGCATTGGGCTGCTAGCTGCCAGTTTTGTATGGCCCATAGGTCTGTTCGTCATCGGAGCGCGGTTCTCGGCCTTCCTAGCCATATTCAACCTTCTGCCGGTACCGCCGTTGGACGGACAGAAAGTGATGGCCTGGTCCAGATGGGCATGGATAGGGTCGATAGCCGCAGCTGCAACCATCTACATAGCGACGGTATTTATCTGAACTACCTTCTAAGGCCGACCTTTGCAATGAGGCTCAGTGCCACGATGAAACCAGCGATGCCGAAGGCCACTAGCAGGTTTATGAAGAACGCCTTTGCGGCCAATGCGAGCGTAGCTATCTCGGATACGCTGATCATAGCGAACAGCACTACGGTAAGCGCTGTGACACCTATCAGGAAGTCCCTTTCTTCGTCGACGCGTATGTTCAGTATTGCGACTGCTGCGCCGCAGATACCTAGCACCAACGCGATTATGGACATGTCGAGGTTCCAGAGCGCTCCGGCTGCCGATATCAGCAGTATCGCCAGAAACCATCCTGTGCCGGCCTCGAGTTTGAATGCGGTCTTTCGAGTTCTTGGCATGGCTATAGTTGCGGCAGCCGCCTTAAAAATCTAATCTCGGTATTCCGCCTCGGCAAGCTCGCGTATCTTTTTTGCCTTTTCCGGGCCGATGCCAGGCACTTCTCTCAGTTCTTCCTCGCTGGCGCCCACTATTGCTTTGACGCTCTTCAGCTTCTTCAGGAGTCTGCGAGCTAGCGTCACGGAAATTCCTGGCAGGCCGGAAATGACGTACTCCTGAAGGTCTGCCATGGTCATGCGCGGCCTCTTTTCCCTTATCGCAACCGTCCTTTCCTGGTCCACCTGTTCGCGCCTTGCCAGCCAGTATATCATGCCGGCGGTTTCCGTCTCATCGGAGGTCCAAAGAATGGGGATGCACAAGTCAACAGCGATGGCCGCCAATGCCCCGCGTATGGCGTTCGGCGTTATGCCGCTGCGGCCGTAAAGGGTCGGCCCCTCGATTATCAGCACGGGCTTCTCGAAGTTCTCTTTCATCGCCTTCATCTGCTCGAACAGCCTGCGATCGATGATGCTGGAAGCGAAATCGTCGCACGTCTTCCTCTCGATGCAGACACGGTCGCTGACGATATAGTCGCCCACTATCAGCGTCTTCTGCTGTAGCGTGCAGTCGTAGGCGGACAGCGCATTGACCACCCGGCTGCGCGCTTCCCTGTTGTCGACGAATATTAATATGCTCTTCTTAACCCGTTCTTCCGCCAGTGCCCTTGCCAATGCGCCCATAAAAATCAGCTATACTTAAATAATTGCAGAAATAAATATAGTATGTTGTCCGGGAAGATTTCAGCGTTCAGGCTCTGGTCTTCGGACTTTGCAGTCGGAGTTTCCCGCAAGGGTGCTTCAAAGAACATTGGACTTCGGACCGGGCAACGCTATAACAAAATTTCTATTTCATTTTCGTCCTGCATTTCTTTCAATATTTCTTTCATCGCCGCTTCCTTCCGTTTAGCGATGTAATAATACACTTCGTCCCGCGTCCCCTTGGTGAGCAGGAAGATTATCCTGCCTATCTTCGTCCGTCCGACACGACCGCGTCGCTGTATCATGCGGATTTCTGACGGCACTGGCTCGTAGAAAATGGCGACGTCCGCAGATGGTACGTGCAGGCCCTCTTCCGACACGGGCGAGCCGATCAGGCAGTTGTAGACGTCAACGTTATAGTCGCGGATGACGTCGATCTGCTCCTTCTGGCTCATGCCCTTTGTTCCGGCCTGTCCTATCAGTACGGCGGGCCTGCAGCCTTCTAAACGTTCGAGCACCTTCCTGACGCGCTCGATGTTGTCGCGGTAGTGGCTGAAGACGATTATCTTGATTTTCGGGTTGGCCAGCAATTGCTTTGAGACGGTTTCGGCAAGCGCGCGCATCTTCGGATGCTCCGCGCCCTCGTCATACATGTTTTCAACGGTCTGTATGACAGAAGCGATCTTCGGGTTTGCTAACAGACGCTTTGCCGACTTCGTATCGTCCTCGGTCAGTTTTATGAAATATAGGCGCGTGGCCGCCAGACTCTGGGTCTCGAGCAGTTCCAGCGCGTGCCAGACCTTCATAACTGTCGCGAGCTGCGCTAGGATGTGGAAACAGACGGGGTTCCTGTCGGTCTGCAGTTCGCGCTGCGCCTGCTTCTGCGCCAGCAGCACGTCCTTCTTGGAGCGTATGTTTATATCATATTTTTTCAAATTGTCGAGCGTGTCTTTCAGGACGCCTTTCAGGCTGGTCTGCGCGTCCTTCATCCACTGCGGCAAGTCGACCTTGACCCACTCGGTTTCAATCTCCTTGACGTAGGCAGTGACATCGGCATCCGTTTCAGTGCGAATCTCCACCGCTTCGATGAAAAGGTTTTTTCTAATCTCATTTATCTTGGTCTCATCGCTGCCCGGACTTGCTGTCAGGCCAAGAATGCGAGGATTGCTAGCAACCTTCACATATGCCTTGGCAACCGCAGGATAGGCGTATTTCTTCGTCGATCTGTGGCATTCGTCCACCACAAGAACCGAATAGCCCTTCAGATCGATGATTCCGTTGGCGATGTCATGTTCTATGCATTGCGGCGTTGATACGATGATTCTGGCGGTTTTGTAGAACCTGGCTCTCGCAGCAGGCGGAATCTTGCCGGTAATCAGGATGACGTCCTCTTCCGGCGCATCAAAAGCGTTTTGGAATGCCTTCTGGTGCTGGGCGCACAGAGGACGCGTAGGTGCCATTATCAATGCACGTGAATCTGGGAACTTTTGTAGTCGCTCGGCGGCCAGCAGGACCGCAATGGCTGTCTTGCCCGTGCCTGTCGGCAGAACGCAAAGCGTGTTCCTGTTCAGTGCAGTGGCAAGGATGTTCTTTTGGTATTCGCGCTCCTCGATGGCCTCCGGTTTAAGAAGAGGGTGGCTTACGAAAGGCATGCCAATACTATGAATTTCAGAGCCTTTAAATAGTAGTTTATACCAACTATATAGTAGTGAATAATATGGAAAGGAAAATACTGGTAGCTGACGATGATCAAATTGTAAGAAAAACGCTAACGGACCTTCTTACTTATGCAGGCCATAAGGTAACGGCGGTTCCTGATGGCGAGAGCGCTATCGCCCAATACGAGGGTCATGACATGCTGATAACCGATTATAACATGGGAATGGGCATGACCGGCATAGACGTGATAAAGGAGATAAAGAAAAAGCATCCGGACTACAAAATATTCTTGATGAGTTCCGATACTGGTGACGTGGAAAAAGAGGCATTGAAAGAGGGTGCAGCGGAGTTTTTGTCAAAACCGGTATATCCGGACGTGCTGCATTCTGCGATCAAAAAGCACCTTTCTGACGAAAATCAGCAGCCAGCTTAAGGATTGCTATAAATAGTTCTCTGGACGAAACAGTTCTAGGGCCCGTAGTCTAGCTTGGTATGATTCCAGCCTTGGGAGCTGGTGGCCTGCGTTCAAATCGCAGCGGGCCCACCACAATTATTTATATTAGAAGGATGAAGGTTTTGACATGCCAGGTAAGTTCATAGTCTTTGAAGGTCTGGACGGTTCGGGTCTTTCCACCCAGGCGCTGATGCTGCGCGATTGGCTCATAACAAAGGGCAATAATGTGGTCGTGACAAAGGAACAGACGGACGGCGCAGTCGGCGGTCTGATCAAGTCCTGCCTGAAGCATGAATGGAAGACCTCGCCGCTGGCCCTGCAGCTGCTCTTCGTGGCAGACCGGGCGCATCACCTCGCCACAGAGATCGAGCCGGCGTTGGCCGAGGGCAAGAACGTGATATGCGACCGATACGTCTTCTCGACGCTGGCGTTCGGCGCGCTCGGGGTCGACATTGAATTCCTGAAAACGATTAACTCCAAGTTTCGCATACCGGACATTACATTCATAATTGACTGTCTGCCCGACGTCTGCCTGCAGCGCATAGGCAAGTCCAGGTTCTCGCACACCGAGCTGTTCGAGGAGAAGGGCAAGTTCGAGAAGGTCAGGGCCACCTATCACAGCCTTGTCAAATTCTGGCCGAACGTGTACGTCATAGACGGCAACAGACCGAAAGACGTCATATTCGCCGAAATCCGCAAGATTGCAGAGAAGCACGGGCTCTGAAAGAGATTTATACTTTTGCTTCAACTATAGACTATGCCATGGCCCATGTTCTACGGCGACGTGCTGAAGCTAGGTGATCCTTCCGGTCAGGTGGGCATATGCACGCTCTGGACCGAGCAGGAGAAGATACTCAAGAACATCGACAAGAGCAAGTACTGCGTCGCCGGCAACCTATACAGCTCTTACGGCATAAACGCGATGATAAAGAACATTTTCGCGAACCCACGCATACGTTACATAGTTCTGTGCGGTGCGGACCTGTCCGGCAGCGGCAACGCCCTGATCAAGGTCATGTCTGGCAACACAGACGGCATACGCATAGACGCCAACATCGCGCCCGAGCTTCTTGACAAGTTCAGGGCGAACGTCAAGGTCATCGACATGCGCGGTAAGGAGTCGGAGATAGAAAGGACCATTGACGGTCTGCCAAAACTAGGGGCTTTCTGCGAACCGATAGAGCTTGGAACCTTACAAGAATCATTCCCGACGCTTTCAACGTCCAAAGCAGGATTCGCTATCACAGTAAAAAGCATAGCCGACGGCTGGCTCAGGCTGCTCGACACCATAATGAAGTTCGGAGAGGAGAAGCCGAGCGAATACGGCATCAAGCAGAAGGAGATACTCGATCTGGTCATGGTCATCGAGGGCGATGACGAGGGCATAGCGCCATGGTTCAGCTTCACACAAACCGACCTGGATAAATACTATCCGACTGTTCTGGACGGAGCAAAGAATCCGAACGTGCACTATACGTATGGCGAACGGCTGTTCAGCCATCCGATGATAGGCAGGCAGGACGGGGTCATGAAGATAGACCAGGTCGAGCTTGCCTTTGAACACATAAAGAAGGTGCCGCACACGCGAAGGGCAATAGCCTTCACATGGAACGTCGAACTCGATTCTACGTCACAGCACCCGCCGTGCATAACTCAGGTCAGCTGGAACATAAAGAACGGCAAGCTGTGTCAGACAGCAACGATACGCTCGAACGACATGTTCAATGCATGGCCCATGAACGCATTCGCTTTGCGCGAACTGCAGAGAAGGATGGCAAAGCGGCTGGGCGTCGAGATGGGTCAGACGATAATTATCTCCAATTCCGCTCATTTGTACGAGAACACATGGTCGGCCGCGGCGAAAGTCCTTGAGAAATACTATACTGGAGAAAGCGAGCAGTTCGCAGAGGATCCGCTGGGCTACTTCATCGTTTCTCTGCAGAACGGCGAGATAGTTCTGCAGCATTGCCTGCCGACTGGCGGGCCGAGCCAGTACGTTTTCCGGGGCAAGAACGCCATCGATGTGTACCGTGCGGCCGTGCACGAGAACCTGTTCTCGAAGTTTGACCACGCGGCGTATGTCGGAAAGGAGCTTGCGCGCGCCGAAGAAGCGCTAAAGAAAGGCCAGCCGTTCGTGCAGGACAAGGCCTAGCTGACAATGCTTCCATTGCCGGATGGTATAGCTCTCTGAATATCTTCTATCGGTATCTGCTCTATCATGGCCTTGTCGTCCGGCATGGCCTTCATCAGAATCTGTCTGCGGACTTCGCTCGCCAACTGCGATTGCGACATCTGGCCAGGCTGAATGGTGACAAGATATTTAGCATGCTCGTTAACGGCCTGCGTGTTGCCGCATATCAGCTTTGCGAAGCGCTTGCCTTCCTTGTCCTTTTCGAACTTCACACCTATCGAAACCTTCAGCTCCATCTTCTTCAGATAATTCTTTGTTCCGCGTATCATGAACGATCCTTTGGGCAGGAACTTGCCCGCAGGCGCCTGCTTCGATACCTGCTCAGGCTTTATCCAATAGACGTCCACGCCCCCCAGACCAGCCTTCCAGGCCGATGAGTAGGCTGCAGCGAACTCGGCAGCCTCGCGAATCGCAAGCGGCCTTATCTCCCTACCTTCTGATTTTATCACAGTGAGCGGCGCGCCAGCGATGTCTGCGTGGAGCACAATGTCAGTCGGTTCGATGCGTTTTGTGAAAATAATTTCGTTCTGCTTGGCGTCACGGCCACCGATGACGAGGAAGCCCTCGGTGGTGTGCATCCAACGGAAGCTCTCGTACCATTTGCCTCGCGCCCGTTTCTTTTTTGGCAGTTCTGTCGGTTTTTCTCCGAGTTTCACCGCGCCGGCCTTCAGCTCCTCTATTTTTTGCATCGTCTTGGCCAGCGCCACTTCCGCTGCGGCCAGTTTTGCCTTCGCAGTCTTCGCTTCCTTGAAATATTTTTCGGCGTTCTGCCTCGCGCCCTTCCTTATGTCTATCTCAGTTTCGACCACGATATCTCCCTCAATACGCTGATTATACCAAGCGCCAACAGGGCAGCACCAACGGTTATCACAATAACAGCCAGCCAATTGATCTGTTGCACCGGCACATACGTCATGGCATATTCGGTGACGTTCTTGGTAATATTTTTTGTGATGTTCTCCGTGATGTTTCCCGTGATGTTCGTCAATGCACCGGTTTGTGTCGTAGCAATTTCGGCGGGCGTTGATATAATCTTTTCAACGGGGGCAGCACCGGCCTCCCCGGCCACGGCATAATAGAAAGGTTGGTATATGGTGCTGTTGATGTTTAGCATCCCGCCAATCATCAAAAGCAGGCCAAGTGACAGAATCAGCATGAACTGCACGGGCCATTTTGGTTTGACGAGCCCAACGCCCTTCTCGGTTAGGTCGTAGTATATCCACTTGTGTCCCGTATCGATTCGTTTTACGAGTCCGGCAGACTCTAAGACAGAGAGATGCTCAACGATTGTGCTGCCGGACAGATGAAGTTCGCGACTCAGCTCGGCGGGCATCTTTCTCCTTTCAGCAAGCGCTTTGAGTATGTCAAGACGCCTTTCGGATGCGAGCGCCTTCAGAGTGCTGCGCGTGATTTCCATACTAAGGGTTAACAGTTATAGACTTTAAATACCTTCTTGATTGTTCGGTCGAAACCGAACAATTTCAACCCATTATAAATCTCATCCGTGAAGAGAATTTTTGGGGGTGAAAAAAATGCGTAAGATTTTGACTTTGGTAGCATTCGTATGCGCCGTGGTCATTGTACAGGCTACAGCCGTCAGCGCGCTTACATGGCCTTGGGAAAACACAAACACCAATACAAATGACAAGGTTGCGGAACAGATAATGAGCGCCATGGCAAGCGGTGCGATCAACGTGACCGCAGGCCAGGGAGTACCGACATATCCTTGGACGTATGATGACGTGCGCATAGATGTCTATCGCGGTATTGCCTTGGACACCTATAGTGCCAGAAACAGTTTCGGAAATGCGGAAATGCATGCTGCCGTAATGATGAGAATATCTCATGGCGGACAAGAGACCGTCTATTTCATAGTCGGCAGTGAGATGCACAAGATGCAACTGCAGGGAATTCAGGGTGGCGGTCAGAACTGGCTCATAAAGCTCAGCGCGGAAGATAACGGTCAGCAACTGTTGCTGTTCGCACATGAGGGCAACGGGGTCGCTACGGTCTCGGGCCTTTTCGGCGACCGATGGCTGATAAACTTCGAGCCTGTAGGTATAGGTTATACGACAGCTAAGGCGGAGCCGGTGCAGCCGACGGTCTGCGGGAGCAGCATGGGTTGCGGAATGATCGAGGAGCAGAGAGCGCCAGCGATACCAGTGATTGCCAAGGCAACGACAGCCGCAGGTTCAGAAGAGACATCTGACGGACCTGCCTTTTGGAAGTGATTTATGGCCGGCGAGAGCCGGTCTTTCTTTTTATTTAAAATTTTATTGTCACCTCAATATCGTTCGGAAAGCTCCGAACCAAAAGAGATTGTTTATATAATGGTTCTACACAATGTTAATCATGGAAACAAAAACAGTTCCCGTATTGGTCGCGATAACCATTGTTGGTGTTTTGATTTTAGGTTTAATGTATATTCAGCCGACGTCGACAAACAAGATGAAATATTTCTCATCCTACGGTGAGCTCTCGAATTTCGTAAAGGCGAGGAGCGAGGGCGCGTACTACGGAGCGACGAACATGGCGATGCGCACCGAGATGGCAGCGCCCACGGCAGCCGGAGTGTCTGGGGCTGAAAAAGCAGCAGATTATTCCACGACTAACATTCAGGTCGCCGGAGTAGACGAACCCGACATTGTGAAAACGGACGGAAAATACATCTATACGGTTTCTGGGAACAATGTGTTCATTGTTGATGCATATCCAGCAGAGAACGCGAAGATAAGTTCAGAAATCCAGGTGAACAAAAGCATTTCCGATATTTTTGTCAACAAGGACCGCTTGGTCGTCTTCAGCAGCGGCGGTTGGTACGGACCTATGGTCGGAAAGGGCGTTGCGGTGGAGATAGCTATGCCCACATGGTCGAGTGGCTCAACGATCTATGTCTATGACATCTCGGACCATTCAAACCCCGTGCTTGTTAGAAATATCTCCGTGGAAGGATCGTACTACGATGCAAGAATGATAGGCGACTATGTCTACACAATTGTCAATCAGCCGGTGCAGATACTTGACAGCGGACCAGTCTTGCCCGTAATAAATTTTGGTGCAGATGCAAAGACCATTGCTGCAGAGAACATAGCCTATTCTGATGTTTATGACACGTCGTTCGTCTACACCCATGTGGTGGCGATAAACACCCAGGACGATGCAGAGGAAGCGAATGACAAGGTCTACCTGCTCGGATACAGTCAAAACCTGTTCGTATCGCCCGAGAACATATACGTCGTCTACACGAAGATACTTTCTTACACCGAGGCTAACAAGAGGATTTTGGATGCCGTGATACCGCAACTGCCTTCCGATTTGCGCACAAGTGTCGAGGCTGTTTGGAACTCCCAGAACATGAGCTCCTATGAGAAGATGCAAGAAATAGGAAATCTGATACAGGAATATGCTCAGAGCTTAGGGCCGGAAGCAGGGGCAACGTTCATGAAGAACATAGAGGACATAGCAAGGGAAGTAACGATCCAGATGCAGAAAGAGATTGAAAAGACGGTCATACACAAGATATCGATATCGGGCGCGAACGTCGAATACAAGACGAGCGGCGAGGTGCCCGGCAGGACACTGAACCAATTTTCCATGGATGAGTATAACAGCAACTTCAGGATAGCGACAACGACAGGAAACAGTTGGGACAACACTTCTCTGAACCACGTTTACGTGCTCGATTCGAACCTGCAGACTATCGGTAAACTGGAGAACCTGGCGCAGTCCGAGCAGATATATTCGGCGCGCTTCATGGGTGATCGTGCATATCTGGTGACGTTCAAACGCACGGACCCGCTGTTCGTAATAGACATGTCGAATCCTTATGCGCCTACAGTGCTCGGCGAGCTGAAGATGCCGGGCTTCTCGGACTATTTGCATCCCTATGACGAGGGACATCTCATAGGCGTCGGTCAGCAGACGGACGAGAACGGGCGTGTCACAGGACAGGTCAAGCTATCGTTCTTTGACGTGAGCGATGTCGCGAACCCGAAAGAGCTTTCAACATACCTGATAGGCGAGAAGGGCGACTGGACATATTCAGAGGCGCTGTACGACCACAAGGCGTTCCTGTTCAGCAAGACAAAGGACCTGCTGGTCATACCCGTCAGCCTGAACAACTGGAAGGAGAACAAGTATCTGCAGGGCGCCTATGTGTTCTCTCTGACGCTTGACGGCGGTTTCATGCTGAAAGGAACAGTCACACACGTAACCGCGAACGCATCCCAAGAGGAACAATACTATGACTATTCCTCGGCCGTGCGCCGCGCGCTCTACATGGACACGACGCTGTATACGGTCTCGGACAGCATGGTAAAGGCAAATGCGCTTGCTGATTTAAGCGATATCGCAGCAGTCAAGCTAAATCAAGAATGATTTTTCCTTTGCGCTCCTGAATTTCTTTCACAGGTGCGCGCACCTGTCTTTTTATTTCTGTCCAGCTCTGGCCAGCATCACGGGCCGCTTTCAGATCGGATATGGTCTGTTCAACCAGACCAATGTTTCTGCTAATCGCTTCTGCCTTTAGTCTGCTCTCTTCGGTTTGTTTCTTCAACTTTTCGATTGCCGATTTCTGATTTTCTGCGATACGCTCGAACTTTCCAATCTGACCGCTGACTACCTTTGCTTTTCCGAGCTCGGTTTCGCTGACGGATTCGCGCGTGTATGCCTCGTCAAGCGCGTGAAGAAACGTCTGGACTTTTTCGGTGCGCCTGCTGCGGTAAAGGAGCATCTCAATCGGCGCGACATCGGCAATCTTTGAGCCCTCGAAAACCAATTGGGGCGAGAACTGCTTCAGCAACGAGTGCATGGCTTCGTATATGGTCATCAATTCATCGTCATCTATATTTTTGCACTGCTTATTCTTGTCAACCTGGGCTCGGAAGCAAATTTCTTCGGCATAGAGACCGGAGAGACTGAGGTTCACGGCCAGAAACCTGACTATGTCCTTGTCGCTCTGGTTCAACATCTCACGGAGAGTTGCCTGGTTGATTTTGAATGGTTCGAGCACTTCCGGAGGATATTTGTAAGGCTTTCGCGGAACCACCTGCCTGTCTTTCCACAGCTGTACCTCAAGGGGCATCAGTATGGTTTTTGCCTTGTCGCAGATTATTACATTGCCTTTGCTGAACAGTTCGAATATTATGACGGCCCTTTCTGTCTCGATCTCTATTATGCGGTCGAAGCCGTGCTGCCTCACGTCAATCACGCGCTGGCCCTGGACATGCTTGCGGCAGAACATGGCAAATCCCTCGGGCTGCTCCGGAGCTGCACGTCTGTAGTCCGTGATGAACATCTTGCCTGGCTCGAAGCGTACAGTGAACGAGCCCTTGGCAGGAACATATACTTCCAGCCAGACCGCCTTGCAGTCCTGGTAGACCTTCTGGATTTGCCCGCCTATCAGGTTGCGCAGCTCGGCCACTGCAAAGAACACGTCCAATGAAGTCATGTCACGCATGAAAAGAATATTGTGGACATGCTTTTAATAAATGTATCACAGCAAATAATTCTATGAAGTTCAGAATAGACCGTAAAATTTTTGAAAGGTTCTGGGGACTCCATATAGGCGTTATAATCGCAAAAGGTCTGAATAATGCAGGGATGGCGGAACCGGTCCAAACCGAAATCAGAGAGCAGGAAAAGAAAATTATAACAAAATACAACATTGAAACCTTTTTTCAAGATTCCAAGATCGGTGTCTGGAGGAAGGCGTATCTCGCTTTTGGAGCAAAGCCGAAAGAGAACAGGTCTTCAGTTGAAAATCTGTACAGACTGGTTTTACAGGGCAGGAATTTAAGACACATCAACAAACTCGTGGACATCTACAATCTCATTTCACTGAAACATATGCTCCCTGTCGGAGGGGAAGACATTGACAAGATGAAAGGTGATATCGTCTTGACATTTGCTGGTGCAGGTGAATCTCCAGTCCTGCTTCTTGGGGATAAGGAGCCAAGACCGCCACATGAAGGAGAGGTCATTTACAAAGATGATATTTCTACAATCTGTCGCAGATGGAATTGGCGTGAGGCTGATAGGACAAAACTCACAGAAGAAACGAGAAATGCTATTGTTGTTATCGAGGGGCTTTCGCCTGTCACAACGGAAGAAATTGAGACCGCTACAAAAGAGTTGAAAGAACTGGTGCAAAAATTCTGCGGCGGAAATGTCGTAGCCACAGTTCTTGATGAAAATAAATTCGAAGTCGAATTTTAGTCTGCAGAGATTTATTTCTGCCCTTCTTCAGGTGTGGCAATCATCTGGTCGAAGAATTTCTTGATGTCCTCTTCGTTCTCGAGACCGAAATAACTGGCGAACTCCTTTGTCGCAACGAGCGCCTTGGTCCTTCCCGTCTTCACCGTTCGTATCAGTCCGCGCTGCTCGAGTTGCTTTACGTATTCGTACGTCCGGTTGCCTATGACCCGGACGATCTGCGACTGCGTTATTGGCTGTTTGTAAGCGACCATTGCAAGAACACGCAACAATCCACGGGAAAGCTCGTGGTAGGGCGTAAGATGACGCACCTGCGGTGCGAACTGGGGCTTCACCCTTATCTGCCAGCCAGCGTTGGACTCGACAATGGTTATGCCGTGCTCATTGCCCGCATAGCTCGCGCTGATTTCTTTGAGCATGTCGTGTATCTTGTCCGGGCTTATGCGCAGTATCTTCTCCAGCTGCCGCATGGGGAGCGGTTCGGATGCCATGAACAGGGCTGCCTCGAGCAGCGCCCTGCGGTTTGTTTTGACCTCTTCAGCGGTTGGCATTGTTTTCACTATAGAACTTCTTTGTCAGGTAGTTCCTGATTAGCTTTTCGCTGGGGGAAAATATCGGTTTCGGAAGGTCGTTGAAGTCGAACCAGCGCCACTCGGTGATCTCCTCGGGCTCCATAACCTTTGGCTCGCCCTCGAAATCCCTGCACAACAGACCGATGGTGACGAAATGCTTGTCGGGGACCATATCGTTGGTCACGCTTATGACTTCAAGCTTCTTTGCGTATATGCCTGTTTCCTCTTCTATTTCGCGTCGTGCGGCGACCTCAAAGCTTTCGTGGAACTGCAGCTTGCCGCCGGGCAGCGTCCATGTGCCCTCGCCGTGCAACTCTGTCGTGCCCTTGCTCACATCCTCGGTCCGCCTGCCCAAAAGCACTTTCCCGTTCCTTATTATGATTATGCCGATGCCGGCGCCGACCCTAGGCTCCATTTTTATTCAACCCCGCAACATCTTTCTTCTTCAGTTCAATAAATATCTCCTTAAAAAGCTCCTGTTGCCTGACGCTCACCTTGCCGTCTTGGCTCAGGTGGAGCAGCGGGAGCAACGCTCGCACGATCTCCACCCGTTCCCACTTGTTGACGAGCTTGGAGAACTCCACGTCATTGTGCAGCTCGTCTATGGCCTGGTTGATGGACGCTAACAGATTATCGATGCGCTTGGTGATGTCCGTATCGCCGGTAGGCACGGCCCGCTCGACCATGGCACGAATCTTTATCTTTCGCCTTTCACGCCGTTCCTGAACCTCGAAGGCCTTCTTCAGGGCCGTTACCAGTTCAGTAACGGTGACGCTGCCGAGCGGAACGCGCTTGAGCGGCGGCTGCAACGGCGGAATTGCAGAAAGCGTTCGCATCAGCTCCTCGTCCTTGTTCACGTCCGACTCGGGTATGAGTATGCGCCGCTCACGTTTTTCAGCAAGAATGTCGGATTTCATGCGCAGCAGGATCGCTGTGATTAAAATAAATCGGGCCGGCACGCGCAGGTCTATCTGGTCCATCTTTGTCAGATATATCCCGAACACATCGGCCAGCTTGCAGATATCGACGGCCCAAGGGTCCATGCCTTCCTCTGCCACAATCTTTACTATGACATCCTCCCAGCTAGGCTCGGACACCATCAGATTGATTAGGTCATCGTCTGAGAGCATACAATCACTACGCTAAGCTGGCATCTTGATTCCGACCAGCTTGCTTTCGCCTTCTTCCATGCTAACGCCATAGACGCAGTCTGCAGCGGCAACGGTCGAGTCGTTGTGGCTGATGACTATGAACTGGGCGCGGTCGGAATATTTCTTTATCAGGTCGGTCGTCTTCTTTACATTGGGTTTGTCGAGCGCCGCGTCGATCTCGTCCAGGATGTAGAAGGGCGCGGGCCTGAACCGCTGGATTGCGAAAAGGAAAGCGAGCGCAGTCATCGTCTTTTCACCACCGGACATGGCGTCGATGTTGAGCACCTTTCGGCCCGGCGGGCAGGCCTCTATCAGCAGTCCGGACTCTATGTTGTCGGGTTCTTCCAGCTTCAGGTCGCCCTCACCGCTCGTGAGGTCCTTGTAAACTATCTTGAACTGCTCGATGATAGCAGTGAGCGTCGTCATGAACGTGTTCCTTCTCTTGCCCTCTATCTCGGACATTATGCCAACGACGCGGTCTCGTTCGGACGTCAGCGTCTCGACCCTGCCTTTCAGCTCGGTGTAAGCGGGCTTGAGTTGTTCGAGCTCCTCAGGGGCGCGCTGGTTTATTGCCCCGAGCCTGTTGATAGCTGCTATCGTACTGCCTATCTTGCCTTCCATCTCGTGCGGCGACATGTCCGCATAGGTGTCCTTTACAGCAGCATAGTTCGCGAACTCGGCCTTGACGTTCTCCAGCTCTGCTTCCAATCTAGCCCGCTTTATGCGAAGGTTCTGGACCTCTGTCTCGGCTGTTACTTTCGCTTCAGCAAACTCCTTTCGCTGAAGGCGCAGTGAGGCTATGGTCTGCTCGAGCGTCGAACGCTCGGCCAGATCCGCCTTGAATTTGGCGCTGCCTTTTGTCTCTTCGGCGGTTGTCCTGGCAAGCTTTGATTCGAAAACTAGGATTTCTTCCTTCAGCTTCGCAAGCTCTGCTGTCAGCTGCTCTTTCTGCTGCGCGTATTTTGCCATTTCGTCCGTTCCAACGAAAGCCTTTTTGTCAGAGTTGTAGAAGCCGCCGATTATGGCTCCGCTGCGTTCAATGAGGTCGCCGTCCAGCGTGACCATCCTGCAGCTGCCTATGCCTATCCGTCTGGCCGTGCTGATGTTGTCAACAACGAGTGTGTCACCGAAAAGGAAGCTGAACGCGTGCCAGTATTTCTTTTCGAACTGTATGAGGTCGATTGCAAGGCCGATTACGCCGGGCTGCTTCATGTATTTTTTCAGGTGGCCGCCCTCTCGCTCCCTTATCTTGTCGAGTGGAAGGAAGGTTGCGCGTCCTATGCGTCCGTGCTTAAGATGGTTGACGCAGTCGATGGCGACGTTTTCATCAGAAACGACGATGTCATATAGATGCTGACCAGCGCACACTTCTATCGCGGTCTGATATTGTGCTGGGACCTTGGACAGGCCGACAACCGTTCCATAGACTCCCGTCCTGCCAAGCCTGATCACCTCGCGAACAGCGGGCGAGTGCCCGAGGTTCCTTGCCTGCATATCCTCAAGCCTCGCTATCAGCTCGTCCATGCGCCTTATTTCCGCATGGCCAAGCTCGATTCGATCGCGCCTGCGGCTTATCTCGGAGCTGATGCGCTCTATCTCGCGGGCCACTGCTATGTCGCCGCTGCGGTCTATCAGCTCCCCGCCCAGCTTTTTCAGCTTGGCATCGCTCTTTTCCAGGTCGATGTCAACTGTCGACAGCTTCCTATCAAAATCAGAAATGCTTGCCGCTCTGGTCTCTATGCCCGTGTTCAAATGGGCCATCGCAACTTCAGCATCACCCAACCTTTTCTTCGCCAATGATGCGCGGAGCTTGTCAAGTTCCGCCGTCAGCTTCTTGTAGCCCTCGGCGGAATTCGCCTCGGATTCCAGCTTTTCCAAGGCAGCGGATCGCTCGTTCAGTACTATCGCGGCCTCCTTCAGCCGCTCTTCGACTGTTGCTAGCTCTCGCTGTGCGCGCTCGCGCTTGGCGTCGAATTCGGCGATGCCGGCAACCTCGTCTATGATTTCGCGCCTGTCGAGCGGGGACATTTCGATGATCTCGGTTATGTCCCCTTGCAGGATTATGTTATATCCGTCGGGCGTTATGTGCGCTGCACGCAGCACTTCCAGCACTTTCTCACGCGTAACTGTCCTGCCGTTCAGCTTGTATATGGAAACGCCCTTGCGGTTCACCGTTCTTGATACCATTATCGTGCCGTCTTCCAGCGGGAAGGTCTTGTCGCTGTTATCGAAGAACATCGCGACCTTTGCGGCCTCGGCGGCCTGCTTTCCCGTTCCGCCATTGAATATCATCTCATGCATGCGGTCCGCACGCAGCGACTTGGCGGACGACCGGCCGAGCACGAAGCAGATGCCGTCGAGGACATTGGACTTGCCGGAGCCGTTCGGCCCGCAGATGACAGTGAAATTGCTAGGCAAGAGCACCGTCGTCTTCTTTGCGAACGACTTGAACCCCTGCATCTCGATCTTGTCTATGCGAACCATGCTAGTCACCCAGCTCCTTCACGAGCTTCGTCAGAACGTCCTGCTTGAGCAGTTTTATGTGAGAACCGTTCTCGACAACGAGCAGCAGGTCGCCCTCCTTTATGTCGAACTTCTTCCGCACGTCCAGCGGTATCACGACCTGGCCGCGGCTACCTACCTTTACGGAGCCGCAGCAGATGCTATTTTTAGCTTTCATACTAATCATACAAATCATACTATTCATATTTAAAGCTTTGTTAAAGAAGGTGTTTTGCGAGTGCAAGCAACCGGGGCTTCCTCATCAGTGCCTTTGCCAATACGGAAAGCCGTGCACCGCCGGCGAAATCGATCAGGTCCTCGGGCTTCAGAGCTTCTGCAAGGTCGTTCATGTCGTCGTCGCTGAGCTTCTCGACGACCTCGCGCAACTTCTCGATGCGGGACATCTTGTCGCCGCGCATGCTCCACCACTTCTCGTTGAACTTGGACAATGCTGCCTTGGAAACGTCCCCTTTCTTCAAGCACTCGTTGATTACGTCGGCAGCTATCTGGCCTGAGATTATGGCCTCCTTGATTCCGCCGCCATGGATTGCGTTCACATGGTGCGCAGCCTCGCCGAGAACGATGAAACCGTTCGCTGCCATGTCCTTGAGCAGACCGCCGACAGGCACTATGCCCCCGTTGACCTCGATGATTGATGCATTTGCCAGTTCGGGCTGTTTTGCGATCCATTCGTCGAGGTATTCCTTGGGCGTCTTGTTGCCAGGCACGATGCCTATGCCAACATTCGCCGTTCCGTTGCCCTTTGGGAATATCCATACGTAGCCTCTAGGCGCTATGTCATTGCCCATGTAGATGTGGATGAAATCCTGATCGATATCGATGTTGGCCATCTCGTACTGTATGCAGGTGTCTATGAGATTGAGGCTGCAGGCGGTCTTCAATCCGGTTTGCTGGGGCAGCGGGCTCTCGGCGCCTGTTGCGCAGACCACCAGCTTCGCCCTTGCCTCGAAAGGTTGGCCTATGAAATGGCCCTTCACTCCCTTGACAAAACCGTCCTCAATTATAAGGTTAGTGATCAGCGTATTCGTCTGGAGCTTTGCTCCTGCTTTGACAGCTTCAGTTGCCATCCATTTGTCGAAAACGTGCCTCTCGAGAACATAACCGCCATAGCTTACAACAGCTTCCAAGTATTTGCCGTTGGGCGCATACACGCGCGCGCCCTTGATGTGCTGGGCTATGCAGCGCTCGGGTATCGGGCCGATTAGATCCTCGGCCTTCTTGTCCAGGCCTTCTCCGCAGCGCTTCGGATTGCCCATCTCGGCCCTTCGATCGTACATCATGACCTTGAGGCCAGCAGAAGCCAGCTTTTTGGCGCATGCGCTGCCTCCGGGCCCGGCGCCGACGATTATGACATCGAATTCGTTCATTTCTTCACCTTGATCGCAGTCACCGGGCATGCCTTGGCACAGATGCCGCAGAGCGTGCATTTCTTCGGATCATTCTCCGGGAAGCTATGCAGCTCGAGCGCGCTGAACGGGCAGACGGCCACGCAGCCGCCGCATTTCAGGCACTTGTTTTCATTCAATGACCAAGCCATAGCATCAACTTTTGGAACTTTTTAAAAGTTGTAAAAGTTTAACCAGCGGACATTTAAATAATTATCGTTTCTTCTTCCTTTGCCTCGCGCCCAGCTCCTTGATGTTCAACGCGCATTCTATGCGATCTTTAGTGGTGGGGGGCAGTATGTCAGCATTGTCTAGTTTGAACCTGTCCACCTTGACATTATCGGTCCCGTCATGGTAAACGATATCCACTGAGCGTCTCTGCCTGTCCACCACGACCAAGCTCTTTTCGGTAGTAACCGCATACTGGATAACTGCTGGAGGAATCGCATTGTCATTGTAATCCGGTATGTATTTTCTGTCAACCACCATGGAGTCGTTTTTATTATTCAGCGTGCCGACCGGAAACAGCGTGCCGTATTTGTCGAGTATGTTTATTATTTCGGACATGCTTCTCTCAGAGTGAGACCTAGAATGAAATATTTAAAGATATGGCGCCCGAGACAGGATTTGAACCTGTGACCTACTGGTTAACAGCCAGTCGCTCTTCCAGGCTGAGCTACTCGGGCATGCTAATTACTTCTTCCGCGGCTTTTAAATTTGTTCGCGAAATGCCCACTGCCCACATTTCGGTCTATTTTAAATATTCCAAGGGACCAATTATTTATTGGTGAAGCATATGACAGGTGACCGTCAAAACATATCACCGAGATTTGCTTAGCTTCACTGCCCTTATTGATTCCCGCGGTCGCATTCTCGTTCCAGCTATCGTTCGCAAGAAGCTCGGGCTGGATTCAGACCGTTCTGTAATTGCAACTTTGCGGGCAGATAAAAGACAAAGTATAAAAGTCGGAGATAGTAAATAGGGGTTGATTGAAATGTCAGAGTTCATTCATATCATTGACGTGCTCGGAGGCGGCATGGATGGCAGGACCGTAAAGCTTCGCGGATGGGCCTACCGCGTGCGCGATCAGAAAGAGATGGTTTTCGTTGTTCTCAGGGACAGCAGTGGCGTCATCCAGGTCGCTGTCAAGGACGCAAAGATACTGTCGGACGCTAAAAAAATCACCATCGAGAGCTCAATCGAGGTCATGGGCACCGTGCGTGCTGACAAACGCGCACCGGGCGGCTGGGAGATCACGGCAAGCGACCTTAAAATCATCGGCCTGGCCGAGCGCTTCCCGATTGGAAAGGACCTCAGCGAGGAGTTCCTGCGCGAAGTTCGGCACCTATGGATTAGGAGCAGGAAGATGACGGAAATCATGAAGGTGCGCAGCGCAGTCTTCGACGCCATACACGACTTCTACAAGCAGAGGGGATTCTATCAGGTGCAGTCGCCATCGTTCACAGGCTGTGCAGCAGAAGGCGGTTCCACGCTTTTCGAGGTCAAATATTTCGATAAAAAGGCATATCTTACGCAAAGCTGGCAGCTGTATGCTGAGGCGATGATATTCTCGCTCGAGAAAATTTACACCATCGCGCCCTCGTTCCGAGCTGAAAAATCAAGGACCATAAGGCATCTGGCGGAATACTGGCACCATGAGATGGAGGCCGCATGGATGGGTTATGAGGATCTGCTCGCTTTCCAGGAAGAGCTCATCATGCATGTGGTAAGGCACGTGCTGGCCCATTGCAAATCAGAACTTAAGGAGCTCGGTCGCGACACGAAGGACCTGGAACAGCTGAAAAGGCCGTTCGGCAGGATAACCTATGCCGAAGCGGTCAAGAAACTGGGAAAGAAGCTCGGAGACGACATCACGGACAAGGAGGAGCGCGAACTAGTGGAAAAACTCGGCGGCGCGCCCGTTTTCATAACGCATTTCCTGCGCGACATGAAGGCGTTCTACATGCGACCTGACCCGAAGGACCCGAAGTTCGTTCTGGCAGCTGACCTGCTCATTCCAGGCGTCGGTGAAGTGACAGGCAGCAGCGAACGCATACTGACAGTGAAGGACCTGCTTGATTCAATCAAGATATTCAAGCTTGACAAGAAGGACTATGACTGGTACATTGATTTGAGACGCTACGGGACGGTGCCACATTCAGGTTTTGGGCTTGGCATCGAGCGCCTGGTCATGTGGCTGACCGGAGCGTCGCACGTGATGGATACGATTCCTTTCCCGAGAACGATGGACAGGCTCTATCCCTGATCGGTGCAGCGCCATGAATCTGGACGTACTAATCAGACGGATAAGCAAGGATTTCGAGATAGACAAGTTCCCTGAGGACTGGGGCTTCATTACAGCTGATGATAAAAAACTGAAAAAATACGCAACAAAGAAATTCCTCAAGGAGAACAGAGGACTAATCTTAAAGAATTCCGATAACGCTAACAGAATATTTTTGGCATGTTTTCCAAGCACGTTCGTCCTGAAGCAGATAGCAAAACAGAAAACGAAGGATGCGCTG
>Ga0315281_10003332_pt1 | contig 23595 bp, 25 predicted proteins | sample YL17G07_0_MG_FD_204540 | JGI IMG/M metagenome (GOLD analysis project Ga0315281, IMG submission 204540) | Sediment microbial communities from Yellowstone Lake, YNP, Wyoming, USA - YL17G07_0 | ecosystem: Environmental > Aquatic > Freshwater > Lake > Sediment | place: USA: Wyoming | collected... | reverse complement strand
CTCCAATAAGAAGAGTTGCGCCCAAAATCATCAAATATGTCAAACCTGAATATCCGGCCAGTGCCCTACAGGACAGAGTCCAGGGCGTAGTGATAATGGATGCGACAACCGATGAACAAGGGAAGGTCATCGACGTGCGAATTATAAGATCAATTTCCTTGCTCGACGATGCTGCGGTTGCGGCGGTCAAACAATGGATTTATGAACCCTATATAATCGACGGCGTTCCGCAGCGAGTCGTTTTTATCGTTACGGTCAATTTTAGGTTGGATTAAAAAGACGTTCGCTCCTTTGCCCCACAAATCTGGCAAGTTGTGATTGGTTTTTGTGATTTCTCCTCTAGAGGTTTCATACCGCCGAAGCCCTTTCTGGATCTGGATCAGCTCTTCTTTTTTTGCTCTTTCTTCTTCCCTTAGTTTGCCTACTTTTTTCTCAATAATTTCTTCAATACACTGTCTTTTCTTTGCCATTTTGCCTCCTAAAAATTGTGACATTTTTGTGACGCGGAGAAATCCACTACTTTTTCGATCAAATTCCCCCTGTGTTCAGTATTCTACTGAAATTAAAAAAGATAGGACATCCCTTGCTGTGACATTTTTGTGACCAAAAAAATGCGAAAAACCGGGAAAAAATGAGAAAACGGCGTTTTAGGAAATAGCAGGAACGACGAGCTAAGTTATTTAAAATAAATGCCGAGGGCCGGACTCGAACCGGCATGCTTCTTACGAAGCGAGGGATTTTAAGTCCCTTGCGTCTGCCACTTCCGCCACCCCGGCATCCTTTGTTTTCAATACTTTACGAGAGTCTTTTCCGGAATTTCCGTTCCGGTGTGCATAATTTGTGTTTATTCGCGGCTCGTCCGGACCGCTCGGAATGAGTCTGGTCAGGGACTCAACCGCCCTTTTTTTCATTTCTTCGCTGCTATGCGCGTAGCGAGAGGTCATTCGGATGTCCGAATGGCCCAAAATGTCGCGAATGGACACCAAATCCGCCCCGTAGGACAGAGAATACGTGGCGAAAGTGTGCCTTAGATCATGAAAACGGCAGTGAGGGATTTCCGCCCTCTTCAAAGCCTTCTCCCATGCGGTTCTAATCGACTTGATCGGCCTTCCGTTCTTCATGAAAACGAACTCACAATTCTCTTTTTTAGCATTTTGTAATAACTCGGTCAACAAACTATTCATCGGAATCTTGCGCATTTTCCCGCTCTTCGAATGCTCGATCTGGATGAATCCCGCCTCGAAATTGACTTGGCTCCATTTGAGCGACAGGATTTCACCCAATCTCATCCCCGTATTAAGGGCCGTGATAATAATCGGTTTTAGATCCTCATTTGCCTCATACAGAAGCAATTGGATTTCGTCTGGGGAAAGGATTCTTTCTTTCTGCTCTTCTTTCAGGAATTTCACTTCTTTGACCGGATTCGCGTCGGCAAAGCCCCATTTGATCGCCAGAGAGAAAAGATGTTTCAAGAGCGCGAGCTCTCGATTGACGGAAGCATTGGATGGATGCTTACGAATTTTACGCTTTTTCGATTCTCTGACCGTTTCTTTCCTCATCTGCTTATATTTTTCGATGAGAAAAGGCGAAATCTGGCTGAGCTTATAGTCTCCCATATAGCCGACGAGATTCCTCAGCGAAACGGTATCTCGAATCCAACTGATCTTATTCGTCTTTGACCAAACGAGGTACCTCTTCCCCATCTCCTCAAAACTTATCTTTTCCGTATGCGGAAGATGAAATCTTTTTCGGATGACATCGGATTGCCTTGTCTTAAGCGCTTTCTCGGCCGTTTCCCTGTCATACGAAACCGGCTCTCGAATCTGTTTCCCGTCACTGTAGTAAGCAATCCAGTATTTCCCCTTTCTTTTGAAGACAGAACCGCTTCCATAAGGACGCCTCTTCCTTTCACTATTTCTCATCGGGATTTCCTTTCTTGGAATCCGTTTTCAGTTTCTTAACGAAATCGTCGAATTTTTCTTTGCCCCGTTTTCGTTTTCTGTCCGCATGGACGACAACTCCGTTATGGGAATTGACTTGTTTTTCAACCCAGGACTCTAAGTCGGTCTTTCTGACCCGAACTAAGGCTCTTTTTCCGCTGCCTAATTTTACTACAGGAAGCTTCCTATTTGCAACCCACTTTCGGATCGTGGAAAGCGGTATCGAAAGGTGGTTAGCGACTTCCTCGACTGTCAGGAGCTCGCCATCCGAAGAACTTACGTTTTTGTTTATGTTTTTGGAGATATCTCTCCTCTCTCTCCTCTTTTTCTTCTCTTCTCCCCTATCTAACTTCTCTCTCTCTTCTTTTTCTGCCTTTTCTTCGTCAACTGCGCGAAGCCCAGCGGGCTGAGCGCCAATATTATTTTTAATATTTCGCGCTCTTTCATTAAACTCTGATAATGCTTTGAACTTAACCTTTTCTATAACTTCTGGCCCTAGATTTTCCTCGACTTTCTGTCTTTTTTTCTTTATTTGTTCTTCTGATTCGCAGCAAACCCAAACTTCATCGTATCCTACGAACAAGTCTTTGCTTACGTTAATTGATTCGTTATTGTTTATCTCTATCTCTACTGCTACTTTTTTATTCTGAAATATCAGTTCCACGTCCACTGCCTTGCCGAGCGAATCGTTTTCGATGCTCGCGACGGCGTCACCAGTCTTTTCATAATGATTCTTTATTGTCTGTGCCCAAAATTGGTGGGTGAAGCCCCCTTTTCCCGCCAAAATATTCGCTCTCATTCCTAAAGCTTCTGCAATCGCTCTTCCGTTCTCTGTTATTTTTACTAATGTTATTACCCCTCCCTTCTTTCCTGTATTTATTTGAATCTGCTCCAAAATTCCCTTTTTTATTAACTTCTTCCTTAAACTATGTCCCTTCCATCCTGATATCCCTAATTTCTTGTCTCTCTCTGTCACTGGAAGAAAAGGCTCTCTCATTATGGATTCCAGATAATCCATCTCCTCCTTAAGCAACTGAACCGCAGGCTCTTTTCTAGCCGCGTCGTTCGGTTTCTCTTTTTTAGATCCCCTGGATTCTAATGCTATTTCCTCGTCCTCTGACGCAACGTATTTAATCTCCTTTATTTTTTCGCTCATGTATTCCTGAATTTTCCATTTGTCCGCTTTCTCAAACGATAGCTCTGGAATTTGAATTAGAAACGGCTTCTTCCATCCGAGATAATGCACAATCGTAACTCGCTTCGGGAGCTCTGGTATGAACTCCCTTTGCTCTTGCTCAAGCGCCGTGGCATCCGAGATGGTTTTTATGTCTCCGCCGTAAGATAGCCTCTGCACCAAGCGCGTGCCCAAATTGCCCATCCACGAGGCCGGAATCAGGCTTGGAATCTGGTCCGATAGAATAAGCGAGACCCCACGCTTTCTGAAGTTCCGGGCACATTCAAACGATATCGGCTCGGCAAGGTCCGCCCGCTTTGCTTTCTCGTAATTTATGATCCTGTGGCCTTCATCAAGCAATAATACTAGCAACTCCTTATCGTCCGCATTCTCCCTATGCGACGAAATATAAGTCAGCATGTAATTCACCAGCAAGTTCTGGTGATAATCGCTTAGCCCACCTATCTTATAAACCACGCTTTTTTTCATGATGCTCTGGAAATCCAAGCCTTGCTTGCAATCGAACAAGGGCAATTTGACCAGGTCAGAGAATCTATTATTGAGGCTCTCCCAGTAGCCCGCGTTTCTCGAATTGACCCTGAAGCTTAGCCTGTTTATCTCTCTATAGATATCCTTTAGGCCTGGATAATTATTCCCGCCGCTCAAAATCCCTCTTGCCTTATATTGTTGAAATAGGATCTCGCCGATCATATTAATTGAGCCATCGCGCAAATACAGAGATTCGCGCAGCACGTTCATCAGCTTTTCAAACCATTCAATGGGCTTCGTATTCGGCGGGTTCTCAAAAAGATTAATTTTCATGGAGCCGGGATCCAGAACGTAGAAGTTCTCGGGGTCCTCGATGAACAAATCCGAAAACTCATCCTCAAAGTCAAAGAACCAGACCGGGATCTGCTTTTTTATGAGCTGCCGGGCGATGTGTTTGCACAAAAAGCTCTTGCCTGATCCGGTCATACCGAAGATTCCGATATGCTCTGTAAAGACGTTTAGAGGCAGGGAGAAATCGAAGCCAAGCTTATTGCCGTCCAAAACATGGCCAAGGCTTATCTCTCCTTTAACGATTTCCTCTTCTTCGGGGATTTCCCAGAAAGGATTTTCCTGCATGGCAATGATGGAGGGCACTGCCGACAGCGTTAAAATCTTGGCCACTTTCTCAGCCTTCTCTGGCTTCAAGGCAGAGATTAGGATGGCATTCCTGGTGCCCTGGTCTTTTTTCTTGGCGAGCTCAGCCAGCTTGATTAAATCTTCGATGCCGGTTCTCATTGGATATACCTGAGGATCAAATAGATTAAGATTCCGAGCCCGCCAAGCGTCAGAAAGAGAGAAATCGCCTTTTTCTTGAGCCAGTCCTTTTTGCATAGTCCGCAGACCATGCCGACATCCTCGATGCTCTTCTGGTCCTGTTTACAAACCACGCGGCCGCAGACGGGGCAGACGTTATTCACAGAGCAAGCCCTGCACATGGCCTGGCCACAGACCACGCAGACGGCGCCGAGCTCTTCTTCCGTGTGTATCAAATGATGGCAGGCCGGTGCATAGGAGAGCTCTGAAACCGTCACCTCTTTCATGCCCTCGTCGTCGATGACAGATTCTTCGCTCTTCTCCACGACAGGAGAGCCGTTCTGGAGAGGGCCTTTCAGGATGACCACTTTTTTTGAAAGCAGCCCTTTTTTGGACAACTCCTGAAGCTCGTCCAAAATGCTTTTTTCAGCCATGATTTCCTCCTCGTTCTATGTCTGCGATCACCTTCCATAAGGAAATGCTCGCTTCAGCTCGATTTTTCGCAGCTCAAAAAATAAAAGAATAAAAACATCAAATTTTTTCAAACTCTTTCTCAAACTTTTTCGTTTCCCTGCACGGATGCGAACAGAAAAGGCAATTACACGTGCAAGCGTACGATGTCACTTCGTTCATATTCCCCACATCTCTCTAGCTTTTTCATATAGCTTAAAATCAATGGCTCCTTTTTCTCTCAGACGTGAAAGTTCAAGGAGCAAGATTTCTTTTTCTTGCTCTTCTGTCAGGCTTTTTAATTTCGTCATTAAGTCGGTCATTTCGAATCGCCTCTTTATTCATAGTCTTCGATCTTTTCGTGATTGCCGTTGCCGTTTCTCAGCTTGTTAATTTTCAATTTCAGGAATTCCTGATATGCTGTCAAAGAATGTATTGCTCGTTTTTCGAATAATCTGTCTGCTGCTTGTTGAATCTGAGGAAGCGGGTTGCTGTAAGCCACGATAAACCTTTTCAGCATTTCGTGGGCGTCTTTAAGGCACTCCTGGTAGATTTGGTTGTTCAGTTTTCTAAGCTGTTCCTGAATCGTGCAGCTCTCCTGCTCGGTTATACAAGCCTGCTCCCAATCCCCTCCGTTCTTGAAATTCTTCACGAAATTTAGCGTTTCCATCTTCTCATCCTCCCGGGCTTAAAACTCGCCCTGTATTTTCTTTTCAATGGGATGGAGAAACGGCCGACCCGAAGGGAAAAGGGAGAATTATGCCGATGAACGACCGTGAATCGGCTTAATCTGACTTTAGGCTGTTTCGACCAAGCAAGGCACGGGCGTGTTCGTGCCTTGCGAAGAGAGCGATAGTATTTCAGCCGTCTCAACCGCTCCTTTCTTAAATATTCTTTGTATTTTTTCCTTCCATCCTCGCCCCTTTCGACCATGACTCCGCCGCACGGCTTGGTGAGGTGCAGACCATGAATCGGCCTGGGGTGCCATGAATAAAAGCGTCTTGATCTCATTCGAGCCCTCCAAAGAAAGCGATAATCGTGAGTCCCAGAGTCGTAAGCTTTCGCACAAGATTCCAGGACCATGCCATGTATCCGACTTGAGTACCGACCAGGTTGCCGAGGAATCTCCAAAATAAAGTCATGAGGACGAAAGCTACTGCCCCGAAAACTATGGCCTTGACGAAATTCATTTTCTTAGCCATTGTCTTCTCCGGCTTTCCAGAAATCGTTCGCGTCCAGGATGCTCTTCAAGCCTTTCTTCGCGGCGTATTCTTCGACTTCATGTATCTCTTCTCTTCTCGGTCTTCGATAGATCTCGGGATATTTGCTCGCCAAATGAACAGGGACGTACTGATCGAGCACGCTAATCCAGAGCCTGTCCTTGTACTGAGATAACCAATCGATGCTTTTCTTATGGCAGCATTCCACGTGGCCGGGAAGAACAAGAAATCGGACGATGACCTTCGCCTTCTGGCCGACCATCAATTCGATTCCCTGTGTCGCGGCTGCCATGTAGTCATCGACGCCTGAAAGCCTTTTTGCGCAGGAGTCGTTTCCGAAGGCGAAGTCCGGGACATACACATCGACGATTCCGTCAAGAAGGTCAATTCCTCTTTCGCTGACGAACAAATTGGAATTCCACACCAAGGGAAGAAACATATCGTCAGGCGAGTACTTCAGACAGGTTAGAATCCATGGCAGGTACGGAACGGGATCCCCGCCGCCGAATTCTATAGAGCACACTCCCGGATAGAGCTGAACGAGGCCATTTATTCTTTTCCAAAAGGATTCGGCGTTCTCTGATATGGTCTCTTGTTTTTTCTGGACTTGCCTTACGCAATAAACGCAGTTCATGCTGCATCCCGTGAAATTGATGACCAGTGCAGGATTGATTACCGGCTCTTCTGCGATGTGAATGAAGGGCGCATAATACAGAGTCTTGTCCATGAGCCCGCATTTCCCTTTTTCGCGAAACCGGTTCACTTTGCACTTCCATCCGCACAGCTCGCAGGCATAGAGCATGGCCAGGGCTTCGTGTGATTTCTCCTCGAGGATTCCGTTATCCTTTGCGGACTGCCATTTCGGGACGAGTCCGCCGGATGGCCGGACAGATTGAATCCTGAAATTTGGATCAGCGCTTTGAAGAAACGGCACAGCTTCGATGCTCGGGTCCATGACCACTGCTTCGTTGCCGATTTTGAATATTTCGTTCATTTTCGACTCCTTAATTAGATTTTGCTTTAGCCTTGACCTTGACCTTTTCTTTCTTTCGTAGCTCATACGTTAGGTCTTTAAAGTCCATTGGGTCGTTATGAGCCGGAAGGAATGTGGAAATGTCGAACGCACCTTCCAGAGCCTGCAAAGAGAAGTCCTTATCCCCGGCTTCGAGCGACTTGATGGCGTCCTTCAACCCAGGCTCCAGGCTGAATTCCAGCAATTCGGGAATATCCAAAAGGACGTTTTCGAAATCCACTGAATCATCTTTCTCGGGAATCTCACCGACTGCCGGAGCAAAGCCCTTTTCTTTCAAGATGCTTTCGCTCACGGCCGCGTGCTGAATGTCGTGTCCGCCAAAGTTTGAGGAAGTCGGGATGATGATTTCGATAAACGTCATCACCCCTTCTTTGGCGTAGCGAATCTGGGGGAATCCTTCGGTTCTCTTGTCGATCTCCGGAATCGACGCGAAATCGACCTGCATTTCTCGAACATGTATGCTTTCCATGTTTGCTTTAATATCGTTATTCATAATGTTTCCCATGTCGCCCTTGATATCGGCGCATGCTTCATTGCGCAGTCCTTGTTCTGCCATGATCCTAAGCCCGGCAGATTCGGTAAACCTGAAAATGATAGCGCGGCTCATCTTCGTCCTCCTTTCAATTGGATTTGAGCTGCCCGTCCCATCTTCGTTCCGCAGAATAAGAAACAAGATGGGCACCTGCTTTTTCAAAGTACTCAGTCCAAAATCCTTTCAGAGAATTCCAGTACTGGAACGGCTTGTTGATTGTGCTGACCCCGATCGCCCAGACCTCGACTCCGCGAAGGTCCGCGATCAATCCCTTTGCCTCGGCCAGTTGAAAGGCTTTTTCGCTGATTATCTGCGGAGTTTCCAAATCGATTTCCGTCGTATTTCTCAGGTCGCTTAGGATGATCAGCTTTTTCTGTCCCCGTTCTTTGTCGAACAGGAGCGAAGCGTAGATGAGAGCTCCGAAAACGTCGGTGGCTTTTGCCTTTGCTTCCAGCTTCAGGTTCTTCCATACATTTATCACTGAGAGCTTTTCTCTGGCGCTCTTCTCCGAGAAGTAACCCGTAACCTTTGAAATTTCTTGATCGAGGATGATGAACGGCTTCTCGAAACTCTGCTCAGTGACGCCGACGATTCTAAGCCGAGTTCCAGGTTCGAGTTTCTTGATGATCTCTTCGACGAACTGGTAGTTTTTCTGGAATTCCGTTTTCTCCAGATAGTCCGAGCCTTGAATGGATCCGCTCAAATCAAAGAGGAGGACGACCGATTGATCGTTAATTTCCTCTCCCCTTGCAAAAACGGCAATCACCAGAATAAGGCCGAGAGCAATGAGAATCATCGCGACCGGCGAAAGAAGAAAGTTCTCGCCCGAACGAGGGCCGTCAAGAACGCCTCGGTCATACTCGCTTACGGTTTTTTTCGGCAGGGCTTCGTATTCCTTGATGGAGGCAGCGATCCGCCCGATTGTCTGTTCTCTCTCCTTTATCCTCTTCGCGTGAGACACTGCCGGGCCGGAAACTAGAATCCGACTAATCGCTTCATGTAAAAGCAGGCCTGCGACGAAAGCGATTGCCAAAGAGCCCAGCGCGATGGCGATATACACGAAAGAGGTATGACTGTAAAATTTGTTCGCCGCATTGACCTGAGCCTCAAGGCCCCCAGCAGACGCATTCGCTGAGATCAAAGCCGCACGAGCATTGGAGAGCAGGACTAGAGAAACGATGAAAAATATCGCTGAGAAGTACACTAGCCACAAACGCCGCCTGCTGAACGTGGCCGGATTTCTGGAGCTCATAGCGCGCAGATATTCCTCGATCGCTGCGGTGCCGCAAAGCATGAGTCCGAGCGAGATGACGAAGCTTTCTGTTCCCAAATTGAAAGGTCTGAACGTCCACTGCAAAAGCCAGAACTCCGCAGCTAGAATGACGATGAAAAGAGCGAGGTACACTCGCCCCAAACGGAGATTCTGTTCGTGCGCTTCAAGCGTCCGGCCCATGAGCAGGCGCTCAATACTTCCGGCGAGCTGCTTCATTTCCTGAACGATCAAGGCTCCCTGAATCTTGAGTTTCTCGATCATTTCATTCGCAAGCGCCTCCGTTCTTTCCAAAACGTTCGCCCGCCGCTCCTGTTGTTGCTGGGGATCAAGGCTCGCGGCCTTTCTCCCCTCCTTGTAAGCATCCTTTACTGTCTGAACCATTTAAGCCTCCTTTCACTGACCAAATACTCAGATCGAAGAAAAAATTCGCAATAATTGACGAAATAAATTAAAAGGGCAATTGAATTTTTATTAGACAGCTTTTTACTTTTTATTCTCTAGTTGATGGTACTTAGGAATCCATTTAGCTAAAGCTGGGCTATTCAGAAAATATACTCAATGTTAAAGGTAGACTTGCAAAAAACATTTTTATTTCTTAAGACTTCCAGGCAAAAACAAATGGAATAATCAATGGAGCACAATGAAGCAAATGTGTTGACAATAGTAAATAGGCTAAATATAATTTTTGTGCGTATACAACATTAAGAAGGGTTAGTATCTATAAAGCCCACTTAGAGAGAATATTTATTAGTGACCTTCTTTTGGGACCTGTATTTCCTAAAAGGAAGAAATTTTTTTATTTGCAACATACACTATGTTTAAAAGCAGGAGAGTTCCCTCATTCAAATTGAATCCTTGGAGAGAGTCTGTGGGTTATTGAGATTATTAAATAAAATGGAGAAATGTTAATGCAAAATACTACTGGATGGATTGGTATAATAATTGGGCTAATAGGCATTTTTATTGGAATATTTTTTTTCCTGATTAATAACGTCTTACGTTCTTTGGGTACTATAAAAGATAAAATGGACTCTTTTGGGCAGAGTATAGAAAAAATTCGTGAAGGACCGATTATTTTCTCACCTAATTTATATTTGACCGCGTTGGCTAGAGAATCAAAGTTTTGGGAGAAGCTATCTATTCAAAGAGCCGATAAGGTCCTCATTGCAAGTACGATAGTTTCAAAATATATTCAAGAGAATGATTCAATAATTGTAGATTCAGGAACAACAGTTGATCAGATTCCTCATATATTACGTGAAAAGCATCTTAAGAGCAAAGTTTATACTAACAATATATTGGCCGCAATATCAGTAGTTCCTCCTGTTGAATGAATTGATTGTTTTCTTCTTTCTGGAAAAATTGATCCTATTTATGGTGCAACATACAATATTGAAAACATCCCAGGACCTTTAGGTACGATTAGAGCCAATCAAATTATACTAGCAGCTACGGCAATTTCTTTTGAAGAAGGTCCTATGGTAAATGTTTTGGATATCTCAAATCGTCTATTTAAAAAAGAACTCGTGCGAAAGGCACTGCAAGACGAGAGAAATTCTAGGCTTATAGTAGCTGTTGATTGGACTAAATTTAAAAAGGATTTGGAGACGAACAAAGATAGAAAGCTAAATGCCGTTCTTGAAATAGCTGATTGGAGATCTGTTAAAGCTACAGAGCGTTTTGTCCTTGTTACAACTAATCCTCCTGATTCTTTACAGACTCACGATGCAGTTAGAGCCCGAGAAATAATAAATGAATTCTCTGCAAATATGAAAAAAGGTGGGATGAAAGTTGATATTTGTTAAATAAAGTGCCTCAAAAAAGGAACTACAATAACTTAACTCCTGAACACGCCCTGTTTTAATCTTGTTTTTCGGCATTCCTTCAGACATCAAAATAAGAAGCAAAGGATGAGACCGATATTCATTTCTTGGAAAAGAGTGCCCAGAATCCTTAGAGTTCTGACATACTTTGCTTGTTTTATCGCATTCCTGACGTTGTTGTCTTTCTTTTTGGACAAGTCATTTTTGGAAAGGCCACGAGTGATACAAAATCCGAAGTTTCCCAAAGAATTTTATTTTGGCGCAGCCACATCATCTCATCAAGTAGAGGGCGGAACAAACAACCAATGGACAAAATGGGAAAGAGAAAATGCAGAAAGACTCGCCAAAGAAGCAGGTCCAAGCTCTAATTTCGGAGGCGGAAAAGGGACCGCGCCAGACTGGGAGCTAATCAAATCCCAAGCAAAAAATCCGGAAAACTATATCTCAGGCATCACCGTTGACCATTATCACAGGTATGCCGAGGATCTGGCCATTGCGAAGAGCCTTGGATTGAACGCTTATCGATTCTCGTTGGAATGGTCTCGAATTGAGCCAAAACAAGGGATTTTTGATTCATCTGAGATCGAACGCTACAGGCAGATGATCAGGTCTGTCCGCACTATGGGGATAGAGCCCTTTGTAGGGCTATGGCACTGGACCGAGCCGCTTTGGTTCACTGAAAAAGGAGGGTGGGAATCAAAAGATGCGGTCGATTTTTTCAGTTCATATGTTCAGAAGGTTATTGAAGAATTAGGAAATGAAGCAAGATACTGGATTCCGGTTAATGAAATAGAGGTCTATGCAGGATGCTCCTATATACTTGGCGTATGGCCGCCCCAAAAAAGAAATCTGTTTTCGTATAACAAAGTAACCCGAAACCTCATAAAAGCCCACAATGCAGCCTATAAAATAATAAAATCATTAAACAAAAATGCCCAGGCCGGAAGCGCACTCAGCTATACTTACTACAAAGCAGCCAGTGGAATATCTAAGCCGTTTAATGTCCTGATCGCAAGGCTCGCAGATTGGCATCTAAATCATCATATTCGAAAATCCATTGTCGATAATTCCGACTTTATGGGCCTTAATTTCTATCAAAGGTGTGTCATAAAGGGAACAATGATTTTTTATTCCAAGGAAAAAGTGCGTCGCTCAGACATGGGCTGGGAGCTTTATCCTCAAGGAATTCTTCTCGCTCTGAGAGATCTAAGAAAATATAAGAAGCCCATTTTCATTACAGAAAATGGATTGGCAGACAGCCAGGATAAATACAGGGCATGGTTCATACGGACTACTCTTAGCTATGTTGCACAGGCAATCAGCGAGGGAATCGACGTTAAAGGGTATTTTTATTGGAGCCTTCTCGATAATTTCGAATGGGACAAAGGATTTTGGCCCGAGTTTGGCCTTATTCACGTAGACAGGCTAACGCTAAGCCGAACAATCAGACCCAGCGCCTGGGAATATGTGAAAATTATTCGAACGTTAAGGAATAATTAAGCCTTTCCCGGGGAAATCTTTTTTATCATTCTAACGATTACCTTTTTATTTCTTGTGATGTGGGCTATAGATCCTCTAACCATAAAATCCTTCTTATATTTTTTATTTCGTGCAAATCCTATAACCTGTTTCCCAATTCCGTAGCAGTACCCCACCTCCCATGCCGTGTCCTTCCCATAAATGCTCATATCAGCTATGACAGCATCTGCCTTTTTTATATGGTCTACGCATTTCCTAAATGCTTCACGGGGTAATTTTTCTTTTGGAACGTCCAAAGAAACGAATTCATGAGGCAGATAGATCTCACAATCGATACTTTTTTCTAAGAATCTCTTGAGAGATTCATGCTTTTTCACATAGCCTATTTTCCCGGCCAAGTACAGCCTGACTTTCTTCATTTTCCGATCCTCCTCTTTGATCTTTCTCCACAAGGATATACTCGGATTTGACAGTTTTTTCGCAAAGGAGGACTGGTTATTTAAATGCGATAGCTTTATATAGTGGCTACTGACAAGTAATAACTATGAAAGCGAAAAACATCGAGCTTGTGTCAGTAGAATATTTGAGGAACCTGCTAAGCTCAGAGCAGTTTATCCAGACGAATATAAGGGCAGGAAAAAGAACGGCAAGAACCGGCCATGAGACGGCTTACAGGATTTTTAAGCCCTTAGGCAAAGACACGGCCAGGTTTACAAAAATATTCGAGGGAAATTCTTTTTCAACAGAAGGAATTGCTGATGAAATAGAAAAATATCATGAGGCTATGGTATTCAGCTCCAATATCTGTCCATTAGTTTCAGCGCACTTCCATCCGAATTTCCAGCTAATCCCTTCCCCACAAGACCTATTTAATGCCTGCGCAAGCAAAAGAACCGCTGGAATAACTTATGGTTATCATTTGGATCCGATAAATATCATAGGCAGAGCACATGAGCGAGTGGATTTGCTTGTATATCAGCAAAAAACCCCAGAAATTCCTGAAGAACTGGGCACGCAATTAATGGAAGATTTATATGATTACAACTTTAACAACGAATATAACGAAAAATCGGATGATTATCCCTATAAAGTGGCTGAGAAGATGAGAGAAAGTGGACTTTATAACACTGCAATAGTCAGGATCGATGATAGTGGCAAAGCTATTCTCGATTTAAAAGAAATCGAGAGTTTTTCATTTAAAGCGGAAAAGCATCCCGAATATCTCGAAGAAATTCATTTCAGTTTGTGACCATTTCCATTTCCTTTTCGAATATTTATTCTGAGCGCTGACATAATAGCTTTTTCAAATGTGAACGCTCGGCCATATAGTTGATTAATCTTATTATATTACGCCAAAGCATTTATTGTCTTCAGGCGGGCAAGAGGCACCATAATGGTTGTCGCTTCTAAATCATGCTATCGCGGCTGTGAACGAGTTCGATTTCACATCGCTTGATAGATGAATTAAAATCATTCTATAATATAATTTTACCTAGAGAAATAAGGCAATGGACTTTCAAAAGTCGAATGAAATACTACTTGGGCGCTTTGATGGTACTGGAAGCCAGATATTTCTACTAAACCAAAAGGATCGATTGTGTGAAGAAGCAACTGAGCTTCACGAGTCTATACATGCACAGCTTTTTAATATGAGTACTCACGGAGGATTAACAACTTGGCTTTTTCACTATTCAAATTATATATCCGGAGAGAATGGCAAAGTAATCAATGAAATAGTGAACAGTCTATTTGAATCACAGCAATATGTCCAAGAAGTAATAGCAACGACTGCTTCTGCTTTATTTTTAGAATCGGAAGGATATTTGTCCACTCATAATATTGCTGATTTAATAGCTCCATCTTATATGGAATTCCTCACTCCACTTAAACACTATCGTAATACTTTTTTTCATGATATGACTAATATTTTGGAAGGCACAATAAATTTAGGATTAGCGACGCTATGCAGCCCCATAATAGAGTTTTTTAATAATCTGAGCGCGCACATTGATAGTGAACAAGTCAAAAATCTCCTTAGCCATCCTGACATATCTCCGACCGTAAGATTAAATCGCATACTGGGATATCTCGCAGCGAACGGATTTACAGCATCGAACTTTAATCCTCAAGGAAATATAGCATCCGCCAAGGAAGCACTAGCAAAAAATGGAATTGTGATCATCGAAAGGTTGTCACTTGAGGAGACAAAACGAGAATTCGATGCATTCCTTGCTACGCCCTTAATTCAGGCCGATCCATATGCTGCAAGACGTTTTGCCGAAAGTATTAAGCTTTCGGACGAACAGCTACAGCTTGATGGCGCAATGAGAACAATTTCTGCTTTCCTCAATCGGTCTTTTGGCGTTGTATATTGTCAACCCGAGGCTTTTGCGAAATATTTTAAAAATCTAACGGGATTGGCACCAAAACTTCTAGCTGATAAATATAGAACTATTCTTGAACTACGCGCTGAAGATATTGTTCCGGATCCCGAAGGGTCATCCGGCTATGTGCGCCTTGCCGATGGATTGCGACTCTGCCATCTTTTTCCTGTAAGTGGTGATTATGAGCATCTCGCATCTGTGATTTTGCCAACTGAGCATATTGAATATTATTGGGACGAAGCGGAAACTACAGGATTCCTTGTTCTTCTTGACTCGGCTGGTTATGATTTCATGCGTGGAAAATGGTTCGGTAAAAAAGCTAAACATGATCATTTTGTAGTTCTCCCACTTGGATCTATCGCGTTAGTCGAGCGAGTTCTATCGTTGCATCCTTTCAAAAAAAAGGTTCTTTTTGGTATTATTCAGAATGACGATCCACTAATTAGTATAATGGTTTTGCGACTCCTTTATATTGCTCCAAGGCGGTACTGTTATGCCATAGTACCCTGTTCCGAAAATTCATGGGCATATCTTACAGAGTATCTTGTTAAAAAAGGAATCGAGTTTTGTTCCAGTGAACGCTTTGAGAAAGAATTTCCGCAAGACTTTATATCCGTGCTTGTTGAGCATGTTGGTTCAGTAGGCTGGGCCACTGGAAACATCGCAGATGAGGATCCTAATTCTTTAGTTCCGTTCTTTAGATAATTTATCGGAAAGGAATTTTTTAATGCGAGGAAAGAATAAAAAAAGTCGTGAGACAAAGAAGACAAGTGGAGCTAATAATGTTGATATTTCTGGAATTCTTAAGAATATAAATCATGATCAAAGTGCGCATCGGAGCTATTTTTTTGGGACAATCATAGGAATAGTTTTAGGCGCTTTATTATGTGCAGGTGGTTTTGTTCTAACGATTCTTGGATTAGCAGGTAATGTAAATTGGATTATCAAGCTTAACGGAATCTCCTCAAGACTGACAAATGCGAGTCCTGGCGTATTTTTCGCCATTCTCGGCATGATTCTGGTTTGGAGGTTTAAACCTAAGGTCACTGATGAAATGAAAATCGGTCCGTACCGTAGAAAGCTCAACCTCGAAGTGCGGGGAACAGCTAAAATTCCTCCTTCCAAGTCATCCCCCGATGGGATAAAACCAACGCCGACAGCCGAAATACAATCCTTGTCATCTGAGCATCCGAGAACTGAAGGTAAATAGGGTCTGCTGAAAAATACGATAACTTTCCATAATCTCTTGGTAGACCCTAAATAACTGGGCGACAAGTCGTCTTCGAGTTTCAAATAAAAACGACCAATTTTATTGTTTTTCTTTATTTATGGAATAGTGTCCTCATAACAAATACACGCCTTTTTATTGACTCATTAGGAAGCTGCTTTCTTTCTAATCTGGGAAAGCGCATTCTTATACCAGATAAGCACTTCTGCCGCAGCAATTATAAAAACTGCGTCCCTGGTTATCCCAAATATGACAATAAAGGCAGTTTGTTTCACGGTTTCATATAAACTCGTGTAATAAAGCATCTCGAAAATCAAAAGGAAGACTGCCACAATCGTAGCAGCAAAAACACCCTCCTTCCATCCTATACGAATAACAGCCGTGGGCAACATCGCTTCTGACTCTTCCTGACCTCTTAAACTATTTCTTACGGTAATAAATTGACGGCGCTTCATCAAGAAATTCAATGAAACGGTGTAATTATAAAAATTCGTTACATAGAGAGCAGCAAACATCCAGAATATGATGAAATCTTTGAGAATTCCAAGCATAGGAGGCCAATCAAAGGTTTTTGACAAATCCATGGTAGCAAAAGGAATCATGGGAAGATAGGCTAGATAGACGATTGCCATGCTTAAAAATGAAATTCCTATGCTGATAAACCAACTGTTCCTCTTCTCCCTTTCTAAAATTACCTGAGGCAAGATAAAGCAGATAATCAGTCCAAAAATAATTATGACCACTCCGGCCAAGATCATCATCAATGAAGAAAGAAAGGAAGTCTTATGGTAAGTGAAATAGATTCCCAGGCCATCCAGCACGTATAAAAGCGCGTAAATCCCGGACACAAGCCATATGTGCTTTTCCTGCTCCATATAATCGGGCTTTATTTCTGCTTTAAGCTTCCTGATGTGTAGAAAGGCCGACATTCCTTTGAAGACATCTCTGATAATCGAGCCTAACGTCTCTGGCTTGGGTTTGTAGAACAAGCTCGCATAAATGTCATAAAGTTTTTGTACAGAGACGATTTCGGCCCCAAGCTCTTCTGCCCTCTTCTCAGCGGCAAGATCCAGATCTCTTTTATTGACCAGGGGCACGAAGATTTTTTTTATCCCTGATTCAAGAGCAACCTCGACTTTGGCCTGAATCCCTGCCACGCCCAGGATCCGTCCCTCTTCGACGCTGTGAATGTTAAAAGCCCCTGTGATAGCGATATCTGAAGCCACTGGCTGGCTCAGGTAAAAGGATAAAATAGCTGCCGCCAAGGGAAGGCAGATCGACGCGCCATCATAGAAGATGCTCATGTCTTCTGCCTTGCCATTTGTCCTAATAATCTGCCAAATAACCTTTCTATTGCTCAGCCCTTCTGGGTAGCCTCTTTGGACAAGGAAATTATGCGCAACCTTTCTTGCCACTTCGGCAGCATCTCTTATGCTTTCCCCTAATTCCTCTCTCTCCAGATGAGAATATTCTATGCTCTCCTCACCTTCTTCAATCCTCACGAGGATGTTTTTTATGACTCCTGACCTGTCTTGCTCTTTTACAAAAAGTCCTCTGACAACGCCTGACCTTATCTCTTCTTTCTCAAGCTCAAAAATGCCCTTTTCTATTATCCACGCTACCCTCTCTACAATATCTCCTCTTCCTATCTGCCTCAGATAATTGAAATAGGCCGTGAAAAAAGCTGCCAGAATAGCAGCAGTAATGCCATTTTTCTCTAAAAATCTTTCGAGATGAGACAATGGTTTTTCATTAATCCTTTCAGGCTCTTCAATTTCACTGTCAGCAGCGTATAAAACCTCTTTGTGAACTCCCCGGACATTTTTTTCTAGTGCCTCTGATATTGCCAAGAAGCAGCGTAGATGCATTGCATGGTAAATCATGTCAGAAGGATAATAATCCCTCTCAAAAGCACTGGCTGATAATTCTAGAAACCTCTTTGCGTATTTAGGGTTTTTTATCAGCCACACAGATTCATGATTAATCAAGTAAGGCAGGACCTGGCGAAGAAAGATATTGACTGACTCAAGCTCTTCGCTTAATTCATCAAAATTTCTATTTTTTATGATTTGGAGAAAAAGTTCTGCTGCTTCTTTGTATCTCTTAACCCCAGCAAGCTTCTTAAATTCTTCAATCATGAGGCTATTTATTCTTTGTTTTCCCTCTTTTTTCTATTATATCTGTAACCATTTTCACAGCTTCGGCATTTCCTGTTTTCATTAATTCGATGAGTATCTTGCTGGATGATGGCTCTTTTATGTCAGTCAAGATATCAACCGAACTCAATACATCAAGCTTTATTCTATATGCCTCTTCTTCAGGCCTTTTTAAATCCTCTTCTCCAACATTAATCACATACTTTCCTATTCCATCGCTCACGAATAAAATCCCTGAATATTTTGCTTTTTCTTTCTCATAAAAATGAAATCTTACGATTGAGTTCTTTAAAAGCTCAGTTTCTGTGCGCAAAATTAGGCTGATATGCTTACCAAACTGACTGATTTCAACCTGAAACGGGCTATCCTCCTGCTGGATTACCTCCTTTCCATACCCTTCTCCAACGTCTGCAAGGTATGCTCCTTCAAGACATGGAGCCAGGGCTTTTAATCCAACAGCCTTATCGAAGCTAAAATTAAATTTCCAAAGATTCTCAAATGCCTCCACAAATCTTTTTGACCTTTCAACCAAATTCAAAGCTTCTGTTATTTTTTGAAAAATTCCCTTTTCCTCTTCTAATAGAGCAAAATCAAAGGTCTCTTTAACCCCTTTCCTAGTAAGCTCCTCAAATTCTTCAGCCATTTTTTCGGATTCTTCGTATTTCATTTTGCATATATGGCAGAATTCAAGATGTTCTGATACTTTTTCAGCCTCTTTATTACTTAATTTTCCAAGGCTATATTGATACATTTCCTCAGGAGACGGGCATTTCTTGCGGAATTCCCTCCAGAATCGCTTAAGATCTTTCTCCAATGCATTCAATTCAGCAACCTTTTTCTGGCAGGCTGGGCATTCTTTTAAATGGCTTTCAACTTCCTCTTTTTCTTTGGTTTCTAAAATACCATCCAAATATTCATAAATCTTTTTTTCATCAAAACAACTCATTTTTTCACTCAATTATTTTTTCATAATTATATACTTTGATTTCAGAATAATTTCGCATCTCTCTCTAATCTTTTTTCGGACTCCAGTTAAAATGGGTAATTAAAACCTTTTTCAGATTCAATTTTGCATGATGCTTAAGGTCTTTTACACTCTTTGTCGTGCCCAAGAATTCCTTGATCTGCTTATCATTATAGCCTTCAAGCTCAAGCTGGATGCATTTCCGATTCTCTTCTGGCTTCATTGCTAGAGCTTTTTCAATCAACAAAGCTGCATCGCTTCTCGAAAACTGAGGATCTTCATTGCCAATATCAGTGTCTTCTTCATTGATCCTTCTTCCCATCCCTTTTTCATCATAAATCGGCTTAAGTATCTCATAAACCTCATGAGTAAATATAATTCCGAGAAGCCCCCAATATTTTCCGCATATTTCATATTTAGCAATGGCCTTACCAATTGAAAAATTAATAATTGTTTTGAGGTCTTCCTCATTGATGTGCCAATTTCTTTTGTAATATATATTTCGGCAGTAATCCCAACAACTTTTAAAGAGAAAATCAGTAGCTTTCCAGTCGTTTTTTTTAATCAAACCGAAAAGGCCATCAATTTCTTGCTTCGAATCAAGACGATGTTCTTCTGCCAATCGGTTTTCCCCCTGATATGGCCAACTCTGTACCTTTTTATATTATCCAAAAGTAATTCTTTCTTCAAGTTCAGACGAAAATTAAGGCTTGAAGCCGGAATTATTCTAGATAAAGGGAGATATCGAAGGACGGGATTGAGACCTCGTTTTTTAGGGCAAATGCTGAAGCCTTTTTTTCGGATTCACGGAGAAGATGGCAATCGGTCTTCAAAATGGATAAAATGGTCACGAAGGGCGGGTCTTCAATCCACCTTCAAAAAGTCTATAAACTGTCCAAAGAATGGGGAGAGGGTGAAAACGAAAAACTATTAGTGCACTGGGATTATGGGAGGTGAAACCAAAGCTCGAAATCCTTTTCATGCTTGCAATCAAAAAAGGGGGATACTAATATAATGCTGGAATGGGTTCATGTGAGGGAACCAATTCACACTCGACGTCCTCCAAGGAGAATTCCTCTAAAAAAAACGCGTATTGCACTTTGATAGCCATGAGCAGCATCATTTACATTAAGAGAAATATTGAAGATCTATATTCATTGTTATTGAATGTTCTTACTGGTCGGAGTTCTTTCGAAAAGGAAAATAGCGGATATCAAAAAATAAGGCGAAGATTAACTGCTTTAATTCCCTTATTAGGCCCTTTACCCCCCTTTTATTGAAGCTTCCGAGGATCTTTGGAAATTCTGGAATACATATATTAAAGGCAAGCTCAATAACTACGATTCCAGACGCGTTTTTCGCACAAAAGAGTACAAAGAATATTATGATAAGCTGCTAGCTAAGATCCGGACAAACTCATTTGAAGAAGAAATGGTTCTCCGAGACTTAGCGATCGAGGAAATAATTGGAGAGGGAGGTTTTAGTGTTGTATATAAAGCGGAACACATCGTCCTAGACGAAGTTCGAGCGATAAAAAAATTAGAACCTATTTTTGCAGATGAAGTTAATGAAATTAAAGCTCTGCGACGATTTGCCCGAGAGGCAAAAATTCTTACAGAACTAAATCACAAGAATATCGTCAGAGTATATGATTCCGGTATTGCTGGCGGCCATCCTTATATAATAATGGACTTGGTTGAAGGCAAAGACTTAGAAAAATGGATTAGAGAGAAGGGTTTTTTCGACGAACAGACTGGCCTTAAAATTATAGAACAAATTTTGGACGCTATTTCAGCGGCGCATAGATCAGGAGTAGTCCATCGGGACATTAAACCCCAAAATATTATGTGGAATGGTAGCCGTGCTATTATATTGGATTTCGGTGCCGGACATTGGTTGGAGCATCAAATTTCTACCAGAATAACAACTTCACCGATCGGCACATACGGCTATATTGCTAATGAATTATTTGATGATCCATCTCTATTGCGGAAGAATTTTGATTGTTATTCCATCGGAGTCTTATTCCATTATATTTTAACAGGCCATATCCCGAGCGCTGGAAGTCCAAGACATTACTTATCGGAAAACAACATTCAGGAAAAAATAATTGAGTTCATCCTTAGGGCTTTATCTCCGCCTGACATAAGATTCGAAGACGGGGAAAGGATGCTTGATTCTCTGAGAAGCATTGAACATTAAATCCCTCAAAATAAGCAAATCCGGGGATGCGGGATCGGTGTTGCACGTTTTTTGGACTAGGCGGTCATCCCGCACCATCCTTTTTCTCCCCCTCCTTGCCCAACAGAACCTTAATCCACGTCTTTAAATCAATTATCAGCCGCCGGCGCCGCTCTCTTTCTCCCCTCTCCGACTTGCCAAAGATGTTTTTACTAAAAGGACGGCCGCAGGAAACGCTGGTTATAAAAAAGCCTAGCTCCGAATAAAGAGCAGCGGAATTCGGGGATGTAGTGTGGGAGGAATCAATCTCCAACCGCTAGTTCAATTTTCCTTCTTAGCTTCGTTTCAACCTGAGAAGGCGCCATTCTGATGTATTTTATTGCCTTTTCCCTAGACTCTCCTGTGAGACTACTCAAGTACGTGGTGATATTCTCTGCATTTAATTCCATTTTTATTTTATCTTTAAAGTCGGCTTGGAGGTCCGTCCAGATTACCGCGTCGAGCCCCTTTACCACTGCCCATTGACGTATGTAATCAAAAACCTGAGGCACAGCCCGACAGTTGCTATCATTTTCCGGAATCGATATATAACCGATTTTTTCCATACTCGTCCTTTCCCGTTCGCGAAGGTTCTCCTTCGCCTGATTCAAGTCTTCATAAGCCGAAAGCGCCCACAACGTTTGAACCGGTTTAGTACCGGGATAGAGGACGAGCGTCAACCTCCCATCATTAGAAATTCTTGCAAACTCAATGGGGAGAAACGGTCCATCGGCCTGCCATCGTCCCCTTATATGAAGGTTACCAGGATCCATGATCAACGAACCCCACCCAAGGATAGCCAATTTCATAATCTACTCTTCCTTTTTGAATTTATTATATACTTTTTTCCGTTTACCCGCCTTCCCCTCTCCGACTGCCCGGGATGTTTTAATTCCACGGCCAGAAATGTATAGTCAGCCGCCGGCGCCGCTCCTGCCTCTCCGACTTGATGGGGATCGTCATTAAGGCGCGAGAGGATGGATGTTTCGGATATGGGCCAATAAGAGAAATCATCGCCAAGACAAAAAGGCAATCATGTCTCCGAAATGATATAATAAATGAGAATAATGGAGGGTCATCAGATGGCACTTTTCGAAATAAAAAACGGCAATGCTACGATAGTTAATTCGATTCCATTTGAGAACGAGGCAGAACTTCAAAAGCTTATTGATGATAATTTAGACACAATAACTGGGGTTAGGAGAGTAGATTCCCAGTATCCAATACCCAACGGAAGAATTGATGCATTGGGAATCGATGACAGGAATGTCCCAGTGGTCATTGAATATAAATGGGGGAATGACCCAGGCGCAATAATCCAAGCTCTGTTCTATTTAGACTGGGTAAAGCAGAACAAACGAACCTTTGAAATGCTTGTTAGAGAAAAGTTAGGTTCGGAAACAAAGGTCAATTGGGATGTCCCACCCAGGGTAATAGTTATTGCTAGGAGCTTTGACTTGAAGGAGCTCTCAGCCGTAAATCAAGTTGTTCCGCTTGTCGAGCTAAAGAGGTATAACTTCTATGGAAATTTACTTACAGTAGACGATGCGACTCCTGCAAAAGTGCCAAAACAATCTCCTATTGGTGAGGGAAAAGCAGAAGGCGAAGGACCTGAGCCTCCTACTCTAGAGAGTGTTCTAACGCCAGCATCACCCGAAGTAAAGGACCTTTTCTGGAAACTCAGAGATAAGATTCTAGCTCTTGGTGATGATATAAGGGAAGTTCCAGGCAGATGGTGGGTAGATTATCGTAAGAGCTCTACCTTTGTCAGCCCTAATATCAAGAAGAAAAAACTCCTTATTCTTATCAAGATGGGCGACAAAGCCATTGAAGATCCAAAGGGTATTACTTCTCACATCTCTTATTATGGAAAGCTGAATACCCGTTTCGAGATAAGTTCGCCCGATGATTTGGATTATGCTATTTCCCTGATAAAGCAAGCTTATAATTATGTCCCATGAACCTGGAAGAAATGAAAGAATAAGTTTCATTTAAAATTGCGGGAATACTCCCCTTTTTTCCAATCACGTCATAGAAACAAGCAAAGAATCCAGTTCTGTCGTTAAGCTGTTTCCTAACTCCAGGGCACAAGAGCCTCCTTTAAAGCCAATGCTTAAACATGGACCGACTCGAGATCGTCGTTCCTAAGTCAAATGGCGAGGCCGTTTTTTCGAGGTTCACGGTAAAAATGGCTTTAAGGCATCGAAATGGATAAAATAGTTACTAGAGGCAGGCTTTTAGTGCACCTTCAAAGAGTCCCTTAACTGTCCAGACTATGGGGTCCACCTCACATTCCTAAGTGGTAGCCGTAAAGACATCGATAGGCGTTTCTTAATGCTTGGAACCGTAAGGACATCGATAGGTAATCGCTCAGCAGAGGGGCTCGACGATCCTTCCTTCGAAGGGGAAAGGGAACG
>Ga0315281_10003330_pt1 | contig 23597 bp, 20 predicted proteins | sample YL17G07_0_MG_FD_204540 | JGI IMG/M metagenome (GOLD analysis project Ga0315281, IMG submission 204540) | Sediment microbial communities from Yellowstone Lake, YNP, Wyoming, USA - YL17G07_0 | ecosystem: Environmental > Aquatic > Freshwater > Lake > Sediment | place: USA: Wyoming | collected... | reverse complement strand
GCCCTCATCGCCCAAGGCGAGGCCGATCCGGCGCTGGCGCACGACTTTCCGCTGGCCGAGGTGTTCGGCGACCAGGTGGCCTGCGCCGATCTCGTCGTCCTCAACAAGATCGACCAACTCGACGCGGCCGGGCGCCTTGCGGCCGAGGCGGCGATTGCCGCCAGCCTGCCGCGCGCGGCCAAGATCGTGCCGGCGGCCTTCGGCGCCGTCGATGCCGGCATCCTGCTAGGCCTTGGCGCGGCGGCCGAGGACGACCTGGCCTCGCGCCCCTCGCTGCATGACGGCGGCCCCGCGCACGATCACGACGACTTCGACAGCTTCGCCGTCGAGGTCGGCGTCGTCTCCTCGCCGGAGCGGCTGATGGAGCGGCTGCGGCCGACCATCGAGCGGCACGACATCCTGCGCCTCAAGGGCTTCGTGCCCGTTGCCGGGCGCGACATGCGGCTGCTGGTGCAGGGTGTGGGCAATCGCCTGCAACATTATTTCGACCGCGCCTGGAAACCGGGCGAGGAGCAACGCGGGCGCCTCGTGGTCATCGGGCTCAAGGGCCTCGACCGCGCCGCCATCGCCGCCGCGCTCGGCGGACATTGAGGGCCGGCCCTTGCATCTTCTCGCCGCCAAGCCAGGGCTGATTTCCGACGGCAGCGCCGCCGTCATCATCGAGCAATCGCCGGGCGAGATGGTCCTGCTGTCGGCGGCCGATACCGAACTCACCTGCCTGGCGGCGGCCAAGGCGCGGACGCCGGATGGGCCGACCTTACGCCTCGCCAACCTGATGCAGCTCGGCCATCCCCTGACCGTCGATCGCTACCTTGAGGACGTGATCGCCCAGGCGCGGATCGTAGTCGTGCGGCTTCTCGGCGGCGCCCGCTACTGGTCCTATGGCATCGAGCAGACGGCGGCCGAATGCCGGCGCCGGGGCATCGCGCTCGCGGTCCTGCCCGGCGACGAACAGCCGGACGCGGAACTGACGACCCTCTCCACTCTTCCCGGCGAGGCTTGCCATCGCCTGTGGCGCTATTGCGTCGAAGGCGGGGTAGAGAACGCCACTCAGTTATTGGCCTATGCCGGCGCCTTGATCGGTTACGCCGCCCCGTGGCGCGAGCCGGCGCCGCTGCTGCGCGCCGGTCTCTATTGGCCGGACCTCGATCGCCCGACGCTCGCCGATATTCGGGCCCGTTGGCGGGGCCAGCGCCCGGTGGCGGCGATCGCCTTCTATCGCGCCCTGGTTCAGGCCGGGACGATGGAGCCGGTGGACGCGCTGGTGGCGGCCCTTGATCAGGTCGGCCTCGACTCGCTGCCGGTCTATGTCTCGAGCCTGAAGGAGCCGCTGGCGGCCGGCTTGCTGCGCGGCCTGATGCAAGACGTGCGCCCGGCGGTGGTCTTGAACGCCACTGCCTTCGCCGTCTCGCAGCCGGGCGGTGCCGTGCTGGCCGGTCCGTTCGCCGAGGCCGATTGCCCGGTCCTGCAAGTGATCTTCGCCGGCGCCGGCGAGGCCGCCTGGCGCGAGGGAACCTCGGGCCTGGGCGCGCGCGACATCGCCATGCACGTGGCCCTGCCGGAGGTGGACGGGCGCATCCTCTCCCGCGCCGTCTCGTTCAAGGCCGAGGCGCGTTTCGACGCCAGCACCGAATGCGGCATCGTCACGCAACGCCCGGTGCCCGATCGCGTCGCCTTCGTGGCCCGGCTTGCCGGCGCCTGGGCGCGGCTGCGCGAAACGAGTCCGGCCGAGCGCCGCGTCGCCCTGGTGCTGGCCAACTACCCCAACCGCGACGGGCGCATCGGCAACGGTGTCGGTCTCGACACGCCGGCGAGCACGGCCCTGGTGCTGCGCGCGTTGGGCGCTGCCGGCTACAGCGTCTCCGGCGCGCCCGCCGATGGCGCCGCGCTGATGGCGCGTCTGCTGGCTGGCCCGACCAACAGCCGGCGGGGCGAGGGCGGCGAGACTCTGGCGCTCGACGACTATCGCCTGTTCTTCGAGGCCCTCGATCCGGCGGTGCGAGCGGCGGTGAGCGAACACTGGGGCGGGCCCGAAGGCGATCCCTTCGTGGCCGACGGCGTTTTTCATTTGCCGCTGCATCGGCTCGGCAACCTGGTCGTCGGTATCCAACCGGCGCGCGGCTACAACCTCGATCCGGCGGCGAGCTACCACGATCCGGCCCTGGTGCCGCCGCATGGCTATCTGGCCTTCTATGCCTGGCTGCGCCGCGCCTTCGATGTCCATGCCATCGTCCACATGGGCAAGCACGGCAATCTCGAATGGTTGCCGGGCAAGGCGTTGGCGCTCTCGGCTGCTTGCTACCCCGAGGCGGCGTTGGGCCCGCTGCCGCATCTCTATCCCTTCATCGTCAACGATCCGGGCGAGGGCAGCCAGGCCAAGCGGCGCACGGCGGCGGTGATCGTCGATCATCTGACGCCGCCGCTGACCCGGGCCGAGAGCTATGGCCCGCTCCGGGATCTGGAGCGGTTGGTGGACGAGTACTACGAGGCGGCGCAACTCGACCCGCGCCGTTGCCAGGCCTTGCGGCGCGACATTCTCGAACTGGCGGCCAGCGCCGGCCTCGACAAGGACTGCGGCATCGTCGCCGGCGAGGATGTGGCAAGCGCCCTCAACAAGCTCGACGCCCATCTCTGCGAGATCAAGGAAATGCAGATACGCGACGGCCTGCATATCTTCGGCCGCGCGCCCGACGGCGGGCTGTTGACCGACCTGCTGGTGGCGTTGACGCGCCTGCCGCGTGGGCGGGACGAAGGCGGCGGCGCCTCGCTGTTGCGCGCGCTGGCGGCCGATCTCGGCCTCGATGGTTTCGATCCGCTGGCCGCCGAAATGGCGGCGCCGTGGACGGGCTCGCGCCCGGCGGCACTGGACGGTTCCGATCCCTGGCGCACGCAAGGCGACACGGTCGAGCGCCTGGAAAACCTGGCCCGGAGCCTGGTGGCGGGCGAGACGATGGCGCCGCCGGAGTGGGCGCGCGCGCGCGCCGTGCTCGATTACCTGGCCGCGATCCTGCGCCCGGCGGTGACGGCTTGCGGCGAGGCCGAACTGGCGGGGCTGCTCAAGGGCCTCGACGGGCGTTTCGTGGCGCCCGGCCCATCCGGCGCCCCGACGCGCGGGCGCCCCGAGGTGCTGCCGACGGGACGGAACTTCTATTCGGTGGACACCCGCGCCGTGCCGACGCCGGCGGCGTGGCGGCTGGGCTGGGCTTCCGCTGGGCTGCTGGTCGAGCGCTATCGCCAGGATCACGGCGCCTGGCCCAGGGCGCTGGCGCTGTCGGCCTGGGGCACCGCCAACATGCGCACCGGGGGCGACGACATCGCCCAGGCGCTGGCGCTGATGGGTGCGCGCCCGACCTGGGACGCGGGCTCGGGCCGGGTGGCGGGCTTCGAGATCTTGCCTTTAAGTCTCCTCGACCGGCCGCGCGTCGATGTGACCCTGCGCGTTTCAGGTTTCTTCCGCGACGCCTTTCCGGCTCAGGTGGATTTGGTGGATTCGGCTTCCCGCGCCGTGGCGGCGCTCGACGAACCGGAAGCCGACAACCCGCTGGCGGCGCGCGTGGCCCGCGACCGCGCGGCGATGCGCGCCGCCGGGCTGGACGCAGCCACGGCCGAACGGCGGGCGGGGTTCAGGGTCTTTGGCTCGAAGCCAGGCGCCTATGGCGCCGGCTTGCAGGCGCTGATCGACGAGCGCGGCTGGGAGACGGCCGACGATCTGGCCCGCGCCTATGTCGCCTGGGGCGGTTATGCCTATGGCGCGGGTGCGGCTGGCGAGGCGCAGCACGGGCTGTTCGAGGCGCGGCTCTCCGGCGTGGATGGCGTACTGCACAACCAGGACAATCGCGAGCACGACCTGCTCGACAGCGACGATTATTATCAGTTCGAAGGCGGGCTTACCGCCGCCGTGACCTTGCTCAAAGGTTCGCGGCCAACCGTCTATCACAACGACCATTCGCGCCCCGAGACCCCGCGCGTGCGCACGCTGGCCGAGGAAATCGCGCGCGTGGTGCGGGCCCGCGTCGTCAATCCGAAATGGATCGCCGGCGTCATGCGGCATGGCTACAAGGGCGCCTTCGAGATGGCGGCGACGGTGGACTACCTGTTCGCTTTCGCGGCCACGACGGGCGCCGTGGCCGACCATCACTTCGACGCTGTCTTCGAGGCCTATGTGGCGGACGAGGCGGTGCGGCGGTTTCTCCTCGACGCCAATCCCGATGCGGCGGGGGAATTGGCGGCGCGACTATTGGAAGCGGAGGCGCGGGGGCTGTGGCGGCCGCGCTCGAACGCCGCCCATCTGCGACTGACGGAACTGAGCCAGGCGAGGCGAGCATGAGCAACGAGAACGCGGCGGAAGACGAGATCAATCGACTGGCCAACGAGAAAGCGGCCAAGCGCAAGGCGGCCAAGGTCAAAATCCTGGCTGGCAAGACCATCGAAAAGGGCTTGCTGATCGTCCATACCGGCACCGGCAAGGGAAAGTCCACCGCCGCTTTCGGCTTGGTGCTGCGCTGCCTCGGTCACGGTTTCCGGGTCGGCATTGTCCAGTTCGTCAAGGGCCGCTGGGAAACCGGCGAGCGCAAGGCGCTGGAGCGTTTCGGCGATTTGACCCAGCTGCGCTCGATGGGCGAGGGCTTCACCTGGGAGACGCAAGACCGTGCCCGCGACATCGCGGCGGCCGAGGCTGCCTGGGTCGAGGCCCAGAAGATGCTGGCCGATCCCGGCTTGAAGCTGGTCCTGCTCGACGAGCTTAACATCGTGCTGCGCTACGACTACCTGCCGGTGGCGGAGGTGGTGGCGACGCTCATGGCCCGTAGGCCCGATCTCCATGTCGTCGTCACCGGGCGCAACGCCAAGCCGGAGCTGATCGAAGCGGCCGATCTGGTCACCGAGATGACGCTGGTAAAACATCCCTTCCGCGCCGGGGTGAAGGCGCAAACCGGGATCGAGTTTTAGATGCGCCGACCCGCCGTCATGATTCAGGGCACGGGCTCCGATGTCGGTAAATCGCTGCTCGTCGCCGGACTGGCTCGTGCCTATACGCGGCGCGGTCTCACTGTGCGGCCGTTCAAGCCGCAGAACATGTCGAACAACGCGGCCGTGACCGCCGATGGTGGCGAGATCGGTCGGGCCCAGGCCCTACAAGCGCGCGCCTGCGGCATCGCGCCCTCGGTGCATATGAACCCGGTACTGCTGAAACCGCAGGGTGAGATTGGCGCCCAGGTGGTGGTGCAGGGGCGCGTGCGCGGCAATGCCTCGGCGGCGGACTATCACCGCCTGAAGCCTGGGTTGATGGCGCCGGTGCTGGAAAGTTTCGCGCAGCTCGGCGCGGCGGCGGACCTGGTGCTGGTCGAGGGCGCCGGCAGCCCGGCCGAGATCAACCTGCGTCAAGGCGATCTCGCCAATATGGGCTTCGCCGAGGCCGCCGACCTACCCGTGCTGCTGGTGGGCGATGTCGAGCGTGGCGGCGTCATCGCCGCCATCGTCGGCACCTGGGCTTTGCTGGAGCCGGCGGAGCGGGCGCGGCTGAAGGGCTATATCGTCAACAAGTTCCGGGGCGATCCGACGTTGTTCGACGGCGCGCATGCCATCATCGCCGGGCGCACGGGTCTGGCCAGCCTCGGCGTCGTGCCGTGGTTCGAGGCCGCGCGCCGCCTGCCGGCCGAGGACAGCATGAGCCTTGATCCCGGCACCGGCAGGCAGGGCGGAGACATCCGTATCGCCGTGCCGCGGCTGCCGCGCATCGCCAATTTCGACGATCTCGATCCTTTGCGAGCCGAACCCGATGTCAGCATCGTCTTGGTCGAGGCTGGCGCCCCGCTGCCGGTTTGCGACCTGGTGATCCTGCCGGGCTCCAAGGCCACTATCGCCGATTTGGGCTTTCTGCGCGCCCAAGGCTGGGACATCGATCTAACGGCGCATGTACGGCGCGGCGGGCGGGTGCTGGGCCTGTGCGGCGGCTATCAAATGCTGGGTGGGCGCATCGCCGATCCGCTCGGCAGCGAGGGGCCGGCGGGCGCGGCGCCGGGGTTGGGGCTGCTCGATGTCACGACCGAACTCAGCGCCGACAAGACCTTGACCGAGACCGATGGCATCGACACGGCCAGCGGCGCACGGGTGCGCGGGTATGAAATGCACACCGGGCGCACGCAGGGGCCGGACGCGGCGCGGCCGATGCTGCGGCTGGGCGAAGGAGACTCAAGCCGGAACGATGGCGCCGTTGGCGTCGGCGGGCGGGTGCAGGGCTGCTACCTGCACGGCCTGTTCGCGTCCGACGCCTTCCGTCATGAATTTCTCGGGGCCATTCGCGCCCGCGCCCCAAGCGGTCTCGCCTATGACGAGGACGTGGAGCGCACGCTCGACGCGCTGGCGGACCACTTGGCCCGGCATCTCGACCTTGAGCGGATTCTGGAGCTCGCCCGTGCGCGCTGATATGGAGCCCCTCATGCTTCGACAAGCTCAGCATGAGAACCTCTTCCTGAGCTTGTCGAAGGATGAAGCCGGGGTCCAGACTCTCCGACTTCGGGAACTAAAGAATCGCCATGATCGACACGGCCAGGACCGGCAGCGCGCACGCCATGATGTAAAGCCGCAAGCCCCGGCGGATATCGGCGGCGGTGCAGTCGGCGCGGCCGTCGCCCATCAAGGCGTCGTCAACGGCGCCGGCGGCATAGCGGCGCGGACCGGCCAGCGCCAGGCCAAGGGCGCCGGCGAGTGCGGCTTCCGGCCAGCCGGCGTTGGGCGAGCGGTGGCGGGGCGCGTCGCGACGCATGCTGGCGAACGCCGTGCGCCAACGCGCGCCGGGAACAAGCGCGGCGGCGGCGACGATGAGCAGGCCGGAGAGCCGCGCCGGCAGAAAGTTGGCGGCATCGTCGAGACGCGCGGCGGCCCAACCAAAGTCGCGATGGCGCGGCGAACGATGGCCGATCATGCTGTCGGCGGTGTTGATCATCTTGTAGGCGAGGAGGCCGGGCAGGCCGAGCGCCAGGCCCCAGAACAGCGGCGCGATGATGCCATCCGAGTAATTCTCGGCCAGGGATTCGAGCCCGGCGCGGGAAACACCGGCCGCATCGAGACTGTCCGGGTCACGGCCGACGATGTGGCCAACGGCGGTGCGCGCGGCGGCGAGACCGCCGCTCTCAAGCGCCAAGGCTACGGCGGCGACATGAACATAGAGGCTGCGCTGCGCCAGAAAGGCGCTGGCGAAGATGGCCTCGGCGATCCGGCCGAGCGGCAGCAGGCCGAGGGCCGCATGAATGACGAGGCCCAGCGTCGCCGCCGCGCCGACAGCCACGCCGATGGCGGCAATGCCGGCGCGACGCCTGGCGCCGACTCCGTCGGCGTCTCGATTAAGCGTAAGGTCGAGCCAGGAAATAAGGTCGCCGAACAGGGCGACGGGATGTGGCAGGCGGCGATAAAGCCAAGCCGGATCGCCGACCGCCGCGTCGATCAGCAGCGCCAAGGCAAGAATCGCGAAACGGCCGTGTTCTCCCGTCATGACGGCGACCTTGTGCCGTGGCCGGGGTATGCGTCAATGTCCGCCGCAACAGGAGACGGGAAATGAGCAAGATCGGCGTCATGGTCTGCGGCCACGGCAGCCGGGACGAGGGGGCCGTGGCCGAATTCGGCCGCTTCGTGGCCGCCGTGGAAAAGCGGCTGCCGCAATATCCGGTCAGCAGCGGGTTCCTGGAATTCGCCCGCCCCGTGCTGCGCGAGGGTCTGGACCGCCTCCGGGCCCAGGGCGTCGATCGCATCCTCGCCGTACCGGGCCTGCTGTTCGCCGCCGGCCATGCCAAGAACGACATGCCCTCGGTGCTCAATACCTATCAGGCACAGCATCCGGGGTTGACCATCGACTATGCCCGCGAGCTGGCGGTCGATTTGAAATTGCTGCGGGCCGCGGGCGAGCGCATTGCCGCCGCCGAGGCCGCCGCGAAAACCACCGTGCCGCGCCATGAAACCCTGCTGCTGGTGGTTGGGCGAGGGACCACGGACCCGGACGCCAATTCCAACATTTCCAAGGTCACCCGTATGTTGTGGGAGGGCATGGGCTTCGGTTGGGCCGAGACCGGTTACAGCGGCGTCACTTTTCCGCTGGTCGGGCCGGCGCTGGAGCATGTCGTCAGGCTCGGCTATCGGCGCGTCGTCGTTTTTCCCTATTTCCTCTTTACCGGCGTGCTGGTGAAGCGCATCTACGCCGCCGCCGACGAGATGGCGGCGCGCCGCCCGGATATCGACATCCTCAAGGCGTCCTATCTAAACGATCACCCGCTGGTGATCGAAACGGTGGCCGAGCGGATGCAGGAGATCCTCGACGGCGGCAATGTCATGAATTGTCTTATGTGCAAATACCGCGAACAGGTGCTGGGCTTCGAGGCCGAGGTCGGCTGGCCGCAGGAGAGTCACCACCACCATGTCGAGGGCATCGGCACCGGCGACGCGGCGCCGGCCCGTGCCCACGAGCACGATCATCCGCACGACCACGGCCACGATCACGGCCATGGCCACGATCACGGCCGGGTGCCCTATCCGGGGGCGGATCATCCGCTAGGCCCCCGCTCGATGGCGCGCAAGGGCGACTGACGGGCGCATGAACATGGCTTCGCCGCACGATTATCTGCGCCGACCCGACGAGATCTATCGGCGGTCCTTTGCGCTGATTCGCGCCGAGGCCAAGCTCGACCACCTGCCGGCGGATATCGCCAGCGTAGCGGTGCGCCTTATCCATGCCTGCGGCATGACCGATATCGTCGCCGATCTGGCCTTCGATCCGGCGGTGGCGATGGCGGCCCGGGCGGCACTCGGCGCCGGTGCCGCCATCTGTTGCGATGCGCGCATGGTGGCGGCGGGCGTCATGCTTGCGCGACTGCCGGCGAGGAACGAGATCGTTTGCACCATCGACGAGGCCCGCGCCGAAGGCTCGACACGCTCGGCCGCCGCCGTGGATTTGTGGGGCGAGCGCCTGGCCGGGGCGGTGGTGGCCATCGGCAACGCGCCGACGGCACTCTATCGCCTGTTGGAAGTCATCGAGGCTGGCGGCCCGCGCCCGGCCGCCATCTTCGCCTTTCCCGTCGGTTTCGTCGGCGCCGCCGAATCGAAGGCGGCGCTGGTCGAAGCCCACACGGGTGTGCCCTACCTGACGCTGCTGGGTCGGCGCGGTGGCAGTGCGCTTGCCGCCGCCGCGCTCAACGCACTTGTGGTCGCGGAGGGCGAATGACCCGCTGGCTCACCATCGTTGGCATCGGCGATAACGGCTACGAGGGCCTGGCGCCGCTGGCGCGCCAAGTGATCGACGAAGCCGAGTTTCTGATCGGCGGCGCGCGTCATTTGGCGATGATTCCGCCCGGCGCGTCGCAGCGAAAGGAATGGGACACGCCCCTGGCGCAAACCATCGACTGGATCACGACCTTGAAGGGCCGCCGCATGGTGGTCCTCGCCAGCGGCGATCCGATGTGGTTTGGCGTCGGCAACGCGCTGCTGCGCGCCGTGCCCATCGCCGAGGTCTTGGTGCTGCCCTCGCCCTCGGCCTTCTCGCTTGCCTGTGCCAGGCTCGGTTGGTCGGTCGCCGACAGCGATTGCCTGACCCTGCACGGCCGACCCTTGGCGGCGATGAACGAGGCCGCGTTGCCGGGGCAGCGGCTCGTCATGTTGAGCGAGGACGGGACCACGCCCGCCGCCGTGGCGCGCCGGCTGAGCGAGCTTGGCTATGGACCGAGCCGGGTGGTGGCGCTCGAGCATCTGGGCGGGCCGCGCGAAAGAATTGTCGAGGGCGTGGCGGAAAATTGGAGCCGGGAGCGTGTCGCCGATCTCAACGTCGTGGCGGTGGAGGTGACGGCGGGCCCGATGGCCGCGCCGCGCGCCCGCGTGCCGGGGTTGCCCGACGAGGCCTTTCTCCATGACGGCCAGATAACCAAGCGCGAAGTGCGGGCAATAACTCTGGCGGCGCTGATGCCATTGCCGGGGAAAATGCTGTGGGATGTCGGCGCCGGCTGCGGTTCCATCGCCATCGAATGGCTGCGCGCGGAGCGCTCGGCCCGGGCCGTCGCCATCGAACGCAATGAGAAACGGGCCAAGCTGATCGAGGCCAACGCGGCGGCGCTGGGCGTGCCGCTGTTGACGGTGTGCCGGGGCGAGGCGCCGGCGGCGCTCGCTGGCCTGCCTGCGCCCGACGCGGTCTTCATCGGCGGCGGGTTGACGATTCCGGGGTTGCTCGAAACGTGCTGGCAGGCTATCCGGCCAGGCGGGCGGCTGGTGGCCAACGCCGTGACGGTCGAAAGCGAGGCGCGTCTTCTCGATTGCCGGGCGCGTCTGGGCGGATCGCTGACGCGCATCGCCATATCGCGCGCCGAGGCGTTCGGCGAGTTTTCCGGCTGGCGGAGCTTGCGGCCGGTGACGCAATGGACAGCGGTGAAGCCATGACGGCGGGAACGGTCTGGGGTATCGGTGTCGGGCCGGGCGATCCCGAGCTGATCACGCTCAAGGCGCTGCGCCTGCTGCGCGCCGTGCCGGTCATCGCCTATCCAGCACCCGAGCAGGGCGACAGTTTCGCGCGCGGTGTCGCGGCGCCGCATCTGCCGGGCGGGCAGACGGAAATCGCCATCCGCATGGCCATTGGCGACGGGCAATTTCCGAAAGACGAGGTCTATGACGCGGCGGCGGAACGCATTGCCGCCCACGCCGACGCCGGGCGCGACGTGGCCGTGTTGTGCGAGGGCGATCCGTTGTTCTACGGCTCGTTCATCTATCTCTATATGCGCCTTGCCGGCCGTTGCGCCGTAACGGTGGTGCCGGGTGTGTCCTCGCTCACCGCCTGCGCGGCGGCCGCTGGCATGCCACTGGTGACGCGCAACGACGTCTTGAGCGTGCTGCCGGGTCCAATGCCGGAGGCCGAATTGCGGGCCTGCCTGGCCACGGGCGAAGCGGCCGCCATCGTCAAGGTGGGGCGTCACTTCGCCAAGGTGAGGCGGGTGCTCGGGCAAGAGGGCCGGTTGAACGAGGCGCATTATGTCGAGCGGGCGACCCTGGGCGCCGAACGGGTCATGAAACTGACGGAGGCGGGCGGCGATAGCGCGCCCTATTTCTCGATGATCCTGGTTCCCCGTCGGGGAGGCCCTAAGCCATGAAGGCGCCGGTGGTGATCGTGCTCGGTCCGGGCGGCGTGGCGACAGGGCAGGCCATCGCGGCGGCCCTGCCGGGTGCGGCCCTGCATGGCTTCGCGCCGCGCGTGCCGGAGGCCGCGGTGACGTTCGCCGATCCGATCCAGCACTTACGCGCGCTGTTCACGACCGATACGCCCATCGTCGCCGTCTGCGCCGCCGGCATCGTCATCCGGGCCTTGGCTCCGGTGCTTGCCGACAAAACCATCGAGCCGCCGGTGGTGGCCGTGGCCGAGGACGGTAGTGCCGCGGTGCCACTGCTGGGCGGGCATCGCGGGGCCAACGAGTTGGCCCGGCGCATTGCCCGGGCGCTGGGCGGCGTGGCGGCGGTGACGACGGCGGGCGACTTGCGCCTTGGCCTGGCGCTCGACGAGCCGCCACCGGGCTGGAGACTGGCGCCCGGTTCGGCGGTCAAGGAGGTTACGGCGGCGTTGCTGGCCGACCAGGCGGTGGCACTGGAAATCGAAACGGCGGCGGCCGATTGCGACTGGTTGAAGGCGGCACCGTTCCGCGACGGCGGTCGCTGGCGCGTGGTGGTCACGGATCGCGCCGTTGCCGCCGCCAGGGATACCGTGGTCCTGCATCCGCCGACCCTGGCGCTGGGCCTGGGTTCGGAGCGCGGCGCGCAGAGCAGCGAGGTCTCGGCGCTGGTCCGTAGCGTCCTCGATGAAAGCGGTCTGTCGCCGCTCTCTATCGCCTGCGTCGTCTCGCTCGACTTGAAGGCGGCGGAGCCGGCGATTCACGCCGTGGCGAAGGAACGCGGCGTGCCGGCGCGTTTCTTCGCTGCCGAGCGGCTGAAGACCGAAACGCCGCGCCTGGCCAATCCATCGCAAGAGGTATTCCGCGAGACAGGCTGTTATGGCGTCGCCGAGGGCGCGGCCCTGGCGGCCGCCGGAAGCGAGGCGACGCTGGTGGTGCCGAAGCGGCGCAGTCGCCGGGCGACGGCGGCGCTGGCGCGCAGCCCGCGCCCGATCGAGGCCACGGCGGTCGGGCGCGCGCGCGGCTCGCTCGCCATCGTCGGCATCGGTCCGGGTCACGCCGCCGGCCGCACCGCCGAGGCCGAGGCCGCCTTGCGCGGAGCCGGCGATTGGGTCGGCTATCGGCTTTATCTCGATCTGCTGGCGGGGCTTGCCGCCGGCAAGGTGCTACACGGCTATGAATTGGGCGAGGAGCGAGAGCGCGTAGGCACCGCCCTCGATCTCGCCGCGTCGGGCAAGGATGTAGCGCTGGTCGGCTCCGGCGACGCCGGCATCTACGCCATGGCGGCGCTGGTGTTCGAGGAAATCGAGCGCTCCGGTAACGCCGCCTGGGCCCGGGTCGAGATCACGGGCGTGGCCGGCATCTCGGCCATGCAGACGGCGGCGGCTCGCGTCGGCGCGCCGCTGGGTCACGATTTCTGCGCCATCTCCTTGAGCGATTTGTTGACGCCCTGGAGCACGATCGAGCGGCGCCTCAAGGCCGCCGCCGAGGGCGATTTCGTGGTGGCGTTTTATAATCCGCGCTCGGCGCGACGGCGCCAGCAATTGACCGCCGCCTGCCGCATCCTTCTTGGCGCGCGCGGGCCGGAAACGCCGGTCGTCATCGCCCGCAACCTGGGCCGGGCCGGCGAATCGATCGAGGTGACGACGCTCTCGGCGCTCGACGCGGCGGCAGTGGACATGCTGAGCGTGGTCTTGGTCGGCAGTAGCACCACCCGGGCCCTGGCGCGCCCCGACGGCGGCGTTTCTGTCTATACGCCGCGCGGCTATGCGGCCAAGGACGAGCCAGCGCCATGACCGTGCATTTCATCGGCGCCGGACCGGGCGATCCCGAACTGCTCACCATTCGCGGGCGCGACCTGATCGCGCGCTGCCCGGTCGTGCTTTATGCCGGCTCGCTGGTGCCGCGCGCCGTGGTCGAGCACGCGGCCCCAGGCGCCCTGGTCGAGGATACGGCCTCGCTGACGCTGGGCGAGATCATCGCCCGCATGGCTGCCGCTCATAAAAAGGGTGAGGACGTCGCCCGCGTCCACTCGGGCGATCCCTCGCTCTATGGGGCGATCGCCGAGCAGATGCGCCGGCTCGACGGGCTCGGCATTCCCTATGACGTGACGCCAGGCGTGCCGGCCTATGCCGCCGCCGCCGCGCACCTGAAAATGGAACTGACGCTGCCCGAGGTAAGCCAGACGGTGATCCTGACGCGCACCTCCGGCAAGGCCTCGCCGATGCCGCCGGGCGAGGATCTGGCGACCCTGGGCGCCGCCGGGGCCACGCTTGCCATCCATCTTTCCATCCGCAACATTCGCGGCGTGGTGCGCGAGCTTACCCCCCGCTATGGCGAGGACTGTCCCGTGGTGGTGGTGCATCGGGTTGGCTGGCCCGATGCGAGCGTCATTCGCGGCACGCTCGCCACCATCGCCGGCCTGGTGCGCGAGGCCAAGCTGACCCGCACGGCGATTATCTTCGTTGGCCGTGTCTTCGCCGCCGAGGGTTTCGCCGACAGTCGGCTCTATGACGCCGCGCACCGCCATGTGCTGCGGCCGGGGCCGCGTCAGCGCCGGAAAAGCTGAGTTTCGATCCAGTCGAGAGCCTCGGCGACGCTCGCCACGATGGTCGGTGGATTCGGCGGGCAAGCGGGGCGGCCAACCATGACCACCGGTAGCCCGAGCCGGCGTGCCGCCGCGATCTTGGCGACGGTCGCTTCGCCACCGCTGTTCTTGGTCACCAGCAGGTCGATGGCGTGGCGGCGCAGCAGCGAAATTTCCGAGTCCTCGTCGAACGGGCCGCGGGCGATGACCAACTCGCCGTCGAACGGCAACGCCTGGGTGGCCGGCTCGGCGAGGCGCAGCAGGAACCAGATCTCGGTGAGGCCGGCGAAGGGCTCTACCTCGGTACGGCCGATGGTGAGAAAGACGCGGGCCCCAAATTGGCGCACCACCGGGACCGCCTCGGCGACCGAGGCGACATCGAGCCATTGGTCGCCCGGCTGCCGGGTCCAGGCCGGGCGTTCGAGCCTGAGCAAGGGTACGGCCTTGGCGCTCAAGGCTTCGCTGGCGTGGCGCGAGATTTGCGCCGCGAAGGGATGCGTGGCGTCGATGACGGCGGCGATGTGTTCGCTGGCGATGAAGGCAGCGAGGCCCTGCGGTCCACCGAAACCGCCGCTTCGCACCCGGCCGGGCAGGGGCCTCGGCTCGCGCGTGCGCCCGGCGAGCGAGGTGATTGGTTCCAGGTCCGGCCGTGCCGCCAACGCCTCGGCCAGCGCCGCCGCCTCGCCGGTCCCACCCAGGATAAGGATGCGCCTAGAAACCGGCACGGCCCACCAGCGCGCCGGCGCGGTCGAAGATCGCCACCTCGACCGCGACCCGGTCGTCCATGAGTTCGAGCGCCCGGGACTTCGCCTCGCTCGCAAGGCGCGCGGCGAGCGGGACGCTGGCGGCCTGGGCGGCGGCAAGGATTTCGTTGCCGGTGTTGGCGGTCTGGGCGAGTGTCAGCAGTTCCGCCGGCGCGCCGAGCGCGCGCAACGCCTGGGCCAGGTGATCGCGGTCGAGCTGGCTGCGCCCGGAATGGAGATCGAGGCTGCCGGCGGCGAACTTCGCCATCTTGGCAAAACCGCCGGCGAGCGTCAGGCGCGACACCGGATGACGGCGCAGATATTTGAGCAGGCCGCCGGCAAAATCGCCCATGTCGATGAAGGCGATATCGGGCAAATCATAAAGCCGCTGAACGCCCGCCTCGGAAGTCGATCCGGTACAGGCGGCAATGTGCGCCAGGCCGCTGGCCCGCGCCACATCGACGCCGCTATGGATGGAGGCGATCCAGGCCGAACAGGAATAGGGATGGACGATGCCGGTAGTGCCGAGAATGGAAATACCGCCGAGGATGCCAAGGCGCGGGTTCCAGGTCTGTCCGGCCAACACCTCGCCACCGGGCACGGCGATGGTGATCTCGACGTCGCCGGCGAGGCCGTGCTTGGCGGCGAGTGCCGCCACGACCTCGCTCATCAGGCGTCGGGGTACCGGGTTGATGGCCGGCTCGCCGACCGCGACCGGCAATCCCGGTTTGGTGACGCGGCCGACACCGTCGCCGGCGCGGAAGGTCACGCCGCTGCCCGGCGGGCCGTGGCGAACCGTGGCCAGGATAAGCGCGCCGTGCGTCACGTCGGGATCGTCGCCGGCATCCTTGACGATCCCGGCCATGGCCCAATCCGACCCACGTTCGTGTCGTGCCAGCGCGAAACTCGGCCGCTCGCCCTTGGGCAGGGTGATGGCGACCGGGTCGGGAAAGGCGCCGGTCAGGAGCGCCTCATAGGCGGCCGCGGTCGCCGCCGTGGCGCAGGCGCCCGTGGTCCAGCCCCGGCGCAGTTCCGGTCGTGACTTTGGCCGTGGTTTTCGGCTCATATGCATATGATAGCAGGCTGCTAGAATGATCCCATGACACAAACACCCACTATCGCGCCACTGCCTAGCCTGCCGCGACTGGAGCCGGGCTGGGTCTGGCTCACCGGGGCCGGGCCCGGCGACCCGGCCCTTTTGACGCTGCTGGCCTTTGAGGCGCTGCGCCAGGCCGATGTCATCATCTACGACGCCCTGGTTTCACCCGAAATACTGGCCCTGGCGGGGTCAAATGCCGTGCTGGAATTCGCCGGCAAACGTGGCGGCAAGCCGTCGGTCAAGCAGCCCGACATATCGCTTCGGCTTATCCAGTTGGCGCGCGAGGGCCGGCGCGTGTTGCGGCTCAAGGGCGGCGACCCGTTCGTGTTCGGACGCGGCGGCGAGGAGGCGCTGGCGCTGGTGGCAGCCGGCGTGCCGTTCCGGATCGTGCCGGGGGTGAGTGCCGGCGTCGGCGGGCTGGCCTATGCCGGCATTCCGCTCACGCACCGCGACATCAACTCCGCCGTCGCCTTTGTCACCGGCCACGACGCCAGCGGCGAGGTGCCCGACAGCGTGGACTGGGAGAGCTTGGCGCGAGGCGCGCCGGTCCTGGTGATTTACATGGCCTTGGGCCATGTCGAGCGTATCACGGCGAGGTTGATGGCGGCGGGGCGCTCGGCCGACGAGCCGGTGGCCGTGGTTGCCAAGGCGACTCTGCCCGATCAGCGCGTGCTGGAAACGACGCTCGGGCGCTGCGCCGCCGACACGGCCTCGGCCGGGTTGGAACCGCCGGCGCTGCTGGTGGTGGGCGAGGTCGTGCGCCTGCGGGCCGGGCTCGACTGGCTGGGGGCGCTCTCGGGGCGTGTGCTCGATGCCGATCCGTTGCGCCGGCGCCGAAGCGACGAGACCGGCTGACGGCGATGGCGCCAGCAGCCGGAATCGTCATCGCCGCGCCGGCATCGCGCAGCGGCAAGACCGTCATCACCTTGGGGCTGATACGGGCGCTGGTGCGCCAGGGTGTGCGCGTGGCCCCGCTCAAGGCCGGCCCCGATTACATCGACCCCGCTTTTCTGGCCGCCGCCGCCGGCCGGCCGTGTCGCAATCTCGACCTCTGGGCCATGCGGCCGGAGACGGCGGCCCGTATCGTCGCCGATGCCGGCCTTGAGGCGGAGCTGATCGTCGTCGAGGGCGTCATGGGGCTGTTCGACGGCGCCGCCATTGAGGCGGGCTCGACCGCCGATCTTGCCGCCTCGCAGGGCTGGCCAGTGATTCTCGTTGCCGATGTGCGCGGCCAGGGCGCCTCGGTGGCGGCTTTGGCCGACGGGTTCCGGCACCATCGCCGCGATGTGACGGTGGCGGGCGTCATCCTCAATCGGGTCGGTAGTGAACGACACGAAGCAATCCTTCGTCGCGCGCTCGGGCATGTCGGCATGCCGGTGCTGGGCGCGGTGCCGGCGCAGGCGGCGTTGGCGCTGCCGGAGCGTCACCTGGGTTTGGTGCAGGCGGGCGAGCGCGCCGATCTCGATCGTTTTCTCGACGGCGCCGCGGATGTCATGGCCCGCCATCTCGATCTGGGGGGGGTGCGCGACCTGGCCCGCCCGGCACGGGCGGGCGATGCCAGCGGCGCGGCTAGCGACGACGATGGCATCGCGCCGCTGGGCCAGCGCATCGCCGTGGCCCGGGACACGGCGTTCGCCTTTTCCTATCCGGCCATGCTCGACGGTTGGCGGCGAGCCGGGGCCGAGATGGTCTTTTTCTCGCCGCTTGCGAACGAGGCGCCGGCCGCGGATGCCGACGCCGTCTTTCTGCCGGGCGGCTACCCTGAGCTTCATGGCGGCCGCTTGGCCGCGAACGCGATCTTTCTCGGCGGCTTGCGCGCCGCCGCCGGGCGCGGCGCGGCCATCTATGGCGAGTGTGGTGGCTATATGGTGTTGGGCCGGGGCCTGACCGACGCCGACGGCCATGACCATGCGTTGGCGGCGCTGTTGCCGCTGGAATCGTCGTTTGCCGTCAGGCAGCTTCACCTCGGCTATCGCCAGGCGAGGCTGGAGACGGCTTGTATCCTGGGCGGGCGGGGACAGCGGTTCCGGGGCCACGAGTTCCACTATGCCACCCTCATCAGCGAGGGCGAGGGCCAGGCGCTATTCTCCTGCCGCGACTCGGCGGACCGCGAGCTAGGCCTGGCCGGGCGCCGGCACGGGGGCGTGTGCGGTTCCTTTATCCACCTGATAGACCGGGCCGCTGGCTGAGCGCCGAAAGCGCCTTGTCAGGCCCTCCGATCTAAGGCATTTTTTGTGGTCTCAGCCACGATGACCCCCGGGGAAAACCCATGTCGAACGCCACGCCCTTTTCCGCTCATCAAGCCACCGGCATTGCCGGCCGTGTCGCCGTTGCCGCGCCAGCGGTGGTGGCCCTGTTGGCCGGGGTCTTTCTGCTCTGGGCAGCCGGGTTCGCGGGCTCGAACCTGTTGCACGAGGTGGCGCACGATACCCGGCACGGCCTTTCCTTTCCGTGCCACTGACGGCCGCGCTTAAACGCATCGTCGTCGTCGCGGCACTATCCGGTCTCATCTCCGGGATCGTCATGACCGCCGCCCAATGGGTGCGGGTGGTACCGCTCATTCTTGAAGCCGAGACGTATGAAGTCGCGGGCGATGCCGCCGGCGCCGCCAGCGAGCATGCCGGCCATGACGGCATGGCGGCATGGTCGCTGGCCGATGGCTGGCAGCGGACGGTCTCCTCTTTCTTGGCCAATCTGCTGGCGGCGGTCGGCTTCGCCCTGCTGCTAACGGCGGGACTTTATCTAAGTGGGCATGCCGGCTGGCGTCAGGGGCTGTGGTGGGGCCTGGCCGGATTCTTGACCTTCACCTTGGCGCCGGCGCTCGGCCTGCCGCCGGAACCGCCGGGCCTCGAAGCGGCGCCCTTGGCGGCGCGGCAAGCCTGGTGGCTCGGCACGGTCGTCGCCACCGGCGGCGGGTTGGCGTTGATCGTTCTCTTGCGCCGGCCCTGGAGCATCGCGCTTGGCGCCGCGCTGACCGCGCTGCCTCACCTCATCGGCGCTCCACGGCCGGAACTGGGGGGAGGAGTAGCGCCCGAATACCTGGCGGGCGAATTCGCCGTTGCCGTCGTCGTCACCGGCCTGGTGTTCTGGTTGGTGTTGGGGGCAACGACCGGCGCGCTTTACCGGCGTCTGTCGGCCTGAGCCGTTGCTAGACGGGCAATACTTTACCGCGACGCCCGACCAGCGAGATCCCGATCAGCATCAGTACCAGCGCCGCCCAGATCCAGATGCTGGGCCGTTCGCCGAACAAGGCGAAACCCCAGAGGAAGCCGGCCACGGTCATCACATAGGACGCTTGCGAGGCAAAGAGCGGCCCGGTCCTGCGCACAAGGGCGAAGAACAGGACGGTGCCGGCCGCGTTGACTAGGATAATGCCAATGGCCGCCCATTCGATCGGACCCCAGGGCGGTAGCAGGCTGACCCAGGCGTTGCCGGCGATCACAAAGGGGAGGAGAAGCAGCCCGCCGGCGATGAGGCTGCCGCAGGAGAGCGCCAGCGAGTCGCCCACGGCCGGACCCCAGCGAGCCACCATCACGTTCTGCATGGCATAGCCGACCGGCCCGACACAGGCGATGAGAACCCAGAGTCTGAGACCCGGCGCCGGCAGGCTCGTCTCCGGCAGCACCAGCAGCAGGACGGCAAGGCCGCTGAAGACCAGGCCCAGGATGCGCCCCCCTGCCAGGCGCTCCACGGCCCCCGGCAGGGCCAAGGCGTAGGTGACGACCGGGGCCATGGTGACGACGAGAGTCAGCACCCCCACCGGCAGCATACGGGCGCAGGTGTAGATGACCACTTCCGGCACCGCTACGCCGAAGAGTCCGCTGATGAGATAAAATCGGAAGCGATGATAGTCGAGCGGCAGCGGCTTTCGCCCGGCAATCATGGCCGCCAGCACCACGAGGCCGGCGCCCAAACCGCCCCAGAAGGCAAGGCCCAGCGGCGAGGCACCGGCGGTGGTGGCGATCTTGGCCAAGGTAAAAGCGCCGCCGAAACCGACGCCGAGCAGCAGCAGCGCCGCGAACGGTGCCGCCGCCTTGATGGCGCCGCGTCCTACAGCCACTCGTCCTGGATTCCGTAATAGGCGTAAGCCGCGCGCTGGTAGAGGCGTCGCAATGCCGGCAACGGGAAACGGGGCAGGGGTGTCGACAAGAGCGGCCCCACATCGAGCCTCGGATCGACCACCCGACCGGCCAGCATCTTGCCGCATAGGGTGGCGAGCGCCACGCCCTGGCCGATATAGGCCAGCGCGTAATGCACGCTGCCGTCGTCCGTGGAGCCGACATGCGGGTTGCGGTCGTAGGAGAGGCAGACCCAGCCGTGCCAGAAATACTCCGTTTCAACCTGAGCCAGCGGCGGGAACATCTCGCCGAGGCGGCGCTGGAGCCAAGCCTTGAGGCGCCGGTTCTCGGCCGGCGTATCGCCGATGCCGCCGCGTGCGCCGAACAGCACGCGATTGTCGGGCAGCAGCCGGTAATAGAACAACAGCCGGCGCGAATCGTAAATCTTGAGATGGGTCCGCCAACCGGCGGCGGCGCGTTCGGCCTCGCTCAAGGGGCGGGTGGCAATGATGTTGGAAAGGACGGGCAGCAGCCGCCCGGCGGTATGGGGATGCAGCGAATCGTTGGTGTAGCCGTTGGTGGCGAGAATCACCTGGCGTGCGCGCACGGTGCCGCCGGGGGTGGTCAGCAAATGACGCGCGCCGTCTTGGCCCCAGGCCGTGACCGGCGAGGCGCCATGCAATACGGCGCCGTGGCGCTGCGCCGCGCGGGCCAGGCCGCGCGCGTATTTTAGCGCGTGCAAGGCGAAGCCGTGGTTGTGCAACAGCGCGCCGTAACCTTCGCGGCTGGCCAGGTAGTCGCGGTGCAGCTCGGTTTGACTGAGCAGGCGCAATTCTTCGCCGAGGAGGTCGCGCGCCTGGCGCACCCGAGCTTCGAGCCCCGGCAGGCGGTTCGGCTTGTGCGCCAGTTCAAGGCCGCCCTCGGCCGTGACATCGGCCTCGATCGATTCCTGCCGCAGAAGATCCCGCACCAGGGCAACGGCGTCATGGCCTTGGCGATGGACGGCGAGGGCCTTCTCGCGCCCCCAACGGCGGACCCAATCGGAGAGGCCTTCCTTGCCGATGCCGGCCGAGCAGAATCCGCCATTACGGCCGCTACAGCCCCAGCCGATGCGGTTCGCTTCGAGCACATGGGCGCGGATGCCGTGATCGCGGGCCAGATGGTAGGCCGCCGACAGGCCCGTATAGCCGCCGCCGACGATGGCCACGTCCACGTCCATGTCGCTAGCGACGGGGGCGGAGTCGGCGACCTCCGCGCCGGCCGTCGCCGTCCAATAGGTCTCGACATGGGGCAGGTTCGGACGGCGAAGATCGATGGTTTCGATGGGCACGGGCACTCTCCGATAGTGGCGCCGGCAAGGATATGCCTGAACTCGGTCCGATTTGCCAGGAACCCGCTGGCGCGGCTAAAGTGGAGGCCGCCGACGGCAGGAAACCGAACCGCGCGGCCCGGAATAGCACAAAAAGCATGTCCTCCATCGCCTCGACCTGGACCAGGCGGATCGTCACGCCCGGGGCCTTCAGTTTCGCGGCGCTGTTCGCGGTCGATTCGCTGGCCCGTTCGTTGCTGGCCACGGTCATACCCCTTGAGGTTCTGCGCGCGCTGGGCAACGCCAGGGACGTCAGCGTTTTCTATACCGTGGTGGGCTGCGCCGGTCTGGCGGCGAGCCTGTTCATTCCGGCCATGGTTCGGCGCTTTCGCCCACGCTGGGTCTATACCTTGGGCGCCGTGATGCTGATCCTGGCGGCGGGCTCGCTTGCCCTGGGTACTTTCGTCGGACTGACCGTCGGCATGCTGGTGCGGACCTTCGGCGCCGCCTGCCTCCTCAACGCGCTCAACCTTTACATCATGGCCTATATCCGCAAGCGCGACATGGCGCGCTCGGAGCCGTTACGCGCCTTCATGGCGGCCGGTTCGTGGACCCTCGGGCCCAGCCTCGGCGTCTGGCTCTATCGGGAGATATCGCCGCTGGCGGTCTATGGCCTCAGCGCCGTTTGCGCGGCGTTGCTGATCTTCTATTTTTGGCGCCTGCGGATCGAACACGGGCCGGCGCTGGCGACCGATCAGCCGGTCGCCGCCAACCCGGCCGCCAACGTCCGTCGCTTCTGGTCCCAGCCGCGCCTGCGGCTTGCCTATGTGCTCAATTTCTGCCGCGAGACCTTCTGGGTCACCTTCTTCATCTATGGCCCGGTCTATGTCGTGACGGCCGGTGGCAGCGAGACCATGGGCGCGCTGTTGGCGTCGAGCGGCGCGGCCATGCTGTTCACGACGCCGCTGATGGGCTGGCTCGCGCGCCGCTTCGGCTTGCGCCGCTTCATGGCCGTCGCCTACCTGGCCTGCGCGGGGGCGATGGTGGCGGTGGCGGTGGTCGCCGACAACGTGATTCTGGGTGCGTCGTTCCTGGTGCTGGCGGCGCTCGCCGGCGTGGCCCTCGATTCGATCGGCATGGTGCCGTATCTGCGGGCGGTGAAGGCGCGGGAGCGACCCGAAATGACCATGGTGTTCAGTTCCTATCGCGACATTTCCGCCTTGCTGCCGATCGCGATCTATACCGCGCTGCTGTCGGTCTTCGACTTGCGGTCGGTATTCGTGGCCTTGGCCCTGGTGCTGGCCGCCTGCGCGCGGTTGTGCCGGTGGATTCCGCGCGGTATGTGAGCATGACGGAGATTTCGACGGAGTCCGGACAGGGGCGGTTCGGCCGGCCGGGGGCGCTGTCCTTCGCCGTCCTCTATGGTCTTGAGTCGCTAATTTTCGCCAGCGTTTCGACGGTGGTGCCCCTACAGGCGTTACAGATCCTGGGCAACGCGCGCGACGTCAGCTTTCTCTATGCAGCACTCGGCGTCTGGGGCCTGGCCGGCGCCTTGCTGGTGCCGTTGCTGGTGCGCCGGCTGAAGCCGCGCGCCACCTACGCGCTGGGCGGGGCGCTTACCATCGCCGGGGTCGCCATGCTGGCGACGGTGACGCTGACGGGGCAGGTCGTCGGCATGATGGGGCGCGGGTTCGGCGCGGCCTGTCTCCGGATACCGTTAAGCCTGTTTACGCTCGGCTATATCCGCCGCACCGACCTCACGCGCTCGGAACCGCTGAAGCTTTTTCTCGGTGCCCTGCCGTGGGCCGTTGGGCCCTATGCCGGGGTCTGGATCTACGAACGCTGGGGGCCAAGCGTCGCCTTCTCGGTAAGTGGCGCCTTCGCTTTGCTGTTGCTGGTCTATGCCCGGCGCCTGAAGCTCGATGACAGCCGTGCCGCGCGCACCGGTCCGCGCGGGCAACGACAGGGATTGGCGGCGCTGCGCCGATTCGTAGCGCAACCGCGCCTGCGGCTGGCGTGGCTGCTGGCCTTCGGGCGCCATGCCTGGTGGACTATGTTTTTCGTCTATGTGCCGATCTATATGACCACGGCCGGCGAAGGGAAACTTGCCGGCGCGCTGGTCATCTCGGCTGGCACCGCCATGCAGGTGGCGACCCCGGCCATGGGCTGGCTGGGCCGGCGCTATGGGATCAGGCGGGTGCTGGGTCTTGCCTTCTGCGCCTGTGGCGGATTGACGGTCGCGGCCGGCGCCTTGGCTGCGTGGCCGCTGGCGGTAGCCCTGATGCTAGTGCCGGCGGCGCTTGCCGCCGCCGCCCTCGACGCGCTTGGCGATATTCCGTTCCTACGTGCGGTCAGGCCGTTCGAGCGGCCGGAAATGACCGGGATATTCTCTACCTATGGGCAGGTCGCGGGCCTGCTGCCGCCGGCCGTTTTCGGCGGGCTGCTGATGCTGTTCGACCTGCCGGTGGTGTTCGTGGTCTCGGGCCTAACGCTGCTCGGCTTTGCCGCCTTGACGCGCTACATTCCGCGCCGCCTCTGAGGGAACCGGCCAGGCGCATGAGCGACGATACTTCCCTGACGACCCGCCAGATTGTGGCCGCCAATCTCGGCTTCGTCGTCATGACGGCGCTGTGGGGGGCGTTCTTTCCCGCCGTGGAACGGCTGTTGCTGCGGTG
>Ga0315281_10003329_pt1 | contig 23597 bp, 26 predicted proteins | sample YL17G07_0_MG_FD_204540 | JGI IMG/M metagenome (GOLD analysis project Ga0315281, IMG submission 204540) | Sediment microbial communities from Yellowstone Lake, YNP, Wyoming, USA - YL17G07_0 | ecosystem: Environmental > Aquatic > Freshwater > Lake > Sediment | place: USA: Wyoming | collected... | reverse complement strand
AAACAGATGCCCAGGTGAAGGTTGTCGGGGAGGCGAAAGAATATCTTCAAGGTTTGGAGGAACACCTCAAAGCCAAAGGATTTGACGTAGATACCCATGTCCGTTACGGGAATGAGGTCGAGGAGATTCTAGATCATGCTGCCCAGAAAGAAATTGACTTGGTTGCAATGTCTACCCATGGTCGTAGAGGGGTCAAGCGGTTTCTCCGTGGAAGTGTGGCAGAGAAAGTCATCCGACACACACCTAAGCCGATCTTTCTGGTTCGGTGCACCGTATAGAATTGGAAGTTTAAGAGGGGAAAAGAGTTGGGAGGTCCGCCATAAAAAGGTAAATGTGCCATTTTTTTAATGGGTCCGAAGATTTGTGTTAAAATTCTAAACCCATTTTATTTGTTGGAGGGAGAATGAAGCGCCTGCTGATCTATTTTTTGGTTTTTTTACAGGTTTTTCTTTTTTCCTATGCAATGGGCCAAAGCGTAACAAAGATAGAGGGATTAAAGATATCCAGTCCTGCCTTTGAAAATGGTGGAGAAATCCCGAAGAAGTACACTTGCGATGGGGCAAATGTTAATCCGCCCCTTAAGATTGAAAATGTTCCATCGAATACAAAATCGTTAGCCCTGGTCTTTGATGATATCGATGCCCCCAGAGGTACCTATGTCCATTGGATTTTGTGGAACATTGATCCAAGTGTAAAAGAGATTAAAGAAAATTCTGTTCCTGAAAGAGTGGTGCAGGGGGTGAATGATTTTAAGAAACTTAATTATGGGGGACCTTGCCCACCCAGGCGGGCTCACAAGTATGTTTTTAAAATCTATGCTCTTGATACCCTTCTCAATCTGAATCCCAATTTAACCAAAAAAGATCTGGAAAAAGTCATGGAAGGTCACATCATTTCTCGGGCTCAGCTGACGGGGTTGTATAATAGAAGTTAAAGGTGTTAGAATACAAAAAAACAAATCCTTAACTTGGAGGATGTATGTTCAAAAATAGATGGGCAAAGAGATGTTTAGCTCTTTTTATCTTTTACTTTTTATGTTTCTATGTTTTGCCACTGGATGCCTTTGCAAGAGTCAGTGGTGGAAGGTCATCGGGTAGCCGAGGCTCTCGGTCTTCAACACCTCCTGGGTCATATTCAACTCCAAGATCCACACAACCCTCTTCTCCTTCACAGCCACTTTCACAACCCTCACCACAGCCACAAAGCAGCCTCTGGAGAGGTGTGATGGGTGGTATGATGGGTGGAATATTAGGAGGGATGCTTTTCAGAAGCCTGGGATTCGGAGGTGACCTGGGGGCCGAGGGAGGTGGTGGTATCGGACTGTTTGAGATTTTGCTGATTGGTGCTTTACTCTTTGGTGTCTACTGGTACATCAAGAGGAAACGTCAGGCAGCCCTTGCAAATGCATATTATCAGAGTTCAATGGGAACGGCAGAGCCTTCCTATCAGCCCTCCTATGGGCAGAGTTATGAACAACCACGTGAAGAAGAGCGGGACTTGGGAAAAGGTTTGGGTTACATCCGGCAGATGGATTCATCCTTTGATGAAAAGAAATTCCAGGATTTATGTATGGATCATTTCTTCAACATTCAAGGAGCCTGGGCAAATAGAGATATGTCTGGAGTAAGAAACTTATTGACAGAAGAGATGTCCAAAATTATTCAGGACGATGCAGAGAAATTGAAGTCAGAAAGAAAGATTAACAAGCTTGAAAATATTGCCGTCAGGTCGGTCGATATTGTGGAAGCCTGGCAGGAATCGGGAAGGGATTACATCACCGTAAGGTTCTACGCCAATATATTGGATTATACGGTTGATGAGACCACGGGTCAGGTGGTGTCAGGCAGCAAGACAGAACCCGTAAAATTTGAGGAGTACTGGACATTTACCCGGCCGGTGGGGAATCATCCGTGGCAATTATCAGCAATCAACCAGGTTGAGTAATTTAAAATAGGGACTCATCATTTTTTATAAATAGGATGATCCCTATTTTTATTGCTTCAAAAATACTTTCCTTAATCTTTCTTGTTGAGGTCCCACCGATTGAGATGGTTTTGATTCACGTAATCGGCTCCTTGGTAATAACTGATGGTTTCATCGATTAGGTTCTGATCGGGGATTATTTTTTTTGTTTCTCCTGTTTTTCTGTCAAATTGATACAGACTCGCCTCTTTTTTGATATCGAGGACGACCAGCCTATCCTTTTTCATATATCCGAGTTTTTCATAAGTCCCGATGAATGCCCTTTCCTGGTCCGGTTCCATTTTTAAAATATCTTTACCAAAAAAATTACTCTTATAATTGAAATTTAAAGCCCCAAAACTGTGGGAGCAATATCGATCTGGCTGGTTAGTTTATCAATCCTCTGAGGGGGGACATGAGCAGGCGAGTAGATGAAAAGGGGGATCTCGTATCTTTTCACAGGGAGTTTCGTTTTCCCAGCCGAACTTTCACAATGGTCTGCAACCATCACAAAAAGAGTGTCTTCAAGCCACGGCTTTTCCTTTGCGTCTCTGATAAATTTGCCAATGGCATAATCCGTATATTTCACCGCCCCACTTCTTCCCGATTGGGAAGGAATGTCTATTCTGCCCTCGGGATAGGTAAAAGGTCTGTGGTTGGATGTGGTCAGTATCAATGCAAAAAACGGGGTATTTTTCTTAAAAGACCTGTCGAACTCTTTGATACACTTATTAAATAAGTCCTCATCGCAGACACCCCAGGCATTCTCAAAAATAATCTCATTTTTAGAAAAGTTTTTTCTGTCAATGGTCTCAAACCCGTTATGGCTGAAAAAGTAGTTCATGTTATCAAAATACCCATATCCGCTGTAAATAAATTTTACATCATAGCCTCTTCCCTTCATGAGAAGACCCCAGGAAAACATGTTCTCATTGTCTGGACGTTTCACGATCGACCTGCCCGGGGTAGGCGGAATAGAAAGAGTGATAGCTTCGAGACCTCTATCTGTCCGTGTTCCTGTAGCGTGTAAATTGGTAAAAAAGAGACTTTCCTGCCAGTTGATCAAGGTTCGGGGTCAGGCCCCTTCGATTTCCAAAGGCACCCAGGTACTCTGCACTGAGGCTTTCGACAACGATGACTGCGATATTCAGTCTTTTTTCTTTTCCAGAATTCTTTATCTTCTGGGTAATATCAAAAATATCATCCGCTGCAAAGGAGTTGTTGTTCTCTGCTAACAATGTCTTTAGATTTTTGAAGACCATCTGGTCATCCAGGTTGGCATAAAAGGTTTTGTAATGGATCTGGTTATTTTTGAAAGCAGTAAAAAGGTTGTAAATTCCATTGGCAGAAAGAGCCATTTTCTAACAGATAAAAGAATGAAAAAGGATATGAGGGCTATTCCTGGAAAGAGGGGAAGAAGGGAATACGACTCTTTCATATTATTTATTAATTCCCTTGTATAAATGAGGTAGTCGATGGCGATGAAATTAAACCGTGCCCCGAATTCATAAAAGAAGAAATATTCTGCAACCCCATCAAAGACCATTATGTAAATCGTAATAAAAGATACGAGATAAATGAGGGGCTTATGAAAACGGTGTCGAAAGATTTTATCCGGAACGAAAATCAGATAAAGAACAAATGGGATGGCAAAATAGATCATTGTGAAAACACCTTAGAAGAAACCAATTCCGTAAATTTTGATAAAGAGCCATAGAGATTGGTCAAGGAGAGGCCAGGATTTAATGAGAAGTACTGTTCTTATAATGAATGAGAGAGCTAAAAAAAATAGAAAAGAATAAAGTTAGAAGGCCAAAACGGCCTTTATAGATTTTCTGCAGATTCATATTTAATCCGTTTTTAAGTGACAAATCTATTACTATTTGATCATTCATTATTCTTTAAAAAGATTAAATCCGGATTGAATTTAAATTAAGAATTCTTAATCTGGGGGGATAGGGGGATTTTGAATTTTTAGGCTTCATTTAAATAGGGACACATCCCTTTTTCCGAACAATAAATGGGATGTGTCCCTATGTTCTATTTTTTAAATAAGTGTTTTTCCTTGTTATTCGTCCTTCCTGTGGTTATAAATAAATTATAGATAGAATTAATAGGGAGAGGAAATGGAGCACAAATATACGAATCGGCTGATTCACGAAGCCAGTCCTTATCTTTTGCAGCATGCTTATAATCCAGTGGATTGGTATCCGTGGGGAGAGGAGGCGCTCAGTCGTGCAAAGAAGGAGGACAAACCCATTCTCCTCAGTATTGGCTACTCCTCCTGCCATTGGTGCCATGTGATGGAAAATGAATCTTTCGAAAAAGAGGCCATTGCAGGAATCATGAATGAGCACTTCATTAATATCAAAATTGATCGGGAGGAACGTCCAGATCTTGATGAACTTTATATGAATGCCGTTCAGGTGATGACGGGTTCAGGGGGATGGCCAATGACCGTCTTTTTAACTCCTGACCTTGTCCCCTTTCATGCGGGAACCTATTTTCCTCCTGAAGATCGAGGGGGAATGCCGGGTTTTCCAAAGGTGCTCGTTACGGTTTCCACCTATTACAAGACCCATCAAGAAGAGATTATAAAGATGGAGGCACAGATGAAGAATGCCCTCCATCAGATCGTTGAAATTGTTCCTTCCCAGGAAGCCATGAGCGACAAAGTCCTAGCGAAGGCTTTTAATGCTCTGGAGAATCAATTTGATCCAATTTATGGAGGATTCGGTAATGCTCCTAAATTCCCGAGCAGCATGACCCTTTCTTTCCTTCTCAGGTATTGGAAGAGTACAGGTTCAAAAAAAGCTTTAGAGATGGTGGAAAAAACACTGGAGAAGATGGCCAATGGTGGAATCTACGACCATTTAGGAGGAGGATTCCATCGCTATTCTGTAGATGAACGATGGCTTATTCCCCATTTTGAAAAAATGCTCTATGACAACGCCCTGCTTTCCCGAACCTATTTTGAAGCCTATCAGGCGTCACAAAAGAAGAGGTATCGCCGAGTGGGAGAAGAAATCCTCAATTATGTTCTTCGTGAGATGAAAAGCCCAGAGGGAGGTTTCTACTCAACCCAGGATGCAGACAGCGAAGGCAAGGAAGGGAAGTTTTATGTCTGGACAAGAGACGAGATTAAGGAAGTATTGGGCAAAGAGAAAGGGACACCTTTTTGTGCTTATTATGGGGTGGGTCTTCAGGGAAATTTTGAGGGAGGAGCGAGCGTACTCAATATTGCCTCCACTTTAGAAAAGGTTTCTCAATTATATGGAATGTCCACTACAGATTTGGAAAAAGTATTGGAAGAGGGACGGCAGGAACTTTATGCCGAAAGGGAGAAAAGAGTAAGACCTGGACGGGATGAGAAGATTTTGACCTCCTGGAATGGTTTAATGATCTCAAGTTTTGTTGATGGATTTAAAGTCACTGGAAATGAACACTATCTTAATGGGGCAAAAGAGGCAGCCCTCTTCATCCTCCATGAGATGAGGAAAGATGGCCACTTGATGAGGGTGTTTAATAAGGGGAAATGCCAGGTGAAGGGCTATTCAGAAGATTACGCCTTTTTTACCCAGGCCCTTATCGATCTTTATGAAGCCACCTTTGAGACGGGATGGCTGAAGGAAGCAGATGGCCTCAATGGGAGAATGATCCAACAATTCTGGGATGAGAGAAACGGAGGGTTCTTCTTCACGGGAAAGGAGAACGAATCTTTGATCGCCCAATCAAAAAACCCTTATGACAATGCCATCCCTTCAGCAAATTCTATAGCCGCATTTAATTTGATCAGGCTTGGGTATCTGACTGGAGAAGAATCTTTGAAACAGAAGGCTGAACAAACTCTTCACCTCTTTTATAACTTTCTAGACCAACATCCCTCTGGATTTACCCAAATGCTATCCGGCCTCTCCTTCTTTTTGAATCCGGAGGAGATCGGGATCATCGGCTCAAAGAACGATCTTAAGACAAAATCCATGCTCAAAGAAATTTACCTTACCTACCTTCCTAACAAAATCCTGAGCCTGAGGGACCCTCAAGAACCCATTAAAGAGAATTGGTTCCCATTTCTCATGGAGAAAGGGGTCACCGAGGTTCCAACCACTTTCGTCTGCAAAGGATTCACCTGCCTGCCTCCGGTAAAAGATGAAAAAGAGTTAAAGAAAATATTGGGTTAAATCCCCCCCACTCCCTCCTTTGTTAAAGGGGGCAAGGGGAATTAGTTGTTTTCTTGACAAAGAGGGAGGGAATGCTTACTTTCTAATTGAAAATATTTTCATTCTTTTCATAACTTATTATGAATAAAGGACTTTTTAAAAACATATTTAAGGATAAAAAACTCCGACTAAGCCATCCAAGACTTTTGCTTTATCAGGAGCTCTCCAATGCCATAACCCCTTTGAGTCCTCAGGAGCTCTACCAAAGCCTTCTAAAAAAGCAGAAGAAGATTGGATTGACCTCTATTTATCGGTCTCTTGATCTCTTCGAATCCATGGGCATGGTCTTTAAAATCATCAATGGTTCGAGTGTTAAATATAAACTCTGTGAAATAGACGAACACCATCACCATATCATCTGCAAGGCATGCGGGAGTGTGGTCGAATTGGACTTTTGTGATATTTCTGATTGGTCCAAAAAGGTGTCGGAGTCCACAGGTTATCAGGTGATCGATCATCAATTGAGTTTTTATGGGTTTTGCAAAGCCTGTAAACCTTTACAAAGACCGCCAAGCGCAGAGCACTAAGCGGGACAAGAATGTCCCGCCTATCCTGATAGGCGGGGTTTTCTAACCCCGCCAAAGGATGCTCTGTCCGGTAGGCAGACGCTATGCTTTGTTTTTAAAGGAGGAATGGATGTCCCATATTCATCTTCCCGATGGAGTTTTACCTGTTTGGCTTTGGGCTTCAGGATTTATCGTTGCCATTCTGGTCGGGACAATTCTTCTTCGACTCACTAAGAAAGAAGAATTAACCAGGCGGCTGCCTTTGCTGGGAATGATGGCAGCGGTAATGGTCTTGGGTGCTTCCGTCGAGATTGTTCCCATCGCTTATCATGTCAACCTGACAGTCATTTCAGGAATCTTATTAGGACCTTCTCTCATCTTCCTTGCCACCCTTGTCGTCAATGTCATCTTGGCTCTTTTTGGACATGGTGGAATTACCGTCATCGGGCTTAATACACTCACCCTCTCGATCGAAGGGGTATTGGGATATTTACTTTTCCGCCTCTTCTGGAAGGTTTTAAAAAGGTTAACCCCTGCTGCTTTTTTAGCGACCTTCATCGCCCTTATTTTCTCCACCTTTGCCATGATCGGAGTGGTCAGCCTGGGCACACCTCATTATGAAAAATTGATTCATCAGGAAGGGAAGGGTATATTTGAATTTCATCTTTCAAAGGAAAAGAATGATTATCATGAAGGGGAGAAAAAAAAGAGTGAGATAAATTTAAGACGGTTCATAGCCATTGTCCTTCCTTTGGGTTTTATCGGATGGATAATGGAAGGTGTGATCACCACATTAATCGCCAGATACATCTATCGGCTACGGCCAGACTTATTGCATTTATAGAAGGAATCCCCATGATTCAGCTTTCCTATTTAGATTATATCGCTGTGGAGAGGAAGAGCTTTCTTCACCGTCTCTCACCGAAGTTGAAAATCATCGGAATGGTCTTTGTTTTATTGGGCATTGTCACGTTGAGAAACCTTCCCGGATTCCTTCTCCTTTATGGGATTCTCCTTGCTCTTTTTTTCCTATCACGAATTCCAACAAAAATATTTTCTTTAACACTCTATCCTCTTATCTTTGCCGTTCTTTTCATCTTTATCTCTGGGTTTCAAATCCATTTTATTCTTCTCATCTTTTTAAAGGTTCTCTGCAGCTCTACGGGAGTGGTTCTGCTTCTGGCTACCACTCCTTATCCCTCGATCTTTTCTGTCCTGGGGAGAGTCCTTCCCTCCTCTTTTGTAACGGCTCTTTTTTTGACCTACCGATCCATCTTTATCCTCCTCAATATTCTCGAGGAGACACAACATGCCCTCTACCTTCGCGGAGGATTCCAGTGGAGACATCCGTGGAGAAGCCTGATCAACATTTCCAATGCCTTCGGCCATCTGATCATTAAAGGCATCGATGCCAGCGAAAAGATGTACGAAGCCATGGTGCTCCGAGGATTCAAAAACAAGATTTATTACAGGGGAGAATAGGACCATGAAGGAAGATGAAAAGATTGTCGAAGTAGATTGTATTACCCATGTCTATCCAGATATGACCAAAGTGCAGATTTGCGGTCTAGATTTTATTGTCAATCGGGGAGAGAGGGTTTCGATCCTGGGTTCCAATGGCTGTGGAAAGACGACTCTGCTCAAGCACCTCTTGGGAATACTTGTGCCAAAGGATGGAAGCGTCAAGGTTTTTGGGGTGGATCCTGGAAAGGAATTCTCGAAGATCAGAGAAAAGGTTGGCATGGTCATGCAGGATGTGGATGAGCAGATCCTTGGCCCGACCGTTTATGATGATATCCTCTTTGCTCCATTAAATTATGGCATCGAGAGGAAAAAGGCAGAAGCGATGGCGAAGAGTGTGATCGAGAGGTTGAATCTTGAATCGATCCAGAAGAAGATAGTGAATTACCTCTCGGGTGGGGAAAAGAAGAAAGTTGCTTTAGCCGGAGCCTTGGTCATGGAGCCAGACTTACTCATCCTGGATGAGCCCTTTACAGGATTGGATCCTGTTTCCAGAAGAGATCTGGTCCAGATTCTGAATGAATTGAATAAAGAGAAAGGGATCACCTTTATCATGACACTCCATGAAGTTGATCTGGTACCGGAGATAACCGATATTCTCTACCTCATGCACGGGCATGGGGATCTCAGCGAAAGAGGAAGGCCGGATGAGATTTTCGGGAAATTTAAGGATTTAGAAAGTTTTAATCTGGAAGAACCCACCCTGACGAGACTCTTCAAGGGATTAAAAAAGGAAGGGCTCGATTTTGGAGATCCCCTCCGTATTGATGAGGCGATCCAATCCATCAAGAAGCACTGGGACGACGCGAAAAAATCGTAGATGGCAAATCCCCCATCCCCCCTTTGCTAAAGGGAGGGAAGGGGGGGGATTAGTATGAGATAATAAATTGGTATGAAACTTGGAAATCTTCGTCTGAATAGTAACCTTGTTCTGGCACCGATGTCGGGGATTACAGATTATCCCTTCCGCCAACTGGCAAGGGAGATGGGATGTGGTCTGGTCTTCACGGAGATGGTGAGTGCAGAGGGGTTAATCAGAAGGGGAGAAGCGTTTTTAAAAATCAAGAAGGATGAGCATCCGGTCTCTGTTCAACTCTTCGGTTCAGATCCGGAGGTATTAGCCGAAGCTGCTGGAATGGCTGAGGCAATGGGTGCAGATGCTATTGATCTCAATATGGGATGCCCGGCAAAGCAGGTGGTCATGACTGGAGCAGGTGTTGATTTGATGCGGTTTCCAGAAAAAGTGAAAGGCATTTTGATTAAAGTAAGAAAGAAGGTAAAAAAACCTGTTACCATTAAAATCCGCTCTGGATGGGATGGAAAACATATTAATGCTGTGGAGATTTCTAAAGTCGCTGAGGATTGTGGCGCGGATGCCATCTCTATTCACCCCAGAACAAGGGATCAGGGGTTTCGCGGGCGGGCGGATTGGAACTTGATCGGTGAGGTGAAAAAGACGGTCCGTATTCCTGTCGTTGGAAATGGAGACGTGATCACGCCGTCTATTGCAAAGAAGATGTTCGAAGAGACGGGTTGTGATGGGGTCATGATTGGAAGAGGGGCATTAGGGAACCCGTGGATCTTTGGTTTTAAAAATTCCATGCCTCTGGAAGGGGAACCGGCGATTCCTCCTTCTCTGGAGGAGAGGAAAAAGATGATTCATCATCATTTTTTGCTGACACAAACCCACTATGGTGAAAAAGGGGCGGTGAAAAAGATCCGGAAACATGTTTACTGGTATACGAAGGGGCTCCCTTGTTGTGCCTTCTTCCATTCGAAATTATCAGGCTTAAGAGAGAAAGAGGCTTTATTTGAAGCGATCCATTCCTATTTCGATTTCGTTCAGGGGAGGAATCCATGCCAATCGCTCGAATCGACGGAAAGCAGATCAGTTACTGGACAGGGAGAAAAGGTCTTTTAGAAGGAAGGGTGACCGTTCTCTTCGTCCATGGAGCGGGAGGGGGGCAATACACGTGGAGTTATCAAAAAGGTTTTTTTGAGAAGCAGTTCAATCCCATCGTCATCGAACTGCCTGGTCATGGAGAATCAGGAGAGGAAGGAGAGGAAGAGATCGGAAGGTATGCTGAGCATGTTCGTACCTTCTTAAAGACTCTAGGTCTCCAAAAGGTCTTTCTCATTGGTCATTCAATGGGTGGAGCGATTGTTCAGACATTGGCCTTAACCCATCCAGAGATGATCAAAGGGATTGTTTTAGTCGGAACCGGGGCAAGGTTAAAGGTTCTCCCTATGATCCTGGATGGGATCAAAAATAACTTTGAGGAAACGGTTAAGAAGATAAACCAGTTTGCCTACTCTCAAAAGGCTTCATCGGATTTAATTGAAAAGAGTGTTTCCACTATGTTGCAATGTCGCGCAGAAGTTCTCTATGGCGACTTTCTGGCCTGTGACCGATTTGACTTCGTGAACGAGGTGGGAAAAATTAATCTTCCCACGCTCATCCTCTGCGGGGATGATGACCAGCTCACGCCCATAAAGTATTCCCAATTTCTTCAAAGTCGAATCAAAGGTTCGAAAATGGAGGTCCTTCCAAATGCTGGTCACATGGCCATGATGGAGTCACCTCAGGCCTTCAACGAAAAGATTGGAGAATTTATATTAACGAATTAAGAGGGTTCAAAGTCTTCTTTAGGGTTCAAGGATTCTAGGATTCAAGGGGTCAAGTGATAGAACCTATGAAGCGCTGGTGGGTCGTAGAACTTTTTATTCCCAAGGAATTTGGAGATGCGGTCTCAAACTTCCTGATCGAGCAAGGAGCTACAGGTATTGAAGAGATCGATGGAGATTTAAAATGGGAAATGCTGAGGACTTATTTCCCGCAGGACGGAAAAGAGAAAAGAATTTTTCATGCTCTCCATCATTATTTGAGATCGTTAAAGAAGATCGCCCCTGAAACTTCCCGCTCACAAATTAAGACGGCTTCTATTCCCGAACAGGATTGGGGTGAGAATTGGAAGAGGTTTTTTAAACCTGTTCAGGTAACATCTAAATTTGTGGTGAGGCCACCCTGGTCCAAGATTCGATTGAAAAGAGGGCAGATTGCCATTGACATCACCCCAGGAATGGCCTTTGGCACAGGAACTCATGCCACAACCATCCTCTGCATCCAGGCATTGGAGGAAAAGCTTCGGAAGAGGGGGCTATCGGTTCTTGATGTGGGAACAGGTTCAGGGATTCTTTCCATTATCGCCGCCAAATTAGGGGCTAAGGAGGTTTGGGGGATAGACATCGATGGGGTAGCAGTAGAGATTGCCAGAGAGAACGTGGAGAAGAACCATGTTTCGAATATCGTCAAGATAAGAAAAGGAAGCATTGGTGTTCTTGAAAAAAAGTTTGACGCGGTAGTAGCCAATATCGATCTCAAGAGTTTGAGAAGGATGAAAAGGCCTCTTCTGAACCACCTCAACAACCAGGGTTTTCTCATCCTTTCAGGGATAATGGAGGAGGAAAAAGAGAGAATTCGTCAACATTTTATGGAGACCGGGTTCTTAAAATTGAGCAAAGTCACTCAAGAAGGAGAGTGGGTTTGCCTTACCTTCAAAAAGAAGTGAAAGAATCAAATGTCAAATTTTAAAGTCCAAAGTTCAAATAAAGTTCAAATTACAAAATTCCAAATCCAATTTTTGACATTTAAGCATTTGTCATTTATTTGACATTGGAACTTTGAAATTTGGATTTCAATAACTTCCTCGGCTAAAGTTTGGTTGAGTTAGGAGTCAAATCATGGCCAGATTTTATGTTCCTCAGCCCCGGATTGAGAAAGGGATGCTCAGGATTGAAGGGGATGAGGTAAAACATATTCGGAAGGTTCTCCGCCTCAAAGCAGGAGATGAGATCGTCGTCTTTGACGGTTTGGGCAAGGAGTATGAGGGTACGATCTTTGAAGAAAATCCCTCCTCTGTCATGATTAAGATTGAAAATATCTTCTCCTCAAAAAAGGATTCTTCCTTAGAAGTTACTCTGGCCCAAAGCCTGCTTAAGGGGGAGAAGATGGACACCCTGATCCAGAAGGCCACGGAGTTGGGGGTCAAAGAAATCATTCCCTTTTTCTCCTCCCGCTCAGTACCCCTTTTAGAAAAATCGAAAAGACTGAAGCGCCATCATCGATGGGAAAGAATTGCCATTGCGGCCTCCAAACAATGCGGAAGGGGGGTGGTCCCAAAGATTGAATCCCTCCGAGACTATTCTGAGATGCTCCAAATAGCTTCCCCGGATGCCCTCCGCTTTATTCTCTGGGAAAAAGAAGGGATCAGGTTGAAAGAACTATTGGAAAGATCAAAAGAAAAGATGAAGATTTTCTTTATCATCGGACCAGAAGGGGGTTTTGGCCAGGAGGAAGTTGGAGAGGCAAAAAAAGCTGGATTCATCCCTGTTACACTGGGGAGGAGGATATTAAGAGCTGAAACATCCAGTCTATGCCTTCTCAGCATCCTTCAATATGAACGGGGAGATATAGGATAAAAAGAGGGCCGATTCCGTCCAAGAACCGGCCCAACCAGAAAGGAGGGGTATGAAGAAGAGGTATTTAAGCAGCCTTTTTCTCTAAATTATCGACAAATTCCTTATAGGTCTTACATTCTTGGATAAGTTTGCACTTTCTCCGGCAGACTTCAACATGAATTTTTGGGCTTCCTTTCCTTTTATCACAAATGAGATAACTCATTTTAAATCCCCCTTTCCACCTATTGGCAACCAGTTTAGACAGAATCAAGTATTCTATATTTAGATTTGTGCCTATTCTAAAACACAAAATATGGAAATGTCAAGAAAAAAATTCAAATTTTTATAAAAAAAGTTACTTTAAATATCAAATAGTTACAGTTTTAAAGAAAAGTAAAACAATAATTTTTTAAATCATCTTAATGAAATTTAAGGGATATACTCCGATTTCTCCAATTTGAAGGAATAAAACAATACACAGAAATTGGAAGCTTTTAAAAAGGGTTCTTTTAAGGATTTGGACTGGTTGAGGAGGTTTTATCTTCGACAGCTATGCCAAGACGTTCCACTCCTGCATTTTTTGCCACATCGAGAACTTGAACAACTCGATCGAAAACCACGCTCTTGTCCGCCCTGACAATCACAGACCTCGTTTTGTTAAAGGCAATGAGGGATTCCAGTTCTGTCTTCAAATCTCTGAGGTTTTTGGGTTTGTTATTGAGGAAGACTTCATTCCTACTGTTGATGGTCACGACGATGGGCTCTTTCTGGTCAGCAGGCATTTTGATATCGGCCTGAGGAAGTTTCACGATGATTCGAGACTCTCTTGTCGGGTTGAAGGTGTAGACTAAACTGAATGATGTGAAAAAGAAGATAAACATGTTGAGAATAATGTCGGTAATTGCAACCGACTCTAATGAGACGATCGAATCTCGATGGGTTTTAATTTTCATCGGACTCCCCCTTCTTTAGGCCTGACCAAAATATCGATCAATCCATTGCCATAATACGTCATCTCCTGGGCGTGACTCTTGATCTTTCCGACAATGAGGTGATAGATGACATAATAGGGAATGGCAACGATCAGTCCTCCTGCGGTTGTGATCATCGCCTGATAAATTCCGGATGCCAAAGCACTCACTGTGATGTTAGCTCCCAGTTGTTCCCATGCCATAAATGCCTTGATGAGACCCACGATGGTTCCAAGAAACCCCAGCATGGGCTCAACACCAATGATGATGATTAAGGCGCCGAGGTATCGCTCCAGGTATTGGATCTGCTCATCACCCTCCCGCTCCATCATTGCCTCTATTTCCTCACGTTTCAAGGTGCGGTTGAGAATTCCCAGTTTAAACACGTCGGCAATAGGATGTCTTACCTTTGCACATCGCTCCAACGCCTTTTGATAATGTCCCCTTTCCATATGGAGGAAAATCTCCTGGGCGAACTGGGGGATATCGAGTCGAATTTTCCAGAGGGCCCAGATCCTCTCAAGAATCAGGGCGAGACCGATGATTGATAATGCAATGATGGGGATCATGACGGGTCCCCCTTTTATGATGAGTGAAATGAACATCCCATATCTCCTTACCTGCTTACCCTGCCTACCTCAGGCAGGCGCAGGCAGGGATGAAAAAATAGGGCAATTGAAATTGCCCTATTTTGAAAACAAAGTGCCGGGTCGCGGAATCGAACCACGGACACGAGGATTTTCAGTCCTCTGCTCTACCGACTGAGCTAACCCGGCATCCTGAGTAATTAAGTTTTTATATTACAACCCCTCCGATGTGTCAAGATTTAGTTTTGTATTGTACGGGCATCTGTTCGATGATCCGATAAAGGATGTCCATCTTCAGATTCTCTCTAAGCCCTCTTTCTAATCTATTAAATCCCTCCTCTTTCAATTGGTGGTAACGGAGGATATCGCCACTGCGCAAAGGAATCAATCCCTTTCTTTGCCTCAAATGGTTGATGAAGCCTCTTCGGAATTTATCATTGTCGAAGACTCCATGAATGTAGGTTCCCCACACCTTTCCATCCTCAGAGATCGCCCCATCTTCAACAGAGACCTTTCGGCCTCCTTTTTTGACAATCAAAAAGGCCGGATGAACCAGCCCCTCCCTCCGGGTTCTTCCCATGTGAATCTCATATCCAAGAATCGCCCCAGACCTCCACGGGACCCAATCCTTTTGTAACATCCTCGCTTCTACCTGAGAAGTCACCTTGTCCGTTTCAATCGTCGTTTCGACCTTGAGCAGCCCCAGCCCTAAGATGGTCTTCTTTTTTGTCTCGATCTTGAAAGGATCAAAGATCCGCTTACCCAGCATTTGGTAACCCCCACATATGCCCGTGACGAATCCGCCAATTGCATGATGTTGAAGAATCGCCTGATCATACTTGTGGTGTTTGAGATAGAGGAGGTCATCAATCGTGTTCTTGCTTCCTGGGATGATGATTAAATCGGAAGAGGGAATTTGACTCCCGGGCCTTATGTACAGGAGTTCTACATCCGGTTCTTTCTCCAAGGCGTCGAAATCGGTGAAATTTGAGATATGGGGAAGGAGAATGACGGAAATGCGGATGTCCCCTCTCACCACACCCATTCCCATCTTTTCCACTGAGACCCCATCCTCTTCCTGTATGTACAGATCTTTAAAGTAAGGGATGACGCCGATCACAGGGATACCCGTCTTCTTCTCAAGAAAGTCCAGCCCTGGTTTTAATAATCGGATGTCCCCCCGAAACTTGTTGATGATAAATCCCCTAATTCGCTCTCTTTCTTCTTTGCTCAGGAGTTCAAGGGTTCCGATGAGGGAAGCGAACACCCCTCCTTTGTCGATGTCGCCGACTAAGAGGACTAGTGCATCCGCAATCTCAGCCATCCCCATATTCACAATATCATCCTTCCTCAAATTGATCTCCGCAGGGCTTCCTGCACCCTCGATGATCATGAGCTCATATCTTTCTTTCAGACGATAAAAACTTTCTCTGACAGCCCTTAAAGCCGTTCTCTTAAATCGGTGATACTGAAGGGCTGACATGTTCCCACAGACCTTTCCGTGGATGATGATCTGAGCGCCGATATCCGTATTGGGTTTGATCAGGATGGGGTTCATGTCGACATGGGGCTCGATGCCGGCTGCCTCTGCCTGCACTACCTGAGCCCTTCCCATTTCTCCCCCCTCCTTTGTCACAAATGAGTTCAGTGACATGTTCTGGGACTTGAAGGGAACGACATCGAATCCATCCTTTTTGAAGATCCGACAGAGTCCAGCTACGATCAAACTTTTTCCGACATAGGAACCTGTTCCTTGGATCATCAGCGACTTCATCTCTTCTCTCCAAAAGATTCTGTATGAATCATTTTCACCATCGCTTCCAATCCTTCTATGATCCTCGGGGTCGGCCGGTCGACCAAATTCGAATCTATGACGTAAATCGTTTTCCTTTTTATCGCAGGGATGTTTTTCCAGTCCTGCCACTTCTTAATTAAGCTCATGCAATCCCTTTTACTTTCCATGGAACTGATGATAATCACCTCTGGGGCTTTCAACATGACAGTCTCGATGCTGTAAAGAGGATAATTCACAGGTTCATCTTCCGATATATTTTCCCCTCCCGCTAAACGGATGAGATCATTAGCGAGTGTCCCCCTTCCCACCGTTATAATAGGCGCATCCCCGACCTGGAAGAAAACCCTGGGCTTAGGGAGGGATTGAGTAAGATTGAGGATGTTCTCCTTTCTTGTAACCATATTTCTTATAATTCTTACTGATGCATCTGGTTTTTCCACAATTTCACCAATATTCCTGATTGTTCTCATCACTCCATCAAAATTTCTTGGATCAACTACATAGACAGGGAAACCCAGTTCGTTTAGCCTTTGGATCGTTTCCCACCGGTTGCCATCTTTGATAGCAATGGTCAGATCCGGTTTTAATGAAACGATCTTTTCGATGCTGGGATTTATAAATCCGCCGATTTTAGGCTTGTTTAAAGCGGCTTCCGGATAATCGCAAAAGTCTGTGACGGCAGCTATTTCCTCATTGAGTCCTAAAGCGAACAGTATTTCCGTAATGCTGGGCGCAAGGGATATAATCCTCTTCGCCGAATGAGGAATTTTAACCTTCCTCCCTATCTCGTCGGTCAATAGGCGTTCTTCCCCCTCAACAGAAATATTAAAAAGGAGACTGGCCACCAAGGCTAAGAGAAGCGATTTTCTAATCATATTTTCTCAGAAACTCCCGCTTCAGCAAAAGTTGCCATTTCGTCAAGAATCTTAAGGCTGGCCTCAACCAGAAATATCCCCAAGGCCGCCCCAGTTCCCTCACCTAATCTCATGTTGAGATTGAGCAAAGGTATCAGGCCGAGGTGTTCCAATATTTTTTTATGTCCTGGTTCAGCTGATTGATGAGAGGCAATGAGGCAGGGCTTTACTTGAGGTGAAAGGGATGCAGCAATCAAAGCGGCTGCACCAGAGATGAACCCATCGATTACAACAGGGATTCGATATCTGGCCCCTGCCAAAATCACTCCCACGATTCCTCCGATCTCAAACCCTCCTACTTTAGACAGGACATCGATCGCATCTTTTGGATCGGGTCGATTGAGTGCTAAAGCCTTTTGAATCACCTTCACCTTTCGCCCCCATCCCTCTTCGTCAAGGCCTGTCCCTCTTCCCGTCACTGTGGTAACATCAGCTCCTGTTAAAGTAGCTGTGATCGCACTGGAGGAGGTGGTGTTTCCAATTCCCATATCACCCGTTCCCAAAATATCGATCCCCTTCGTTAACTCCTCTTCCACTAACTCGATTCCTGCTTCGATGGAACGGATGGCCTCATCCCGACTCATAGCAGGCCCTTCAGCCATATTCTGAGTGCCCAAGGACACCTTTTTATCTTTCAATTGAGGGTGTCGTTCAAGAACAGAGGCAACTCCTAAGTCTGCTACGACGACCCTTGCCCCTACTTGTCGCGCCAAGACATTGATCGCTGCACCTCCACGCAGAAAGTTATAGACCATCTGGGGAGTCACTTCAGATGGATAGGCGCTCACACCTGTCTGGGTGACACCGTGGTCTCCGACCAGTGTAAATATTACTTTGTGGATGATTCGGGGTCTTGGGTCTCCTTTTATCCCAGCAACCTGAATGGAAAGAGATTCCAGTTGGCCTAAAGAGCCTTGTGGTTTTGTTAGGTTGTTCTGCCTCCTTCTGGCCTCTTCTATGGCCTTTTCGTCCAAAGGTTTAATGTTGGCGATCACGTGGTTAATTTTATCCATCATTATCTCCCCTAGTGTTACAAATAGATGGGCTCAAGAATTACTAAAAGGATGAGGCATAGGAGTTCTGCCAATTCATTGGCCGCTCCAAGGACATCGCCAGTGACTCCCCCCAATCTTTTTATAAAAACAGATCGATAGCCGAGGCTGAAAAGGCCAATTCCTAAAAGAATCAAGATCCCTTTCACTCCTTTCAACCAGAAAGCAATTCCAAAAGTCAAAGCTGAGGATATGAGTACTTCCCGTACACCGAGGTTTTCGACAAAGGGTTTAGCTAATCCCTCACCGGATCTGGCATAGGGTGAACGATAACAAACCAAAACCATAGAATTTCTTCCCATTACAGCCATCAAGATTAAGGAGTGGAGAATAGAAGGATTCGAAATTTGATCCAAAGAAAGATATTTAGCTCCGATTAGCAAGATCAGACTGATTACTCCAAAGGCACCGATTCGACTATCCCTCATTACTTCGAGAATCTTTTTTCTTGTCCCACCGGAAGACAAACCATCCATGGTATCTGCAAATCCATCCAAATGGAGGCCTCCCGTTAAGAGTGCCAGAAGTCCGATCGTTAACCAAAGGACAAGGGGTTTGGGCAAGAAGAATGAAAGGAGATAATTGCCAAGGGCCGAAAGCAGCCCGATCACCAGGCCCACTAAGGGGAAAAAAGCCATCGAACGAGCCAATACCTTATCTTTTGAAGGTAAAACTTGGCCAACAGGTAGAATAGTAAGAAAGGAAATAGCCTGAAGAAAGTCTCTCATTCTACACCCTTTAAAAATACCGGGATTCCAGAAACCATAAGAATCACCGTCTCTGCCACTTCAGCAATCCTCTGATTGGCCATCCCGGAAAGGTCTCTGAAACGACGACCCAATGGGTCAGCAGGGACAATTCCCATTCCCACCTCATTGGATACTATAATGAATGAAGATCGGCTCTGTTTTATAGCGCCCAACAACTGATCCACTTCCCCCGTGATGATTGAATCACTTTTCAATTTCATCAACAGGTTCGAGAGCCAAAGGGTGATGCAATCGAAGAGGATCACTTCTACTTCATTCCCATACTCCTTGATCCTATCGGCCACCTTTATGGGTTCCTCAACGGTCAGCCATTCGGGTCCCCTCATCTTTTTATGATTTTCTACTCGTTGGGCCATCTCTTCATCAAGAGCCTCGCACGTGGCAAGAAAAAGTTTTTTTGAAAAATGTTGATTGGAATAACTCAAAGCGTAACGGCTCTTACCGCTCCGACATCCTCCGGTGATAAAGATCATCTTTTTTCCCATTTTTGCTCCAAGACCTCCAGAGAGTTTTTCAGGTCATCAAATGAGAAGACCTCAATGGACAAAATTCCCGTATAATGCTGAAGCTTGGAAAGGATCAGATCAACGATTCTGCCATTTAATCTGTCAATTCCCAAGTGATCGACACCGTTTTGAAAACCATGGAGATGGATGATGGAAGTTTGGGGGAGATATTTGTCCAAATAGCCTCGAAAATCCTGGCCATAGATCAACATATGACCGATATCGAGACAGATCGAAAAGCCAAATCCCTTTACGATGTCTTCAATCCATTCGAATGGATATGAGAGGGTTTCAATGGAAATACGTTTCGGTTCGATTCCATATTTCACCATCTCTTCTATGCTTCGGATAATGCGACTCTTCCAGGCGTTGATATCGCGTTCTTGTTGTCCATCACTCTTTCTTAGATCGAAATGGAGGGTGTAGACAGAGGGGTTAATACAGAGGGTTCGTTCGATCACCTTTTTGACAACCGAGATTCCCTTGAACCTGACTTCCTCGTTTTTATCTCCAAGAAATATATCGATGGGAAGATGGACGTTAAAATTCACTTCCCCATTGAGGCAGAAATTCATCAGGCTTCTCAATTCGACTTCATCCGGGTAATTATCTTGGCCTTCACTCTCAAAAAGGACCAGTTCTATCTCATCGAGGAAGGGCGTCAGCTTAGCCACGTTTGGAACAATTTGGTCAGGATAGATATAGGAGGTGGTCCCCAATCTAAATGGAAACATTCGTTTATAACATTTTTGAGGAAAAGAGTATTCCATTCCGAGTCTCTAAAAAGTGTAGGAGATTCCCCCGATGAAGTTGCGCTCGGGTGAAGGATAATAGAATTGACTGCCAGAGGCATCGATGACTGCGAACTCCGCATACTTCTGATTGGTGATGTTGTTCACCCCGATAAATGCCTTCAGTCCCTTCCAGGAATAGGAGAGTTTGGCGTCGAGGGTATAATATCCATCCAACCGGCCAATTTGATTACGCCAATCACTAATGAAGTGTCGGGCTCCCACTATGCTCGTTTTGGTATTGAAGAGGAATCCTCTGCCAAAATCGATATCGAATCCCAAAGATCCCTTATGCCTTGGCACCCCAGGAATGTCGTTTCCTGAAAAAGGCTCTGTTCTGAGAAGGGGTCGGATATAACCATAGTTTCCCCAAACCGAAAGCCATGGAAGTGGTTTCACTTTTGTCCCTATTTCAATTCCTTGGCGTCGGGTTTTGGGGAAATTTTCATTGGTAAATGTTTCAGGATTGAAAAAAATTTCATCGTGGAGATCGATCCAGAAGAGGGTCAGATTGGCTTCGATCTGATCGGTAAAAGCATGGCGAATTCCTGCTTCATAATGATATCCGACCTGGGGCTTCATATTCGGATTCACCCGAGCTTGAAGGTTGGGAGGAATAAAGACGAATTGAACCAGCTCATCCGAGACGGGAAAGCGAAAGCTCCGTTTAAAGCTGAAGAAGGCAGAAGATCTTTTACCGAGGAGATAGTCCAGACCAACATTCCAGGCAGGTTTCTGGACTCTCACCTTGTCTTCTAAAAAAGGGTTTTCCTGAAAAAGGTCGTAAGTCACCCATTCGTAGCGGTAACCAAGGGATAAGATAAGATTCTCCAGAACGGAAAATTCATCCAATGCATAGAGGCCAATGGATCTTTTTTTAATTTCCGATCGATTAGGCCCAAAGGCCGACTCTGAGAAGTTATCCGAATCCGATTTATAGAAGTCTAATCCAAAGGTCAATTTATTTGGAAATTTCCACAAAGGTTTTTCCAATATATATTTTGGGGTAAGTCCCCATGTGCTTAAATTTCTCTGATCTTCGAATGAAAAAGAACGAAAGAAGTCGGCTACCTCTCTGTGCCGATAGGAGAGGTCCGCCTCAATTCGGCCAAGATTCCATAGTTTGGCTTTGACTCCCAGAGCACCGTATCCGTCCTCTGTTTCGGCGTGATCGTCCGGGGCAAGAGTGGAGCGCCTATCCAACTTATAGACCGCTTTTGGAAGACCTCCGGGAAGTCCTTCATCGTCCTGATGGAAACTGCCGCTGAAATGGAAACTGACATTCTCATTCAGATCATAAATCAATTTCCCTCCAACGTCCTTTGCTCTTAAAAATCCATTGTCACGATACCCTTCTGTAGCATGGTAATCCACGTTGAGAATGGCGGAAAGGGGCCCCCATTTTCCCCCCACTGAACCGGTTTCTTTGTGGTAATGGTAACTCCCTGCCGCTACTCCTGCCTGGGTGGAGAAGGGCTTCTCAGGTTTCTTTGTAATAATATTAACCACTCCTCCCACCGCATTATCGCCATAGAGAACACTTCCAGGACCTCGGACGATTTCAATCCGTTCCACCTGATCCAGGGGAATCTGAGTCCAGTCCACACCACTGAGATCAATTTCATTAACCCGTCTTCCATCCACCAGGACAAGAGTATTGAGAGGACCTGTTTCGCCAAAACCTCTAATGTCCACGAATGCTTTTTTCCCAATTCCATAAAAATCACGGACTACCGCTCCCACTTCATCTCTCAAGACATCGATGACCGTTTGGACATTGGAACGTTCAATCTCCTCTTTTGTGATGACCGTGACATTCGCGGGGACCTTCCTGATCTCCTGCTCATCCCGTGTGGCTGTGACAACCACCTTTTCAAGGGTGACTTCCTTTTCCTGTGCGGAGAGGAAAAACGGGGAGAAAATGAACAAGGTTAAAGATGAAAGGATAGAAATGAAATGTTTCATAGAAACCTCCTTCCCCCATGAAATGGGTCTAAAAAATTTTGAACGGTCTGCCGGATGGCAGGCCAGGGAAGAAGGGTCCCAAAAAAATCCCCAGCCTTCGCACTGAAGACTGGGGATTTTACCCGCTTGCACCCTTCACAGTCTTATCCTCGAAGACCTCTTAGTGAAGAATATCCAGGCAGGTTTTCTGACTCTCCCGACCTTAACTCGCCTTCCCATGCCATTCGCACAGTGGCTTTTTTGTTAAGGCACTTATCCCGAATTTAGTTCGGGATCGGGACTACAGCGGCGGGTCCGTCCCCGACTTGTCCTCTTTCGGAGGAGTCACGGGGTTCCCTTTTCCCGGATATCACCGTTTGAATGGTTCCTTTTAACAAATTCTGAAATGGTCTGTCAAGTTTTATTCTTGAGAGCTCTGAAAAAATACTTTACGCTCTCTTTAGAGATTTCTGGCCTTTTTCACAAATCTCTCCTTAACCTTTAAATTCAGGAATCTCTGGACTTCTTCTAAGGTGGGAATTCCTTTTCTTCCACCGAGGTCTCGGCATTTGAGTGCAGCCACGGCATTGGCAAACCTCAGAATTTCTTTTACCTCCCAATTTTTGAGGAGGCCATAAATGAATCCTCCATGGAAGACATCTCCTGCACCGGTGGTATCCACCACATTCACTTCAAATCCTTTGACGGAGAGGATTTCTCCATTGACCAGAGCGACGGCGCCTTCATGACCCAACGTGGAGCAGAGAAATCCAGAGGTGTGTTTTTGAAGTTCCCCAAGAGCTTTTTTTAGATCTGGAATTCCAGTGAAGAGCATAGGGAACCGTGAAGAGGTGATGACGAAGTCAATCTCCTTAATCAATTCAGAGGTGAGAGGTTCTACTTTATCCAGGTCAACGACAGTTGGGATACCTTCCTCCTTTGCCCACCTCGCACACTGAAGAGCGGCATGGATATCGTGACCATCCAAGTGAAGGAGTTTTCCTGAACAGACCTCCTCTTTTCGAAGTTCTCCTTGGCGGCAAATCAATCGTTCATCTCGATTCCAAAGGATTGTTCGGTCTCCAGAGGGACCATCCACGATGATCATGGCAAACTGGTTCGTGGTATTGGGTTCGATCGTCACGGAAGAAACATCCACTCCCTCCTGACGAATGGAGTGGAGAGAGAACTGGCCCAATTCATCCTCACCCACTTTCCCAATATATTTCGTTTTTACACCCCATCGACTCAGGGCCACCATGGCCGTAGCCACCTGGCCTCCTCCCTGTTTGGAAAACCGGAGCATCTTCATTTTTGAATTCGGAGTAGGGAATTCTGGAACCACACTGAGGAAGTCCACAGAGTTGAGGCCCATCCCTACCACATCAAAAGGTTTGTTTTGAAGAGGAAGATTGAATCGCATGATTTTCTTTTTACAAAGTTTTGGACTATTTTTCAAGGTCTTCAAAAAAACAGTTCAGCGAAGAAAGGAAGAACTCTATTTTAAGGAAGGTATTCGGAGTCAGATAACGCTCGGCTTAACCGGCTGCAATGGAGCGCAGCGGAATTGGCAGTCCGGGTTGAAGCCGTTGTTAGCCTA